>FTJM01000010.1_pt6 | contig 21652 bp, 19 predicted proteins | sample 1658941 | NCBI WGS metagenome assembly FTJM01 (sample SAMEA3914876, study PRJEB12502) | metagenome | biome: forest; material: soil | place: USA | collected 2011-06-22 | depth 0.3 m
CCCCGCCAGCAGCAGCCAGTAGAGCAGGCCCGGCGTCCCCTTGTGCAGGCCACCGGAGAAGATTGCCTGGGCAGCGAAGCCGGCGGCGACCCCGCCGGTGGTGCCGGCCGACAGGTCGATCTCGCCGATCAGCAACACGAACACCAGGCCGAGCGCGATGATCGCGATGTAAGCACCTTGGCCTGGCAGGTTGCCGATATTGCTCCGGCTGAGGAATCGGCTGCTCACCTGACTGAACACGATCAGCAGCACCACGATGCCCAGTACCGAGGGCAGCGCGCCGGGCTCGCCGGAGCGCACTCGAGTCCAATAGGACTGCAGCGCGGCCGAGATACCGCGCCGCTCCACGTCGAGACCGAAGCCGCCGCGCTGGCCGGCTCCGGGGGTTAGCGGGGCAGTGGTGGTCTCGCTGGATTCCGATGTCATCTTCTCGGCCCCCTCAGATGCTTTCGTTCGCGGTCGCCGGCGTCAGCCCGATGTCGCCGCTGCGCCCCGCGGTGATCAACTCCACGATCTGGGTGGTGCTGCTGTCTTTGGTGAAGACCTCGGCGGCAATCCGGCCGAGGTAGAGGGCAGCGACCCGGTCGGCCACCTGCATGACGTCGTTCATGTTGTGCGAGATGAGCACCACGCCCAAGCCTTGATCAGCCAGCCGGCGAACCAGATCGAGCACTTGTTTGGTCTGCGCGACGCCCAAGGCCGCGGTCGGCTCGTCGAGGAACACCACCTTGCTGTTCCACAGCACCGCTTTGGCGATGGCTACGGTCTGGCGCTGACCACCGGACAGCTTGGCCACCACCTGGCGAACCGAGGAGACCGTGCGCACCGACAGGCTGGCCAGCGCCTCGCGGGCCTGCCGCTCCATCTCCCCGTCGGCCAGGAAACCGAAGTGCCGGATCTCCCTACCCAGGAACATGTTCTGGGTGATGTCGAGGTTGTCGGCGAGCGCCAGATCCTGGTAGACGAATTCGATGCCGAGGGCCGAGGCCGCCCGCGGGTCGTTCAGGGTGACTGGCTTGCCCTGCCAGCGGATCTCGCCGCTGTCGATGCTGTTGATGCCGGCGATGCACTTGACAAGTGTCGACTTGCCGGCGCCGTTGTCGCCGACCAGCGCGCTGACCTCGCCGGGGTAGACGGTGAAGTCGACGTCGTGCAGGACGTGGACGGGTCCGAAGCTCTTGTTCAGGCCCCTGATCTCGAGGATTGGCTCAGCCATGATCTTCCTCCTTCTGTGCCGGACGGGCGCCCGGCGGGAATGCCACGGGTAGATCATGGCCCGCCGAAGCGATGGCCGGACGATTTCTCGTCCGGCCATCCTGCGGATTTGCTAGCTGGCGTCGGTGATCTAGCTGCCGCCGCCGGCGGTGACTACTTGACGCCAGCAGCCGCGCAGACCGACTCGATGCCCTTGCAGATCTGCGCCGCGGTAAGCGCGCCTGCGGTCACCACGTCCTGCACGTTGGTCTTGGTGATCGCCTCCGGCACCAACAGCACGGCCTTGAGGTCGCGGTTGCCCTTCGGATCGTGGAACGTGGCCAGGGTGAGCCCGGCCGCGGTCGGGTCGGTGCCCTTGGCGAGTGCGATCGCGAGCTTGGAGGCCGCATCGGCTTCCTTGCTGACGTCCTTGAAGACCGTCATGCACTGGTCGCCCTGCAGGATGTGCTGCAGGCCCTCGATGCCGGCGTCCTGACCAGTGACCGGAACCTTGAGGTGGTTGTTCTGCAGCACGGTGATGACCGCGTTCGCGATGTCATCGTTGGCGGCAAGGACGCCGTCGACCTTGCTGCCGTTGGCGGTGAACGCCTGGGTGAAATCGGGGGCCGCGTCAGCGGTCTTCCAGCCCTTGACGACGGTCTCGGAGGCCTTCTTCATGGTGCCGGCCTTGTACAGCGGGTCCAGCACCGAGTTGTAGCCCTGGGCGAACAGCACCGCGTTGTTGTCGGTGTCGGTGCCGCCGTCCATTTCGATGATGGCGGCGTTCTTGACGCCCTTGGTGTTGAGGCAGCTGACCAATCCCTGGCCCTGCAGCTCGCCTACCTTGACGTTGTCGAAGGAGACGTAATAGTCAGCCGAACCTGACAGGTTCACCCGGTCGTAGTCGATGACCTTGATGCCGGCGTTCTTGGCCTTCTGCTCGACGGCGGCACCGGAGGTCGGGTCGATCGAGTCGATGATCAGGACCTTGACGCCCTCGGTGATCATGCCGTCCGCGATCTGGCTGAACTTGCTGGTGCTGCCGCCGGCGTTCTGGACGTCCGGGCTCAGCCCGGCAGCCTTGATTGCCTTGATCAGCAGCGGTGCGTCATAGAGCGTGTAGCGGGTCGACGAGGTCGTGTCGGGAAGGATCACGCCTATCTTGCCGCCGGTCGACCCCGAGCCTCCCGCGCTGTTCGTGGAGCTCGGCGGGGAGGAGCTCTTGCTCGAGCTGCAAGCGCTGAGCAGCATGGCGGATGCCACACCCGCGGCGATCACACCGATAGCGGCTTTTCGCATACTGTCACTGCCTTTCGGGTCAGGCCGGCGGCAAGCTCCGTCCCCGGCCAGGGAAATGTTGCGCCCGTCAACATATCCCCGCCCGCGCCCTCTTGCAGGATTCGAAACCCTTTCGTTACCGCGATGATTCGTGCTAGATACCTTCCGCCGAGCGGGCGGCTCAGCCGGAGTGCGGTATTTTCGCTGGGTGGCGGATGCCCGGTTCAGGCGTTCAGAGCAGTGAGCGCAATACGTACTGCATGATCCCGCCATGCCGGTAGTACTCGGCCTCGCCCGGGGTGTCGATGCGCACGGTGGCGGTGAACGACCAGTCGTCGGCCTGCACCTGGACCTCGCGGGGCACCTCACCGTTGTTGAGCGCGGTAATGCCGGTGATACTGAACGTCTCCTTGCCGGTCAGGCCCAGCGTCTCGGCGCTCTCACCCTTCGGATACTGCAGCGGCAGCACCCCCATCCCGATCAGGTTCGACCGGTGGATCCGCTCGTAGGACTCCGCAATCACCGCCCGAACGCCCAGCAGTGCGGTGCCCTTGGCCGCCCAGTCCCGCGAGGATCCCGACCCGTACTCCTTGCCGGCCAGGATCACCAGCGGGATGCCGGCTGCCGCGTAATTCACCGACGCGTCGTAGATCGTCGACTCCGGCGCGTCGTCGCCGCTGCCCAAGGTGAAGTCGCGCGTGAAGCCACCTTCGGTGCCGGGCGCGATCTGGTTACGTAGCCGGATATTGGCGAAGGTGCCCCGGATCATCACCTCGTGGTTGCCGCGCCGCGAGCCGTAGGAGTTGAAGTCCTTGCGCGCCACGCCGTGCTCGGCCAGGTACTTGCCGGCCGGTGAATCGGCGCGGATCGAACCGGCCGGGCTGATGTGGTCGGTGGTGACCGAGTCAGCCACCTTGACCAGCACCCGGGCGCCGGAGATGTCGTTTACCGGCGCCGGCTCGGTCTGCATGCCGTCGAAGTACGGTGGCTTGCGCACGTAGGTGGACTGGTCGTCCCAGGTGAAGGTGCGCCCCTGCGGGGTCGGCAGTGACTGCCAGCGCTCGTCACCGGCGAAGACATCGGCGTAGTCGGTTACGAACATCTCGCTGGCGATGCAGGAGCCGACGACCTGCTCGATCTCGGCGGTGCTCGGCCAGATGTCGGCGAGGTAGACGTCCCGGCCATCGCTGCCGACACCGAGCGGCTCGTGGTACAGGTCGATATCCATCGTGCCCGCGATCGCGTAGGCGACCACCAGTGGCGGCGAGGCGAGGTAGTTCATCTTGATGTCCGGGTTGATCCGGCCCTCGAAGTTGCGGTTGCCGGACAGCACCGCGGCGACCGCCAGATCGGAGTCGTTCACCGCCTGACTGACCTCGGGGATTAGCGGGCCGGAGTTGCCGATGCAGGTGGTGCAGCCATAACCCACCAGGTTGAACCCAAGCTTGTCCAGGTACGGGGTGAGCTCGGCGCGGTCGTAGTAGTCGCTGACCACCTTGGAACCTGGTGCCAGCGTGGTCTTGACCCACGGCTTGCTGGTCAGACCCCGCTCGACGGCCTTCTTGGCGAGCAACGCCGCCCCGATCATCACCGACGGGTTGGACGTGTTGGTGCAGGAGGTAATCGCGGCGATGGTGACCGCGCCGTGGTCGAGCTCGAACTCGGTCCCGTCCGCCAGCCGCACCCTGGTGGGCGCACTCGGCCGGCCACCATCGGTCGCCGCGCAGGAGAGTAGTTTGCCGGGTGGCGCCTCGGTACCGGCGGCGTCATGGCTGGGGGAGTCGCTGGCCGGGAAGGACTCGGCGACGGCCTCGTCGTAGCCGTTGTTGGGCTGGACCTCTGACTGCACGTAGGCGCCGAGCGCCTCGCGGAACATCGACTTGGCATCGGTCAGCGGCACCCGGTCCTGTGGGCGCTTGGGGCCAGCCAGCGACGGCACCACGGTGGACAGGTCCAGCTCGATGTACTCCGAGTATTCGGCCTCGGTGGACGGGTCGTGCCACAGGCCCTGGGCCTTGGCGTAAGTCTCGACCAGCGCGATCTGCTTCTCGTCCCGGCCGGTCAGCCGCAGGTACTTGATGGTCTCCTCGTCGACCGGGAACACCGCGATCGTCGAACCGTATTCCGGGCTCATGTTGCCGATGGTGGCCCGGTTCGCCAGCGGGATAGCCGCCACGCCGGTGCCGTAGAACTCGACGAACTTGCCGACCACACCGTGCTCGCGCAGCATCTCGGTGATGGTCAGCACCAGATCGGTCGCGGTAGTACCCTCCGGCAACTCACCGGTGAGTTTGAAGCCGACCACTCGCGGGATCAGCATCGATACCGGCTGGCCGAGCATCGCAGCCTCAGCCTCGATGCCGCCGACCCCCCAACCGACTATGCCGAGCCCGTTGATCATGGTGGTGTGTGAATCGGTGCCGACCACGGTGTCCGGGTAGGCGGTGAGCGTCACCTTGCCATCGCTACTCGTTACCTCGCGACCGAAAACCACCCGGGCCAGGTGCTCGATATTGACCTGGTGGACGATCCCGGTGCCCGGCGGGACGACCTTGAACTCGTCGAACGCGGTCTGGCCCCAGCGCAGGAACTGGTACCGCTCGAAGTTGCGCTGGTATTCCAGCTCCACGTTGCCCACGAACGCATCCGGTCCGCCGAACAGGTCGGCGATCACCGAGTGGTCGATCACCAGCTCGGCCGGCGCCAGCGGGTTGATCTTCGCGGGGTCACCGCCAAGCTCCGCGACCGCCTCCCGCATGGTGGCCAGGTCCACCACCGCGGGCACTCCGGTGAAGTCCTGCATGACCACTCGGGCCGGACTGAACTGGATCTCGGTGTCCGGTTCGGCCTGCGGCCGCCAGCTGCCAACCGCCTGGATCTGCTCCGCGGTGACGTTCACCCCGTCCTCGGTGCGCAGCAGATTTTCCAACAGCACCTTGAGGCTGTAGGGCAGCTTCTCGCTGCCGGTGACCTTGTCCAGCCGGTAGTAGCGGTAGCCGACCTCGCCGACCTGTAGGTCGTCGGCGGCTTCGAAGCTGTTGGGATGCGGCGCTGGCACGATTTTCGTCTCCTAGCAACGGGCGAATAGGCGGATCGACGGCGGTCGGGACACCGCTGACTGCCGGCCCGATACCCGACCGCTCTGGCTACTGCCATTCTTCCGCATGACGCTCGCCCGGTATCCGGCGGCTACCAGTACAAGATCGCCGCCCCTGACTCAGGAGAAGCTGGCAACTACCGATAGTGACGAAGTCGGGTTAGTTCAGGTAAGGTCTGAGACCAATGTGACTGGCGTGACCAGTGGCGCTCATGGGACTCACAGTGAGTCTCGGATTGTGACGCTGTGGAAGCTAAGGTCGTTTGAACTAGAGAGGTTCGCGGTGTTCGGACAAACCGGCAAGGCGCCTGCGGGCCGACTTCCAGCTCGAACAGCCCGGCGCACGCTCGTCGGCGGCGCCCTCGTCAGCGCGATCGTGCTGTTCAGCGCGGTGGCGCCAGTCGCCGCGGCACCGAAACCGCCACCGAAGGTCACCGAGCAGCAGGTCTCGGCGGCCGCGGCAGCCAAGGCCGCGCTGGCGCACACCGTCGGCGTGCTCTCGGCCCAGATCGTGCAGACCCAGGCACAGCTGCGGTCGCTGTCGGCCGCCGCCGAACTTGCCGAGCAGAAGTTTGCCTTCGCCATCTCTAAGCTTAATGAGGCCAAGGAACAGGCCACCCGGGCCGCCGCCGACGTGGTCAGCGCGCAACGGGCGATCGACACGGCGCGACGCAACCTCACCAGCTACGTCCGCAACAGCTACATGTCGCCGGCCACCGGCTCGACCACCATCGGGTTGCTGACGGCCACCGATCCCACCGCGTTGCTGCAGGGCGGCGATTACCAGCAATACGTCTCAGCCCACCATCTGGACGCGATGGGCGCGCTGGACCGGGCCACCGTCGCCAAGTCCAACGCCGTCGCCAAAGCCCAATCGCTGGTCAACCTGAAGCAGCAGCTGAAAACCGCGGCCGCTCAGGCTCAGCAGGCCGCCCAGCAGGCCTATGCGCAGGAAAAGGCGCAAGCTGCCCAGCTGCAGGCGTCGCAGGCCAGCTACCAGCAGCAACTGGACACCGCCAAGCTCAACCTCGCCACGCTGAACAACGAGCGCGCGACCTACGTCGCCTACGTGCGGGAGCAGCAGCGGATTGCAGCCCAAGCCGCTGCCGCGGCGGCAGCGGCTCGCGCTCGAGCCGCGGCGGAAGCTGCCGCGGCGATCGCCGCGCAGCAGGCCCGGAACAACAACGGCGGCGGCGGCAACGTTGGTGGCGGCGGTAACAGCGGTGGCGGCGACGGCCCGCTGCCACCTCCCGGTTCGATGGGTGGCTGGACCCAGTCCAAGGGGCAGGCCGCGGTCGCGCGGGCTGAGCGCTGGCTCGGCGAGCCGTATTCCTGGGCGGCCGGCAATGCCAACGGACCCACTTATGGTGTCGATTCGCCCGGTACCGATGGCTGGAACGACCACGCCGTCTTCGGCTTCGACTGCTCGGGACTGACGCTGTATGCCTGGGCGGCGCAGGGCCTGTCCCTGCCGCACTACGCGGCCGACCAGTATCGCGTGGCGGGGTCATTCCACCCGCAGCCGGGCCAGTTCCTGCCAGGTGACCTGCTGTTCTGGTCCAATGGCGGGATCGACGGCATCCACCACGTCGCGATGTACATCGGCAACGGCAACGTGATCCAAGCCCCGAACTCCGGGGACGTCGTCAAGATCACCCCGTGGGATCAGGTCAACTTCGGCTACTTCGGTGCGACCCGTCCGCTGACCTGACCGTAACCATCACGGCAGCTAGCACCGCTGTTCCTGAGACGGCTCCTGATCGCCACCGATGCGCGACAGCCCAGCTCAGCCGGCAATGGCGGCTATCCTGGACAGATGACCTTGGTGGATGCGTACGGTCGGCATGCCGAGGATCTCAGGATCTCGTTGACCGACAAGTGCTCGTTGCGCTGCAGCTACTGCATGCCGGCCGCCGGTTTGGATTGGTTGCCGAAGGATGCGGTGCTCAGCGACGACGAGCTGGTCCGGCTCGCCCGCGTCTTTGTCGGCCTCGGGGTTCGAACTATCCGGCTCACCGGCGGCGAGCCGTTGGTCCGGCCGGGTGTGCCCGGCCTGGTGCGGCGGTTGGCTCAGCTCGATCCACGCCCGGAGCTGTCGCTGACCACCAATGCGATCGCGCTGGCCGACCAGGCAGTGCAGCTGGCCGAATCCGGCCTGACTCGGGTGAACGTCTCGCTCGACACCCTCGACCGGGCCAAGTTCAAGACGCTGACCAGGCGTGACCGGCTAGCTCAGGTGCTCGACGGGCTGGCCGCCGCGCAGCTGGCCGGGCTGGCGCCGCTCAAGATCAACGCGGTGCTGATGCGGGAGCACAACCTGGCCGAGGCGCCGCAGCTGCTGAGCTGGGCGCTCAGCTCCGGCTACCGGATGCGGTTCATCGAGCACATGCCGCTGGACGCCGAGCACAACTGGACCAGGGACGACATGGTCACCGCGGAGGAGGTCCTGCAAGTCCTGAGCCATATCTTCACGCTGCGCCCGCTCGGCCACGACGGGCACGCACCGGCCGAGGAGTTCGAGGTGCTCGACGGTCCTGGTGCTGGCGGCTGGCTGACCAGTCCGGCACGGGTCGGCATCATCGCCTCGGTGACCCGACCGTTCTGCCGGGATTGCGATCGGCTCCGGCTGACCGCCGACGGTCAACTGCGTACCTGCCTGTTCGCACACGCCGAGACCGATCTGCGTGGCGCGGTGCGCGACGGCCGGTCAGATGCCGAGCTCGCCGAGCTGATTCGGGTGGCGGTGCTGGCCAAACCGGCAGGCCATGGCATCAGCCGGCCCGGCTTCCGTCAGCCAGACCGGCCAATGTCGGCCATCGGCGGCTAAACCGACGAGCTCCCACAGCAGAGCCATAGCGGCCCTGCTCCGGCGCGCTGTGTCCGATCTCGGTACGGTTGCGGTAACCGCCAGAATGCACGAGGAGACACATGACCGAGCGTGGCCCCATTCCCACCCCGGCTGCGGACGCGACCTCGCTTGAGCGAGTGCTGTTCGAGGTCAAGCGGGTAATCGTCGGCCAGGAGCGGATGGTCGAGCGGATGATGGTGAGCCTGCTTGCTCGCGGCCACTGCCTGCTCGAGGGTGTGCCCGGAGTGGCCAAGACGCTGGCTGTGGAGACCCTGGCGCACAGCGTCAGCGGTAGCTTCGCCCGGTTGCAGTTCACCCCCGACCTGGTGCCCTCCGACATCGTCGGGACCCGGATCTACCGACCCGGCGCCGAGCACTTCGACACCGAACTCGGCCCGGTGTTCGCCAACTTCGTACTGGCAGATGAGATCAACCGGGCGCCGGCCAAGGTGCAGTCCGCGTTGCTCGAAGTGATGGCTGAGCGACAGGTCTCACTCGGTGGCCGGCGCTACCCGCTGCCGAACCCGTTCCTGGTGCTGGCCACCCAGAACCCGATCGAGAGCGAGGGCGTCTACCCGCTCCCCGAGGCCCAGCGCGACCGGTTCCTGATGAAGATCAGCGTCGGCTACCCGACAGCGGCCGAGGAGCGCGAGATCGTCTACCGGATGGGCGTCGATCCGCCGGTCGCGCAGCCGGTGATCAGCACCGATGAGCTGATGGCCCTGCAGCAGCGGGCCGGCCGGGTGTTCGTTCACCATGCGGTCGTCGACTACGTGGTCCGGCTGGTGATCGCCACTCGCGAGCCGGCCGAGTTCGGAATGCCCGACGTGGCCAGCTGGGTCTCCTACGGAGCCAGTCCCCGCGCCAGCCTGGGCCTGATCGCGGCAGGCCGGTCGCTGGCGCTGCTGCGTGGCCGCGACTACGTGCTGCCGCAGGACGTGCTGGATGTGGCGATGGACGTGTTACCGCACCGGATGGTGCTGTCCTACGATGCGATCGCCGACGGCATCTCGGCTAACCAGGCCGTCAACCGGGTACTGCAGACGGTCGCGCTGCCGCAAGTCGCGCCACGCCAGCGCTCGACCGGCGGCTACCTGGCGCCCGCGGCGAGCGCGCCACCGCAGGCGATGATCGCCCAGCAGGCCAGCGGCCCCTACGGTGGCCCGCAGCCGGCGGCGCCGAGCCAGTCCTACCCTGCCCCGCCACAGTCCTCGCAACAGCCAGCTTCGCAACAGCCATCTGCCAATGGCGCGCACGCGACGCCGGTGGAGCAGCCGAATCAACCCGGCGGCAGCTGGGGCCCACCGGTGTGACCAGCGGCGGCCGGATGACGCCGCGGAGCGATCGAACCGAGGCGCCCGATAGCTCGAACCTGACCGAGGCCCTGCTGCGTCGGCTGGAGTACGTGGTCCGCAACAAGCTGGACGGGTTGCTGCTCGGCAACTACCTCGGGTTGGTGCCCGGACCGGGAACCGACCCGGGGGAGTCCCGGCAGTACTACCCCGGCGATGACGTGCGACGGATGGACTGGCCGGTCACCGCACGGACCCTCGTCCCGCACGTGCGCCAGACTGTCGCCGATCGGGAACTGGAGACCTGGCTGGTGGTGGACCTGTCGCCGAGCTTGGATTTCGGCACGGTGAATACCGAAAAGCGCGAGCTGGTGTTCGCCGCCGCCACCGCGATCACCCACCTGACCGCCAAGGCCGGCAACCGGATCGGTGCGATCGTAACCAACGGCGAGCAGATCTACCGGGTGCCGGCGGTCGGTGGCACGAACCATGCCCGTTACCTGATGCGCAAGCTGGCCGGCACCGCCCGAGCGGGCAGTGGCCGCGGCAATGACCTGGCCAACGCGCTGGAGCAGGTGCGCCGGCCGCCCCGGCATCGCGGCATGGTGGTGGTGATCTCCGACTTTCTCGGCGATCCGGGTTGGGAACGGCCGCTGCGCGGGCTCGGTGATCGGCACGAACTGCTTGGGATCGAGGTTCTCGACCCGCGCGAGCTCGACCTGCCCTCGGCCGGCCTGGTCACGTTCGTCGATCCGGAGACCGGCGGCCAGCTCGAAGTGCAGACCTCCGATGCCGCCCTGCGTGCCAGGTATGCCGAAGCGGCCCGCCAGCAGCGCGGCGACATCGCCTCGATGTTGCGCCGCGCCGGCGCCGATCACCTGCGGTTACGCACCGACTCGGACTGGCTCTCCGACATCGTCCGGTTCGTGGTTGCCCGGCGCCGAGGGGTCGCGGTCCGGCCACCATCGCGGGCCGGGATGATCGGGGTGCACTGATGCATTTCAGGTCCCCGTACTGGCTGTTCGCGCTCGTCGCGGTTGCCGCGGTAGCGCTCGGCTACCTGCTCGTGGCGCTACGCCGGCGCAAGTTCGTGGCCCGGTTCAGCAATACCGCGCTGCTGGCGAGTGTGGTGCCCCGGCGGCCGGGCTGGCGCCGGCACCTGACGTTCGCGTTGCTGCTGGTGGCACTCACCGTGCTCTCGCTCGGGGTGGCCGGACCGACCGCCGCGGTCCGGGTGCCGCAGGAGCGGGCCACCGTGATGCTGGCGATCGACGTGTCGTTGTCCATGGAAGCCACCGACGTGCTGCCGACCAGGCTGCAGGCCGCCCAGCAGGCGGCCGCCGAGTTCGCTGATCTGCTGCCTAAGCAGATCAATCTTGGGGTGGTGAAGTTCGGCCGGGCAGGCAACGTGCTGGTACCACCGACCCAGGACCGGAACGAGGTGAAACGCGCGATAGCCGGCCTACAGCTGGAGCAGTACACGGCCATCGGTGAAGGGGTTTTCGCTTGCCTGGACGCTACAAAGCTATTCAGCCAGTCGAGTACCACGGCCGGCCAGAAGCCGGCGCCGGCCCGGATCGTGTTGCTGTCGGATGGTTTCAACACGGTCGGACGGACGGTCGCTCAGGCGGCTGACGCGGCGAAGAAGGCGAGCACTCCGGTCTCCACCATCGCGTTCGGAACCGACAACGGGACCGTCGACGTGCAGGGCCAGGTACAGGCGGTGCCGTCGGACAAGGTGACGCTGCGCGGCCTGGCCCAGGCCACCGGCGGGTCGTTCCACACCGCGACCTCGATCGACGAGCTCAAGTCGGTGTACAAGGACATCGGTTCGCAGATCGGCTACACCAAGATGCAGCGCGACATCAGCTGGCGGTTCATGCTCGCCGGGTTGTTGCTGGCGATCGCGGCCAGCGCCAGCTCGCTGCTCTGGTCCGGCCGGCTCAGCTAGCTGTATTGGTCACTTCGCTGCGCGCCTCGCTCGTACCTCGCTCGATGCTCGCTCAGCTGTGCGGGACCAGCACGAGTTTGCCGGTGGTGCTTCGCGACAGCAGCGCGCGATGTGCGTCGGCAACCTGATCCAGCCGGTAGCTGCCACCGATCACCGGCCGGAGTTTGCCGGCCAGGATCAGCTGGAACAGGTCGGTGACCGCGGCCGCCAGCAGCTCCGGGCGGCGTGCGGTGTGCGCCAGCCAGAAACCGATCACCGCGGTGCTGTGTGCCATCAGGTTGGCCGGCTCGATCGGGCTCGGCGGCTGCCGGCTGGCCATGCCGTAGCTGGCCAGCCGACCGAACGGCGCGAGTGCGGCCAGACTCTGGTCGAAGACCGTGCCGCCGGTCATTTCCAGCACGATATCGACGCCGGTGCCACCGTTAGCCTCCCGGAGCGCGGCGGTCAGCTCCGGCGAGCCGGAATCGACCGCCACGTCGGCACCGAGTTCCAACGCCAGTCCTCGCTTGGATTCGCTGGACGCAGTGGCGATCACCCGTCCGGCGCCCCATAGCTTGGCCAGCTGGACCGCGATGGTGCCGACCCCGCCGGCTGCAGCGTGCACCACCACCGACTCACCCGCTGCCAGGTGCGTGCTGGTGCGCAGCAGGTGCCAGGCGCTGGCGCCCTGTACCAGGCAGCTGAGCGCCTGGGCGTCCGAGATCCCGTCCGGCACGCCGATTACTCGGCTGGGGTCGATCGCCACCTTCTCGGCGTAACCGCCGGCATTGGCCAAGGCCAGCGCACGGCCGCCACCGGGTAGTTCGACGAGCACCTCACCACCGGGGATCAGCGGCAGGCGCTGCTTCGCGAGGTAGGAGTCCTCGGTCGCGTGGGTGTCGGCGAAGTTGATCCCAGCCGCACGGACGGTAGCCACCACTTCGCCGGCGCCGGGGACCGGGTCCGGTAGTTCGACCACCTTGAGAACTTCCGGTCCGCCAAAGCTATCGATCTGGATAGCACGCATATCTAGGACACTACCCACCACCCGCCGTCGGCGACCGGCGAACAATGCGGTGAGTAGCGAATGCGGTGGGCGGCAATGCGGCCTGACGGCACCATCCGCTAGCGTGGCGCGGGTGAGTCGAACTGTGCTGGTAACCGGAGGTAATCGCGGCATCGGTCTGGCCATCGCGAACGCGTTCGCGGCGGCCGGCGATCAGGTGGCTGTCACCCATCGTGGCAGCGGCGCTCCGGACGGCCTGTTCGGGGTGCATTGCGACGTCACCGATTCCGAATCGGTGGACGCCGCTTTCGGCATCGTGGAAGCCGAACTCGGTCGGGTAGAGGTGCTGGTGTCCAATGCCGGGATCACCGATGACACGCTGCTGATGCGGATGACCGACGAGTCCTTCACCCGGGTCCTGGACGCGAACCTGACCGGCGCTTACCGGGTCGCGAAGCGGGCCACCCCGGGGATGTTGCGGGCCAAGCACGGCAGGATGATCTTCATCTCCTCCGTCGTCGCGCTGGCCGGCGCGGCCGGCCAGGCGAACTACGCCGCCAGCAAGGCTGGCCTGATTGGGCTGGCGCGCTCGATCGCGCGCGAGTTGGGCGGCCGCAACATCACCGCGAACGTGGTCGCGCCGGGCTTCATCGACACCGACATGACGGCGGTGATGACCGAGGCCCGCAGGGCCGAGATCCTGGCAAGCGTGCCCACCAAGCGCTACGGGACTCCAGACGAGGTCGCGCAGGTGGTCCGGTTCCTGGCCTCGGACGCCGCCGGCTACGTAAACGGCGCGGTACTGCCGGTCGATGGCGGCCTCGCGATGGGTATCTGAGCCGATCGCTGCCCCGAACCAAGTTCAGCCACACTCGAAAAGGGAAGTTACGACATGGGATTGCTGGACGGCAAGCGGCTTCTGATCACCGGGGTCATCACCGATGCCTCGATCGCGTTCTCGGTCGCCAAGGTGGCCCAGGAGCAGGGCGCCGAGGTCGTGCTGACCGGTTTCGGACGGATGTCGCTGGTCGAACGGGTGGCCCGCCGGCTGCCGAAGCCGGCGCCACTGGTCGAGCTGGACGTCACCTCCGAATCGGACCTCGCCGCGCTGTCGGACAAGGTACGCGAGCATGTCGACGGTCTCGACGGGGTGCTGCACTCGATCGGCTTCGCGCCGGCGTCCTGTCTCGGTGAGCCCTTCCTGGACGCGCCGTTCGCCGACGTCGCGACCGCGCTGGAGGTATCGGCCTTCAGTTTCAAGTCGCTGGCGGTGGCCACCCTGCCGCTGTTCGGTGAGTCCGGCGGCTCGATTCTGGGGATGGATTTCGACGCCCGGGTGGCCTGGCCGGCCTACAACTGGATGGGCGTTGCGAAGGCCGCCCTCGAATCGACCTCCCGGTACCTGGCCCGCGAACTGGGGCCGCGCCGGATCCGGGTGAACCTGGTGGCTGCTGGCCCGGTACGTACCATGGCGGCCAGGAGCATCCCTGGCTTCTCGGCATTCGAGGAGGCCTGGGGACCGCGCGCGCCGCTTGGCTGGGATATCAACGACGCCGAGCCGGTGGCGCGGAGTTGCATCGCGCTGCTGTCGGACTGGTTCCCGGCCACTACCGGTGAGCTGATCCACGTCGACGGCGGCTTCCACGCGATGGGGGTATGAGCCTGCCCGGCCACGTTTCACCCGCGAGCGAAACGGCGTTCGACGCGTTCCTGCTGTTGTCCTTCGGTGGCCCGCAGGGTCCCGATGAGGTGTTGCCATTCCTGCGTAAGGTCACTGCCGGCCGCGGAATACCGGACGAGCGGCTGGCCGAAGTCGCCGAGCACTACCTGCATTTCGGTGGGATATCTCCGATCACCGCGCAGAACCAGGCATTGCTCGCCGCGATCGAGGCCGAGTTCGGCCGGCGTGGGATCGGCCTGCCGGTGTACTTCGGAAACCGGAACTGGCACCCGCTGCTGACCGACACGGCTCGCCAGCTGGTCGCTGACGACCGGCGGCGGGTGCTGGTGCTTGCCACCAGCGCGACCGGGTCGTACTCGGGCTGCCGGCAGTACCGGGAGGACCTGGCCCGGGCGGCGGCCGAGGTGGGCACCGACCGGCTGAGTTTCACCAAGCTGCGCCATTACTTCGACCATCCGGGCTTTATCGCGGCCAATGCCGCGGCGTTACGTTCGGCCCTGTCCTCGCTGCCCGCGGACCTTCGGGAGACCGCCCGGCTGGTGTTCACCGCGCACTCGATCCCGGTGAGCATGAACGACACCGCCGGCCCGGACGGCGGCTTGTACCTCGCGCAGCAGCTGACCACCGCCCGGCTGGTCGCCGAGCGGCTGCGCGGTGCCGGCGCGGACTTCGACCTGGTCTGGCAGTCACGCTCCGGTCCACCGCAGGTGCCGTGGCTGGGTCCCGATGTCAACGACCACCTGCGCGCGCTGGCTGCCGACGGCGTCCGGGCCGTGGTGGTGTCACCAACCGGGTTCGTCTCCGACCACCTCGAGGTGTGCTGGGATCTGGACGAGGAGGCCCGTGCCACCGCGGCTTCACTCGGCCTGGCGTTCGCCCGGGCAGCTACCGCGGGAACCGATCCGGACTTCGTGTCCGGGCTGGTCGATCTGGTAGCCGAGCAGCTCTACGGCGAGCCCCCGAAGTTGCTGGGCAAGCTGCAGATCTGTGGCTGGCAGTGCCCAGCCGGCTGCTGCCCGGCACCGGTGCGGCGGCCGGTCGGTCGCTGATCGCAACGCTTCGACGTGGGCCCGCTAGGTCGCGGGTTCGGCCGCGGCGTTGTAGCCGGCCAGCAGCGCCCGGCGAACCGAGAGCCGCAGCGGCGCCAGTGCGTCGGCCCGCTCAGCCACTGCGCTGGCGGTGAGCTGCGCGGTGTGGTCGCGGTCGACGACCTGCAGCACTGCGGTCAGCCGTTCGGCCTGCGCGATCAGCCGCACCGCACGTGCCGGATGGCTGGCAGGCAGGTGTAACCGCTCACCGGCTCGCCGGGCGTCCGACAGCGCCGGTGCGATATCGGACAGCCAGCTGGTGATGCCCCGTTGCGCGAACCGGCTCGCGGTCTGCCGGATGGCGTCGGTCAGTTCGTGTTCGGCCTCGGCGGTGCTGGTCGGATCCGGCGGCAGGTCGCCGACCACGCCGCGATGCCAGTGCAGTTCGGGTCCGGCGCTGCTGGGCGTCTGCGGACCGGCCAGCACGGTCACCCCGAACTCGTGGCCGTAGACCGCCTGCCCGGCGGTGAGCGCGACCGTACGGAACTCGGGTGGACCGGCTAGGCCACGGACGTCGCCCGGCACCGGCAACGCCAGCCGCAGCACCTCGGTGCCGGCTCGCTTCCAATCCATCAATGCCGCGCCGGCCGGGTGCACCGGGACCGGCTCGAAGCCGGGGCCCGGCAGGTGTCGCTCGCGACGGGTGACCGCGTCCAGGACCTCGTCAAAGCTCGTGCTGCCGGACAGCCAGGCAGAACCCCAGGCCGCCAGCTGGGCGCAGTGCCGATGATCGGACATCGTTGCCCACGCTACCTATTCGCGGTTCGGGCGCGGCAACCCGGCCTGACCCGGCGGGATCTCTAGGGTTGTCCGGGTGTACTCCGATGACGTGCTGGCAACTGACCCTCGCCGCCGCCGGCGCACGGTCCGGGAGATCCCAGCCGAGCTTGATCTGGTGGTCGAGACTGCCGACGGCCGGTTCTGCGGGGCCGTGGTCGCGACCGGCCGGACGGTGGTGGCCGGCGAGCAGCGCGATACCGTGACGCTGGCCGACCGGCACGATCGGCAGCGGGTGTTCCCGATGCTGCCGGCGAGCTTCCTGCTGGAGGGCGAGCTGGTCACCCTCACCCGGCCCGCGCCGGTGCCGGCCGGCAAAGCCAAGCCCGGTCGGACCGCCTCCGGTTCGGTCGCGGTGGCCGGCGTCCGGGCTCAGGTGGCCAAGGCCAGCCGGATCTGGGTCGAGGGGGTGCACGACGCTGCGCTGGTCGAGCGGATCTGGGGCGAGGACCTGCGGATCGAGGGCATCGTGGTGGAGCCACTAGGGGGCATTGACGAGCTGCTGGCCGCGGTCACCGACTTCGGGCCGGGCCCGACCAGGCGGCTCGGGGTGCTGGTCGACCACCTGGTGCCGGGTTCCAAGGAGAGCCGGATCGTCGCGACCGTGAAGTCGCCGGACGTGCTGATCAACGGGCATCCCTACGTCGACGTATGGCAGGCGGTGAAGCCGACCGCGCTCGGCATTGAGCGCTGGCCGGTGATCCCGCGTGGCATCGAATGGAAGCAAGGCATCGCCGACGCACTCGGGGTGTCGGACACCCGCGAGATGTGGCGGCGGGTGCTGTCGTCGGTGAACAGCTTCGCTGACGTCGAGGTGCCGCTGCTGCGGTCGGTGGAGGAGCTGATCGACTTCGTCACCAGCCCCGCTGAGCTTGGCTAGAACGGCGTCGCGTTCCACGGGGCCTGACTGGTCCGAACCATCCGGTCGAGCCTGGCCGCGGCACCGGGAGTCTGCTCATCGACCAGCCCGGCCAGCTGTTGCGACCGGACGGTGTTGCCGCCGAGGTAGCAGGCGGCCAGCGCTCGCTGGGACAGCACCAGGTCGGCGGTGGCGTTCGGAGCCGGGCGGCACTCGGCATGCTCCGGGCCGCCGTCCAGGCTGACCGTGCCGGCGGCCCAGCCACCCTCCTCGTCGCGGACGTCGAGCACCAGCCGGTCGGTGCTCTCATAGCGCCGGGCGGACAGCGCCGCTGGCACGTCGAGCAGCCGGAGCCAATCGTTGTCGCCGGTCCAGGTTCGCCGAGCGACCCGGCCGTCGGACAGCAGCCACTGCAGGCTCTCGTCCACCGGGTATTCCTCGAGGGTGAGCACCCGAACCAGATCGATATTGAGCAGGTAGCCCCAGAGAGCGCGGTAGGCATCCGGTGTGGCGGCAAGGATCTCGCTGACCGCAGCCTCGGCCTGTTGCGGGTCGTGGTACCAGTCGCCGTCGTTGGCGGTCCACATGGCGTAGCCCTCGACAATGCCAGCGGCGTTGCGGGCAATCACGCAGACCGGTTCGCGGGATCCCGGGACCGGCATGCCGTGGATGCCCAGCCGGCGCTCCCAGTCGGCTGGCGTCCGGTCGATGTGGCCGGCGCGTTGCAGTCGCACCCGAGCGTGCACCGCGACAGCGGCCTCGAGGAGTTCGGCCGGCTCGACCTGGCTGATCGCGACCGGTCGGATGGGCGCTGCGATGCTCGGTCGCAGGCCGGACCGGATCCGGTAGTCCGATGCCTGCGAGGCTGGCCAGTACCCGAACCGGCCGTAGATCGGCCATTCCGCCGCGCGCAGCAGGCTGGCCACCTCGCCGCGGTCCTTGGCGTCTTGCAGCGATCGGGTCAACATGCTGGTGAGCAGGCCGCGGCGCCGGTGGGTGCCGGCGACGCTGACCTGACTGAGCGCGTCGGTCGGGATTTCCGCGCACTGCTGATCGCCGGCCGGCACCGTGAGCGTGGTCGGGAAGGTGCGTAGGGTGGCCACGCACCGGCCGCCGTCGTAGGCCCCGGTGATCCGGTCGGGTTCCCAGATCTTGGCCCACCAGGCAAGCTCCGGCTCGGTCAAGGTGGCGGGGTCGAGCAGCAAGCCGGTACGCACGGCACGCAGCCAGGGGAGCCTGTCTTCGACCGGAACATGGCGGATTTCAGGTTGATTGCTCACTGACCGACCATTTCACAGCAGGCAACCCGCAGTCCCGGCAATATCGGTTTGGTGGCCGCACGGGATCCGCGACAGGCAGCCGGAACCCTGATTTGTATGCATGCCCGTGAGCTATGGCCCGCGCTGGGACATACACATGCGCTCGCGTCAGATCCAGCTCACCCGGCCGTGCAGCGCGGCGTATCCGACGAAGCTCACAATATCGATCACGCTGTGCGCGATGATCAGTGGCAAGACTCGCTTGGTCCGGGTGAACCACCAGCCGAACAGTGCGCCCATGATGAAGTTGCCGACGAAGCCGCCGAAGCCCTGATAGGTGTGGTACGAACCGCGAATGAGCGCGCTCACCAGGATCGCCCGGCCAGCGGGCCAGTTGAGCTGACCGAACCGGGTGAGCAGGTAGCCGATCATCACGATCTCTTCGAGCACGCCATTCTGAGTGGCCTGCAGGATCAGGACCGGGTAGCGGTACCAGACGTCGGCGATGTCCGAGGCGTCCAGCGTGGCGTTCAAGCCCAGATGCCGGGCCAGCACCAGCAGTCCCAGGCCGGGAATCCCGATCAGCGCTGCGAATCCCAGACCCTGCAATGTCTCATATTTGAGACGCAGCCGGTCGAGCCCGATCCCGAATCCGACACCGGCCGGCGTCCGGCTGAGCAGCAACAGCGCCAACAGCGCGGGAACGACTCCGTTGAGGATCCCGAGCAGTTGATAGCTCAGATCCACCCAAGCGCGCGGGCTCTGCGACGGGTTCAGGGTGGCGGTCGCGTTGCGAAAGCCGCCCCGGGTCTGGATATCGGCGAAATTGATCAGCGAGCTGATCGCCGAGATTCCCAGCGATACCCCGAGTACCAGCAACACCTCGACGCCCAGCCGCTCCGGCCGGCGGGCAGGCTGCTCGGCGACCTGCGACGGGGAGGACGGGGCGAGGCTCACCTAGCCATTCTGGCTGTACCGCAGGCTCACCGTGTTGCACTCCTGGCAGATTTCCTCGGCGATCAGGCCAACTCTCATCAGCCACCCAAAGATCACACAGCCCAGACACAGTCCGAGGCCCGATTCGAGACCGGCCGCGATCACTACCAGGGCCAGCAGCAGCTGGGCGGCCAGGGCAGATCCGAAGCCGACGTAGCCGACCGCAGCAGCCGAGGTCAGCACTGCACCGATCGCCTGCGCGAACCGCTTGGGCGGCCCCGGCACCAGCCGGGGCTCACCCAGCCGCGGCGCGATCACCTTGGTCGCCAGCAGGCCGAGCGGGCTGAACCGCGGCCCGGCGGCGACCCGAAGCAAGAACCCGGCCGCGATTGGCACCGTGAGCCAGGTCAGGCCGGGGAGCAGCGCGAGCAGGCTGAGCGCCAGCACACCCGCAGCGACCGTCCGGGCGGCCTTCTCGTTCACGGGATTAGGAAAGCTCAGCAACGACCGCATGCCCCCACGGTACCGAGCCACTAGCCGTTTTGCCTACTGACTCGATAGGCATGGTGGTTCGATCGACAGCGCGGCTACGGAGCTAGTGGCCGCGGGCGATCCAGTCCGCCAGCTGCCCGGACTCCTCGCTGATGGACGTCGAATCGCCATGCCCGGTATACACGATCGTCTCCGGCGGCAGCGTGAGCAATTCGGATTCGATCGAGGCGATGATCGTGTCGAAGCTGGAGTACGAGCGCCCGGTCGCTCCCGGACCGCCGCGAAAGAGGGTGTCCCCGGTGAACGCCGCCCCGAGGGTCGGCGCGTAGAAGCACACCGCCCCAGGTGCGTGTCCCGGGGTGTGGCGCACCTGCAGCTGATCCCCGGCGACCGGGATCAGCTCGCCGTGCGCGAGCGGCTCGAAGTCGAAATCGGGATAGCTCTGCCGCCACAACACCTCGTCGGCCGGATGCAGCCGCACCGGGGCGCCGGTGGCGACGCTCAACTCCCGGGCCACTGTCACGTGATCGTCGTGTGCGTGCGTGCACAGGATCGCCAGCACGCTACGTCCCGCGATCAGCTCCAAGATCGGGGCAGCGGCGTGCGGGGCATCGATCACCACGCACTCACGGTCATCGCCAACCAGCCAGACGTTGTTCTCGACCTCCCAGGTGCCGCCGTCCAGGCTGAACGTGCCCGAGGTGGTGCCATGGTCCAGGCGCAGGCCGGCCATCAGAGGACGACCACCGAGCGCAGCACGTCACCGTCGTGCATCTTGGTGAAGGCCGCCTCGATGTCGTCGATGCCGATGGTTTCGGTGACGAACTTGTCCAGCGGGAACCGGCCCTGCAGGTACAGGTCGATCAGCATCGGGAAGTCCCGGGACGGCAGGCAATCGCCGTACCAGGACGACTTGAGCGAACCGCCGCGCCCGAACAGATCGATCAGCGGCAGCTCGATGGTGGCCTGCGGGTTCGGCACTCCGACCAGCACCACAGTGCCGGCCAGATCGCGCCCGTAGAAGGCCTGCCGGTAGGTGGCAGCGGAGCCGACCGCGTCCACCACCACATCCGCGCCAAAGCCGCCGGTGGCCGCCTGGATCGCCTCGACCGGGTCGGTGAGGCTGGCGTTCACCAGCTCGGTCGCGCCGAATTCGGCGGCTGCGGCGAGCTTGCGCTGGTCGATGTCGATGGCCACGATGGTGCTCGCACCGGCCAGCCGGGCGCCCGCGATCGCGGCCATCCCAACCCCGCCGCAGCCGATCACTGCGATCGAGTCACCGCGCCCGATGGCGCCGGTGTTGATCGCCGCGCCGAGGCCGGCCATCACCCCGCAGCCGAGCAGGCCGGCTGCGGTGGCCGGCGCCTGCGGATCGACTTTGGTGCACTGGCCGGCGGCCACCAGGGTCTTTTCGGCGAACGCGCCGATACCGAGGGCGGGCGACAGCTCGGTGCCGTCCAGCAGGGTCATCTTCTGGGCGGCGTTGTGGGTGTTGAAGCAGTACTGCGGCCGGCCCCGGCGGCAGGCGCGGCACTGGCCGCAGACCGCCCGCCAGTTGAGGATCACGAAGTCGCCCGGGGCGACCTCGGTGACCCCGGCACCGACGCTCTCCACGATGCCGGCGGCCTCGTGGCCGAGCAGGAACGGGAACTCGTCGTTGATGCCGCCGTCGCGGTAATGCAGGTCGGTATGGCACACCCCGCAGGCCTGGACCTGGACCACCGCCTCGCCAGGCCCGGGGTCGGGCACGTTGATGGTTACCAATTCGACCGGCTGCTGCACGCTTCGCGCGATGACCGCGCGCACCTGTTGGCTCATACCGGAATTCTTACCGGATGCGTCTCAGGAGCGGTCAGCCACCGGTAGGTAAGCGCGTTCTGCCGGGCCGGTATAGAGCTGGCGCGGCCGGCCGATC
>FTJM01373312.1_pt1 | contig 21463 bp, 16 predicted proteins | sample 1658941 | NCBI WGS metagenome assembly FTJM01 (sample SAMEA3914876, study PRJEB12502) | metagenome | biome: forest; material: soil | place: USA | collected 2011-06-22 | depth 0.3 m
GATCCTGGCGTGGCCCGCGCCACCGAGGCCTTCCTCGAGCGTCAGGCCCACCTTCTCGACCTGCAGGCCAAGGGCATCACCGACGAGCACGACGTGCTCCGCGCGCCAAGCCTCCAATACTTCGGGCTGCCCAGCCCGGACGAGCTCATCGGGATCGCGCTGCGTTACCAGATCGCGCAGAAGCTTCACGCCGGTACTGACCCTCACGAGCCGCCCGATCACATCAACGATCGAGCCCGCGACATCGTGGACCTGCTGCTCCTACGTGAGCTAGTCGACGAGGAACAGACGCTGGCACTAGTCGATATCCGTCAAGCCTGCACCGCGCTGTTCGAGGCCCGCGCCGCCGAAGCGCGCTCACTCGAACGTCCGGAGCGGGCCTGGCCGCCCGCCGCCACCGCATTCGCACACTGGCCGAGCGACTACATCAAAGCGGCCGCCGCCGGCCGAATCGAGTTGTCGCTGCAGGACGCGATAGCCGAGGTCAACGCCTGGATCGCTCAGATCGACGCGGCAACGTAGCTGCTGTGGCGAACCGGGTACGGCCCGCGACGACGCCGTTTGCGTCCGCTCCGTCAACGGCTCGACCGCTGCCTGAGCACCTTCAAGGGTGATCCGGCCGCCTGGCATGTCGATCAGGCGACCGATGCTGATGACTTGCGCCCGCGAACGGTCGGCGTCGCTGTGGCCGACATTGGCCTGCCCGGCCATGGTCATCCAATGAGACATCGGTCCTCGACATCCCTAACTCAGACCGTGCGGAGGAACTCCTCGACCATATGGAATCCATCGATCAGCGAGGAGACGGGCACACGTTCGTCGACCCCATGCATCCCCACGGGCATCCTGCCCTCGGGATCGAGGCCGCAGGGCGAAAACCCGAAACCGAGCATGCCGAGTTCGCCGAACGGTTTGGCATCGGTCCCGCCGCCCATACAGAACGGGACCACGATGCCGTCCGGGTCGTGGCGCAGTACGGTCTGCGCCATCGCCTCGTACCACGGGTTGTCCCAGCCGGCACCGATCGCTGGACGATACGACAGGAACGACCTGGACACGTGCGGACCGAGCAGCTCGTCGATGATGGCGAGCTGCTGTTCCTCACTGCCCGGCAGTGACCGCACGTCGATCTCGGCATGGGCGTCACTCGGTATGACGTTGAACTTGTAGCCGGCGTTCAGCACCGTGACGTTCGTCGAGCAGCGCAGGGAGGATTCCACGAACTCGCGCAACGGGCCGAGATGGTCGAGCAGGGCCGATACCGAACCTTCCGAAGTGAGGTCGACCTCGAGACCGAGGGTGCGTGCCGCGACGGTGAGGAGTTCGGCAGGCGCGTTTGTGATCGTCATTGGCCACCGGTGCGCGGTGATCCGGGCGAGCCCGGTGACCAGGTGAGCGACCGGGTTGTCTGGGTTCGGGCGAGATCCATGGCCGGCGGTTCCGTCGGCTCGCACGTGCAGGTGCAGTGAGCCACGCTCAGCGACCGCGATCGGGTAGAACCGGTGCGTCATGCCGTTTGGTGCCTCAACAACAAGACCACGACCCCCTGACTCCCCAACCGCCGCCTCGACGCCGTCGAAGAGCTCAGGGCGGTTGCGTGCCAGCCATTCCGCGCCCAATGCGCCGTCCTCCTCCTCGTCGGCGACGAAGGCGAAGACGACGTTGCGCCGCGGCCTCGTTCCCTCGACAGACCATTGGAGCAAGGTCGCGACCATCATGGCGACCATGTCCTTCATGTCAGTCGCGCCGCGGCCCCAGACGTAGCCGTCGTTGACCAGGCCCTCGAAAGGCGCCACGGTCCACTGATCCTTGTCGGCCGGGACGACGTCCAGATGACCATGGACGAGAAGTCCGGGGAGGCAAGCGTCCGATCCCGGGACTCGCAGCACCAGGTTGGCTCGGGTCGGCGCCGGTTCGATGAGCTCAGGTTCGTATCCGGCCCCCCGAAGAAGGTTGTCGATGTACTGCGCAGCGCGGAGCTCGCCGGTGGCGCCTGCTTGTCCGTAGTTGCTTGTGTCGATGGCAATCAGCTCGGAGCAGATCCTGACGACATCGGGCCGCAAGGTCATGGGGTTCCTGTCTGTGAGTCCGCGGGGATGCGGAGCGGAGCGGAGGAATTGTCGATCAAGTAGCCGTGCGTGCGATCGAAGCCCGTGACCTGGGCTCCGCTGTCCAGGGCAGCACCGAGTACGCCGCGGACAGCGCTGCGCCATGCCTGGGCGAGTTTCGGATCCTCGGCGCGGACCCGCTCGATGTCTTCCGGGACCGGAACGAGCGCCGGGCCGCCGGACCACACGGCCGGTTGCAGCGAATATCCGGTGACCTCGATCAGCGTCGGGAAGTCCGAGCTCGGGTGCGGCTCCTGCCGTGCTCCCTCGGCCGCTGCCTTGGCGGTCTGCGACTCGAGCTCCCACTCGACGAGCAGACGGTCACTCTCCTCGCCGCGGTTCAGCCCGTCGTGCATCGGCCCGTAGAAGTCGGGCAGGTAGCGGGTCGCGCGGGCGCCGAGCTTCACAAGGTTGAAGTACGCGTTGCGCCGGATCAGCGGGTCGAAGGTCCACGAGATCGTCTGGATGTGATGCGCCAATGCCCAGGTGCGCTGGTGGCTCTTGAGCAGGAAGCCGACGTTGCGAGCGTGGCTCCGCGGGTCGACGCCGGTGATGTGACTGTGCAGCGAGTCGTTCTGCGGTGCATGGAACCCGATCGCCGCTCCCACGACCTGGTCGCCCTCGAACGCCGCAGCGACGTAGTTGCCGGTGATCGAGAGCGCGCGCAGCAACGACACCGTGACCTGGCGCGACTCCGGGGAGCGGTCCCAGATCCGGCTGAGCAGGAGGCTGATCTCCTCGAGCTCGGCCAGGTCCGAAGCCTCACGGATGACAATCCCGGCGTTCGGGCCGTTCGGGCCGTTCGCGGCCTCGATCGGCGAAGAGGTAGGAGGAGCTCCGACCCGGCCGCGGGCGTTCATCGCGCTCCTTCGGCGGACGCAACGAGCAGGTCGTCGATCAGGCCTGTGAGCAGCGCGAGGCGATCTCCCAATCGGCTCCGGTCGACCCACTCGTGCCGGGCATGAGCGCCGCCCCCGACCGCGCCCAGGCCGTCTAGGGTCGGCAAGCCTGCGGCGGCGGTTAGGTTGCCATCCGAGCCGCCACCCACCGCAGCGCTGGTCAACGGGCCGATGCCGAGGCCGTCGGCGACGACACCGGCGCGCTCGAACAGGCTCCTGGTCATCTCCGTCTCCAGCGGGGGGCGGTCGATCCCGCCGGCGATCTCGATCGTCACGCCGGCGACCGCGGGCTCATGCGCTCGAAGGGCCGTATCGACGCGAACGAGCTCAGCCATGGTCCGGGCACGGATATCGATCGTGAGGTCGGCGCGGTCGGGCACGGTATTGCCAGCCGTCCCAGCGGAGGCAAGGGTTGGAGTAACCGTGGTCCCGGCGTTCGTGTCGGCGGTCGCTGTCGCGACGCGGACGACATCGCTGAGGGCGAGCAGAGCATTGGCACCGCGATGCGGCTCCAGACCTGCGTGGGCAGCGCGGCCCTTGAACGTCATCACGTAGTGCGCTCGGCCCTTCCGCTCGGTCTTGAGCGCACCTGAGTCGTCGCCGGCCTCGAGGACCAAGACCGCCATACAGCCTTCGGCGGTGCGGAGGATGAGATCGCGCGAGGTCGGTGAGCTCACTTCTTCATCGCCGGTGACCAGGACGGTGACTCCCGAAGGGTCGGCCAGTGACGCGACCGCGTGGAACGCCAAGGCGAGCCCCACCTTCATGTCCAGGCTGCCCGGACCACGGACCTGATCGCCATCCTCGAAGGGAATCTCCTCGATCGTCCCCAGTGGCCAGACCGTGTCGTGGTGACCGAGCACTAAGACCCGAGGTGGAGTTGACCCGAAGCGCCAGAGCAGATGCGTGCAGCCGTCGATCTCGATGCGCTCAGGAGGCAGGCCGAGAATCTCCTCTCCGACCTCGGCGACACAGGAAGCACTACGAGACACAGCAGCGAGGTCGGCTGATGGGGACTCGCAGCGAATCATCCGGCCGGACGCTGTCACCACGGAATCCACCTGGCAGTGAGCCAGGGCAACGCGTGGGTGCAGCCCGCTGACGGACGCAGCCCCGGAGTCGCCGGGGCCGTGGGACGTTGAGTTCATGGGTCCTCTCCGGCGTTCGTTTGCTCGGTCAACGTGTCAGTCGGGCGCGGCCCGGCTCTTGTGGTCAGGCATGAAATGCCGGGCCTGAGGTAGGAGTCCGACACCGACGGCGGCCCGCGGTGCCGGTCTAACCTCGGGCAACGGTCAGGCCGAAACGTGCGTCCGGGTCAGGAGGAACTGGTGACCGAACAGGTCGCAGTCGTGAAAGAGCTGGCGGTGAACGGGACGATCGCCGTCCCGGTTGGCCGCAGCGGTGAGTTGCCGACGGTGCTGGTCGAGGCTCTCGTCGAAGCAGGTGTGGCAGTCGACGTCGAGGCGATCGTTCGTCGGCTCGGTCTGGGCAAGCCAGCTGACCTCGCCCGCGTCCTGGTGGCCGATGGCCCTGAGCTCGTCTTCGTATGCATCGCGGATCCGCGACCCGGCCTGGCCTTCGACCACGTCAGGCAGGCGGCGATGACTGCTGCACGCCACTGTCGCTCCGAACAGGTGTTCAACGCGATAGGTAGCTGGGATGACAACCTTGGGAGCGCCGAGGCCGCCGCCGAGGGCTGGACCCTGGGCGCGTACGCCTACGACCCCGACTGGACCGTGGCAGACCTCATTGCGCGTCTGGACCCACCTGGGGTCACCCACTGGCGGGCTGACGAGGTCACGCAGGCGGTCGCCCTCGGGGCAGCTGCCAACCTCGCTCGCGACCTGATCAACACCCCGCCCGGACAGCTGGTTCCCACCAGGCTGGCGCAGATCTGCCAGGAGCTTGGTCAGGCCTTCGACTTCGAGGTGCTCGTCCACGACGACGCTGTGCTCGAGCGTGACGGCTTCGGCGGCCTGATAGGTGTCGGTCGTGGAAGCAGCAATCCGCCGGTCCTCATTGAGCTCCGTCGCGGCAGCAGTGGCCCACATACGGCGCTGGTCGGCAAAGGCATCACCTTTGACGCCGGAGGGCTCTCGCTAAAGCCGACCCGGGGCATGCTCACGATGAAGGCAGACATGTCGGGGGCCGCCGCAGTGCTCGGTGCCTTCGTCGGCCTTGCCGCGGTCGGGTCCGACCTACCGGTCCGCGGCTATCTCGCCTGTGCCGAGAACATGCCAGGTCCTGACGCGGTGCGCATCGGCGACGTGCTGGTACACCGCAACGGTAGGACGGTCGAGGTTACCGATGCCGACTGCGAAGGACGACTTGTCGTGGCCGACGCACTCGCCTTCGCCGTCGAGGCCGGACCGGACGTCCTGGTTGACCTGGCCACCCTGACCTCCAGCAACGGCCTGGGTCCGGACATCTGGGCGGGCTTCGGCAGCGACAGCGTGGTCTCCGAAGTTCTGGCCGCGGGCCGCGAATCCGGAGAACCGGGCTGGCAGATGCCCTTGTGGCAACCGTACCGAGAGGGCCTGACCTCAGATGTCGCCGACGTCCGGAACTTCGACCCTGACGCCACCCAGATGTTCGGTGGGATCACCGCGGCTCTCTATCTGGAGCCGTTCACCGCTGGGCTGCCCTGGGCACACATCGATCTCGGACTAACCGTCATGCGACCCGCAGCAGACCGGGCGTGGGCCGCCGGCGCGTACGGACGTGGGGTCCGCCTGCTCACCCGGTTCCTGCTCGGCCGTGAGACTGGCGCATGAGGGTCATAGATGGCCCGTACCTTGACGACCTGGTCGTCGGTCAGCGCTTCACCGGCCGAGCCATGACGCTGGACGCCGGCCTGCAGGCACAGCATCGGGCGATCCTCGGAGACCGGCTACTGCTCTGTCTCGACGAGACCCAGGCCACAGCCGTCACCGGCCGGCCCGGGCTGGTGCATCCGGGAGTGATCTGGGACGTCGCCGTCGGACAGTCCAGCGTCGTCACCCGCAAGGTCGTTGCCAACCTCTTCTACCGCGGTCTCCGGTTCCGGGCCACTCCGTACCTCGGAGACACTCTGGTCACCACCGCTGAGGTGGTCGCGGTCAGTCGGGTCCGCTCACGCCCAGACCGACCGGAGCGAGGCAAGGTTCTGCTGCGGATCGTGACGAAGGACCAGGACGGCAGGACCGTCCTGGAGTTCGAGCGCTGCGCGTTGCTTCCGTGCCGAGCGGGCGCATCGTCGGTCGAGATGAGCGAGCCTGATCCGGACGGGCTGTTCACGCCGCCGGTGACGGCTGACGCGATCGCACCCGATTGGCTGGACGGATGGTCGCTCGCACCACTGCGGGTAGCCGTGCCGGAAGGCGAGCACGCGGTCGTCGGTGAGGTGCGCGAGGTTGTCGCAGGCGACGTGGTCTCGAGCGCTCCCGAGCTTGCCCGCCTTACTGGGAACGTTGCCGCGATCCATCACGATGCTGAGGTCGCCGGCGGTCGTCGTCTGGTCTACGGCGGGCACACGATAGGCCTAGCGCTCGCGCAGACCTGTCGCGCGGTGCCGGAACTCGCGACCGTGACCGAGTGGTTCGCCTGCGACCACGTCGCGCCAGTCCACGAGGGCGATACGCTGCGCAGCACGATTACGGTCCGCAGCCTGACACCGTACCGAGAGGGCGCGATCGCCATCCTGCGGACCGTGACCTCAGCGGTCGGTCGAGGTGTCGTCCTCGACTGGACATTTGCGGGGTTGGTCGCATGAGCATCACCCGTGGCCCCGTTTGGCTTTTTGTGCCGGGCGACCGACCCGAACGCTTCGACCGGGCATCGGACTCCGGCGCCGACCAGGTCATCTGCGATCTCGAGGATGCGGTGGCTGATCCTGCGAAGGTGCAAGCCCGTTCGCACGTCGTCGCGTGGTTGACCAGGGACCGCTCGGCGTGGGTCCGGGTGAACGCGCCCGGGTCGCGCTGGCACCAGGATGACCTGATCGCATTGACCGGCTGCCCCGGTCTTGTGGGTGTGATCGTGCCGAAGGTCGAGTCGGATGCAGACCTCGAGCGCGCGCTCGCCTACCTCGCAGTACCGGTCGCACCGCTCGTCGAGTCGGCTCGCGGCGTCGAGAACCTGCGCAGCATCCTGGCCGTCGAACGAGTGGAACGCCTGCTGCTCGGCGCCATCGACCTTGCGGTCGACGTCGACTGTGCTGAGGAGTCCGACGTCATGACTCACGTGCGCAGCCGCATGGTCCTCGCATCGCGAGCCGCCGGGAAACAGGCCCCGGTGGACGGGGTGACCCGGGCGCTGCGCGATCAGCCCGCCACGCTTGCCGATGCCGCCCGGGCCCGCCGGGAGGGGTTCTCCGGAAAGCTCGCCATTCACCCCGCCCAGGTCGTCCCGATCCGCGCTGTGTTCACGCCGTCGGCAGACGACGTCACCTGGGCCGCCACAGTGCTCGCCTCGGTGGAAGTCAGCGAACACGGTGCGCTGGCCGCTGCGGGCGACCTTGTCGACGCTCCGGTCATCGAACGAGCACGGCGCATCCTCGCGGCCGTGCAGACGCCGAACTCACCAGATCGGGAGGGACACCAAGCATGACCCATTTCGAGAGCGCCGTCTTGTGGAATCCGGCGTGGTCCGCGCTGGACGGCTGGGCAGCACGGGCCTCCTCGGCGATGACCCGGTTCCACCGGTCGATGCCAGGTTTCGACGCGTCGCCACTCGTCTCGGCGCCGGCCTTCGCAGAGCAGGCCGGCGTAGAGAATGTGTTCGTAAAGCATGAGGCCGAGCGGCTCGGCCTGCCGTCGTTCAAGGTCGTGGGAGCGAGTTGGGCAGTCAACGTTGCGGTCGCCGAAAACTTCGGACAGCCTCCGTTCTCAACCTTCGCCGACCTTTCCAGCGCCGCTGCCGCACTGAGAGACGAACTGCTGCTGACCACGGCGACGGACGGAAACCACGGCAGGGCAGTCGCTCACATCGCCCGCCTGCTCGGGCTCAGCAGCCGCATCTTCGTACCGTCGGACATGACGGGCCCACGAGCCGACGCGATCCGCGACGAAGGTGCTGAGGTAATCGTGGTGCACGGGTCCTACGACGACGCCGTCCGCCGAGCGGCGTCCGACGCGGCGGCTGTGAGGTCCGACGGCCGGCGTGAGCTGGTCGTCTCGGACACCTCCTGGGACGGGTATACCCGCATTCCAGAGGCGGTCGTCGCTGGCTACGCAACGATCTTCTCCGAGGCGCTTGATCAGCTAGTCGCCGCGCTCGGCGAGGACGCCTCCGTTGACGTCGCCGTTGTCCCAGTCGGGGTTGGCGCCTTCGCTTCGGCGGCGGTGCGTAGCTTGGCCAGCGGATCCTGCAGCGTGGTCACGGCCGAGCCAGTGGCCGCTGACTGTCTCTGGCAGTCGCTCGCTGCCGGCCGGCGGGTGATGGTTCCTGGTCCTCACGAGTCAACGATGGCCGGCCTGAACTGCGGCGAGGTCTCCCTGGTGGCCTGGCCGCTGCTGCAACGAGGTGTCCGCGCAGCCACTAGAGTTTCCGACCTGGAAGCTGCGGCGGCCGTCCGTGATCTTGCTGCGATCGGTATCGCGAGCAGCGAGAGCGGCGCAGCGAGCCTCGCCGGGCTCAGACGGCTCCGGCTCGACTCGCGAGCAGGATCGCTGCTACGTCCGAACTCTACCGTTGTCCTATTCGACACCGAGGGTGTCACTGACGCGGTCGGATACGAGTCGATGCTTGCCGGAGCCACGAGATGATCGACCGAACGGGATGGAGGAGCGGGTGAGCACGATCGCAGAAGTCATCGCCTACCTCCAGGACGAGGTGCCGCGCCGAGCCGCTGCTCACGCGGTACCTGGTGTCGCGATCGGGCTGTGCGACCGCGACGACATCCTGTGGGCCGAGGGCTTCGGGACGACCCGCGGCCATTCAGACGGGAATGACCAGCCGATGCGATCGGGTCCGGGTCGCCCGATCGGCATCGACACCATGTTTAGTGTTCAGTCGACGTCGAAGTTGTACACCGCAACGGGAGTGCTCGCCGCCGTTCAGGACGGCTTGGTCGATCTTGACGTGCCCATCCTCCAGTACCTTCCCGACTTCACCGTGGGGAGCGATTTCGAGGACCACCCGGAGCGGCGGATCACCCTGCGACACCTGCTCACTCACACGGCGGGGTTCACCCACGACGCGCCGATCGGGTCCAACTACGAGGTCAGCGACGCCACCTTCGAGGAGCACCTGGCAAGCATCCAGCAGACCTACCTACGGTTCCCGGTTGGGCATCACCACGAGTACTCCAACCTCGGGATCGACGTGGCCGGTCAAGTAGTCGTAGCAGCGAGCGGGCAACGGTTCGCCGAGTTCATGCGAGGTCGGCTGTTTGAGCCGCTCGGGCTCGTGCGTTCGACCTTCGACTTCCTCGCATACGACGCCGACGACGACGCAGCGTTCGGCCACTCCCGAGCGTTCGCCTCGAGCGGCCGGCCGCTTCCACGCCGCGTTCCCATGGTGCCGTCGGGCGGCCTGTACGCCAGCGTCGGAGACGTGCTGCGCTACCTGCAGTTCCAGCTCCGCGGGGGAGAAGAGGTGGTCGCCCCCCAGGTTCTGCGACAGCACCTTGAGTTCCCGAAGGTCGCCGTGGAGCAAACCCGTGGATACGGACTCGGGCTCTACGTCGACCGCTGGGAACCCGGTGTCGAGGTTCTCCACCACGGTGGTGCGGGCTTCGGGTTCCTGTGTCAGGTCTTCTGGTCGCCCGAGGTCGGCATCGGCGGGGCGATCCTCACCAACGCGCTCGACCACGACATCCAGAACGAGCTCGCCGCTGACATCGTCCGAATGCTCGCCGACGGTCGCGCCGCTCGGCCCGTCCCTGGCTTCTCCAGGACAGCTTCGTCGAAGGCCACGTCGGTGGCTGCGGCCTCGGCGGAGGCGATCCTCGGCCAGTACGTTGGGCGTCTCAGCGACGTGGTCCGCATTGCCGTACGGGACGGCCGGCTGGTGCGCGTCAGCGTGACCGAGGAACTGCTCGACCTTGACGACGAGCTGACCGCCACGGTGGACGACCCGGCCGGCGGTCCACCCACTCGCCTGGTCTTCCTGCGCGACAGCGCCGGTCACGTGCGGTACCTGTTGGAGCCTGTCTCAGGTGATGTCCGGTACCGGACATGGGTCCCTGAGCTCCCACCCGCGAGCCTGGCATCGAGCGTCCTAGGAGATTACGTCTCGCGCCAGTGCGGAGTGCCGATGAGTCGGTACCGGCTCCGCCAGGACGGCACCCATCCGGCGATCGAATTCGTGAGCTGCGACGCCTCCGACAACCAGATCGTGTTGCAGCTCACCTCGGTCGGCGGCAACCGCTACCTGTCCGCGACCGGCGAAGTACTCACGATCACCGACGCCGGACTCAGCTACGGCGGCATCCCGCTGACCCGGCCCGACACTCATCCGAGCGCAAGCCCTGCACGACAGAATGAAAGCTGACGATCTCACCCACCCTTGCGAGCAAACGAAGAGATCGTCCGGCGAAGGGCGCACGGCCGTTGTTGTACACCCGCTACCGAGCCTTCGGCAGCGGTCAGTCCGGAGATCTCCCTTGGGTCGCTGACGGCCTGTAGGCCATCCGGTCAGCTCGCGCCGCTCGTTGGACCACGGACCGACAACGCTTCCGTGCCGGACCACAGCCGGGCACGTACAAGTTCGTGACCTCGCACCGGACGTAGCCCTCAGGCCCAGGATCTACTGCCCAATGACGCCAGGCAACGGGCCTGGGCGAGGAGAACGAGGTGGCACAGGTGGACGGATCGGCGAGGCTCGAAGGCATCGAGATGCGACGGCTCAAGCTGCCGCTGGTCGCCCCCTTCCGGACGTCGTTCGGCACCCAGACGACGAAGGACGTCCTGATCCTGCGAGCGGTCACGGCCGACGCGGAGGGCTGGGGCGAGTGCGTCGCGGCCAAGCACCCGCTCTATGCCTCGGAATACGTCCGGGCCGCGATGACAACGCTGCGCGAGTTCCTCATTCCGGCGCTTCGCGACCTGCCGCACCTCGACGTGAACCTGGTCGGCCCGCTCCTGGACCGCTATCGCGGCCACCGGATGAGCAAAGCGGCTCTTGAGATGGCGGTCTGGGACGCCGAGCTCCGGACCGCGGGGATCCCGCTCAGCCGGGCGCTCGGTGCCGTCGAGACCTCGGTCCCCGCGGGGGTATCAGTGGGGATCATGGACACCCTCGACGAGCTCGTCACCGTGGTCGGCGGCTACCTCGAGCAGGGGTACCGCCGGATCAAGCTCAAGATCGAGCCTGGATGGGACGTGACTGCGGTGGCCGCGATCCGGGACGCATACGGCGACATCCCGCTGCAGGTCGATGCGAACACGGCGTACACGCTGGCCGACGTCGAGCAACTGCGAAAGCTGGACGACTTCGGTCTCCTGCTCATCGAGCAGCCGATGGCGGAGGAGAACGTTCTCGGTCACGCCGAGCTCGCCCGCCACCTGCGGACTCCCATTTGCCTCGACGAGTCGATCACCTCGGCCAGGTCCGCTGCGGACGCGATCCGGATGGGCGCGTGCCGCATCGTCAACATCAAGGCCGGCCGGGTGGGCGGCTACCTCGAGGCTCGGCGCGTTCACGACGTCTGTCGGGCACACGACGTGCCGGTTTGGTGCGGTGGGATGCTCGAGACCGGCCTGGGCCGTGCCGCGAACGCCGCTCTCGCGGCCCTGCCCGGGATGCTGCTGCCCGGCGACGTCTCCGCTTCCTCGCGCTTCTACCGCCAGGACATCACCGCTCCGCTCGAGCTCGAAGACGGCTTCATGTCCGTTCCGACCGGTCCGGGACTTGGTGTGCAGCCCGATCCAGAAATCCTGGAGTCGGTCACCGTTCACACGGAATGGCTCCCGCTGGCATAGCCCGCCGTGTAGCCACACCAAGCTACTGGTCGTGGTTGTGCGAACGCCCAAGCAATGAGCAGGCAGGACGCCTAGGATCGCCGTTGTGTCCCTCAGTGACCGTCTGGAGACAACCGTGCCAACGGACGCGCCGTCAACGACGCTTGCCCGGGTCCTGGAGGACGCGGGACACAGCCTGCTACGGTCCGCGCAGGACGGCCAGCACGGCGACCAAGTCATCGACGGACTGGTCCTCTACGATCCTCACGATTCGGTCGCGTGGTCCCGGCATCCTCTGGTGCTCGGGGTCGGGGTGCGCGCAGGCGCCCAGCTCGAAGCACTCCTCGCACGGCTAGCCGGACACGGCGGCGGCGCACTGGTGCTGCGTGAGAACGTCGCGCAAGCCATCGAGACGAACCCTGTGGTGCCGGTCCTGACCCTTGGCGCCGACTCCTCGTGGATGCAGCTCGCCGCGACGCTCGCACCACTGTTAAGCGGCGCTACGAGTCTCAGCAGCGCCGGCCCCCTCGGCGGCGTGCCGACGGGCGACTTGTTCGCGCTTGCGAACGCGATCGCCGAGATCCTCGACGCCCCGGTCACGGTCGAGGACCGACACTCCCGGGTGCTCGCCTTCTCCATTCGCCAGGAAGAAGCGGATCCCTCGCGAGTGCGCGCCATCCTCAACCGGCAGGTGACCCCGTGGGCAACTCAGGATCTCCAGGAGCGCGGCATCTTCCGGCAGCTGTACCGAACCCGGGACCCCCTGTTCGTCGAGCCTCCCGAGAGCGGGCACGGCGGCTTCACCATGCCTCGGGTCGTGCTGGGCATCCAGGCCGGCGACGAGATCCTGGGCTCCGTCTGGGCCGCCGTACCCGAGCCGTTGTCGAAGGATCGGATGCGGCACTTCCGAGAACTGCAGAGCATCGTTGCCGTGCACCTGCTGAGCCACCGCGCGAATGCGAACGTGGCGCGACGGATGCGCTCGGACCTAGTCGCCCAGGTCCTGTCCGGGGGGCCTGAGTCCGAGGAAGTCGCGGCGCGACTAGGCCTGCCACGCCGTGCGATGGTCGTGCTGGCCGTGGGTCTGCCTGATTTCAAGGACGAGACAGCACAGTTACATGGTGACCGGGCCGCCGAACTCCTCCGCCTCGGCGACGCTTTCGACATGTATCTGGGCTCGTCCCAGCCGGGTGCCTCGGCAGCCCTTGTCGGCGACGTCGTTTACGGGATCGTGCCGTTGGTGGCCGGCTCCGGACCGGACTCGGACCGCGGCCAGCGAATGGCTCAGGACTTCCTTGCCAGGGTGGGGCGCCGTTCAGAGGCGGTGGTCGGCGTGAGTGCCGTCGCACCGGACGCGCACGGACTTGCCCGCGCTCGCCAGGAGGCTGATCGCGCGCTCCGGCTGGCGCGGACCTCATCCCCGGGTATCCGTGTGTGCTCGACCGGCGAGCACGCCTTCGAGCTTCTCATGATGGAGATGACCGACCTGGTGATTGCGCGCGGCATGGGGTTGAGCGGTCCGTTCGCGCGACTCGTCGAGCACGACGAGAAGCATCGGTCGGATCTGGTCCCCACACTTCGCGCGTGGCTCGATCACTTCGGCGACAACATTGCCGCGTCGACTGCCCTGCACGTGCATCCGAACACGTTCCGCTACCGACTGCGTCGAGTAGCTGAGGTCTCCGGGATGAGGCTCGACGATCGGGACGAGAGGCTCTCGGTGATGCTGCAGCTCCGCCTCTTCATGCGCTCCTAGGTCAGTGCGACGCGCCGGCGCTGTTGTGGCGTGCAGCCACCTGAACCCGCAGATTTCGTGTCACGACACCGGCGCCCGTGCCGGTGCGGCTGCGACGATCGGTGAACCAGAAGGCGATCTGCGGAAGGACCAGAGTGACCCGCTACCTCACTGTCGACGACATCGGACTGATCTCCAGCCCAGAGCAACCGGCCATCAGCCCGGACGGCAAGTCCGTCGTCTATGTCGTTCGTACTGACGACCTCGACAACGATCGCGGGCGCCGCTCGCTGTGGTTGGTGCTGACCAGCGGCGACGGACAGCCGCGGCGGCTAACGCCTGACGGGGAGGACTCCGCACCCGCTTGGTCACCCGATGGACGCACGATTGCGTTCTTGCGTGCTACAGACGGACCAGCCCAGGTCTGGCTGCTCGACGTTGAGACCTCAGAGGCGCGCCAGCTGACCTCAAGCGAAGCTGGCGCCGGCGCCCCTCAATTCAGCCCCGACGGCGCCAACCTGCTGTTCGTCGCAACCGTCGCGGCTGTGCCGTCAGGAAACTGGGCCTGGGGTGCTCCGGTTGTCAGCCGTCGCCTCGACTACTACGCAGATGGCGACGGCGTCCTCAGCACACCTCGTCGACACGTCCACGTCGTGGAGCTCGCAAGCGGGAAGTGCGAGCAGATCACGGCAGGTGGCTGGAGCGCGAGCAACCCCGTCTGGGCACCGGACGGTCACCGGATCGCGTTCTCCGCCGCGACGGGGTTGAACGCAGATCTGCTCAGGGAATCAGCCGCGTACGTGATCGACCTCAATGACAAGGAGCGCACACCCCACCTTGTCGGGCCAGCAACCGGGACCGCGGGACCCATCACCTGGACCGGTGACGGAACTCGACTCCTGGTGTGCGGGCACCCCGAGGGCCTGAGCAGGTTTACAGGTTTGTTGCTGGTCGACCCGAGTGACGGCTCTGTCGACCACCTCACCCACGAACTGGACCGTCAAGTGATGTATGGCGCGCCCGGGTACCCGGGTTCGACGCCACAGGTCGTACCGGACAGCAGCAACGTCGTCTTCTGCGTGCGCGAGCGCGGCTATGTGTTGCCGTACTTGATGCCGGAGACCGGAGGACCGGTGACGCCACTGCTGGGTGCATCCGAAGGGAACGTGTCCAGCATGAGCGTTGCCGGCGGCCGGCTCGCCTACCTCGGCAGCAGCTCGGACGCTTTTGGTGAAATCAAGGTCCTCGACCTGGCCACCGGCGAGACCACCCAGCTGACGCGCTACCGCGATGAGCTGTCCGGCTTCCGGTTGGCCCCGCGGACTGCGCGCACCTTCACCATCTCGGACGGCACAGACGTTGAGGGATGGGTCATGCGTGACCCGGATGCGACGAGCGCGCAGCCACTGCTGGTCGATATCCACGGTGGTCCGCACAACGCGTGGAGCGGGGCAGCGGAGAGCGTCCACCTTTACCACCACGAACTGGTGGCGAAGGGCTGGACGGTCCTGCTGCTCAATCCCCGCGGGAGCGACGGGTACGGCGAGGACTTCGCGTCCGCAGTGAGCGGTCACTGGGGGACCTCCGACGCTGCGGACTTCCTCGAGCCGATCGACGAACTCGTCGCGGACGGTCTCGTCGATGACGCCCGGGTGGCCGTCACCGGGTACAGCTACGGCGGGTATATGACCTGCTACCTCCCCAGCCGCACCAATCGGTTCGTAGCCGCCGTCGGCGGTGGCGTGATGAGCGACCTGCGCAGCTGCGCAGGAACCTGTGACAACCGTCGTGGCCTGTCCACAAACGAGTGGGGTGGACCATTCTGGGAGGACACCGAGCACTACGCCGCGATGTCGCCGATCACCCACGTCAGCGAGGTCCGCACACCGACGCTGCTTCTGCATGGCGGTAATGACGTGCGCTGCCCACTGGACCAGGCCCGGCAGTGGCACACGGCCCTGCGAGAGCTTGGTGTAGACACAGAGATCGTCATCTACCCGCAGGCCACCCACAACATGCTGTTCAACAGCCCACCGCGGTTCCGCCACGACTACAACGCACGGGTTGTCGAGTGGCTCGCCAGGTACGCCGGCTGATGCGCATCTCTGGAGTTCTCGCCGTTCCCGGTTCCGGCACCTACAGCAACGACGACCAGGCGGCGATCGGTGCCGGCGCCACCCGCAACGGCTACTTCTACGACGGTCCGGTGCTCACGCCCGGCTATCGCGCCATCCGTCAGCCCAGCGAGGCGCTGCAGGTCTTGCTCCTGCTTGACGACGACCATGTGGCCACCGGTGCTGGAGTCTCGGTCCAGTACGCCGGCGGCTCCGGTCGCGAGCCTGTGCTGAGGGCGGATGAGGCCCGCGCTCGCTGGCTCCCGCGCCTTACCGAGATGCTCACCGGCACACAGATCGGCTCGTTCCGCGAAACCTCCGCACTTGTCGCCGACCTGGCGATGCCGCGTTCGGTGCTGTACGGAGTTAGCCAGGCGCTGCTCGAGGGTGCCGCCCATGCAACCCGACGCACGATGGCCGAGGTGGTCGCCAGCGAGTACGGGAACCGGGACCCGATGGCCGCGGTGCCGATCCTCGCGCAGTGTGGCGAGGACCGGCGGGGGGCGATCGACCGGATGGTGCTGAGGCGCGTGGACAGCCTGCCTCACGGCCTCATCAACAACGCCGACCAGCTCGTCGGGCCCGACGGAAAGTTGCTGCTCGACTATGTCGGGTGGGTGCGCGACCGGGTCTTCGAACGCCGTCCCGACGCGGCGTACGAACCGGTCGTGCATATCGACTGCTACGGCACGCTCGGCGATGTCTTCGGCTCGGTGGCCGAGGTCGCGGCTTTCATCGCCCGCCTCGCTGACCGGTGCGCACCGTTGCCGCTCCGCATCGAGCAGCCGGTACGTGCGGACTCGCGCGAGCTGCAGATCGGGGCGCTGCGTCGGCTGCGCGAGGAGCTCACCCGGCTTGGCTCGTCGGCGTGGATCGTGGCGGACGAGTGGTGCAACACCTACGAGGACGTGGTCGCGTTCCTCGCCGCGGGAGCGGCCGACATGGTGCAGATCAAGATGCCCGATGTCGGCAGCCTCGATGACACGGTGCGCGCGGTGTTGGCGTGCCGCGACGCAGGTGTGGCGGCGTATTGCGGCGGATCGTGCACGGAGACCGACACCTCGGCACGTATCGCCGCTAACGTGGCGATTGGTGCAGGCGCCGACGTCCTCCTCGCGCGGCCCGGCATGGGTGTCGACGAAGCGGTGATGGTGACCAGGAACGAGATGGCACGCACGCTCGCCCTCGTCGAGAACAGGAGTCGGACGTGAACGGGCTCAGTGACATCAGGATCATCGCCGTTGAGCAGTACGGCGCAGGTCCGTTCGGCTCGTTGCACCTGGCAGAGCTCGGTGCGGACGTGATCAAGGTAGAAGACGCGAGAACGGCAGGCGATATCGGCCGGCAGGTGCCGCCGTTCGTGGAGGGCGACGACAGCCTGTTCTTTCAGACCTTTAACCGCAACAAGCGCAGCATCAGCCTAGACCTCGCGAACCCGGCGGGGAGGGAAGTCCTGCACCGGCTCGTCGACAACGCCGATGCGCTGACCTACAACCTGCGCGGGGATGTTCCCGACAAGCTCGGACTGCGCTACGCCGATCTCCAACACCGCAACCCCCGACTGGTCGTCTGCTCGCTCTCTGGATACGGCATGACCGGACCGCGGCGCGCAGAGCCCGCCTACGACTACGTGGTCCAGGGCATCTCAGGGTGGATGGCGCTGACCGGCGACCCCGACGGGCCGCCGACCAAGAGCGGGTTATCGCTGGTCGACTACTGTGGCGGCCTGGTCGCCGCGATGTCATTGATGGCCGGCGTGCACGTAGCTCGCCGCGACGGGGTCGGTGGTGAGTGCGATATCAGCCTCTTCGACACCGCCATGTCGATGCTTTCCTATCCAGCCACCTGGTACCTGACCCGCGGGCAGGAGACCGAGCGCAAGCCGCGCTCGGCGCACCCGTCGATAGTGCCCTTCGGCGCCTATCCCACTGCGGACGGCTGGTTGATGCTCGCTTGCGTCAAGCCGAAGTTCTTCGAGCGGCTCACCCAGGTCCTGGGAGTCCCGGAGGTCGCCCTCGACCCGCGGTTCGCCACCATCGCGGACCGTCAGGCGAATCACGCCGAGCTGAACGCTCTGCTCGACAACGCTCTGCGCGAGCACGGCACCGACTACTGGGTCGAGCTGCTCAGCGCCGCCGGGGTGCCGTGCGGCCCGGTCAACGGGCTCCGCGAGGCCTTCGACGAGCCGCAGACCGCTGAACGCGAGTTGGTCATCGAGACCGAGCACTCCGGATTCGGGACAGTCAGGCACGTCCGGACCGCTGGACGCGCTTGGTGGTCGCCGCCGGCGCCACGAAGAGCCCCCAGACTCGACGAGCACCGCGAAGAGGTTCTCGGCAAGGAGCTCGGGATGTCGACCGAGGAGATGGCCGAGTACGCAGGACGGGGGGCATTCGGTCCCGTCGGATCAGACGCAGGTGAGGTGCGTTGAGCGGCGTCCCGGCTGCGGTCGCCGAACTCGATGCCGAGCTGAACGCCTTCACCCAGCTCGTCGCGGAGGGCCCGCGGAGCAGCACCGGCCCGCTTGCGGGCTGGACCGTCGCGGTCAAGGACAACACCGACGTGGTTGGCACCGCGCGAACCGACGGGCTCCGAGACCCGCTCCCGCCGGTGGCGACCACCGATGCTGAGGTCGTGCGCCGCCTGCGTGCCGCGGGTGCGCGGATCGTTGCCAAGGCCAACCTAGAGGAGCTCAGCTTCGGAGCCGCCACCCAGAACGCGACCTGGGGTGCGTGCCGTAACCCTTGGGACCCGAGCCGGATCGCCGGCGGGTCGAGCGGCGGCTCGGCGGTCGCTGTCGCGGCCGGACTGGTCCGTCTTGCTTTGGGCACCGACACCGGTGGCTCGCTGCGCAACCCCGCCGCCTTCTGTGGAGTCACCACCCTCAGGCCGAGCCACGGCTTGGTTCCCACCCTCGGTGTCAGCGCGCTCAGCCCCAGCATGGACGTTGTTGGTCCACTGGCGCGCGACGTCGCCGACATTACGTTGGCCATGAACGCCCTTGCCGGCATCGAGGCACCGCAGCCGGTCGACCTGCGCGAGATCACGGTCGGCGTTCCCAAGGCCTATTTCCTCACTGACCTCCAGCCCGAGGTCGCGGATGGATTCGACGACCTGGTCGCTACCCTGTGCGACCGAGGCGCTCGCACCGTTGATCTGGACGGGCTGACAGAGGTCGACCGCGTACACGAGGCGATGGCTACGCTGCAGAACTCCGAAGCGATCCGCTACCTGTATCCGTACTGGAACGACGCGCGGGTTTCAGCTGGGATCAAGGGTCGGATCGAGGTCGGTCGCAGCGTCACCACCGCTGACGTCGAACACGCTCTCAAGGTGGCCTCGGCGTGGTGCCGGCAGGTGGCGCAAGCGCTCGCTCAGGTGGACGTGATCGCTGTTCCCGCGACTCCTTTCGTCGCGCCGGTTGCGGACCACGCAGACCTGACTGTGCTCAGCCGGCAGATCAACCGGCTGACCGGCTGCTGGTCGCTGACCGGGCTCCCCGTCCTAGGCCTGCCGGTGACCCCGTCGCCGGCGGGGCTTCCCGTCGGGGCCCAGCTGATCGGTAGGTCCGGCGGTGATTGCGCGCTCCTCGCGATTGGCGCGGCCGTCCAAGCCGCCAGCGACTGGCATCAACTCCGCCCGCCGAACGCACTCCCTGACGCCGTCTGGGAGTGAGGTCACGGCAGCGCCGCCGCGACGTGAGCGTCGAGCAGCGACAGCGGCAGTTGCCCGGCGCCCACCACGACGTCGTGAAAGCGGGTGAGGTCGAAGGCGGCGCCGTTTTGGTCAGCGGCCCGCTGCCGGATCCGTTGGATTTCGAGCCGCCCGATCATGTAGGCCAGCGCCTGGCCGGGAGTGACGACGTACCGGTCAACCTCAGCGTCGATGTGGCCTGGGCTGAGGGGTGAGTTGGCGGCCAGGTACTGCTTCGCGCGGGCGCGGCTCCAGCCAAGTGCATGCATGCCTGTGTCGATTACCAGACGGCACGCCCTCAGCGAGTCGAAGGAGAGCATACCGAGCCGGTCGAGCTGGCTGGAGTAGAGGCCCATCTCGTCCGCGAGCCGTTCGGCGTACAGACCCCAACCCTCGGAGTAGCCAGTAATCGCGGCAGTGCGCCGGAACTCAGGGAGGCCGACGAGTTCGCCGGCACCTGCGATCTGCAGATGGTGCCCGGGCACGCCCTCGTGGAAGGCCAGTGCCTCGACCTCGTAGCGCGCCCAAGCCCGTGGGTCTGACACGTTGAGCACGAAAGTGCCGCCGCGAGACCCATCCTTGGTCGGACGCACGTAATACCCGAGCGAACCGGTGGTAGCCGCTTCCACAGAGCAGGATGCGTGGGGGAGCCGGCCGAACCAGCCCGATGCCTGGTCGGTGGCTCGGGCCAGCGCGATCCGGGCGGCAGCCACCAGCTCGGCGGAGTCCTCGAAGTGCAGGTCGGGGTCATCGCGCAGGCGAGTGAGAAGCGCCGGCACATCGGACAGGCCGAAGACCTCCTGGCCGACCGCTGCGTACTCGTCGTTCAGGGCCTCGACGAGACCGAGCCCGATCTCGTGGATGCGCTCGGGCGACAGGCTGGTTGTCGTGTGCGACCGCACCAGCGCGGCGTAGATCTCCTCGCCGTCTTCGACCCAGCAGAGACCGCACTTCTCATCCGGACGTGAACTCGGGGCGGCCTCGCCTTCGAGTGCATCGGCATACCGGGACATCGCAGGTCGCACGACGTCGCGGATGACGGGAGCCAGCGATTCCTTGAGGTTCTCACGGTCCAACGAAGCTGGCAGCGCCCCGAAGCTCAGCAGTGGGTCGTCCTGCAACGCGGTCCGGAGCCAGCCGGTGACACCTTGTACGACGCCGTCGACCGCGAAGGCCGTCGGTGTGCGCCCGGCCGCCCGTCCTGACCGAAGACGGTCGATGCGGTCGCCGAGGTGCCGGGCAAAGCTCCGATACTTGTCTGCTAGCGCGGTCGCGACCTGGACTGTCGGCAGAGACAGCCGCGGGACAGTGCCCGGTAGCGCTGCAACCGGGCCGAACAGAGGGTCCACGTCGAGCTCAGCGAACCTGCACCCGAGCACCTCTGCCCTGGTCGCAGAGTCCCAGGCCAGCGCGGCTCCGCTCAGCGACTGCGCCGTCCCGTCCGGAGCCAGAGCCATCGCGTCGGCGGCCCGCGAGATTCGCTGCGCCTCGCGGCGGACAAGGTCCTCGCCCTCCTCGCTGATGTCCTCGAAGCATCCCGCTACGGAATACTCGCCGTTCAGGTGCGCCCACGTCGGTGCCGCGCGGTAGCGGAGGTACTGGTATTCGGTCCCGAGGCTTTCGACGTCCACTTAGGATTTCCTCACTGCACATGGGAGGTTTCGACACATGGTGCCGCCCGGTTATCAGCGAGGCTAGGCAGTGGTGACGTCGTGCGACTTGGGTCGGGCCACCATCGAGGTCGGCGTCGTTTGTGGGGTCGGACAAGATACGGCAACGCTGTGGTGGCTTCAATCAGGGCTAACATCACAGGGCGCCGATTCGACTCACCCGTCGGCCACACAGGAAGTCAGACACCAATGGTCCGAAATCGCTTTGCCATCGTCTCGGCTATCGCACTTCTCTCGACAACCGCGCTTGTCGGGTGCTCCGACAAGGGAGGCAACAAGGCATCCACAAGCAACGACTTCGTTGTTGGTGGCGCGCTCACCATCGCGATCGACAGCGACCCGGGTTCGCTCGACCCTCAGCG
>FTJM01001308.1_pt6 | contig 20831 bp, 23 predicted proteins | sample 1658941 | NCBI WGS metagenome assembly FTJM01 (sample SAMEA3914876, study PRJEB12502) | metagenome | biome: forest; material: soil | place: USA | collected 2011-06-22 | depth 0.3 m
GCGATGGACGCCGGCAACATGCTCAAGCCGATGCTGGCCCGCGGCGAGCTGCGGATGGTCGGCGCCACCACGCTGGACGAGTTCCGCGAGCACATCGAGAAGGACCCGGCTCTGGAGCGCCGTTTCCAGCAGGTGCTGGTCGGCGAGCCGTCCGTCGAGGACACCATCGGCATCCTGCGTGGGCTGGCCGGCCGCTACGAGGCGCACCACAAGGTGCAGATCTCCGACGGCGCGCTGGTCGCGGCGGCAACGCTGTCCGACCGCTACATCACCGCCCGGTTCCTGCCGGACAAGGCCATCGACCTGATCGACGAGGCCGCCTCCCGGCTGCGGATGGAGATCGACTCGCGGCCGGTCGAGATCGACGAGCTGCAACGTTCGGTTGACCGGCTCAAGATGGAGGAACTCGCGCTGTCCAAGGAGTCCGATCCGGCCTCGGCCGCCCGGCTGGCCGCGTTGCGCGCCGAGCTGGCCGACAAGAGCGAGTCACTAGACGCGCTGAACACCCGCTGGGAACGGGAGAAGACCGGCCTGAACCGGCTCGGCGAGCTGAAGGAGAAGCTGGACGAGCTGCGCACCCACGCTGAGCGGGCACAGCGCGAAGGTGACTTCGAAGCCGCTTCCCGACTGATGTACGGCGAGATCCCGGAAACCGAGAAGGCCCTTGCCGAGGCTGCCGAAAGTGAATCGTCGGTGGACGTCCTGGTGAAGGAGGAGGTCACCGCCGACGACATCGCCGAAGTGGTCGCGGCCTGGACCGGGATCCCGGCCGGCCGGCTGCTGGAAGGCGAAAGCGCCAAGTTGCTGCGCATGGAAGATGCCCTCGGCCGGCGGGTGAAGGGCCAGCGCCGGGCGGTGCAGGCGGTGTCCGACGCGGTCCGCCGAGCCCGGGCCGGCATCAGTGACCCGAACCGTCCGACCGGCTCGTTCCTGTTCCTCGGCCCGACCGGGGTCGGCAAGACCGAGCTTGCCAAGGCGCTCGCGGAGTTCCTGTTCGACGACGAGCGCGCCATGGTGCGCATCGACATGAGCGAGTACTCCGAAAAGCATTCGGTGGCGCGGCTGGTCGGCGCGCCACCCGGCTACGTCGGCTATGACGAGGGCGGTCAGCTCACCGAGGCGGTTCGTCGCCGGCCGTACAGCGTGGTGCTGTTCGACGAGGTGGAGAAGGCACATTCGGACGTCTTCGACATCCTGCTGCAGGTGCTCGACGACGGCCGGTTGACCGACGGCCAGGGCCGGACGGTGGACTTCCGCAACGTGATCCTGGTGCTGACCTCAAACCTCGGCTCGCAGATCCTGGTGTCCGAGCTGGACGAGAAGTCGAAGAAGGATGGCGTGCTCGAGATCGTGCGGGCGCATTTCAAGCCGGAGTTCCTGAACCGGCTCGATGACATCGTGGTCTTCGACCCGCTGACCACCGAGGAGCTGACCGGCATCGTGGACGTGCAACTGGCCGGCTTGCAACGCCGGCTGGCCGGCCGTCGGCTGGAGCTACGGGTGTCCGACGGCGCCCGGGAGTGGCTCGCGCTGAACGGCTTCGATCCGCGCTACGGTGCCCGGCCGCTGCGCCGGTTGGTGCAGACCTCGATCGGCGACCAGCTGGCCCGGGCGCTGATTGCCGGTGACATCAGCGACGGGTCAACCGTGCACATCGACGTCGCGCCGGACCAGTCAGTCCTCACCGTGAGTTGAGGGTTGCGGGGATGGCAGGACGCCGAGCCAGCGGGTTACCGAGCCGTGGTAGGCCAGCGTGAGCATGGCGGCAGCCGCGCAGGCCATGATCAGCGGCGCGGCAACGTTGACGTTGCCCCGCAGGTACCAGAACGCGGTCAGGATCAGCGCTGTCCAGCCTGCCACCGTCATGGCGATCCGGCCGGCCAGGCGTCCGGTCAGCAGCATGATCCCGCCGACCGCGCAGCCCAGCGCCAGGCCGAAGTTGAGTAGCGCGAGCACCAGGTAGCCGGAATCGGTGCCGCGGTAGAAAGACCGGTCCGGGGCACCGTCGGAATGTTGCAGGCTGAGGTAGGCGAGCAGCACCATGCCGAACAGCCCGAGCGTCAACCCCATCGCGATGCCGAGGATGCCGGCGAAGGTCGCTGGCACCGGCGTTGCGCGCGCTGTGCCGGCGGCTGGCCGGTGTTGTGCGGTGCTGGGTCCGCTGGTGGCCGGCTCGTGGAGGGGGCGCTGGCCGGCCAGCTCTGGGGGCCCCGCCGGTAGCGATGTGACGGTCCGGACCGTGAACGGATCGGCCAGCGCTCCCCGGTACGGGTCCGGTGGCGGGGTCAACGCGAGCTCCCGGGCATCGCGTTGTTGCGCGGTGCGGGCGCGGGTAGCCATGCCGACTACGGTAACCGCACTGGTGGCTGGCCACGGCGGGCTGCCGCATTTTCGTGGTTCCGTTGCAAGCTGGCGTGAACCTTCCGATAGGTTCTGCGGAAAGCAGCAGACTCGGCGGTCGCGTCGGGTTCAGGGCCCTGTCCGATCGATCCAGCTGGACGGTTCGAATAGCCGACCCAGCTACCTAAGGGAGAAGCGATGACGCAGTGGGGCAATGAGCCGACCGGTGACCCGGCGGACCGGCCGCCGACCGACCCGTGGGCAGCGCCGAGCCAGCCGGCTCAGCCCGAGCCGCCGAACCCGTGGGCGGCACCGAACCAGCCGGGCGACCCTGCTGCCGCGGCCCAGCCGCCATCCGGCCAGCCGCCGTCGCAACCGGATTACGGTCAGCCGCCGCAGCAGCCTGGGTACGGTCCGCAGCCCTATGGCCAGCAGCCCCCGCCGTACGGTCAGCAGCCCTATGGCCAGCAGCCGCCGCCGTACGGTCAGCAGCCCCCGCCGCCGTATGGCCAGCCGCCGTATGGCCAGCAGCCGCCACCGTACGGCCAGCAGCCCTACGGCCAGATGCCGAACTACGCCGCTGCACCCGGTTACGGTTACAGCCCGGCCGGGCCTGGCGCGGTTGCTGGCATGGGTGCCCGGTTCGGCGCGCTCGTGCTCGACTTCGTCATTATGGTCGTCGTCGCCTACATTCTAGGGTTCATCTTCCTGCCCCCGGGCCACTCGAACTCGACCTCGTCCTCCCTGCTTTTCGAACTGGTTGCGCTGGCGGTGGGGTTTGGCTACTTCGGGTACTTCCTCGGCGTCAGGCAGCACACGATCGGGATGCTTGCGCTGCACATAAAGGTCGTCGATGCGAATACCGGCGGCCCGATCGGGTTTGGCCGGGGCTGCCTGCGTTGCCTGGTGCAGGGGCTGACCGGGGCACTTTGCACGCTCGGCTACTGGTCGCCGTTCTTCGACAATAGCGGGCGCAACCAGGGCTGGCACGACAAGGCCGCCAACGCGCTCGTGGTGACGGTTTAGCGATGTCCTGGCAGGGCGCCGAGCGGCTGCGGCCATCAGCTGTGGCCGCCGTCGCGGGCGCATTCGCGGTGTCTGGGCTGTACCTGGTCAACCCGAACAGCACGCACCTGCCGCTGTGCCCGCTGCACGCGATGACCGGCCTGTGCTGCCCGTTGTGTGGTGCCACCCGGGCGAGCTGGGCGTTGCTGCACGGCCACCCGGTGACCGCGCTGCACGACAACGCGCTTTACGTGCTGGCGCTGCCGTTGTTGTTGTTGATCGGCTGCTGGCGGCTGGCTCGGCCGGCCGGCGCCCAGCGGGCACTGCCACGTCCGATCTGGTGGGGTTTGCTGGTGGGGGCGCTCGCCTTCGGGATCGTCCGAAACCTGCCGGCGGGGTCCTGGCTGGCACCGCCGGCATGACAGCGCCGGTACGCTGCGGTGGATGAGCGAGAACTCCATACCGGACGAGGCAGCGCGTCCGAGCCGGCCAGCTGCCATCGACCGCGCGTTATATGCCCTTGCTGCCCGAGCTTTGCTGGCGATCATCGCCGCGCTGGCGCTGTTCGGGGCGAGATCCGAGGTCTCGGACGGCCTGGCGAAGGCCACCAACCCGAAATTGACTGCCGGTGAGCTCCCCGGGCACGTGAGCTCCTACCTCCGGGAGAACTTGATCACCACTGTGGCGTTCTCGCTGATGGTGCTGATCATTGCCAAGTTCATCCGGGACGGCCGGAACTGGGCTCGCTGGCTGTACCTGGAGTTCGCGTTCCTGATACCCGGCGACGTGCTGCAGGTGATCCGCGCATTCGCCTACAACAGCCTGCCGCTGCGGCTGCTGTCGGCGCTGACCGGCCTGTCCGCGATCGCCGCCTTGGTGTTCCTTTTCCTGCCGGCCTCGGCCAACTACCTGCGCCGCCCGGGCTCCAGGCCGGCGCTGGCCGGGTTGTTCCAACCGCGGCCGCGCGGCCAGTTGCGGGGCGGCCCGCCAGCTGCTGAGTCGCTGCCCGCCGAGACACTGCCTGCCTCGGAACTTGCTCAGACGCCAACCTCGCCGGCCGACGCTCCGGCACGGCGGCAGGTCCGCGCGAAATCTCGGCGGGCCCCGACCGAATGACCGGCCAGCCGCTCACCGGCTTCGCGCTGATCACCGGTGCCAGCTCTGGCCTGGGTGCCTCGTTCAGCCGCCGGCTGGCAGCTGAGGGACGCAACCTGATCCTGGTGGCGCGCGACGCCGAACGGCTGGACACGTTCGCCGCCGACCTGCGCGATCGCTACCCGATCGAGGTCGAGGTGTTGCCCGCCGACCTCAGCACCGAGCCGGGCTGCCAGGCAGTCGCCGCCCGGCTGGGGCAGCACGTCGACCCGGTCGACACGTTGATCAACAACGCCGGGTTCGGGCTCTATCAACCTTTCGGCAAGTCCTCGCTAGACGACGAGCACCGGATGCTGAACCTCAACGTGCGGGCCGTGCTGACGCTGACGCACGCCGCCGTCGGCGCGATGACCGCTCGCCGGCGAGGCGAGATCATCAACATTTCCTCGGTGGCTGGCTTCCTGCCGCGCGGTGACGCCTCGACCTACGGCGCGAGCAAGGCGTGGGTGACGCTGTTCAGCGAGGGCATCGCGCTGCTGGTCAAGGACCGCGGCGTCCGGGTTACCGTGATCTGTCCGGGCTTCACCCACACCGAGTTCCACGCCCGGGCTTCGGTCGATCGGAGCGGCACGCCGTCCTTCCTGTGGCTCGACGCCGACAGGGTGGTCGCCGACGGGCTGGCCGACGCTCGTCGCGGCAAGGTGGTCAGCGTCCCGAGCAAGCGGTACCGGGCGATCGTGACGCTGGTGAAATTGCTGCCGCGGCCGCTGGTCGCCAGGGTGATGGCCCGCCGGTAGCCGCAGGGTGTCGCCGATAAGCTTGCCGGGTGACCGATCGCGACGAATTGCTGCAACTGATCAAGGACCTGGCCGTCGTGCACGGCGAGGTGACGCTGTCTTCCGGGCTCAAGGCCGACTACTACATCGACCTGCGCCGGATCACCTTGCATGCTAAGGCGGCGCCGCTGGTTGGCCGGGTGCTGCGCGAGCTCACCGCGGACTGGGACTATGCCGCGGCCGGCGGGTTGACCCTGGGCGCCGACCCGGTCGGTACCGCGATCATGCATGCCAGTAAGGGCGAAATCGACTCCTTCGTGGTGCGCAAGGCAGAGAAGGCGCACGGCATGCAGCAGCGCGTCGAGGGCCCGTCGGTCAGCGGCCGGCGGGTGCTTGCGGTGGAGGACGTGTCCACCACCGGGTCCAGCCCACTGACCGCGGTCCAAGCGCTGCGGGAGGCCGGAGCCGAGGTGGTCGGGGTCGCGCTGATCGTGGACCGTGGCGCCGGCAACACCATCCGGGCGGCCGGCCTGCAATGCCGGGCGGCGTACTCGCTGGCGGACCTGGGGCTGGCATAGCGCCCGCGGCGGACGCCACCCCGCACGCCGCCCCGGACCCCGCCATGCCGGAGGTCACCCCGGATGCCACGCCTGACCTGGCCGTCGGGGTCGGTCCGCATCCCGAGCCGTGGCCGTCCGGCGTGCAGTACGACCCGGTGCTGCTGCGCGAGGGCGATCGCCGCAACGTCAGCGACGGCTATCGGTACTGGACGTTGGCAGCCATCGTGGCGGACCTGGACACCCGCCGGCACGACTTCGTGATCGCCATCGAGAACTGGCAGCACGATGCGAATATCGGCACCGTGGTCCGGACCGCGAACGCGTTCCTGGCGCGCGAGGTGCTGATCGTCGGGCGCCGGCGCTGGAACCGGCGCGGTGCGATGGTCACCGACCGGTACCAGCACGTCCGGCACCTGCCCGCGGTTCAGGACGTGCTCGACTACGCGGCCGGCGCCGGCTACACGGTGCTGGGAATCGACAACACCCCGGGCGCGGTGCCTATCGAGACCGCGGTGCTGCCGCGCAAGGCGCTGTTCCTGTTCGGCCAGGAGGGTCCGGGGCTGACCGTCGAGGCCCGCGCGGTTGCCGTGACCACCCTGTCGATCGCCCAGTTCGGCTCGACCCGCTCGATCAACGCCGGCGTCGCCGCCGGGATCGCCATGCATGCCTGGATCCGCCAGCATGCGGTCATTGGCGGCTAACCGCGGACGTGCGAAGGTGGCAGCATGTCACTTCGGTTGCTCGGCCTGCGCACGGTCATCTATCCGGTTGCGGACCTGGCGGCGGCCACCCAGTGGTGGACCGCGCTGCTGGGACTCGAGCCGTACTTCAACGAGCCGTTCTACGTCGGCTATGCGGTGGCCGGCTACGAACTCGGCCTGCTGCCGGACGCCAACCCGACCGACGGCGCGCTGACCTACTGGGGCGTCGAGTCGGTGCCGGATGCGATGGCCGAGGCGATCGCGGTGGGTGCGGTCGAGCACACCGCGGCCACCGAAGTGGGCGACGGGATCGTCACCGGTACCGTGCTCAACCCGCTCGGCAGCGTGGTCGGCTTCATCCGCAACCCGCATTTCCAGCTCGGCTGATTTGTATGCGTGCGCGTGAGCTATGGCTCGCGCTGGAACATACACATGTGCTCGCCTGAGCTATGGCCCGCGCTGGAACATACCTGGCGTCAGGCGGTGGCGGCCGCGGCAGCGCGGCCGGCGACCCGACCAGAGAACAGGCAACCGCCCAGGAAGCTGCCTTCCAACGCGCGGTAACCATGCATGCCACCACCGCCGAAGCCGCTGACCTCACCGGCGGCGTACAGGCCGGCCAGCGGCTCACCGCCACCGGTCAGCACCCGCCCGTCCAGATCGGTCTCCACCCCACCGAGGCTCTTGCGGGTCAGGATGTTGAGCCGTACCGCGATCAGCGGGCCGGCCGCCGGATCGAGGATCCGGTGCGGCTTGGCTACCCGGATCAACCGATCGCCGAGGTAGCCCCGCGCGCGGCGGATGGCGCTCAGCTGCAGATCCCCGGTATGCCGATTGTCGACTTCGCGATCGCGGGCTTCGATCTGGCGTTGCAGGTCAGCCAGCTCGATCAGCTCGTCACCGGTCAGCGCATTCATGCCGGCAACCAGCTCGCGCAACGTCACGGCGGTGACGAAGTCCGCCCCCTGCTGCTGGAAAGCCAGTACCGGTGCCGGGCCGCCAGCACGGCCCCGGCGCAGCACGTCCCGGACCGACTTGCCTGTAAGATCCGGGTTTTGCTCTGAGCCGGAAAGGCTGAACTCCTTCGCGATGATCCGCTGGTTGAGCACGAACCAGCTGTAGTCATAGCCGGTGTGCATGAGGTGATCGAGGGTGCCGAGGGTGTCGAAGCCTGGAAACAGCGGCGCGGGTAACCGCTGCCCGCGCGCATCGAACCACAGCGAGGACGGCCCGGGCAGGATCCGGATCCCGTGGTTGTCCCAGATCGGGGCGAAGTTCTGCAGCCCCTCGGTGTAGTGCCACATCCGGTCCTCGTTGACCAGGTGCGCGCCGGCGTCCTGCGCGATCCCGAGCATCCGGCCATCCACGTGAGCCGGCACGCCGGCAACCATCCGGCTGGGCGGACTGCCGAGCCGGGACGGCCAGCTGCGCCGGACCAGCTCGTGATTGCCGCCGATCCCACCAGAGGTGACCAGCACGACCGGTGCGCAGAGCGAGAATTCACCGATGGCCGTTCGGGAACTCGGCTTGCCGCGGGCGACGCCGCTGGGCTCCAGGATGCTGCCGTGCACGCCGTCCAGAGCACCTGCGGTGACGCTCAGCCCGTCCACTCGATGGCGAAACAGCAACCTCACCCGGCCGGCTGCCTCGGCGGCCCGCACTCGCCGGATGAATGGTGCGAGCACCGCTGGCCCGGTGCCCCAGGTGACGTGAAATCGCGGCACCGAGTTTCCATAGCCGGCAAGCCCGCTGCGCTCGGCCCATCCCACCACCGGGAAGAACCGGACACCCTGCTGGTGCAGCCAGGCCCGCTTCTCGCCGGCCGCGAAGTCGAGGTAGGCCTGCGCCCACCGGCGCGGCCAGTAGTCGGTCGGCCGATCGAAGGCTGCAGAGCTGAGCCAGTCCTGGCCGGCCAGCTCGCGGGAGTCCGAGATCCGCAACCGGCGCTGCTCCGGTGAATCCACCAGGAACAGCCCGCCGAAGGACCAGAATGCCTGGCCACCCAGGCTTTGCTCGGGTTCCTGGTCGAGCAAGATCACGCTGCGGCCGGCCTCGGCGAGCTCCGCGGTGGCGACCAGGCCGGCCAATCCGCCACCGATCACGATCGCGTCTGCGTCAGCCACCGTCCTAGGTTAGCCGCGGTCCAGCCGGCGGGGCTGATGAGCGCAAGATTGGCCACCGTGGCGGTGGACAACATTCCACTGCCGCCGCGATAGTCAGACGGCGGTCAGGATCTCCGGGCCGTCCTCGGTGATGTGCAAGGTGTGCTCCCACTGCGCGACCCAGGACTTGTCCTTGGTGACCACTGTCCAACCGTCGTCCCACATGTCCCAGGCATAGCCGCCCAGGGTCAGCATCGGCTCCACCGTGAACGTCATGCCGGCCTGGATCAGCGCGGTGGCCCGCGGTTCGTCGTAGGGCCAGATGGTCGGCTTGGTGTGGAATGACTGGCCGATACCGTGCCCGGTGAAGTCGCGGATCACGCCGTAGTTGAACCGCTTGGCGTAGGACTCGATGACCCGGCCGATGACGCTGATCGGGCGCCCCGGCCAGGCGGCCTTGATCCCGCGCATCATTGCCTCGTGGGTGCGTTCGGACAGCAACCGGACGTCCTCGGCAGGCTCGCCGGCGAAGTAGCTGCCGCAGGTGTCGCCATGCACGCCGTCGACGTAGGCGGTGATGTCGATCTTGACCACATCGCCGTCCTGCAGTGCCAGGTCGTCCGGGATGCCGTGGCAGACCACCTCGTTCACCGACGAGCACAGCGACTTCGGGAAGCCCTTGTAGCCGAGCGTGGACGGGTACGCCCCGTGATCGAGCAGGAACTCGTGCCCGATCCGATCCAGCTGATCGGTAGTCACGCCGGGGGTAACCTGCCGGCCGACCTCGTCGCGGGCCAGCGCCGCGATCCGCCCGGCTGCCCGCATTTTCTCGACCGTCTCGGCGTCCTTGACCGGCGGATCGTCGGCATCCCACGGGGCTCCGGTCGGCTGCCCGTCGTTGTCGGCGTATGGCGGTGGCACAACGCCGGGCGCGCTGAGCATCGCCGAGATGGTGCCGGGTTCGAGCAGCGCTCGGGTGCGGGCAGCGGTGGTCACGTGAGTTGATCTCCTTGGCGAACTTCTGCGGCGGCGCGTCGGCTAGTCGCTGAGTTTAGCTTTCCGCTCCACTAGCGTGAGCTGCCATGAGCGCGCCCACAATGGTTTCGGCATTGGACACAACCCAGGTCAAAAGCGTCGGCATCGTGACGATCGTGGTGATCGTGCTGCTTGGCCTGCTGATCGCCCGGCTGGTCACCAAGCTGGCGATCCGACTGGTGGTGATAGTGGTTGCGGTGGTGCTCGCGGTCGCGGTCTACCAGCAGCGTGATCAGGTGGCGAGTGCTGCCAAGAAGTGCGACGCGACGTTCTTCGGGATTCACGTGCAACCGCACAACGACCAGGTACGGATGGCCTGCCAGGACGCGGCGAACCGGCTGCCGAAGTAACTCAGGCCGCCGGCGCCATCGCCCAGCGAATCGTCCGGACCAGCCCGTCACCGGCCAGCCTGATCACGGTGGCCTCGGCCACCGGCAGGTAGGGCAGCCGAAGCGGCCAGCGCGCCCAGCGCGGCAGGGTGGCGATGGCGGCCGCGCCGAGTACCGCGTAGGGCGGCCGGGCAGCGATCGGCAGCGGCGGCTGTAGCAGCATGAACCTGGCTGCTTCGCGGGCCTGCCGGGTGCCGGTCAGCTCCGGCCGGAATGCCTCCAGCTCGGCCCGCACCTGTGCCTGGTTGGTCGGTGGATCGAGGACACCGAGCGCGCTGGCGATCCGGGCGGTGTCGGCGACGTAGCCGTCCCGGCCGGCCTGGTCCAGCGGCTGCGCTCCGTAACGCTGGTGAGCGAGCAGGAAGCTGTCCACCTCGGCGAGATGCACCCAGCGCAGCAGGTGGGGGTCGGATGCCGCGTACCGGCGGCCGTCCGGCGCGGTGCCGGCGACCCGCTGGTGGATCGCACGAACTCGGGCGATCGCCGCCTCGGCGTCTTCGGCAGTGCCAAAGGTAGTCAGCGCCAGAAAGTAGCTGGTGCGCTGCAGCCGGCCCCACGGGTCACCGCGGTAGCCGGAGTGACCAGCTACCCCGGCCATCGCGAGCGGGTGCAGTGACTGCAGCAGCAGTGCCCGCAGGCCGCCCACGAACATCGCCGCGTCGGCATGCACCCGCCGGATCGGCCGGTCCTCGGCGAACCAGCGCGGTCCCTGGCTCTGTTGTACCCGGGCTCGCCGGTCCGCTGCCTCGTTGCCGGCGACCCGTTCGAACAGCGCCGATCCGAGACGTTCACGCACGAGGGAAAGGCCGGCAGGGGTCACCAATCGAGAGTACGTCGAGCGCGGTTACCCGAAACTACTCAACGACGTCGCGGCGGGTCCGCCACCAGTGAATGGCGGTGGGCAGCAACGACAGCACCACGACCGCCACCAGGATCACGTCTATCTTCGGCGCGATGGTCTTTCGGACGAAGTCGATGTGACCCAGACCCCGGCCGAGCAGCAGCACCCCGTCGGTCCAGATGATGCCGCCGATCACCGAGTACAGCGCGTACACGCTGAACCGCATCCGGCCCACCCCGGCCAGCACGGTAGCGACGGTTCGCACGATCGGGATGAACCGGGCCAGCAGGATGGTTGCGGCCCCGTACCGGTCGAAGAACTGCTGCGAACGCAGCACGTATTCCGGTTTGAACATCCGGGAACGGGGCCGGTCGAACACCTTCGGCCCGGCCTGCCGGCCGATCCAGTACCCGACCAGGTTGCCGGCGATCGCGGCAATCGGCAGCGCGATCAGCAGGGTGGCGAGGCTGGGCAGTTTGATGTCGGCGGTGTTGACGGCCAGTAGCAGCCCGGCCGAGAACAGCAGCGTGTCACCGGGCAGGAAGAAGCCGATGAGCAGTCCGCACTCGGCGAAAATGATGATCACCAGGCCGGCCAGGCCGTAGCTGCCGAGCAGGTGATTCGGCGAGATCGGATTGGCCAGCATCTGGGCGGCCAGCGCGTGGGTCATGGGTCAGCAGCTTACGGGCGCTCGCGGCACTCGCTACCGGGCCGCTCAGTGGACCATCATGCACAGTTTTTGCACAGCCGATCCGAAGAGACCGAAGAGCCTGCCGCCGCACCGTCAGAGTGCGCTGAGAATGCGCGCTTCCTTGTCCGCGGCCAGGCCGGGGGTGCGCTCGGCTGGTTGCCAGCCGCCCGGGATCGACTTCATCCACTCCCAGGTGTCGAGCATGGTGTCCATCACCGGCCGGCAAGCAAGCCCCATCGCTTCGGCCGCCGTGGTGTCGTGTGCCCAGATACCCGGCGCTTCGCTGGCCGGAATCCACAGCGGCAGCTCGGTCCAGGACTCGACCCCGGCATCGAGCAGCACCTGATCGGTGACCCAGTGGAATTCCGCGTCCGAGCCGGTGACCGTCCGGGCTTCCTCGAACAGCTGCTGGTAGCTGATCTGGTGCGCCGGCCCGGTGACTTCGAACGTGCCAGCCGGCCGGCTCAACGCGAATTCGGCAATGTCGCGGCAATCGATCAGCCGCGGCTGGGCGGCCGGGTCACCGGGGGCCAGGGTCGGGCCGCCGCGGCTGATCCGATCCAGCCACCAGGGCAGCCGGCCGACCGCGTCGTGCGGTCCGACGATCAACCCGGCTCGCAGGATGGCTGCCCGCTGCTCGCCGAAGGCACGCAATACCGCGCGCTCGGCGCCGACTTTGCGCCAGCCGTAGGCCTGCGACTCCTCGATGTCGTCCGGCAGCTGCTCGCCGACCGCGTCCGGATTGCCGTCGTAGGTGCCCAGCGAGCGGTAGTCCACCGTGGCCGGCCAGCCTTTGAAGGCATTGATGGACGAGGTGAACACGTAGTGGCCGACGCTGGGTTCCAGCAGCTCCGCGCTGGCCTTCACCCGGTCGGCGAAGTAACCGGTGTCGAACACCAGGTCGAATTGCCGGCCGGCCAGCTGGCGCAGCGAGTCCGGATCGGTCCGGTCACCGGTGAGCTGGCGGACACCGTGCACCGGGCTACCGGTCTGACCCCGGCTGAAGGTGGTCACGTTGTGACCGTGCGCGAGCGCCGTCTCGACCACCGCGCGCGACAGGAAAACCGTTCCACCCAGTACCAAAATGTCCATGCCGATCAGCTGACCAGAGCGCTGGGCCGACGGCAACCGGTGTTCGCGGGTAGCGGATTTGGGTCTAGTGGAATACTCGATCGGAGACCGCGCCGGCCCGCGAGAACCCTGATGGAGAACCTGATGCCAATCGCAACTCCCGAGATCTACAACGAGATGCTCGACCATGCCAAGGCCGGCGGCTTTGCCTACCCGGCGATCAACTGCACCTCGTCGGAGACCATCAACGCCGCGCTCAAGGGCTTCGCCGACGCCGGCAGCGACGGCATCATCCAGTTCTCCACCGGCGGCGCGGAGTTCGCCTCCGGCACCGCGGTCAAGGATATGGTCACCGGCGCGGTGGCGCTGGCCGAGTTCGCCCACGTGGTGGCCGCGAAGTACCCGGTGAACGTCGCGCTGCACACCGACCACTGCCCGAAGGACAAGCTGGACGGCTACGTCCGGCCATTGCTGGCGATCTCGGCCGAGCGGGTTCGGTCCGGCAAGAACCCGCTGTTCCAGTCGCACATGTGGGACGGCTCGGCGATACCGCTCGAGGAGAACCTGCAAGTCGCGACGGAGCTGCTCAAGCTCTGCCAGCAGGCTCGGATCATCCTGGAACTCGAAGTCGGCGTGGTCGGCGGCGAGGAGGATGGCGTCGCCAACGAGATCAACGACAAGCTCTACACCAGCGATGCCGACTACCTGGCCACCCTGCAGGCGCTCGGTTCGGGCGAGCACGGCCGGTACCTGCTGGCAGCGACCTTCGGCAACGTGCACGGCGTGTACAAGCCGGGCAATGTGAAGCTGCGGCCGGACATCCTCGCCCAGGGTCAGCAGGTCGCCTCGGACAAACTCGGCCTGCCCACCGGCTCGAAGCCGTTCGACCTGGTCTTCCACGGCGGTTCCGGTTCGACGCTGGACGAGATCCGGGAGGCGCTGTCCTACGGTGTGGTGAAGATGAACGTCGACACCGACACCCAGTACGCCTTTACCCGGCCGATCGCCGGGCACATGTTCAGCAACTACGACGGCGTGCTGAAGGTGGACGGCGAGGTCGGCAACAAGAAGGCCTATGACCCCCGCTCGTACCTCAAGGCCGCCGAGGCCGGGATGGCCAGCCGGATCGGCGAGGCCTGCGACAACCTGCTGTCCGCCGGCACGGCGATCGCCTCCTAGCCCGACCGGAAAGGTCGACGTGAAGGCCGGTAGCTCGCTCTAGCCAGCCAGCGACCTGCACGTCGGGAGCTACCGGCACAATGAGGCCATGGACCTGCTCGCACCACGAACCATGCTGCCCGTCGACCCCGCCACCGCGCTGCTAGCCGGCGGCGCCGATCCGGTTCAGGTCGCCGCCGATCACCCAACCTCGTCCGCGGCCTGGGCTGCGCTGGCGGACGAGGCGCTGGGTCGGGGCTTCACGATCGAGGGCTATGCCTACGCGCGGACCGGCTATCACCGCGGGCTCGACGCGCTGCGCAAGGCCGGCTGGCGGGGCACCGGGCCGGTGCCGTGGTCACATGGCCCGAACCAGGGATTCCTGCGCGCGCTGCACTCGCTGGCGGCAGCCGCGGCAGCGATCGGCGAGACCGACGAGGCCCAGCGCTGCTCGACGTTCCTGGACGACTGCGACCCGGCCGCGGCCAAGGCGCTTGGCTGAACCGCGGCCAGGGAAAACCCAAAGGTCGCCGATCGCTGAAGGTCGACCGCCAGGCTCTGGAGGTCGGCAGGGTGCCCAACCGGGCGGTCAGCGCCCCTTGCCGGCCGCCAGTGCGACCAGGAACTGCCCGCCGCCGGCGTCGATGCTTGCGCTGACCGGCAGTGCCGGGGCGAGCCTGGAGAACCGGTCGACCAGCCAGTCGGCGGTCTGCTGCGCGTCGTCGCGGCTCGGGCAGCGGGCCACCACCTCACGGCCGCCTTTGCGATCCAGCCGCTCGGCGACCGCGATCAGCGGCGCCGGGTCGGCAACGAACAGCCGCTCCGGCCACGGGATCACCGGCTTGACCGCACCCTTCTTGGTGTTGCAGCCACGGTGCGCGAGCCGTTCGACCGATTCTGCTTTGCCCTTGCCGGCACGGGCGTTCTTGCTGCTGAGGCCGTCCACGCTGGGCCCGCGCTGATCGTTGACCGACATCTGCGGATCGACTGGCTCGTCGCAGAGCCAGCAGCGCCAGCCGTCCCGCTCGGCGACCTCGTCCAGCTTGCTCATCCGCTGCTCACCACCCTGACGCTACTTGCCCACCGGAAAGGCCTCGCGCGGCAAGTACCGGGTCCGGCCCCGGCTGCCGCCACCGAGCTGGGATTCGATCAGGCTGAGTTCGCCGACCTGCCAGCTCGGGCCCTGGTAGAGGTCCAGGACCCGCAGCCAACGGGTCACGTCCAGTGGCCGGTTGATTCGGGCGAGGGTGAGGTGTGGTCGGAACTTGCCGCCGTCCACGCTCAGGCCAGCGCGCACGGTAGCTGCTCGGACCGCCGCGGCCAACTGGCCCAGCGGTTCGAGGTCACCGGCCACCCCGGCCCAGAGGGTTTTCGCCGCGGCGGGATTTGGAAACGCGCCGGCACCTTCGAGTCGCACGTCGAGCGGTGGTCGGCCAGCGGCGGTTTCGGTCAGCCGCTCGGACAGCTCGTCGAGCTTGGTGTCGGCGACCGACGGCAGAAAGGCCAGCGTCAGGTGCCACCGCTGCGGCGGGCTCCAGCGCAGCGGGCCGCCGGCCTCCTGGCGCGGCTCGAGGAATTCGGCCAGGTGCTCGCTCACCTCGTCAGGCGGGGTGAGCGCGACGAACATTCGCATGCCGCTCAGCGCCCGTGCCCGGCCGGCGGGATGGGACGGATCAGGCCGGCCGAGCGCGGGTTCTCGGCAAGCGGTTGCTGTGCCAGGCCACGATTGAGCACCAGCGAATGGACCAGCTCGGCGTGCAGCTGGTAGGCGTCGGGCGGCCCGACGTTGCGCTGCACCCGATCACGGAGAAAGGCAAGCTCGGTCGCGGCCTGCTGGAAGCCACGCAAGGCCCGAACCCCAGCGTGCCCGGAGCGTCGCCGCACGGTCCGCAGCCACAGCCGGCGAGCGGCGATGCTGGCCAGCCAGCCGGCCTCGGCTGGGGTGATCCAGCGGTAGTAGACCATCGCCGGCAGCTGCCGGTTGACCACATCGCGCTCGCGCCGCCGGTGGTGGCGGGCGAGCAGCACCACCCCTAGGAAGGCCGGCACCATGATCACCAGGTAGACCACGAGGTATCCGAGCAGGCCGAACAGCAACGAGGTGTTCCACAGCGCGTGCAGTGCCACTGCGCCGAGGTAGCCGGCGAACGGGTACAGCCAGTTGCTCGACGATTTGGGCCGGCTCACCGCCAACCCGAACCCGAGTCCGATCATCGAACTGAACAGCGGGTGCGCGAACGGTGCCATCACCAGCCGCAGCACCACGATCGCCACCGTGGTGTCGGTGCCCTGGCCGAAACTCTGCGCGATGTAGCCGATGTCCTCGACGAAGGCGAAACCGATGGCGGCCAGGCCCGCGTACACCAGCCCGTCCACCACGCCGTCGAATTCCTTGCGGCGCGAGCCGGTGAGCATCACCAGCAGGAACGCGCCCTTGGCGGCCTCCTCGATGGCTGGTCCGGCCAGCGTGAGCACGAAACCTTTCCCGAGCACCTCACTGGTCGCCAGCTCCAGCACCACGCTGGCCACGATCGCGACGGTGGCACCCCACAGGAATGCCAGCAGCAACAGCCGTGCCGGTTCCGGCTCCCATCGATCGAGCCACAGGTAGCCGGACAGCACCACGGCCATCGCTATTGCCGCTAACGGGACCGCGATCAGCAGGCCGACCGGATGCTTTGCGCCCTCGATCAGCAGCACCACGGCGGCAACGATGCCCAGCCCGATCAGCACCGCGATGGGCGCGCCGGTTGCGCTTCGCTGCCGGCTCAGCCACGGCCGGTGGAGCGAGCCCGGTGGATGCCCCGGCAGCGAAGGAGGTGACGGGGTCATACGGGAACTCTATGGGGCGGCCCTGACGAACCGCACCCTAATAGCGCTGCGGCAGCTCAGTCCGGGGTTTGAGCCGACTCGTGCCTGGTTCCGGCCGGATCGGCGATGCGCTCGTCGGAGTCCTCCAGGATGATCTTGGCCTGCTTGCGTGGATCGTCGCTACCGCCAACCAGCTCTTCTGGCAGCAACTCGGAGCGGGTGTCGATGCGCGGGTCCTCAGCCATAGCTCCACCGTAGCGATCCGAGCGGGTTACGGCAGCGCGAGCTGCCACAGGTCCGGTTCTGCCCAGAACGTCCGCTTGCTGCGAGGGCGTTGCCGCCCCATCCCGTCGGCCACGATCTGGGCCGGGTCACAGGCCAGCTGCACCGAGCGGCCCCGACGGCCGCGGCCACGCAGCCGGCCGAGCCGGACGCTCGCTTCGAGCTCGGCCGGCCCGAGCCGCCGGACGCTCAGCGATCGCGCGTTGCCGTCGATCAGCCGCTGATCGTCCACCACCGCCCGTACCCACCAGTCGCCGTCCTGCCAGGGCGACAGGGTGGCTCCGTCGGCGCACAGGCCGCCGGAATCGTCCTTGAGTACCCCCACCAGCCGGGCGCTGCCGCGCCGAGCAATCTCGAGCTGAGCGTCCAATTCGGCGGGCAGTCCGAGCCGGCCGAGGTAGCCCAGCGGGCCAGCCAGCAATACCGCGGTCTGCAGGTCAGCCAGCCTGCCGCGGCGCATCAGCCGGCTCAGCACCAGGTTCAGCGCACCGAGATCGCGGGCATCGATCACCAGCCGATCGGCGTCCAGCTCAGCGAGGGCGGCATCCACCCCCGCGGCGTCGACAGCCGAATGCGCCCATTCCGGATATAAACCCTTCAGAACTGCCGGCTGGGCTGGGCGCTGGCCCCCGACAGTCAGCAGCGCCAGCCGCACGTTGGTTACCCTTCCTTCTGCGTGGCGGTCACCGGACCGGCCTTGCCCATAGTCAGGAGTCTGCTACATGCCCGCTGTTATCGTGCTCGGCGCTCAATGGGGCGACGAGGGTAAGGGCAAGGCGACCGATCTGCTCGGCAGCCGGGTCGACTACGTGGTCAAGTTCAACGGCGGCAACAACGCCGGGCACACCATCGTGATCGACGGCGAGAAGTTCGCGCTGCACCTGCTGCCCTCCGGCATCCTGAGCGAGAACTGCGTACCGGTCATCGGCAACGGTGTGGTGATTGATCTCGAAGTGCTTTTCGAAGAGATCGAAGCGTTGCAGGCCCGTGGCCGCGCCACCGATAAACTGCTGGTCAGCGCCAGCGCGCACGTCATCGCGCCGTACAACACCGTGATCGACAAGGTGACCGAACGGTTCGCCGGCAGCCGGAAGATCGGCACCACCGGCCGTGGCATCGGGCCGACCTACGCCGACAAGATGAACCGGGTAGGCATCCGGGTGCAGGACCTGTTCGACGAGCAGATCCTGCGGGACAAGGTCAGCGCGGCGCTGAGCCTCAAGAACCAGGTGCTCGCCAAGATCTACAACCGTAGGGCGCTCGAGGTCGAGGCGGTGGTGGCGGAGTTGCTGTCCTACGCCGACCGACTCGCGCCTATGGTCGCCGACACCGCCTTGCTGCTGCACCAGGCGCTGGACGAGGGAAAGACGGTGTTGTTGGAGGCCGGCCAGGCCACCATGCTCGACGTCGACCACGGCAACTACCCCTACGTCACGTCCTCCTCGGCGACGGCAGGTGGTGCCTGCACCGGTAGCGGGATCCCGCCGACCCGGATCGACCGGGTCATCGCCATCGTCAAGGCTTACGCGACGCGGGTCGGCGAGGGGCCGTTTCCGACCGAGCTGCTGCACGAAAAGGGTGATGAGCTGCGCCAGGCCGGCGCGGAGTTCGGGACCACCACCGGCCGGCCCCGGCGCACCGGCTGGTTCGATGCGCCGGTGGCTCGCTATGCCGCCCGGATCAACGGGGTGACCGATTTCGTGCTGACCAAGCTCGATGTCCTCACCGGTATGCCCGAGGTGCCGCTGTGCGTGGCGTATGAAATCGACGGCGTCCGGCATGCGGATATGCCTATGACACAGGCAGAATTCGCTCGCGCGGTGCCGATCTATGAGACGTTTCCGGGTTGGGACGAGGACATCTCGACGGCTCGCAGCCTGGCGGAGTTGCCTGCTAACTGCCGCAGCTACGTCGACGCGATCGAGGCGATCATCGGTGCCCGGATCTCGGTGATCGGGGTTGGGCCAGACCGCAACGCCTCCATCGTGCTGCACGACTTGCTGGAGTAATCCGGTTTAGGCTGCATTGATGAGGCAGCGAGACCGGTGAAGCAGCGAAATCGATGAAGCACCGCGCGCTGGGCCTGGCTGTCGCCGGATACCTGCTGCTGGCCGGCTGCACCTCCGGCGCGCCGGACTCACCGACGGTCAGCACCTCACCGACGGTAGCGACTTCGCAGCCGGTGACTCCGTCGCGGCCGGCCGGCTCGACGAGCGGCACCGCAACCGGGTCGCCGACCAAACCGACACTTCCGGCCGGTACGGATTGGCCTGCCTATCACGGGGATCCGCAACGCACCGGCTACAGCGCGAGCATGCCGGCGGCCTCCGGCAAGCTCACCGCGACCAGGATTGCGCTCACCGGGCAGGTGTACGCGTCGCCGATCGTGGTCGGCGAGACCATCGTGGTGGCGACCGAGCGCAATGTGATCTACGGCCTCACCCGCGCCGGCCAGCAGCGCTGGAAGGTGATGGTGGGTGCCGCGACCAGCCGCTCCGCGCTGCCCTGCGGCAACATCGATCCGCTCGGCATCACCGGCACCCCGGTGTATGACGCCGGGTCGAAATCGGTGTTCGTCGTCGCCTCGATCGGCTCGCGGGTGCGGCACGACCTGATCGCGCTCGATCCGGAAACCGGTGCTATCCGCTGGCGGCGGGCAATCGACCTGCCCGGCACCGATCCGCAGGCGATGCAGCAGCGCGGTGCGCTCACGGTGCTCAACGGCCGGGTCTGGGTGCCGTTCGGCGGTCTGGCCGGTGACTGCGGCAGCTACAAGGGGCGGCTGGTGGGCGTCCCGGTCGGCAACGGCGAGCCGATCGAGTACACCGTGCCGACCACTCGGGAAGCCGGCATCTGGACCCCGCCGGGGCCGACCGTGCTGGCCGACAACCTGCTGGTCGCGGTGGGCAATGGCGAATCGGTCGGCGGCAGCTATGACTACAGCGACTCGGTGCTGCGACTGGCCGGCAACCGGCTGGTGGACTCGTTCTCACCGACGACCTGGGCGGCTGACAACGCACACGACCTGGACCTGGGTTCGCAAGGGCCGGCGGTGGTCGCCGGGAAGTGGGTCTTCATCGCCGGCAAGTCCGGCACCGGCTACCTGCTGCGCGCCGACCGGCTCGGTGGCATCGGCGGTCAGCTCCAGCAGCTCCAGCTGTGCAAGTCCTTCGGTGGCACCGCGGTGGTCGGCGACACCGTGTACGTGCCGTGCACCGACGGCGTGCGTGCCGTGCAGATCTCGGATGCCGGCACGATGAGCATCCGCTGGCACGCCGACGTCGCGCTCGCCGGCTCGCCGGTAGTCGGCGGCGGCCGGGTGTACGTCCTCGACACCTCCGGCGGGACGCTGGCTGCCTTGGATCAGGCAACCGGCAAGGTCAACGAGCGGGTGACGGTGGGCGCCGCCAGCAGGTTCGCCACCCCGGCGATCAGCGGCAGCGCCCTCTACGTCCCCACCTTGACCGGCCTCACCGTCGTCGCCACCACCCGATAGCGCCATTGTGCGGCCCGACAGGGCGGCGAAACGCTGAACAGCCGCCCGGTCGGGCCGCATAATGGCTGCTAACTTTCAGCGGGGGGCTGCGCGATGATGCATGTCTGGCGATTTCTGGCTGGCCGGATCCCGGCCGCCGCCGACCCAGCCGCATCGCCGGGCTGGCCAAGCCGGCTCGCCGCACTGATCGGGGTCGGCGCGTGCCTGACCGCGCTGGTGCTGGTGCTCGACCTGGCAGCGGCCGGCCTGCTCAAGGGCTGGCACACCCCGTACCGGGCGGCCAGCGTGGTTGCCGGTCCCGATCGGGTGCAGGGCAGCGTCCAGCTGAAGTTCACGGTGGCGAAGCAATCGCTGACTGGCGTCTACACGCTTACCGTCCCGGCAAGGTCCGCGATCGTGTCGAGGCTCGAGTTCGGTGAGAATCTCGACACCAGCCTCGGTGACTACGTCGGCGCGCTGACCGTCGGCGGCCGGCCGG
>FTJM01375836.1_pt1 | contig 20788 bp, 17 predicted proteins | sample 1658941 | NCBI WGS metagenome assembly FTJM01 (sample SAMEA3914876, study PRJEB12502) | metagenome | biome: forest; material: soil | place: USA | collected 2011-06-22 | depth 0.3 m
AGCCGAGCTGGCTGAGCGCCTCGTCAACCGAATCCGCGTTGACCCACACGTCGCGGGCCGCGCCGTTGACAGTCAGGTGCAGCAGGTGGCCCCGCCGGATCACGATCGTGCCGCCGTTGTCGATCTTGGAATCGAGATCGGGCGCGACGATATCGTGGGCTCCGACAGTGACCTGGGCGGCCGCGCCATCCGCAAAATCGCTCGCACTCAAGATCGACGGGCAGAGCCAGCAGGTCCACACCACCGCCAGCAACGTCCGGGGAGCCTTATCGGCCGCCCAGGTCACTGTCGGAGCCCACGATATCGTCGCGCCCGATCTCGATTCCAAGATCGACAACGGCGGCACGATCGTGATCCGGCGGGGCCACCTGCTGCACCTGACTGTCAACGGCGCGGCCCGCGACGTGTGGGTCAACGCGGATTCGGTTGACGAGGCGCTCAGCCAGCTCGGCTACGGCACCAGCAACCTGGTGTCGGTGTCCCGTTCGATGCGACTCGATCATGGCCCCACCAGCCTGGCGATTGCCTCGCCCAAGCGGCTGACCTTCCTGGTGGACGGCAAGCGGATGCTGGTCAGCAGCGCTGGACCGACCGTCAAGGACGCCATCCAGGCCTCGCTGATCTTCCTCGGCCCGGCAGACCGGGTGTCGGTGCCCAGCACCAGCGCGGTCAAGGACAATCAGGTGATCCGGATCCAGCGAGTGCGCTACGGCGCCAGCGCCGAGACCGTGGCGGTGCCCTTCGGCACGGTGACCAAGCCGGACGCGACCAAGCTCGTCGGCCAGGACAGCGTGATCTCGGCCGGCAAGCCTGGCCAGAAGCAGATCACCTACCAGCTCGTCTATGTCGACGGCCAGCTTGCCGGCAAGATCGTTTCAGGATCCCAGCTGCTCAGCCCGCCGGTCGCGCAGGTCAAGCAGGTCGGCAGCAAGCCAGCGCCGATCACACCGGCGCCGCCGAGCAACACCGGTGCGCCGCCGCCGCCCAACACCAGCGGTCTGAACTGGGACGCGGTCGCTGCCTGCGAGTCCGGCGGTAACTGGGCCATCAACACCGGCAACGGCTTCTACGGCGGCCTGCAGTTTGACGCCGGGACCTGGATTTCCAACGGTGGCGGGGCGTACGCGCCGCGAGCGGACCTGGCGAGCCGGGCCCAGCAGATCGCGATTGCCACCAAGCTCTACGACGCGCGTGGTGCGAGCCCCTGGCCTGTCTGCGGGCAGCGCTTGTAGCTTGCCGACCCGCCCACAGCGTCCCAGGCCACATCGTGGCCGAGGCTGTCTGGCGGTGCCATGCGTCCGTGCACCGGTCTGGTAACACCCTGGACCGGCAGCAGATCTGAGGAGCTTTGTTTTGCATCGCGGTTTCAAGCTAGGCCTGTACGGATTGGTCCTCGCCGGCCTGCTGGGTGGTACCGCCGCCTGGGTGACCGGCGGCAAGTCGGTAGACGTGCGGATCGATGGCCAGGATCGGCAGGTGCACACCTCGGCCAGCGACGTGCGCGGCGTGCTTGCCTCGGCACACATCCCGTTGGACGAGCACGACCTGGTCGCGCCCGATCTTGAGTCGCCGGTCAAGGATGGCGGCCAGATCGTCATCAGCCGTGGCCACCTACTGCACCTGATGGTCGACGGTCAGGCCCGCGACGTCTGGGTGAACGCCGACTCGGTCGCGCAGGCGCTCAGCCAGCTCGGCTTCGGGGCCAAGGATCTGATCTCGGTATCACGCTCCAAGCGGCTCGATGACGGCGTCACCAATCTGTCGATCAGCTCGCCCAAGCGGGTCGTGTTCAAGGTCGCTGGCAAGCAGGTGCCGGTGGTCAGCGCCGGGCCGACGGTTGCCCAGGCGATCCGCGATGGCGGCATCGTGCTGGCAGCTAACGATCGACTGTCGGTGCCCGCGAGCAGCGCGATCCGGGACAACGAGCTGGTCACCATCCAACGGGTGACCTACCAGAGCACTGTGCAGCAGGTCAGCGTCCCGTTCCGCTCGATCATCCAGAACGACCCGAGCAGCTATGTCGGCACGGACTCGGTGGTGACCGAGGGCAAGGCCGGCCTCAGCCAGATCACCTACCAGCTGGTGTACGTCGACAGCAAGCTCGCCGGCAAGGTCCCGGTCCGTACGATCGTGCTGAGCCCACCGGTAACCGCGCAGACCAAGGTGGGTACCAAGACCGCGCCGGTGGGCGCACCGATCCCGGCCGGCGCCGCGCAGCAGATCGCTCAGACCATGGTGCGCGCTCATGGCTGGGGAGATGACCAGTTCTCCTGCCTGGTCAGCCTGTGGAGCAAGGAGAGTGGCTGGCGCACCGACGCGGCCAACTCCTCAGGTGCCTACGGCATCCCGCAGGCGTTGCCGGGCAGCAAGATGGCCTCGGCCGGTTCGGACTGGCAGACCAGCGCGCAGACCCAGATCAGCTGGGGGCTGCAGTACATCTCCGGGGTCTACGGCACCCCGTGCTCGGCCTGGGCACACTCGCAGGCCGTGAACTGGTACTAGGCCGGCCCGCCAGCTCGAAGAGCGCAAGATCGGCCACCGCCACGGTGGACGATTGGCCACCGCCACGGTGGACGATCTTCCACTCACCGGCGTCCCGGCATACTCAGCTGTTGTGAACGCGCTGCTTGGCCCGGCTCAGGTCCGCGAGCTGGCCGGACGTCTGGGGCTTCGTCCCACCAAGACCCTCGGCCAGAACTTCGTGCACGACCCGAACACCATCCGCCGGATCGTCCGGGACGCCGGCCTGGCAGCCACCGAGTCAGTGCTGGAGGTCGGCCCGGGCCTTGGCTCGCTCAGCCTTGGCTTGCTGGCCGCCAGTGGCCACCTGACGGCCGTAGAGATCGACCCCAGGCTCGCCGCCGAGCTGCCGGTAACCGTGGCCGGCCTGGTGCCGGAGCTGGCTGACCGGCTGACGGTGATCGAGGCGGATGCGCTCAACGTCACCGAGCTGCCCGATCCGCAGCCCACCGCGCTGGTCGCCAACCTGCCGTACAACATCTCGGTGCCGGTGCTGCTGAACCTGCTGGCCGCCTTCCCGGGCATCCGGCACGGCCTGGTGCTGGTTCAGCTGGAGGTGGCCGACCGGCTGGCTGCCCCGCCTGGCTCGAAGGTGTACGGGGTGCCGAGTGCCAAGCTGGCCTGGTACGGCTCGGCCAAGCGGATCGGAATAGTGCCGCGCTCGGTCTTCTGGCCGGTGCCCAACGTCGAGTCCGGCCTCGTCCGGTTCCACCGCGACCAGCCGCCGGACAGCTCGGTGAGCCGGCAGCAGGTGTTCGCGGTGATCGACGCCGCGTTCGCGCAGCGCCGCAAGATGTTGCGCTCGGCGCTGGCCGGCCTGGTCGGCTCGTCGGCCCAGGCCAGCCAGCTGCTGGAGCGCGCCGGGGTGGCGCCGACCGCCCGCGGCGAGACGGTCGACATCCGGGCGTTCGTCCGGATCGCCGAAGCCCTCGCCGAAGCCGCGCCACCCGATCCGCATCACCTGACCCGCGCCACCTGACCCGCGTCACCTGATCCGCGTCACCTGATCCGCGTCACCTGATCCGCGTCACCTGACCCGCGTCACCTGATCCGCGTCACCTGACCCGCGTCACCTGATCCGCGCCACCTGACCCGCATTGTGCGACCCGAAAAGTGGTGATCCGGCGGATTCAGCGCCCTTTCGGGCCGCACAATGCGGAAATGACGGGACGGTGGGGTGACGGGACGGTAGGGGTGCGGGACGGGCGGCAGGGGAGGGTTAGCTGCGGCCGTCGAACAGGCTGGTGACCGAGCCGTCCTCGAAGACTTCCTTGATGGCGCGCGCGATCATCGGCGCGATCGAGATCACCGTCAGCTTGTCGAAGCGCTGCTCGGGACGGATCGGCAAGGTGTTGGTGATGATCACCTCGCGGGCCCGGCAGTTCTTGAGCCGGTCGGCGGCTGGCTCGGAGAACACGCCGTGGGTCGCCGCGATGATGACGTCGGAAGCGCCCGCGGCATAGAGCAGGTCGGCCGCCTTGACGATGCTGCCACCGGTGTCGATCATGTCGTCGGCGAGGATGCAAAGCCGGCCGGCAACGTCGCCGACCACCCGGTTGGCTACCACCTGGTTCGGCACGCTGGGATCGCGGGTCTTGTGGATGAAGGCGATCGGTGCGCCGCCGATCCGGTCAGCCCACTGCTCGGCGGCCCGGACCCGGCCGGTATCCGGCGAGACGACCGTGATGTCCTCGCCGGCATAGGTCTTGGAGACGTACTCGGCCAGCAGCGGCAGCGCGAACAGGTGATCCACCGGCCCATCGAAGAAGCCCTGGATCTGCGCGGTGTGCAGGTCGATCGACATGATCCGGTCGGCGCCTGCGGTCTTGAGCAGGTCGGCGATCAGCCGGGCCGAGATCGGCTCGCGGCCGCGGTGCTTCTTGTCCTGGCGGGCATACGGGTAGAACGGGGCGACGACGGTGATCCGCTTGGCCGAAGCGCGCTTGAGCGCGTCCACCAGGATCAGGGTCTCCATCACCCAGTGGTTGATCGGCGTGGTGTGTGACTGGATCACGAATGCGTCCGAGCCACGTACCGATTCCTCGGGCCGGACGAAGATCTCGCCGTTGGCGAAATCCATCGCGGCCATCGGGGTGATCTCGGTACCTAGGTGATCGGCGATCTCCTGCGCCAGTTCCGGAAAGGCGCGCCCGGAGAACAGCGTCATGCTCTTTCGGCCGGCTAACTCGAGGGTGCTCATCTGTCGGTGCTCCCGCTGCTTTCAGCTGTCTGGCCGGCAGCTTGGCCGGTCCGGGCGATGGCTGCCTGAGCAGCCTGGTCGGCGGCGGTGCCCGCGCGCCTGGTACTTACCCAGCCTGCCACGTTGCGCTGGCGAGCGCGCCCGATGCCCAGCGCCCCGGGTGGCACGTCGGTGTCGATCACCGAGCCGGCGGCGGTGTAGGCACCGTCGCCGACCTCGACCGGGGCCACGAACATATTGTCGGCGCCGGTGCGCGCGTGGCTGCCGACGATCGAGCGGTGTTTGTGGACACCGTCGTAGTTGACGAAGACGGTGGCCGCGCCGATGTTGCTGTGCTCGCCGATGCTGGCATCCCCGACATAGCTCAGGTGCGGCACTTTGGAACCCAGCCCGACGTCGGATGCCTTTATTTCCACGTACGTTCCGACATGGACCTGATCGGCGAGGTCGGTTCCCGGACGCAGGTAGGCGAACGGGCCGACCGTGACGTCCGCGCCGATCCGGGACCGGACCGCGACGGTGCGGTGCAGCACGCTGCCGGCCCCCACCCGGGTGTCGGTGAGGGTGCTGTCCGGTCCGATCACCGCGCCGCTGTCGATCTGGGTGTCGCCGTGCAGTTGGACGTTCGGCTTCAAGGTCACGTCCGGCGCCAGCGTCACGGTGGCATCCACCCAGGTGCTGGCCGGATCGAGCACGCTCACCCCGGCCCGCATGTGCTCTTCCAGCAGCCTGCCGTTGTAGGCGCGATGCGCCGCGGCCAGCTGTACCCGATCGTTGACCCCGGCGGTCTCGGTGGCGGCCGCCAGCCGGGCCCGGACCGGCCGGCCGTCGGTGACGAAGATCGTCACAACCTCCGGCAGGTATTCCTCACCCTGTGCGTTGTCGGTGCTCAGCCTGCCGACCGCATCGCGCAGCAGCGTCGCGTCGAAGGCGTAGACCAGCGCGGACACCTCGGCAATCGCGAGCTCGTCCGGGCCGGCATCCTTGTGCTCGACCACCCGCTGCACGGCGCTGGAGCCGGCCGGCCGCCGCACCACCCGACCGTAGCCGGTCGGATCCTCGACAATGCTGGTCAGCAGGGTGGCCGCGGCGCCGGATTCCTCGTGCTCGGCAATCAGAGCGGCCAGGCTGGCCGGGGTGAGCAGCGGCGCATCCCCGGGCAGCACCAGCACGGTGCCCTCGACGGGCCTGCCATGGTCGGCCTCGATCTGGTCCAGCGCGGTGCGGACCGCGTGCCCGGTGCCGTTCTGCTCGGCCTGGACGACCGGCAGTGCGCCGGGTGCGATATCGGCAAGGTGCTGCGCGACCTCTTCCCGGCGATGCCCGATGACGACCGCCGTGGTGCTCGGCCGCAGGTCTTCGGTGGCCGCCAGCGCGTGGCCGAGCAGCGAGCGGCCAGCGAAGGAATGCAGCACCTTGGGCAGCGCCGCCGACTTCATCCTGGTGCCCTCGCCGGCGGCCAGCACGATAACGGTAAGTGGCGTGCGCGCAACGGGTGCGTCGGGAGCGGTCACGGTCAGAGAGCCTAGTCGAATCCAGCCGGCCGGCTTATCCAGTAGTTAGCTGGCGTGCGGGCTATTGAGTGGCACACCGCTGCGCCGGCGAGCCGGCCCGGCGCGGTGCTGAGCTGGGAGACTCGGACTCGAACCGAGACTGCACGGCTCCAAAGGCCGGCGGGCTGCCGATTACCCCATCTCCCACTGTCACCCGGTGTCCGCGGCCTGGCCGCGGCGCCCGAGTACTCGACCGCGACAGCTTACTCACTGAGAACTTGCCGTCGGAATTGCCTAACCTACGGTTGCGTAGGTTACGCTTCCGTAGGTACGCCCCGATCAGCCGCTGGGCTGGCCGTGATTGTCCCCGACACAGCCCATCGAGACGCCGCGACAACCCCGGAGGACCAGCCAATGACGATGACCGACGACACGCAGGCGCTGCGTGATGGCCGGCCGGTAGAGAAGCCGATGCTGGCGGGTAGCAAGGCTCGCGGTGAGCAGACCGCACTCTACCTGTTCGTGGTGCTGCCGTTCCTGGCGCTGCTGGCTGCCGTCCCGGTGGCCTGGGGCTGGGGGATCGGCTGGACCGATCTGGCCATTTCGCTGGCTTTCTACCTGGTGTCCGCGCTCGGTATCACCGTGGGCTTCCACCGGTACTTCACGCACGGGGCATTCAAGGCCAACCGGGGCCTCAAGATCGCGATGGCGCTCGCCGGGTCGCTGGCGGTCGAAGGCCCGGTGATCGGCTGGGTTGCCGATCACCGCCGGCATCATGCGTTCTCCGACCGGGACGGCGACCCGCACTCGCCGTGGCGGTTCGGCGAGTCGCTGGCCGGGCTGACCAAGGGTTTCTGGTTCGCGCACCTCGGCTGGATGTTCGGTCCCGAGCGCACCAACCAGGACAAGTACGCCCCTGACCTGCTGGCCGATCGGGACCTGGTCAGGATCGATCGTCAGTTCCCCGCGCTGGTCGCCGTGACGATGCTGGCGCCGGCGGTCCTCGGCGGCGTGCTCAGCTGGTCGATAACCGGTGCGCTGACCGCCTTCTTCTGGGCATCCCTGGTGCGGATCTGCGTCCTGCACCACGTCACCTGGTCGATCAACTCGTTGTGCCACATGATCGGCGAGCGGCCGTATGCCTCCCGTGACCGGTCTGCGAACTTCTGGCCGCTGGCCATCCTGAGCATGGGCGAGTCCTGGCACAACAGCCATCACGCCGACCCGACCTGCGCCCGGCACGGCGTGGACCGCGGCCAGCTCGACATCTCAGCTCGGACGATCTGGCTGTTCGAGAAGCTCGGCTGGGCCACCGATGTCCGCTGGCCCAAGCGCGATCGCTTCGACCGGCTCGCCGAGCGCCGGCAGGCCGAAACTCAGGTCACCGGCGCGCGCTGAGCGAACCGGGGTGCCCGGTGACTGCCGTCGGCCAGCACCTCGGCCAGCGCGTTGAGCGCATCGAATACCTCGACATGGCTCAGGTACAGCGGCGTGAAGCCCAGCCGGAGCAAGTCCGGAGCCCGAAAATCACCGATCACGCCGCGTTCGATAAGCGCCTGACACACCTCGTAGGCCAACGGCATCCGCAGCGATACCTGCGAGCCGCGACGGTCCGGCTCCCGCGGGGTGACCACCGAGACTCCGAACTCGGCCAATCTGGTGTCCGCGAAGGTGATCGCAAGTTCGGTCAGCGCCAGTGACTTGGCTCGCACCGCCTTGAGGTCGAGGTTGTCGAACACCGAGAGGGCGGCATGTAGTGCGGCCATCGAGAGCACCGGCGGGGTGCCGATCCGGGCGCGTTCGATCGAGCCGGCCGCCACGTAGTGCTGGTTCAGCGCGAACGGCTCCTGGTGGCCGTGCCAACCGGTCAGCGGTAGCCGGATGCTGTCCTGGTGCCGGTGCGCGACATAGATGTAGGCCGGCGCGCCCGGTCCACCGTTGAGGTACTTGTAGCTGCAGCCGACCGCGAGGTCAACACCCATCGCATCGAGCTCGACCGGCAGCGCGCCGGCCGAATGGCACAGATCCCACAGCATGATCGCGCCGGACTGCTGGACCGCGCGGGTGATTGCGGCGGCATCGAAGAGCTCGCCGGTCCGGTAATCGACGTGGGAGAACGACACCACCGCGACGTCGGCGTCGAGCCGGTCACCGAGTTCGGACGGGTGCAACCGGACGACTCGCATCCCGAGCAGGTCCGCCACCGAGTCCGCGATGTACTGATCGGTCGGGAAGTTCCCGCCATCGGTGAGGATTACCGACCGGCCGGGGCGCAACCGGCAGCCGGCCAGCAGCGCCTGAAACAGCTGCACCGACGTGGAATCGCCGCACATCAGCTGCCCGTCGGCCGCTCCGACCAGGCGCGCTAGCTGGTTGCCGACCCGGGCCGGCAACGTCCACCAGTCGTTGACGTTCCAGGATGTGATGAGATCCTGACCCCACTGCCGTTCAACCACGTCGGTCAGCGCCGGCAACACCACCGACGGCAACGCACCCAGCGAGTTGCCGTCCAGGTAGCTGACGCCGTCGGGAAGCTGGAACCCGGCACGCAGGGACGCCAAGCCGTCCTCGGCGTCGAGGGCGAGCGCCAGCTCCCGCGAGACCTCGGCGGACCCAAACTCAGAGGACATCGCGCACCTGCCACAACTCGACGAACACCGGCGCGTCCACGGTGCGCTTCAACCACGCCAAGCCGGCCGAGCCGCCGGTGCCCGGCTTGGCGCCGAGGATCCGCCGAACCGCGGTGTAGTGCACGAACCGCCAGGTGCTGTGCCGCTCGGCGACCGCGGTGAGCAGATCGGCGAGCCTGGCCAACCCGTTTTCGGCGGGCTGCTCGACATAGACCTGGCGCCAGGCCTCGACCACGCCGGGATCCGGGTCGGTCCATGGTTCGCGGACGTCGCGGGCCAGCACCTCGGCAGGCACCGGCAGCCCGCGCCGGGCGAGCAGCGCGATCGCGGCGTCATACAGCGAGGGGCTGTCGTAGGCCGCCTGCAACTGCTGATGGATGGCCGGCATGCCAGCGTGCGGGGTCAACATTCGCGGGTTCTTTGCCCCGATCAGGAATTCCAGTTCCCGGTAGCTAAACGACTGGAAGCCGGAGGCCTTGCCCAGTGAGCCACGGAACCGGTTGTACTGGATCGGCGACATCACCGACAGCAAATCCCACGACTGGATAAGGCTGTTCTGGGTGACCACCGAACGCTCTAAGGCTGCCAGCGCCGCCTCCAGATCACCGGCATCCAGCGCGCGGATCGCCAGCCGCCATTCATGGATCAGCAGGTTGAAGTGCAGTTCCATCACCTGGGTGGCGATGATGAAGGTGACTTCGAGCGGCTCGTCGGTCTGCGGGTGCAGCAGGCCCGCCAGCACGTCGGAATCGGTGTACGCGACGTAGGGGGTGCGCCCGGCATAGTCCAATGCCGGGTCGTCGGTGGCAGCTCTGGCCACCACCGCGGTGCCGCCGTTCTGAGGTTCGGTCATCCCTCCATGATCGCAACCCTAGGACCGAACCGGTATCTCGGACGATAGGTATCCCATCCATCAGGCTTGCGTTCGTAAAGCAGAAATCACCTCAGGTCTGAGGTTGTAAGGTAGCTGGATGGACACGGTCGACTGGCGGATCCTTGCGGAGTTGCAGGGCGACGCCCGGCTGTCGCAGAACGAGATCTCGCGCCGGGTGAACCTGTCGGCGCCGGCGGTCGCCGAGCGGGTGCGCCGGCTGGCCGACGCCGGTGTCGTGCAGGGCTATGCGGCGCGGGTCGACCCGGCCGCCCTGGGAAGGGCGGTCCAGGCCTTCGTGCAACTCGACTGCTACGGGCCCAAATGCATCCTCAAGGACAGCTCGGTCTACAGCTGGCCCGAGATCCTGGAGCTGCACCGGGTGACCGGCGACGCCTGCAGCGTGCTGCGGATCGCGGTCGCCGACGTGGCCGGCTTCCAGGAACTGATCGACCGGCTCGCCCGCTACGGCAAGCCAACCTCGTCGGTGGTGCTGTCCAGCCCGCTGCCCTGGAAGCCGGTCACCGCGCTCAAATGACCCCTGCGGCCGGATACTGAGACAATGATCAGGTGAGCGACAGCGAAGCCAGACCCCGGATCCGAATGACCGGAAAGGAACGACGCGAGCAGCTGCTCGACGTAGGGCGAGCGCTGTTCGCCGAGAAGGGCTTCGAGGCCGCCTCGATCGAAGAGATCTCGGCCAGGGCCGGGGTGAGCAAGCCGGTGGTGTACGAGCACTTCGGCGGCAAGGAGGGCCTCTACGCGGTCGTCGTCGACCGTGAGATGCGCAACCTGATGGAGGCCATCACCTCGGCGCTGACCGGCGACAATCCCCGGATGCTGGTCGAGCAGGCGGCGCTGGCGCTGCTGACCTACATCGAAGAGGAAACCGACGGCTTCCGGATCCTGGTCCGCGACTCGCCGGTGGCGACCAGTACCGGGACGTTCTCGTCACTGCTGAACGATATCGCCAGCCAGGTGGAGTACATCCTGGTTCGCGAGTTCGGCAGCCGCAAGCTCAACACGAAGCTGGCGGGCATGTACGCCCAGATGCTGGTGGGCATGGTCGCGCTGACCGGGCAGTGGTGGCTGGAGGTGCGCAAGCCCAAGCGCGAGGAGGTCGCCGCGCACCTGGTCAACCTCGGCTGGAACGGCCTGCGTGGCCTGGAGGCCAAGCCACGGTTGTCGCTGGATTCCCAAATAACACCCTAGCAATACCTGGCACGCCGAGCCGATGGATCGGCGCCGCGCGTCGTTCATGTTCTCGTCACTGCCTGGTCGCCGGCGAACCGAAGCCTTACGCCGTCATGACAGGTGAGGGCGGGGGCCCGATGGACCAGTTCGTTGCCGAGAGTTCGGTGCTGCCGATCGCGCCGGTGGGTGCCCGGTTCGTACTACTCAGCGACCAGCCGTCCCGGATCGTGCGTGCTGGCACCGAAAAGCCACTGAAGCGGGTGACCTGGCGACTCGTTGCCGCCAACAATCGCTCGATCGCACGAGCCAGCGGCATGTTCGGCTCGGTCACCGAATGCGCTCAAGACATAGCTGAACTCAGCGCCCAGCTCGACCAGGCGGTTGCCTCGGTGTCGTTCCAGCCGGGCACCGAAGCCAGCACGGCCTCGCACTGGAGCTGGACGGTGCAGCTAGCTGACCGGCCGGTCGCGGTGTCCATCCACCGCTACCAGCGGCGCATCGAATGCGAGCGAGCGCTGCGGTATTTCCTCGATGCGGTAAGGGTAACCCCGCCCGCACCGGATTCGGTTCGGCGGCTGGGCGAATGGCTGGGCGCGTGAGCGGACCAGTCGCCGGCGCCGATCCGGCCGGTTCACACTTCCAGCTGTACCGGGCCTCGGCCACCTCGCCGGTGCGCTGGCGGCTACTCGGTGGCAACCATCGCTCGATCGGCCGCAGTCCGCTCGACTTTCCCGACGTGGCTGACTGCTTGCGCTCATTGGCCGAACTCGTCGAGCGGCTGCCGGAGCTGCAAGGTCAGACCAGTCGGGTGCCGGGCAACCTCTGGGTGTGGCGGCTGAGCTACCAGGGCGCCGAGGTAGCGGTCGCCGCGCACACCTATGACCGCCAGATCAGGTCGATGCACGCCCAGGCGCAATTCCTGCAGCGAGCCTCGGTGGCTCGGATCGACGAACTGGTGATGGTCAGCGCTACCCGGCGCTGGCGTTCGCTGCCGGGTCCCGGCCGCCGGGAGCCGGTGCGATGAGGCACCAGTCACGGGCCGGGCAAGCGCTGGACGCGTGCCCGTCGAGTCGAGTCTGCCGGCTGTACATCTTGGCCGGGCAAGCTCTGCGTGTCGGCGGGGCCCGCTGCGGAGTGCGTCGGGATCAACCGGCCAGCCAGCACGAGGAGACGTCTTGACCGCACTGCAAACACCTTCCGATCACCGCTATCCGAGCGAGCCGGACGCCACCAGCACCGCGGCGTCGCTGGAAGCCCGCGACGTGTCGGCCTGGTTCGGGACCAACAAAGTTCTGGACCGGGTGTCGCTGTCGATGCCGGCCCGGACGGTCACCGCCCTGATCGGCCCGTCCGGCTGCGGAAAGTCGACTTTCCTGCGGATTCTGAATCGGATGCACGAGTCGGTGCCGTCGGCAAAGTTAGCCGGTCAGGTGCTGCTGCACGGCGTGGACATCTATGACGGCGGCCAGCGGGTGACCGAGACTCGCAAGCGGATCGGCATGGTCTTCCAGAAGCCGAACCCGTTCCCGGCGATGTCGATCGCCGACAATGTCACGGCCGGTTTGAAGCTCACCGGCAGCAAGGTCTCGCGTGCTGACAAGGATGATCTGATCGAGCGTTGCCTGAGCCGGGGCGGGCTCTGGAACGAGGTGAAGGACCGGCTGCACACCCCGGGATCGGCGCTGTCTGGCGGCCAGCAGCAGCGGCTCTGTATCGCTCGCTCGCTGGCGGTCGAACCCGAGATCCTGCTGATGGACGAGCCCTGCTCGGCGCTGGATCCGACCTCGACCTACCGGATCGAGCAGACCATCGCCGAACTCGCGCCCGACGTGACCATCGTGATCGTCACCCACAATATGCAGCAGGCGGTCCGGGTATCCCAGCAATGCGCGTTCTTCCTCGCCGCACAAGGGACTCCCGGGGTGATCGTCGAGGCAGGTTCGACCGATCAGGTGTTCGGCAACCCGCGCGACGAGCGCACCTCCGACTATGTCAACGGCCGGTTCGGGTGAGCCGTCGATGACCAGTTCCGTCGCTGAGGTCGAGGTTCTCGACGTCCCGCGCGATCTCGATCCCGGTCTGGCTCCGGCCGATCACTGGTTCCGGGGCAGCGTCCGGGCGATCGGGGTGTTCGTCCTGGTGATGACCGGCGCGATCGGGCTCTTCCTGGGCTACCAGGCGATCCCGACCCTCGGTCACTACGGGATCGGGTTCTTCACCGAGGCCAACTGGCTGCCGAGCCAGGACCGGATCGGGATAGCCGCGGTCCTGGTCGGCACCATCGAGGTCGCCATCATCTCGCTGGTGATCGGCTTTCCGATCGCGCTGCTGTGCGCGCTGTACATCAGCGAGTACGCGCCGGCTCGGCTGAAATCCACCTTGGTCGCGCTGATCGACCTGATGGCCGCGGTGCCCAGCATCATCTACGGCCTCTGGGGCGTTTTCATTCTGCAACCCAAGGCAATCTACCTATCCCGGTGGCTGAACCAGAACCTCGGCTGGCTGCCCATCTTCAAGGTGGACACCGACCCGAATGCGGCCACCTGGGCGCAGTCTCGGTACACGTCCTCGGCGTTCATCGCCGGCATCGTGGTGGCGATGATGGTGATCCCGCTGGCCTGCGCGGTGATGCGCGGGGTCTTCGACCAGGCCCCGATCGGCGAGCGGGAGGCCGCCTACGCGCTCGGTTCGACCCGCTGGGGCATGATCTGCACCGTGGTGTTGCCGTTCGGGCGCGGCGGCATCATCGGTGGCACCATGCTGGCGCTCGGCCGGGCGCTGGGTGAGACCGTGGCAGTGCTGATGATCATCGCGACCTCCTACGACATCAAGGTAAAGATCCTCAGTTCGGGCACCGCGACGATCTCCGCCTTGATCGCCTCGCTGTTCGGGGAGGCGACCAAACGGCAGCTCTCAGCGCTGCTGACCGCGGGCTTCGTGCTGTTCCTGATGACGCTCGGCGTCAACACGGTGGCCGCGGTGTTCGTCAACCGCAGCCGCAGCGGCGCCGGAACTGACGCGTGAGGACGGGCCGATGACCACCTTGCAGGATCGTCCGGACCTGATGGAGGAGTCCGCCACCGCGGTCATCCCCGCGGTGCCGGCGACTGACCAGCAGCCGGCAGCGCAGCCGCCGGTCGACGAGCCACGGGTAGTTGGCGGTCGCACGATCGATGAGCAGGCCTCGTTGGTCTGTTCGGCGCTGGCCGCTTTCGGGCTGGTGTGGGTCAGCTACTTCGGGATCCTGGCCTGGAGCGGGCTGCTCGGCTTCGTCGCCTGCTGGTGGTTTGCGTTCCTGGGCCTCTATGCGCTGGTGAGTTCGCTGGCCAACCCCAGGCCGATCGTGCTGGAGCGGGTGGTGGCGGCGGTTGTCACCAGCGGTGCCGCACTGGTCGGGTTGGCGCTGGCCAGCACCATCGTGCACGTATTCGTCAAGGGGTGGCCGGCCCTGCGGCACCTCAACTTCTATACCCAGGACATGTCCGGGGTGCGGCCGACCGCGCCGCTGAGCCAGGGCGGCGTGTCGCACGCGATCGTAGGCTCCGGGATCGAGGTCGCGATCGCGGTGGCGATCTCCCTGCCGCTGGGCGTCGGCACCGCGGTGTACATGACCGAGGTCGGCGGCCGGCTGTCTCGCACCGTCCGGACCGTGGTCGAGGCGATGACCGCGCTACCCGACATCCTGGCCGGCCTGTTCGTCTACACGCTGCTGATCATCACGTTGCACTGGGAGCGGACCGGGATCACCGCGGCGCTGGCCCTGGTGGTCACCATCATCCCGATCATTGCCCGCTCGGCCGAGGTGGTGCTGCGGGTGGTGCCCGGCGGCCTGCGCGAAGCCAGCCTGGCGCTCGGCGCGTCGCAGTGGCAGACCGTGCGGCGGGTAGTGCTGCCTTCGGCCCGCTCCGGGTTGGCGACCGCGCTGATCCTCGGGGTCGCCCGGATCGCCGGCGAGACCGCGCCGCTGCTGATCGTGTCCGGCGCCACCACCTACTTCAACAAGAACCCGTTCAGCCAGCCGATGAACTCGCTGCCGCTGTTCATCTTCTCCTCGGTGCGCAGCGGCCAGCCGCTCTACATCGCGCGCGGCTATGGCGCCGCGGCGTTGCTGCTCGCGCTGGTACTGACCTTGTTCGTGCTCACCAGATTCCTGGCCCGCAACAAGAGCCGTGGCCGATGAGCCATTCCGACCTACCAGACGTGAGGATTGACCATGCATAGTCGAGGAATTCGCCGCCGAGGGGTGGCCGCCGCAACCGTCGCGCTGGCCGTGGCGCTGGTCTCAGCCTCGGCCGGTGGCCAGCCGGCCACCGCCGGCACGGCGCATGATGCGATCGCGGTCACCGGTTCGTCCTGGGCGGCCAACGCGGTCAGCCAGTGGGTGGCCGACGTCAAGGCCTCCGGCCTGCGGGTGAACTTCACGGCTACCGGATCGGCCCAGGGTCGAAAGGACTTCGCGGCCGCGGTAAGCGATTTCGCGATCAGTGACATCGGCTACCAGGGCAGCGATCCCAAGTCCGGCGAGGCGGATTCTTCGAGCCGTCCCTACGCCTACCTGCCGATCGTCGGCGGCGGCACCGCGTTCCCGTACAAGGTCCTGGTCGGCGGCAAGCCGGTCACCAACCTCCGGCTGTCCGGGCTGACCCTGGCCAAGATCTTCACCGGCGCGATCACGAACTGGAACGACGACGCGATCACCTCGGACAACAATAGCCGCAAGTTGCCATCGAAACCGATCATCCCGGTGGTGCACTCCGAAGGCGCCGGCTCGACGGCGCAGTTCACCAGGTACCTGGCGACGATGTTCCCGGCGATCTGGGCGCCCTTCAACAAGAACCCATCGTTCACCGAGTACTACCCGCAACCGAAAGGGATCACCGCGGTCTACGGCTCCGACGGGGTCATGAACTACATCAATTCCAGCTCCGGTGACGGCACCATCGGCTACGACGAGTACTCCTACGCCCTCGGGCTCGGGATGCCGGTGGCCAAGATCCGCAACCAGGCCGGCTACTACGTGCTGCCTGACCAGTACAACGACGCGGTGGCGCTGACCCAGGCGCAGATCAATATGGACAAGTCGTCCAAGGACTACCTGTTGCAGACCCTGGACAAGGTCTACACCTACAGCGACCCCCGCACCTACCCGATTTCTTCTTATTCCTACGCGGTAATCCCGACCTCAGCGCAGGATCAACGGATGACCACCCCGAAACGGCAGACGATGGCCGACTTCCTGTTCTACTCGGTGTGTGGTGGCCAAGCAGCGATCGGGCCGATCGGCTACTCCTCGCTGCCGCTGAACCTGGTCAAGGCCAGCTTCGATCAGGTTGCCAAGCTCAAGCAGGCTGATCCGAAGGTCGACATCACCACGCAGAGCCCGGCCAACTGCAACAACCCCACGTTCGACAAAGCACATCCGCAGCTGAACCATCTGGCCGAGATCGCGCCCAGGCCGGCCGCCTGCGACCGGCAAGGTGCCGGACCCTGTGGTGGCGGTGGCTCGAGCGGCGGTGGCACGCCGTCCGGTGGCACGCCTAACTCGTCCGGCAACCCGGGCACCGGTCCGGCGGCCAATCCGGGCGCGGCGGGGGCTGGTGGCCAGGGTGGCCAAGCCGGCCCGGCCGCCGGCGGTGGCCAGAGCACGCCCGCCAAGGCAAAGACTCGGGTCAATCCGGATACCGGGCAGGTCGAAGCGGCCTCGGGTGGTTCGGATCCGGGTTCCGGTGGTGCCGCTGCCAACCCGTTGGACCTGGCGGCGGCGACCCGGTCCGGCAACAACACCCCGTTCGCAATCCTGGCCGTCGGGCTGCTGCTGGTCGCCCTGATCGCCCCTCCATTACTCGCCCGTCGACTCGGCCGCGGCAAGGATTCCCGATGAGCCTGCGGGGTATACCGATGCGGTACCGGTTCACCGGACTGGCTGCCGCGATCGGCCTGGTCGCGAGCGCGCTGTCGCTGACCGCGCTGCCGAGCCCGGCCGCGGCCGCGGTACCGCCCAGCGGCGACGCCGCGGTGACCAAGTCGGTTACCGCGACCAGGACCAACCTGATCGGCGGCAAGGACGTCGCGGTGGATACCCGTACCGTGTCGTTGACCGTGGGGGCCACCACCAACCTGCGCGATCAGCAGACCATCCCGGTGAGCTGGACCGGCGCGCACCCCAGCTCCAACACCTCGCCGGACCCCAATTCTGACACCGGCCTGCACGGCGAGTACCCGATGGTGTTGCTGCAATGCCGGGGGCTGGACTCGATGGCGGTGCCGGCCGCCAACCGGCTGTCGCCGCAGACTTGCTGGAGCCCGTTCTATGGCAGCCGGTCCCAGCTGCAGGGCGACGGCGATAGCCCCCGCGGCGTCAATGTCGGGGCCTACCCGGCCTGGCGGCTGGACCGCTACGCCGCCCTCGCCGACCGAGCGCAGTACGCGCAGGAGCCCGCGGTGACCGCGCCGTCGTGCCCGAACCACAACAACACCGCCGAACACCGGCTGCCGTTCCAGGCCGCGGACGGCAAGCTCTACTACGGCGCGGGCAATGTTGCCGACACGTTCTGTGGGCCGCCTCCGCCCGACGCGATCAGCTACACCGGCGGTGACACCTCCGCGAGCAACCTGCCGGACAACTCGACCTTCGGCGCCACCGATGCCGACGGTTCTGGCTCGGCAAACTTCAACGTGCGCGATGCGCTCACCAACGCCTCGCTCGGCTGCTCGTCCACCGTCGCCTGCTCGCTGGTCGCCATCCCGGTGATGGGGATCAGCTGCGACGGCGGCGCCGGGCTGCCGGCAGCGGAGCGTCCGGCGCCCACCGTCAACAACCCGGACCTGCCTGCGCAGGCCGAGGCCGAGTGCGAGCGGCAGAACTTCTTCGCCGCGGGCAGCCTGCACGTGGACAACCCGACCGAGAACTACGCGGTCTCCGGCGCGCTGTGGTGGAGCGCGTCCAACTGGCGCAACCGGATCTCGGTGCCGCTGAACTTCGCGCCGCCGAGCAACCTGTGTGACCTGGTCAGCACCAAGCTGCCGGTCAACGTCTATGGCTCCGAGCTGCTCATCCAAGCCACTACCCGCTGGTCTGCCCGATTCTGCCTGGATCCCAACCGCGCGCCGTTCCGGCACGTCCAGTATTCCGATGCGCAGGCGCGCAACCTGCTCACCCAGTCGCTGTCCAACCCGACCAGTGGCCAGCGGGTGGAAGCAATCTTTGACAGCTATCCACCCAACATGCCCTACCTCGAACCGGTCGCGCACGCCCCGGTGGCCGCGACCGCGTTCGCGCTCAGCTACACCATCGACGACAGGTCCAAGCACAGTTACGGTCAGCTCAAGCTCACGCCGCGGCTGCTCGCGAAGCTGCTCACCGAGTCCTACCCGATCAGCACGGATCTGCAGCAGCTCTACCGCTACGACGTTCCTTACTACGGTCCGCAGGACCCGCTCAGGCACAACCCGCTGAACATCACCTTCGATCCGGAGTTCATCGCGCTCAACCCCGGCATCGATTCGAACTCCAACGTCGACACCGGCGCCCGCGGCGCCTTGCTGACGGTTGGCAGCAGCGCGGACGTGGTGCGGGCACTGACCAGCTATATCAACGCCGACCCGGAAGCACGAGCCTGGCTGGACGGCGCGCCTGACCCGTGGGGCATGGTGGTCAACCCGAACTACCGTGGCATCAAGCTGCCAGTAGACACCATGCCGCTGCTCGATACCTACGCGTTCCCGGCCGGCTATGGTGCGGATGGCACCTGCACCGCCAATCTCGCGCCGGTGCCTTACCTGCCGTTGGTCTCGGCACCGATCGCCCGGTTGTCAGACATCGCGCAGGCTGTCGAGTACGCGGTGCCCGGCTCGCAAACCCGCTGCGCGATCAGCGCCAATCCAACGGGTACCGGCAACTTTTACCAATGGTCGCGAGTGCAACGCCAAGCGGTCGGATTCCGGTTCCTGATCGGGGTCACCTCGCTGGCCGATGCCCGCCGTTACGGGCTCAACACCGCTGCTCTGCAGAGCTATTCCAGCATCAGCGACTATTCCGCCAAGTTCAGCTCGGCCGCTGGCCGGAACTTCGTGTCGCCGACGCTGTCGGGCATGCGGTCGGCGGCCGGGATGCTCAAGTTCTCAGACGACTCCTCGGGCTGGCCGATCCCGTACGACGCGCTGCGCAGCGCCGCCGGAGCGCGGGCGTATCCGGGCACCATGCTGGTCTATCTGGACGTGCCGACCACCGGCCTGCCGAAGGCCGATGCGAAGGCATATGCCGCATTGCTCAGCTACCTGGCCGGTCCCGGTCAGGTAGCCGGCGAGAACCCCGGACAGCTACCGGATGGCTACCTGCCGCTCACTGCTGCCAACGGCCTGGGCAGCCTCGCCGGCTACACCGCGACCGCCGCCATCGCCGTCGCCGCACAGCGCAATCCGCTGGTGGTACCGCCCGCACCGCCCGGCCCCGGCTCCCCGGGAGCTATCAAGAATCCCCCGTCGCAGAACGGGTCATCCCGGACTGGCGGCGCTAGCTCGCCATCGGCCGCGGCGACTTCCGGTGCGGCAGCGGGCAAGAATCCGGCAGCGGGCAGCGGCCCGAAGGCGCCGGGCAGCAGCACGCTCAAATCGGCTGGGTTCACCAGCAACCAGCCCAGTAGCGCGGCGAGGAACCTGCTGTTGCTGCTGCTCGCCTTGCTGCTGCTCGGTCCGGTGATTGCCCCGATTACGCTGCTGGTACGGCGCCGCCGAGGCAGCAGATGACCAATCAGCTGCTGACCTTCTTCCCATCCCCGCAGGAGAACCGGCAGCGTTGGGATCTAGCCAGGGTGAAGCGGCTAATCCTGACCGACAAGCCCGCGCCCCCGCTGTCCTCGCCGATGCTGACGACCGTCTGGACGATGCTCGCGGTGAGTGCGCTCGCGGCCTGGCTGCTGTGCTACGCGGTAGTGCTGAGCGGGTTGCAGGAAAACCGCAACAACAGCGTGCTGTACTCGAAACTGCGTGAAGGGCTGTCCGGCGCGACCACCCCGATCGGCGGGGTGATCAAGCCCGGAACACCGATTGCCCTGATCGAGGCGCCGGGAACCGCTCTCGGCAAGCTGGTCATTGTCGAGGGCACCGCGCCGTCGGACCTGCGCAACGGTCCCGGCCACCGCCGGGACACCCCGCTGCCTGGGCAGCCCGGCGTCTCGATCCTGTTCGGCAGGTCGATCACCTACGGTGGCCCGTTTGGTGAGATCGGCCATTTCAAGACCGGCCAGCGATTGAGTATCACCACCGGGCAAGGCACCTTCGTCTATACCGTGGACCGGGTCCGGCACGCCGGTGATCCGTTGCCAACCGCGCTGCCCGACGGCGCCAGCCGGCTACTGCTGGAGACCTCGACCGGGCTCGGATTCTCCTCGGCCCACCCGCTATTCGTCGATGCCACGCTCACCGGCAAGCCGGTCGCGGCCCCCGATGGTCGGCTTTCTGCCGTCCCGGCAGTGGAAAAGGCGATGGCGAGCGATACCTCGGGACTCATCAAGCTGGTGCTGTGGGTGCAGCTGCTGCTGGTGGTCGCTGCCATCGTGGTCTGGGCACGGGCTCGCTGGGGTGCCGCGCAGTCGTGGTTGATCGGCGTGCCGATGATCCTGGCCGCCCTCTGGGGCGCCTCCGGCAACATCATGATGTTGCTGCCCAACCTGCTCTGAGCAGAAGATCCCTTTTCTCGATCGGCATAAGCGGGCCGCACCTAAAGGTCTGATGTGAACTCGACGGAGCAGGTTCATCCCCCGTTTACATCGCTAGATGCTGCTGTAGGCCCGGCGCGGCGAGCCTTCTCGGTGTAGGAACCGTTGCCTAGAAAGGGCTCTGCAATGCGACAAGCACGCATCATCAAGTTGGGAGTGGCGGG
>FTJM01000631.1_pt2 | contig 20337 bp, 14 predicted proteins | sample 1658941 | NCBI WGS metagenome assembly FTJM01 (sample SAMEA3914876, study PRJEB12502) | metagenome | biome: forest; material: soil | place: USA | collected 2011-06-22 | depth 0.3 m
CCGACGGCCACCGTGACGCCTTCGGCGAAGTGGATCTCGTGCACCACGCCGGCGTAGGGGGAGGGCAGCTCGACGGCCGCCTTGGCGGTCTCGACCTCGACCAGCACCTGGTTGACCACGACTGTGTCGCCGACCTGGACGTCCCAGCGCAGGATGTCGGCTTCGGTCAGCCCCTCGCCCACGTCCGGTAGTTTGAATTGCTTTAGCTCTGCCACTGCTCTGTTCTCCTGAAAGTCAGTTACCGCTGAAAGGCCCAGTAGGCCTAGTAGCTGAGGGTCCGGTCGACGGCATCGAGGATGCGGTCGACGTCGGGCAACCACTCCTCCTCGATTCGGCTGGCCGGGTAAGGCGTGTCGAAGCCGCCTACCCGCAGCACCGGAGCCTCCAGCGAATAGAAGGCCTTCTCTTGGACGCGGGCCGCGATCTCGGCACCCATCCCCAGGTTCACCGACGCTTCGTGCACCACCACCAGCCGGCCGGTCTTCTGCACCGACTTCACCACCGTGTCGGTGTCGATCGGCGATAGCGACCGCAGATCCACCACCTCGAGCTCGTGGCCGTCCTCGGCGGCGGCCCTGGCCGCATCCAGCGCGGTGGCCACCATCGGGCCGTAGGCCACCAGGGTCGCGTCCCGGCCGGGCCGGATCACGTGCGCCTTATGCAGCGGGGCCGGCGTCGCCTGGGTATCGACCTCGCCCTTGGCCCAGTACCGGCGCTTGGGCTCGAAGAAGATCACCGGATCGTCGGAGTCGATGGACTGCCGCAGCATCCAGTACGCGTCGGACGGGTTGGCGCAGGTCACCACCTTCAACCCGGCGGTGTGGGCGAAGTACGCCTCAGGCGACTCGGAATGGTGCTCGACCGCGCCGATGCCGCCGCCGTACGGGATCCGGACGGTGATCGGCATCTTCACCTGGCCGAGCGACCGGTTGTGGAACTTGGCTACCTGGCAGACGATCTGGTCGAAGGCCGGGTAGACGAAACCATCGAACTGGATCTCGCACACCGGCCGGTAGCCGCGGATCGCCAGGCCTACCGCGGCGCCGATGATGCCAGACTCGCCGAGCGGCGCGTCGATAACCCGGTCCTCGCCGAAGTCCTTCTGCAGGCCGTCGGTGATCCGGAAGACACCGCCGAGCTTGCCGACATCCAGGCCCATTACCAGGACCTTGGGATCGTTTTCCATCCGATCGCGCAGCGCGCTGTTCAGCGCACCCGCCATGCTGAGCGTGCTCATCCGGACTACCTTGCCCCTTCAAAGGAGCCGAGGTAGGCGGCGTAGCCAGCCTTCTGCTCGATCAGCTCGTCGGTGACCTCGGCGTAGACCTGATCGAACGGCGACAGCGGGTCCGGGTCGACCAGCTGCCGGCAGGCCTCCCGGATCCGCACCGCGAGCTGCTCGGACTCGGCGTCTATCTCGTCGAAGAAGCTCTGATCGACACCGGCCTCGCGAACCAGGTAGGCCCGGACCCGCTCGATCGGGTCCCGCAGCCGCCAGGTCTCCAGCTCATCGGTCAGCCGGTACCTGGTCGGGTCGTCGGACGTGGTGTGCGCACCCATCCGGTAGGTGTAGGCCTCAATCAGGGTCGGGCCCTGGCCGGAGCGGGCCTCGTCCAGCGCGACCCGGCTCACCGCCAGGCAGGCCAGCACGTCGTTGCCGTCGATCCGGATACCCGGAAAGCCGAAGCCGGACGCGCGCTGAAACAGCGGTACTCGGGTCTGCCGCTCGACGCCTTCCGAGATTGCCCACTGGTTGTTCTGGCAGTAGAAAACCACCGGAAGGTTCGACGCGGCCGCCCAGATGAAGGCCTCGTTGACGTCACCCTGGCTGGACGCACCGTCACCAAAGAACGCCATCACCGCGGTGTCCCGGTCGCCTTCGCCAGTGCCGACCAGGCCGTCCCGGACGACGCCCATCGCGTAACCGACCGCGTGCAGGGTCTGCGCGCCGAGCACGATGGTGTACAGGTTGAAGTTGTTCTCGTTCGGGTTCCAGCCACCGAGGCTGACGCCGCGGAACATCCCGAGCAGGGTGACCGGGTCGACGTCGCGGCACCAGGCAACGCCGTGCTCGCGGTAGGTCGGAAACGCCATGTCCTGCACCCGCAGCGCGCGGCCGGCGCCGACCTGGGCGGCTTCCTGGCCCAGGCACGAGGCCCACAGGCCCAACTCGCCCTGCCGTTGCAACGCGGTGGCCTCGCCGTCAAACCGGCGCACCAGGGCCAGGTCGCGATACAGCGACTTGATCTCGTCGTCGGTGATCGACAGCGGAAAGTCCGGATGTTCGACCCGGATCCCTTCCGGCGTCAGGAGCTGAACGAGATCAGGCTCCGGCGGGACGTGTCCGTGCAACGACATAACTGCTCCTAGCCTCTCGAGCGCCGCTTGCGGGATCGCCGCTGTGGCGCTGGGTACGGGTGGCTCAACCTGCTATCGCAAGTCGATCCTGGCCACCGCCGATCGGGGGTGCTGATCACCGGTGACGAATCGATTGCCGACATCGTCGCACGAGCCACAGCAACGCCGTTACAGAGTCCCGAATTAGCCTCCCACGCGCAGGGCCGGTGGATACCAGCGTGCCAGGGCCGGCTGGCAGGCCGCTGGGAGTCCGCCGCCGGCGGCCGGAGCTGGCCGTATTCTGAGCCGCATGGAGGAAAATCGAGCCCGTCGAGTGGTGGATTCGTTGCGCGATCGCGGCATCAATGCACAGCTGGCGCACGCCGGGGTTTACCGCTTCGGCGTCCGGGTCACCCTGGGCGATGGCCGCGAAGCGGAATGGGACACCGACGGCACCCTGGGCCTGGAAGCTCAGGTAATGCGCGACGGCGTCCTGGTCGGTTTCGTTCCGCAGATCGAGGGCTCCGAGGATTTCGACGAGGCGCAGGTCATCGACGCGATCAGCCGGACCGACTACGACCAGCCGATTGCCCGGCAACGGGTCACCGCGCCGCCTGCCAGCGCCCCGCTGCCCCCGCAGGGTGGCGTCTTCCGGCGCTTCCTGGACGGCTTCCGCTACCGCTGAGGTAGGCACCGCGCAGGTGCTGGCTGGCAGCGCGCTATGGCCACCCCCGCACCTGCACGTCGGGCAGCGGACCGCGACACGCTTCCGGTCCGCCCCCGATATGACTACGGTCGGTAGCACAAGGCATCGGGGACGAGCAGTCAGGAGGCGCCATGTCCATCTCGGAGATTCTGCGTCGCAAGGGTTCAACGGTGATCACCGCCGGGCCACACGAATCGGTGGCCGAACTCGTCAGCCTGCTCGGTAGGCACAAGATCGGCGCGGTGGTGGTCGTCGAGGACGGCCGGACGGTGGGCATCGTTTCCGAGCGGGATGTGGTCCGCCGGCTCGGCGAGGTGGGCGCTGAGGTGCTCAGCCTGCGGGTCGCCGACCTGATGAGCGCCGACGTGGTTACCTGCGGTCCCGACGATGCGCTGGACGATATCGCCGAGCAGATGACCGAGCGGCGGATCCGGCACCTGCCGGTGCTGGCCGACGGCGAACTCGCGGGCATCGTGACCATCGGCGATGTGGTGGCTGCCCGGATCCGGGAACTGGAACAGACCCGGGTGCAGCTGGAAAGCTACATAACCCAGGGCTAGCCAACGCAGAGCTAGCTAACGCACTGCCTCAAACCACCAGGCACCAGGCACCAGGCACTCAGCCACCGGTTGTCAGCTGGCCAGTTCGGCCGGCAACGGCAGGTTGTGGACCACCGCGAGCCGGGATACCGACCTGGTCCAGGCCACGTACAACCGGCGCAAGCCCCCGAGATGGCTGGCTTCGGCGGCCACGATCTCGGCCGGCTCGATCAGCACCACCGAGTCGTACTCCAGCCCCTTGGCCTGCGACGCGGGCACCACGGTGACTCGGTACGGCTGGTCCTCGGACAGGTTCGCCGCGGCGATGCCGGCGCCGGCAAGCTCTGCGAGCACCGGATCGACCCGGAGGTCCGCGACGATCACCGCGACCGAGCCATCCCGCGCCAGGCAGCCGGTGACCGCCCCGATCAGGTCCGCGCCGTAGCTGAGTGCATCGTCGCCGGCCCGCACCGAGGAGGCCGGCGGAACCTCCGGTGCGATGTGCGGCAACAGCCGGTTCGCGATCGCCAGCACCTCGCCGGGCACCCGGTAGCCGACCGTCAGCGGCGAGATCCTGGCCGCTGGCTGGCCGAGATGAGCCAGCGTCTGTGGCCAGGACCCCGGTGCCCACGGGGTGGTCGCCTGCGCCAGGTCGCCCAGCACCGTGATCGAACCGAGCGGGCAGCGCCTGGCCACCGCGCGACACTGCATCGCGGACAGGTCCTGCGCCTCGTCCACCACCACGTGGACGTACTGCTCGTTGCCGGTGATCAGCCCGGCCAGCTCGTCCAGCAGCACCAGATCAGCTGCCGAGAACTTCGCGAGCCGGGCTTTCGGCGGTGCGGCCGGCCGGCCTGCCGAAGCCTGCGGCCAGCCGAGCTCGGAAAGCTCCTGTTCGGTGAGCGCGCTGCCGGCACAGCGGCGGCGAAAGTCCGGGTCGGTGTAGAGCCGGACCAACAGCTCCGGTGGCTCCAGCGCCGGCCAGACCGTGTCCACGAACTCGCGTACCTGCACCGACCTGGCGACCTTGCCGGTCTCGGTGTCCGACGGGGCACCGCCGGCGTCCTCGCGCTGCCGGCGGACGTCCTGGGCGATCAGCTGCCGCAGCCGCTCCCGCGCGCTATCCCAGCGCAACTCGCCGACGGCAAGCGAGCGCCGGGCATCGTCGACGTAGCGACGGGCCCGCTCCACCGGAATCCGGTACCGGCGGGCGCCGACCAGCGCCAGCACATCGCCGGTGGGTTTGGCGATCCGGCTGAACACCGCTCGCCGCAGCAGCTCAGCCATCCGGGCGTCGCCCTTGAGGACCGCGGTCGGCACCGGATCCTGGCGGCGCACCGGCAGCCCGGACACCAGCTCGTCCACGGTGGCCTGCTGGATGCCATTCTCGCCGAGCGCCGGCAGCACCTGCGCGATGTAGCGCAGGAATGCCGTATTCGGGCCGACCACCAGCACGCCCGAACGCCGCAGCCGCTCCGGGTAGCTGTAGAGCAGGTAGGCGGCGCGGTGCAGGCCAACCGCGGTCTTACCGGTGCCGGGCGCGCCCTGGATGCACAGCGAGGTGTCCAGATCGGCCCGGACCAGCTCGTCCTGATCGGGTTGGATGGTGGCCACGATGTCGCGCATCGGCCCGACTCGGGGCCGCTCGATCTCGGCCCGCAGCAGGTCGGACTTGAGGCCGAGCTCCTCGCCTGCGTCCAGCTGCTCGTCCTCGAACGAGGTCAGCTGGCCGTCGGCGAAACCGAACCTGCGCCGCAGCCGAACCCCCTGCCGGTCGGTCGGGCTGGCCCGGTAGAACGGCCGGGCGATCGGTGCCCGCCAGTCGATCACCATCGGATCTCCGCACTCGTCGCGGATATGCCTGCGGCCGATGTGGAAAACCTCGCCGGCCGGATGCGTCTCGTCGGGGTCCCGGTCGGTCCGGCCAAAGAACGGCGGCGCGCCGGCGTCCGCGCTCAGGTGCTCGATCCTGGCCGCGCGCAGCCGCCCCAAGCTCTGGCTGGCCAGCTCATCGACACCGTAGTCTGCGATGCGTTCGGCTGACTCCCGCATCTGATCGAGGCAGGCCAGCGAGGCCCGCAAGTGTTCTCGTTCGGTCACCAGCAGCGGATCGTCACTCACGATTTGTCAACGCTAGTCCGCCCCGCAAACCATTTTCGGCATTGTGTCGGAAAGGGCCGGGGTGGCCGGGGTGCAGACTGGGGCGGTGACGCCACGGCACGCCGCAGAACCGGGACCTGAGCCTGCACCTACACCGGGACCGGGATCGGCCGGTGGCCGGGACGCGGAGCACCGCCGGCTCGCGGAATCACCGTCGGCCTCGGACCCTTGGCGGCTGTGGGGGCCCTACCTGTCCGGGCGGCAGTGGGGCACCGTCCGGGAGGACTACTCCGCCAATGGCGATGCCTGGGGCAACTTCCCGTTCGAGCAGGCCGAGGCGCGCGCGTACCGCTGGGGCGAGGACGGCCTGGGCGGGATCTGTGACCGGTTCGGCTTCCTGAACTTCTCGGTGGCGCTCTGGAACGGCCAGGACGAGAGGCTCAAGGAGCGGCTGTTCGGGCTGACCAACCCGGAAGGCAACCATGGCGAGGATGTCAAGGAGTACTGGTGGCCGATCGATGCCACCCCCACCCACTCCTACGGCGAGTGGCTCTACCGCTACCCGCAGGCGGCGTTCCCGTACGCCCAGCTGCGCGCGGAGAACGCTCGCCGCGACCGGTCCCAAGCCGAGTACGAGCTCTCCGACACCGGCGTGCTTGAGGGCAACCGGTTCTTCGATGTGACGCTCAGCTACGCCAAGGCCGCGCCGGATGACATCTGCATCCGGATCAGCGCCACCAACCACGGCCCGGAGGCAGCCCCGCTGCACCTGTTGCCGCAGCTGTGGTTCCGCAACACCTGGGCCTGGGGCCGCGACGAGCGCCGGCCGCAACTGCACCGGATCGACCCGCCCGAACGGACCGCCGGCCGGCTGCGTGCCATCGAGGCCGACCATGGCTTTCTCGGCCGGTACGTGCTGTTGGCCGAAGGCGAGCCAACGGTGCTGGTCTGCGACAACGAGACCGACGCGGTACGGCTGTTCGGGACCTCGCAGAACCCCTCGCCGTTTCCGAAGGATTCCTTTCATCGTAGGGTCATCCAGGGCGAGCAGGGTGCGGTGAACCCGGCCGGGGTCGGCACCAAGGCAGCCTTCTGGTACCAGTTCGACTCGGTGGCGGCTGGCGATACCGTCACGGTAGAGCTGCGGCTGCGCGCGGATGCCTTTCCGGAACGGCCATTCGGCGATTCCTTCGACGCGGTCTTTAGAGACCGGCTGGACGACGCGGATGAGTTCTACGCCTCGGTGATCCCAACCGGCAGCACCGCGGTCGATCGCGGCGTCGCGCGCCGGGCGTTCGCTGGGCTGCTCTGGGGCAAGCAGCTCTACCGCTACTCGGTCTCGGAATGGCTGGCTGGTGACCCCGCTCAGCCGGTGCCCCCGGTCGCCCGGACCGCACCCGGCTCCCGCAACATCTCCTGGCAGCAGCTGGCGCTGGCCGATGTGATGTCGATGCCCGACGACTGGGAGTACCCGTGGTTCGCGTCCTGGGATCTCGCATTTCACTGCGTCACGCTGGCCCATGTCGATCCGGCCTTCGCCAAGGACCAGCTGGTGCTGCTCTGCCGGGAGTGGGCGATGCACCCCAACGGTCAACTGCCCGCCTACGAATGGGCATTCGGCGACGTCAACCCACCGGTGCATGCCTGGGCGGCCTGGCAGGTGTACTGCATCGATGGCCGCGTCGACCGGGACTTTCTGGTGCGGGTGTTCAGCAAGTTGCTGCTGAACTTCTCCTGGTGGGTCAATCGCAAGGACGCCGACGGCTCGAACCTGTTCGAGGGTGGCTTTCTCGGGATGGACAACATCGGGCTGTTCGACAGGTCGGCCCCGCTTGCGCCCGGCCACCGGTTGGAGCAGTCCGACGCGACCAGCTGGATGGCCTTCTACTGCCTGTCCATGCTGCAGATCGCGCTCGAACTGGCCAGGACCGACAAGGCCTGGGACGATCTCGCCACGAAGTTTTTGGAGCACTTCCTCTCGATAGCACAAGCTCTTTCCAACTTCGGCAGCAAGAACGTCGCGCTCTGGGACGACACCGACGGGTTCTGCTACGACGTGCTGGTGCTGCCCGACGGCAGCTTCCAGCAGCTGCCGGTGCGCTCGATGGTCGGGCTGCTGCCGCTGCTGTCGGTAGCCCTGGCGCCGGACTGGGTGGCTACCGAACTACCTGACTTCACCACCAGATTGAACTGGCTTTACCAGCACCGCCCGGAGCTGACCCGCAGCCTGGTGTCGGCCAGCGGGCCGTCCGGCACTCACCTGACCCTCGCGTTGCTGGACTCCGAGCGTTACCAGCGGGTGCTGTACCGGCTGCTCGACGAGGACGAGTTCCTGTCACCGTTCGGGATCCGCTCGCTGTCGGCGGCCTACCGTCAGCCGTTCAGCACTGAGGTCGACGGCCATTCGGTCAGCATTGCCTACAACCCCGGGGAATCCGACAGCGGCCTGTTCGGTGGCAATTCCAACTGGCGCGGGCCGGTGTGGTTTCCGGTGAACGTGCTGCTGGCTGACGCGCTGCGTACCTATTGCGCCGGCCAGGGCGCTGAGCTGATGGTCGAGCTGCCCACCGGCTCGGGACAGCCCCGGCCGCTCACCGAGGTGGCAGACCTGCTGCACGATCGGCTGATCGCGCTGTTCCGGCCGGCTGCGGAGGGTCGGCGGCCAAGCGATCCGCGCGATATCGGCACCGGGCCGCTATGGCAGGCACACCCGACGTTCAGCGAGTACTTCCACGGCGATACCGGGGTCGGTCTCGGCGCGTCGCACCAGACCGGCTGGACCGCGCTGGTCGCGCACCTGATCTGCGGCCGAACCGGGTTATGACCGGCGGCGACGGCGGCGGGTTGCCAGCAGTAGCATCAGCCCGGCCAGCATGACCGCCAGGGCGTAGCCGGCGGTGTTGCGCGGATCGGTGTCCGGTCCGGTATTGGCCAAGGTGCCACCCACCGCCTCGACCCCGGAGCCGCCCGGGTCAACGTTGTGGTGCGGCGCTGAGATGACCAGCGATGCCGCCTCCAGGTAGCGGGCGCTACCGCTGGCGCCGATGCCGGCAGCCACGAAGGTGTGCCGTCCCAGGATGTTCGGCACTCGGATCAGGGCGATGAATCCACCCGCCGAGTTCGCGGTGGCGTGCCCGAGCACGATCGGCGTGGAGTAGACCCCGATGGTGATCGGCGCCCCGGCCGCGTAGCCGGTGCCGCTCACCAGCAGCAACTGGCCACCCAGGGTGATCGGCGGCACGCCGTGCAGCAGCCCGCTGGTCGGCGGCAAGCTGGCCGGCAGGGTGATCGCCGCGGCGCGGACGATCCTGAGCGTGAAGCTCTGGGTGGCAGCCGGGTTGACACCGTTGGACGCGGTGAAGCTCAGGTGGTAGGTCCCGATCGCCGCGGCCGAGGCGGTACCGGCCAGGGTCGCGGTGCCGTTGCCGTTATCGGTGAACGTCACTCCGCTCGGCAGCGCACCGGTCTCGGCGAGCGTGATCGGGGTAGCTGGCACCCCGGCCCGGGTGGTTACCGAGAACGTGCCGGGCAGTCCGGCGGTGAACGTCATGGTGGCCGCGCTGGTGATGCTTGGCGGCCCGTTCACGGTCAGCGTGAACGCCTGGGTGGCGTCGGCGGACGCGCCGTTGCTGGCGGTGATGGTCAGCGCGAAGACGCCGCCCGCGGTGGCGGTGCCGGCCAGCGTCGCGGTCCCGTCGCCGTTGTCGACGAAGCTGACGCCGGCCGGCAGCGCGCCGGTCTCGGTCAGCGCCGGCGTGGCTGGGAAGCCGCCCGCCGTGGTCACCGTGAACAGGCCTGCGGTGCCCGCGGTGAACGTGACGTGGTTGACGCTGGTGATGGTCGGCGATTCGTGCACGGTGAGCGTGAAGCTCTGGTCACGGTGGCCGCTGGAGTTGGTCGCGGTGATGGTCAGCGGGTACGAGCCGCCGGTGCCGGCGGCCGGGGTGCCGGCCAGCGTCGCGGTGCCGTTGCCGTTATCGGTGAACGTCACCCCGCTCGGCAGCGCCCCGGTCTCGGTCAGCGTGCTGGCGGTGGGGTAGCCCGCGGTGGTGGTCACCGCGAACGTGCCGGCAGCGCCAACGCTGAACGTGGCGTGGTTCGCGCTGGTGATCGTCGGCAGCTCGGTCACCGTGAGGGTGAACGATTGGGTGGTGTTCGGCAGCACGCCGTTGCTCGCGGTGATGGTCAGCGAGTACGAGCCGCCCTGGCCGACGGCCGGCGCGCCCGCCAGCGTCGCGGTGCCATCGCCGTTGTCGGTGAAGCTCACTCCGCTCGGCAGCGTCCCGGTCTTGGCGAGCGTGGTGCTCGCCGGGGTGCCCGGGGTGGTGGTCACCGTGAACGAGCCGGCCGCCCCAACCGCGAACGTGGTGTGATCGGCGCTGGTGATGCTCGGCGCGTTGTTGACGGTCGCGGTGAAGCTCTGGGTCGGGTCCGGTGCCACGCCGTTGCTGGCAGTGATAGTGAACGGGTAGACGCCACCGGTGGTCGGCGTGCCCGCCAGCGTCGCGGTGCCGTCACCGTTGTCGGTGAAGGTGATCCCCGGCGGCAACGTGCCGGTCTTGGTGATCGTGGTGGCCGCCGGCTGGCCGGCCGCGGTGGTCACCGTGAAGGCGGCCGCCGCACCCTGGGTGAACGTGGTGTGGTTGGCGCTGGTGATCACCGGCGGTGCGTTCACCGTCAGGGTGAAGCTCTGGGTCGCGTTTGGCAGTACCCCGTTGCTGGCGGTGATGGTGAGCGTATAGATCCCGCCGGTGCTAAAGGCCGGCGTACCGGCCAGCGTCGCGGTGCCGTCACCGTTGTCGGTGAAGCTGACCCCGGACGGCAGGGTGCCGGACTTGGTGATCGTGCTGGCAGCCGGGAAGCCGGCTGCCGTGGTCACCGTGAATGCGCCTGCCGCGCCCTGGGAGAAGGTGGCGTGGTCGGCGCTGGTGATCACCGGCGGCGCATTCACCGTCAGCGTGAAGCTCTGGGTCCGCGGCGCGGTGATCCCGCCGGTGGCCGCGGCCGAGATGGTCAGTGGGTAGGTCCCGCCGGTGCCGGCCGCGGCGGTACCCGCCAAGGTCGCGGTGCCGTCGCCGTTGTCGACGAAGCTGACGCCGGACGGCAGCGCGCCGGTCTCGGTGAGCGCGGTGCTGGTCGGGAAGCCGGCGGTGCTGGTCACCGCGAACGTGCCGGCCGAGCCCACCGTGAAGGTGGCATGGTTGGTGCTGGTGATGGTCGGCGACTCGTCCACCGTCAGGGTGAAGATCTGCGATGCCGACGGGCTGAAGCCGTTGGCCGCCTTCAGGGTGAACGTGTAGGTGCCACCGCTGCCGACCGGCGGGGTGCCGGTCAACGAGCCGGTGCCGTCTCCGTTGTCGGTCAAGGTCAACCAGGCCGGGAACTGCGCGCCGGTCCGGCTCAGCGTCGCGCTCGGCACGCCGCTGGTGGTGATCGCGAAGTTGCCGGCCGTCCCCACCGCGAACGTGGTGGCGTTAGAGCTGGTGAAGGCCGGCGCGGTGCCGACGTTCAGGGTAGCGGCGGTGGTGGTCGCGGTGCTGACCACGTTGGTGAACACCGCCCGGTACATGTTGCCGTTATCACCGGCCGCCGTGGTGAAGGTGTAGCTGGTGCTGGTGGCGCCGGCGATATTGGTGAAGCTGGCGCCACCGTTGGTGGACCGCTGCCATTGCACGGTCGGCGTCGGGACACCGCTGGCCGCGGCGGTGAAGGTCACCGAGGTGCCCGGGTTCACCGTCTGGTCGCTCGGGTTGGTGGTCACCGCGGGTGCCTGGTTGACCTGGATGGTCAGCGTCTGGCTGCCGTTCGGCGCCACCCCGTTGGTCGCGCCGAGGGTGACCGGGTAGCTTCCGCCGCTGCCGGCGGCTGGCGTGCCGGCCAGCGTCGCGGTGCCATTGCCGTTGTCGGTAAAGGTCAAACCGGACGGCAAGGTGCCGGTCTCGGTGATCGCGCTGACCGTCGGGATGCCGCTGGTGGTGACCGTGAAACTACCGGCCGAACCGGCCGTGAAGGTGGCGGTAGCCGGGCTGGTGAAGGCGGGTGGCTGGCCGACGGTCACCGTCAGGGTCTGGGTGGCGTTCGGGCTTATCCCGTTGTTTGCGGTGAGGCTCAACGGGAAGGTGCCGCCCGGGCCGGTTGCGGTGCCGGCCAGCGTCGCCGAGCCGTCGCCGTTGTCGGTGAAGGTCAGGCCGGCTGGCAGGCTGCCGGTCTCGGTGAGCGCCGCGTCCGGGTAACCGGTGCTGGTTACCGTGAAGCTGCCGGCCGCGCCGACGTTGAAGTGCGCGGTGTTGGCGCTGGTGATGGCCGGCGCCTCATCGACGGTGACGGTGGCCGTGACCGTGGCGTTGTCGAACGTCACGTTGTCCGGGTCCGGGCCAATGGTGGTGTTGGAGTGGTAGTCGATGCTGGCCACACCGCCGCTGAAGGCCGCCGTGTGCGAGCCGGCCGCGACGGTCACGGTGGCATCGCCGGGCGGGTCGGAGAAGGTCGCGGGCAGCGCCGCGAAGGCGCCGAGGTTGGCCGCGGCCACCGCGCCGCCAAGCGAGTCGGTGGTGAACGAGCCGGTGATCGTCGCGGTCGCGTTCGGGCCGACGACGGTGGCCGGGCTGGCGGTCGCGGTCAGCACCAGGCGAGGGCTGACCGTCGCCGCGCCGTTGACGGTGTCGCAGCCCGCGCCGCCGGGGCCGGTGTTGCAGCCCCACCAGTTCTCGGCGGCGTCCACGCTGCCGCTGGCAATGCTGACCGCCTGGCCAGCCGGCGCGACGTTGCCGGCGAACCGGTTGTAGTGCAGTGCGGTGGCCGCGGAGCTGTAGATCGCGCCACCGGTCGAGCCGACACCACCGGAGACGCTGTTGCCGGTGAAGGTGGACCCGGTCAGGCTCAGCGTGCCGGCCTCGACCAGCACCCCAGCGCCTTGGGCCGCGCCACCGGCCGTCGAGGTCACCGTGTTGTTCACGAACCGGCTGCCGGTGACCGTGTAGTTGCCGGAGGCGCCAAACAGCGCAAGCGCGCCACCGTTGGACACCGCGGCGGAGTCGGTGGCGTGGTTGCCGCTGAACGTGCTGGTGCTGACCGACAGGCTTTCCGGCAACGCCTGGCCCTGCGCTTCGTAGAACAGGCCGGCGCCCGGGCTGCTGAACGCGCCGTTGCCGCTGAACGTCGAGTTCGTCACGGTCAGCTTGCCGCCCAGGAACTGCATGCCACCGCCGGGCGCGTTGCTCGCCGACTGCTGGAGGGCGTTGGCTTGGTTACCGGTCACCACCAGCGAATCGATGGTCATCACATCGGAGGTCGCGGCGTTGCCCGAGCCGGCCAGGATGCCGGCGCCACCGAAGGAACTGTCGGCCCCGCCGGTCACGGTGAAACCGGACAGGTTCGAGTTGACACCGCCCACCGAGCCCGGGTCGATGTCGAGCACCCGGCTGTTGCCGCCGGCGTTGATGATCGTCGAAGCGGCCCCGGCACCGGTCAGGGTCACCGTCTGGCCGGCCAGCTTGCCTGGCTGCAGCTCGCCGTTGACCAGGTTGTAGGTGCCGGCCGGGATGGTGATGGTGACCGCGCCACCGGAGTTGTTGGCCAGGCATGTCGCCTCGCGCAGGCTCAGCGGGCTTGGTGCGACCGTAATGGCGGGGTTGCCACAGGCACCGGCGTTGGCGGCGACGTCCGCGGTGGTGCTGACCAGGTAGCTGGACGCGGCGGAGGCCGAAGTTGGCAGCAAAACCAGCTGCCCGACAGCGGCAACCGCGATCACGAGGCCGAGCCGGGGCGCGTTCCGGCGTAGCGAGCGCGAAAGACTGGGGGTCATCGGGTCCGTCCTTTTGCTGCAACGAGGCATTTCGCGCCGCGCAAATGTTACTTTGCGTGGCGTACGGCATGCTTACAGTGCGCATACGTATGATCGAAGTCAAGCCGGGTGGTGCAAACTGTAACTGTGAACCGCCAATTCACCAACACATCAGACGAGTGTCGGTATTGACTAGGGTCATGACTAGCTGGACATCTTGCCAAGCTCAGTACACATCGTCTACAAACTCCATTACCGGCTACCTGGGCACACTGCCGGCCGGCTCCGTCAGGAACGCGAGGAACTCCGCGATGACTTGTCAGGTCACGCTCCGCACCGCCGCAGCCTCGGATGAGGGCTTCCTGGCTGGACTCCAGGCCGACGCGCACCCGGAACTGCTGGCCGCCGGGCTGCCACCGGCCGCCCTCGAGCAACTGCTGGACCTCCAGCGGCAGGCCCAGCGAAGCGAGTACCTGGCCCGCTATCCGGATGCGCTGGACCAGCTGATCCTGGCCGACGGCCGGCCGGCCGGACGCTGCTGGACCGCCGCCGGGCCGGACGAGCACCGGTTGCTCGACCTGGCGGTGCACAGCTCGTTCCGGCGCCAGGGCATCGCGGCCGCCGTGGTCGGTGGCCTGTGTCAGCAGGCGCTGGCCGCCGGGCTGCCGCTGCGGTTGACGGTATGGCAGGCCAACCTGGCAGCAAGCGAGCTCTACCGGGGGCTCGGATTCCGGCTGATCGGGGCGGACGCGACGGCCTCCGAGGGCTACCAAGCGATGGAATGGAGCCCGCGGGTCGCGACCGGGACGGCGACCCGATGACCGACTCCCCGCTAACCGACGATCCGATGACCGACTCCCCGCTCACGCTGGCCAGCTTCCAGGCGCTGCGCGAGCAGCCGTTCAGCATGCGGCTGCCGGACGGGTCACAGGTTGCGCTGCGGTTGCAGGAGTGTTCGGTCAGCGGGGCCGACGCTGACCCGTCGGCGTTCGCGCTTACCTTCGCTGCCGGATCCGACGGGCCACTGGAGCAGTCGACGTACCCGCTGAGCGCCGCCGGCTTCGGACCAGTGCCGATCTTTCTGGTTCCGCTGCGACAACTGCCGGACGGCGTGGAATACCAGGCCGTCTTCAACAACCCAAAGTGAGGATGCGAGCGCGCGATGAGTGATCCCTATGTGGGTGAGATCCGAATGTTCGGGGGCAACTTCGCCCCAAACGGCTGGCTGTTCTGCCAGGGCCAGCTGCTGTCCATTTCCGACTACGACACCCTGTTCAACCTGATCGGGACCACCTACGGCGGCGATGGCCAGAACACCTTCGCGCTGCCGAACCTGGCGTCCCGGCTCCCGATCCACCAGGGAGCGGGCTACCCTCTCGGATCCCTCGGCGGCGTCGAGTCGGTACAGCTCAGTAGCCAGAACCTGCCCATCCACAGCCACCCGGCCATGGCCAGCGCCGCCGGCAGTTCACCGTCGCCGACCGGCGCGGTATGGGGAAGCGGTAGCACCACCGAGTACACCACCGCCGCGCCGAATACCCCGATGAGCACAGCCGCCCTGCTACCCGCCGGTGGCAGCGTGGCGCACGACAACATGCCGCCGTTCCTGGCGATCAACTTCATCATCTCGCTGTTCGGCATCTACCCGTCGCCGTCCTGACCTCGGAGCAAACCACATGAGCCAACCATTTATCGGCGAGATCAAGGTCGTGTCGTTCAATTTCCCCCCGCGCGGCTGGGCCTTCTGCAACGGCCAGCTGCTGCCGATCAACCAGAACCAGGCGCTGTTTTCGATCCTGGGAACCAGCTACGGCGGTGACGGCATCACCACCTTCGCGCTGCCGAACCTGCAAGGCCGGCTGCCGCTGCATGCCGGCCAGGGCTACACGGTCGGCAACGTCGGCGGCGAGACCAGCCACCAGCTGACCATCAACGAGATCCCCAGCCACATCCACCCGGCGCAGGCCCAGAACGCCACCACCGGCCTGGCTGCCGCACCGACCAATGCGGTGTGGGCGACCAGCAACTCCAACATGTTCGCGCCGAGCTCGGACGGCACCGTGCTGAGCCCGGCGGCGATCGGCAACACCGGCAACAACGTGCCGCACGAGAACCAGGCGCCGTACCTGGTGCTGAACTTCGTCGTCGCCCTGCAGGGCATCTTCCCGAGCCGTAACTAGCCCGAGCCATCATGATCAGGAGCCTCCTATGACCGACCCCTTCCTCGCCGAGATCCGGATCTTCGCCGGAAACTTCGCGCCGACCGGCTGGGCATTGTGCAATGGGCAGCTGATGCCGATCAGCCAGAACACCGCGCTGTTCTCGCTGCTCGGCACCACCTATGGCGGCGACGGCCGGGTTACCTTCGGGCTGCCCGACCTGCAGGCCAGCATCCCGATGCAGCAGGGCCAGGGCCCCGCGCTGTCCCCGCGGGAGCTCGGCGAGACCGGTGGTGAACCGTCGGTGCAGCTGAGCCCCAACGAGATGGCGGCGCACAGCCACACCCCGGCCGGTTCCACCTCCAGTGGCACCTCCGGCTCGGCGGCTGGTGGCATCTGGGCCGAGGCCAGCTTTGGCAAGGCCGGTGCACCGCTGTATTCGACGCTGGCACCGAACGTTTCGATGAACCTCCAGGCGGTCGCACCGAACGGCGGCGGCCAGCCGCACAACAACATGCCGCCCTACCTGTGCGTCACCTTCATCATTGCGTTGCAGGGCATCTTCCCGCAGCGCCCCTAACCAGCAGGCCCCTAACCAGCAGCGCCCTATCCAGTAGGCACGGTGGCGGTTGGCTGGCCGGTTCCGGCCGGCCGGCCCAACCACCGCCACGTACCAAGACGACCTTTGCCACAAAGGGGATTGGCCCACGGTGGCTTAACCGTGCCGGGGCTAGCTTGCAGCCGTGAGTCAGCAGTGACTCAACGCTGAATCCGGGGGAGCGCGCTATGCACAGATTCAATCCTGCCCTGACGATCACGGCCACCGCCCTGCTCACACTACCGATGCTGTCCGGCGTCGCCAATGCGACCAGCTCGAGTGCTGCTGGGCAGTCCGCCAAGCCGGTTGTGGTGGTGTCCGGACTGAACAATCCACGCCAACTCTCGCTGACCAACGGCAACGTGTTGCTGATCGCCGAAGCCGGCAACGGTGGCACCCTGGCCACCTTCGGCGGTCCGGAGGGCGGCCCGCAGGGCATCGGCCGCACCGGCTCGATCTCGGCGGTGTGGGCTCCGCAGCACACCCGCAATGCCAGCCCGCGCCGGATCGTCACCGGGCTGCTGTCAGCCGCGGCACCGGACGGCTCGGGCGCGGTCGGCTCCGACGGCGTTTCTGCTTACAGCCTCGACAATATCTCCATTCAGGAGACCTTCTTCCCGCCGGCGGTGGTGCCGGCCCGGGACGTCAAGTTCAACGGCCAGCTGCTGCGCTCGCACGAGGGTGACAAGCCCAAGGCGGTCGCCAACATTGCCGCCTTCGAAGCCAGCCACAACCCGGACGGCCAGGCGATCGATTCCGATCCCTATGCCGTCTTGCAGTTACCCGACTACCAGCTGGTCGCCGACGCGGCCGCCAACGACGTGCTCAAGGTCGACAAGCGTGGCCACATTTCGGTGTTCCACAAGTTCGCCAACATCGTGAACCCGACCTGCCTGGCGCCGCAGCTACAGCAGCCGCCGCCGAACCTGCCTGGCTGCCAGTTCGTGCCCACCTCGCTGGACACCGACAAGTACGGCCACGTCTACGTCGGAGCGCTTGCCGGGCTGGTGCCCGGTCAGGGACGAGTGGTCGAGCTGTCCGCCGATGGCAAGCACGTGCTGCACACCTGGACCGGCTTCACCGCGGTCACCGGTGTCGCGGTCAATGACGACGGCACCCTGTACGTCAGCCAGCTGTTCGCCGACGAAGCCGCGCCGATCAACCCGGCCGTCCAGGGCGTGCTGACCAAGATCACCAGGTCTGGCAAGGTGTCCAACCTCGACGTGCCGTTCCCGGCCGGCGTGGCCACCGACCATTGCGGCAACGTCTACGTCTCGGCCTTCTCGATCGCGCCGAGCGCTGGCCTGGCCGACCCGAGCACCGGGGTAGTGCTGCCCGGCACGTCCGGCCAGGTGTGGCGGCTGCACTGGTAGCCACCCACCCCAGCTGCACTACACGGCCCACCCCAGCTGCATTGTGCGGCCCACCCCAGCTGCATTACGCGGCCCGACGGGGCGGTTGGCGGCGACCAAACCGCCCCCTCGGGCCGCACAATGCCGAACGGGCAGAACGGGTGGCGGTGGTCAGGCCAGCCGCTGCCGGAGGGATTCCAGCTCGTCATGCAGCGAGGACGGCACCTTGTCCCCGATCTTGGCGAACCACTCCTCGATGGCCGGAAGCTCGGCGCGCCACTGCTCCGGGTCGACCTCAAGCGCGGTCGCCAGGTCCTCGGCACTCATGGCGAGGCCGGTGGTGTCCAGGCCCTGCGCTGAGGGAACCAGCCCGATCGGGGTGTCGATCGCGCTCGCGGTGCCCTCGATGCGCTCCACCGCCCACTTGAGCACCCGGCTGTTCTCGCCGAAGCCGGGCCAGACGAACTTGTTCTCGGCATTGCGACGGAACCAGTTCACGTAGAACACCTTCGGCAGCTTGACCGAGTCGGCGCCCTTGCCGATCTCCAGCCAGTGCGAGAAGTAGTCGCCCGCGTGGTAGCCGAGGAACGGCAGCATCGCCATCGGGTCACGGCGCACGATGCCGGTCTGGCCGGCCGCAGCGGCGGTGGTCTCCGACGACATCGTCGCGCCCATGAAGACGCCGTGCTGCCAGTCGCGGGCCTCGGTCACCAGCGGGATGGTGTCGCGACGGCGACCGCCGAAGATGATCGCGTCGATCGGTACGCCCGCCGGGTCGTCCCACTCCGGGGCGACGATCGGGCACTGGTCCAGCGGGGTGCAGAACCGCGAGTTCGGGTGCGCCGCCGGCTCGCCAGACTCCGGCGTCCAGTCCCGGCCCTTCCAGTCGGTCAGGTGCGCCGGTGCCTCGTCGGTCATCCCCTCCCACCAGACGTCACCGTCGTCGGTCAACGCGACGTTGGTGAAGATCGAATTGCCTTTCTCCACCGTCCGCATCGCGTTCGGGTTGGTGCCCCAACCGGTGCCCGGCGCAACCCCGAACAGGCCGAACTCCGGGTTGACCGCGTACAGCCGGCCGTCCTCACCGAAGCGCATCCAGGCGATGTCGTCGCCGATCATCTCGGCCTTCCAACCCGGCAGGGTCGGCTCCAGCATGGCCAGGTTGGTCTTGCCGCAGGCGGACGGGAACGCGGCTGCGACGTAGTAGGAGCGCTGCTGCGGGTTGGTGAGCTTGAGGATCAGCATGTGCTCGGCGAGCCAGCCCTCGTCGCGGGCCTGCACCGAGGCGATCCGCAGCGAGTGGCACTTCTTACCTAGCAGGGCGTTGCCGCCGTAGCCCGAGCCGTAGGACCAGATTGCCCGGTCTTCGGGAAAGTGCACGATGTACTTGGTGTCGTTGCACGGCCAGCTCACGTCGGCCTGGCCCTCGGCCAGCGGTGCACCGACCGAATGCAGGCCCTTCACGAACGAGCGCTCGGTGCCGTCGTCGGTAAACCGGGCGAGCGCCTTGCTGCCCATCCGGGTCATGATCTTCATCGACGCGACCACGTAAGGCGAGTCGGTGATCTCGGCACCCAGCTGCGGCTGTGTCGCGCTGAGCGGTCCCATGCAGTATGGGATGACGTACATGGTGCGACCACGCATCGAGCCGCGGAAGCGCTCGGACAGCAGCGCCTTCATGTCGTCGGGGTCCATCCAGTTGTTCGTCGGGCCGCAATCGGCGGCGTCCTTCGAGCAGATGAAGGTGCGGTCCTCGACCCGCGCGACATCGCTCGGGTCCGAGGCGGCATAGAAGGAGTTCGGCTTCTTCGCCGGGTTGAGCCGGACCAGGGTGCCGGCGGCGACCAGCGCGTCGGTCATCGCAGTCCATTCGGCCTGCGACCCGTCGCACCAGACCACCTCGGCAGGCTGGGTCAGTTCGGCGGTTTCACGTACCCAGCGCAGCAGCTCGCTGTGCGTGCTGGGAGCTGAATCAAGCCCTGCAATTGCTGTAGTCATCTCATGTACTCCTTGTCAGTCCGCATCGACTGGCGAATGCCCGAGCAGACGCCGGTCTTCGGCGCCACGGTCCCAGGGGGATGAACGGACATTAACTGTCGATAGCGCTTACAAGCAGGCCGATCGGCTGCGTTGCCAATCACAGCGCCAACCGCCTGGGAATTTTAGGCCAAAAAATGCCGCATTACTGGTAAAAACCGGCGCCCTGTTCGATCGGACTATGAGCTACGTCACACTGCTAGCTATGAGGCCTGGCTCACAGTGGACATGTTGAAATCGGGTACCCGGACGGCCGGCATCGCCGCTCGACTGAAGTAATCGCTCCACTCCCGCGGCAGCGTCGGCTCGGTCAGGCCGACCTCGGTGATCCGGCCCAGCAGATCCACCGGCGATTCGTTGAACCGGAAGTTGTTGACCACGCCCACCACCTCGCCGTCCTCGATCAGGTAGACCCCGTCCCGGGTCAGCCCGGTGAGCAGCATCGTCTGCGGGTCGACCTCGCGGATGTACCACAGGCAGGTCACCAGCAACCCGCGAGCGGTCGAGGCGATCATCTCGTCCAGGCTCTTGCCGGCCGCCGCGCCGGCCGACGGCTCGACGCTCATGATCAGGTTGTCGACCAGTGGCACCTGCCCGGTACCGGTCCGGGCCGCCCAGTTCCGGTTGCGGTGCAGGTTGGCCAGCTTGCCGGCCCGGACCGGTACCGGGCAGGTGCCACTGGTCGACAACCTGATCATGAGCGTCGAGCCGTCGGCCGGCGCGGCG
>FTJM01352674.1_pt1 | contig 20126 bp, 16 predicted proteins | sample 1658941 | NCBI WGS metagenome assembly FTJM01 (sample SAMEA3914876, study PRJEB12502) | metagenome | biome: forest; material: soil | place: USA | collected 2011-06-22 | depth 0.3 m
TCGATGGCGTCGACCCGGCCGTGCACCACCACGCTCCAGGCGGTTGCGGACTCCGGGTCGACGCCATCGATCTCGAAGGCAGCAAGTGATCTTTCGGACACGGCGGCAAGCTTGGTTCCGGACCCGGTCCGGAACACCAACGTGCCGTGATCGGTGACGAAGTTCAGTGGGAAGATCTCCGGTCGTCCGGCAACGACCACCGCAAGCCGCCCGATGTCGGTGCCACGAAGCAGCGCCCAGCACTCGTTCGCACTGAGCGAGGTGTAGCCAGCTGCGGTATCGGTACTCATGGTTACCATCGTGCAGGCTCTCGGACGGCTCGGCTAGGGCCAGACGTCCCAACCTTAATGCCCTGTCGATTTAGGTAGATCAGCAACTCTGGCCAACCAACATCAGCGGGCAGCTCAACCTGCCGAGCAGTGCCGCGGGTACCGATCCCAGCCGTGCCGACCACGGCTCGTCACTGTGCTGGCAACCGAGCACCAGCAGCGCGCTGCGTTGCCCCGCGCTCAGCAGTACCTCGACGGCCTCCCCCGTCCGCTCGAGGAGGTCGAAGGCGATATCCGGCGGAGCGACCAGCGGGTCGAGCGAGTCACCGTCGGCAACCGGCTCGCTGCCGGAGGTGACCCGAATGCCGGTCACCGGGTAGCCGTGCAGCCGCGCCTGGGCGAACGCCGCCGCCAGCGCGAGCCGGCCGGCCCGGGTAGCCGCCAGGCCGACGGTCACCCGCTCCGGTACGGCGGCTGCGGCGGCCGACAGCAAGGCCGGCACCACCACGACCGGGCAGCGCGAGTGGGCGGCTACCCGGTGACCGACCGTCCCGAGCATCGATACACCGAGATCGCGGTAGCCATTGTTGCCGAGCACCAGCAGCTCCGCATCGCCGCTGACCTCGACCAGAGCCTCGGTCGGTGCGACGTCGGCAAGCAGCGTGCGCGCGCGGAGTTCCGGCCACCGAGCGGCGATGAGGGCGCTAGCATCGGCGAGTATCCGCCGGCCCGCGTCTGCTGCCTGCGGCTGGCCGGTCGGTGCGGTCTCGCGAAGGTCGACGGCATGCACGATCAGCAATTCACTGCGCCGCAGCCAAGCCTCGCGGGCGGCCCAGTGCAGGGCCGGGGAGTCGCTGGAGACGCTGTCCAGCCCCACCACGACACGATCCGAGTCCACCTTCCCAGCCTGGTCGCTCGGACCGCGTTCGGGTAGGGACGTTCGGCCTTTGTCAGGGCAGCGCTTGCATGGTGGCCTCCCGCAGGTAACGGGCGTGCCAGGACAGCGCTTCATCGAGCAGGTGCGGGGTGTGCTTGCCCCGGGATCCGGCGGTGGCCCGGTCCAGATAGTCCTGCAGCGCCGGCCGGTAGTCCGGGTGCGCACACCGGTCGATGATCTGCTGGGCCCGCCGCCTGGGCGCTAGCCCGCGCAGATCGGCCAACCCCTGCTCGGTAACCAGGACATGCACGTCGTGCTCGGTGTGATCGACATGACTCACCATCGGCACCAGGCACGAGATGGTCCCGTTCTTGGCGGTGGATGGCGTCAGGAACATCGAGATGTAGGCGTTTCGGGTGAAGTCGCCGGATCCTCCGATGCCGTTCTGGATGCTGGAGCCCATGATGTGGGTCGAGTTCACATTCCCGTAGATGTCTGCTTCGATCATGCCGTTCATAGCCAGGCAGCCAAGACGCCGGATCACTTCCGGATGGTTGCTGATTTCTTGCGGCCGCAGCACGATCTGGTCCCGGTAATCGGCCAGATTGGCACGCAGGTCAGCCATCCCCTCGGCGCTGAGCGAGAACGCGGTCGCCGATGCACAGCTGATGGCGCCGGAGCGCAGTAACTGCAACAAACCGTCCTGGATCACCTCGGTATAGGCGGTCATCGGCCGAAACGGTGAGTCGTTCAGGCCGGCGAGCACCGCGTTGGCGACATTGCCGACACCCGATTGCAGCGGTAGCAGCGTCGCCGGCAGTCGATCGTGCTTCACCTCATGGATGAGGAACTCCAGGACGTGATCGGCGATCAGGTGCGAGTCACGGTCCGGTGGCTTGAACGAGTTGTCGCGGTCTGCCGCATCAGTGGCCACCACCGCGATGATTTTCTCCGGCGGGCAGCGTAGGTAGGGCGTGCCGATCCGATCGCAGGCCTTGAGGATCTGGATCGGCTTGCGATTCGGCGGCAGCGCGGTCCCGTAGTAGATGTCGTGAATGCCGGCCAGTTCCAGCGGTTGCCAGCAGTTGACTTCCAGAATCACCTTATCTGCCTGGTCGATCCAGGTCTTGTTGTTACCTACCGATGTCGATGGCACGAGTTCGCCGTCCTCGGTGATGGCCACGACCTCCACCACGGCAACGTCCAGCTTGCCGAAGAAGCCTTCCCACACCATCTGCGCGACGTGCGACAGGTGAACGTCGACGTAGTCGAGCAGGCCAGCGTTGATCTTGGCTCGGGTGACCGGGTCGGATTGGTAGGGCATCCGCAGGTCGATGCCATCGACCGCGGCCAGCGCGCCGTCCAGCTCCGGCGCGGTGGACGCGCCCGTCCAGATACTGACGCTGAGCTTGTCCCCTCGGGAGGCGGCCTCGGTGATCCGGCGAGCGAGCGCCTGGGGCACCGCCTTGGGGTAGCCAGCGCCGGTAAAGCCACTCATCCCGACGTGCGCACCGGCTGGGATCAGCGCGGCCGCTGCCTCGGCCGACATCAGCCGGCCGGCCGCGATCCGGTCAATCCGGGACAGCCGCGCTGGTGTGGACATCAGTGATCCGCTGCGGTGCTGGCCATGACGCGCGCGCCAGGGCTGCTACTGCCCTGTTCCAGCATCGGGATCAGGTAGCCGCCACCGATCCGGAGCACCGAGTCGATCTGGTCCGGCAGCAGCCGGCGATGCGTGGAGATCAGCACTGTCCGGCCGGTGGTGGCATCGAGCAGGTCCGCCAACACTTCCTGCTCGGTGCTGGCATCCAGGTGCGCGGTCGGCTCATCCAACACCAGCACCTGCGGGTCCGCGAGCAGCGCGCGAGCCAGCAACACCCGCTGCCGCTGACCACCTGACAGCGCCGCGCCGTCCTGGCCAGCCGGCGTCGACCAGCCGCCGGGCAGTGAGCCGATGAAGCCGGCCAGCCCGCACCGGCGGGCGACCTCGTCGAGTTGCTCGTCGCAGGCCTCGGGTCGCACCACCCGCAGGTTGTCGCGCAGCGACGCGTCGAACACGTGATCTCCCTGCAGCGAGCCGGCGATCAGTGGCGGCAGCTCGGTCGCGCGCAACGCCGCGAGGTCGACCGACCCACCGGTCCCGGTTACCCGCAGCGTCCCGCCGTCGATCGGCAGCAAGCGCAGAGTCGCGGCGAGCAGGGTGGACTTTCCGGAGCCACTGGGTCCGATCACCGCCACGCGCTCACCGGCCCGGACGGTCAGCGCGGCGTCTCGCAGGACGCTGGCCGCCTGCGGTGCCGGACGCAACTGGAACCGGCGAGCTTGGACGCCGAGCCGGCCGGTGGGCAGCATCGCGGAGGTAACCGGGTCAGTGAATGCCGGCCTGGTGGCCAGGATCTCCGCGACCCGAGCCAGCCCTGCCCGGCAGCGCGCCCAGGCCGCGAATGCCGAGGGCAACGGCGCCACCGCCTCAAATCCCGCGAGCACGCAGATCGCGAGCACGCCGAGGCTGATCGCGGGCAGCCGGCCGGCGTGCACGGCCGCGGCACCGGCGGCGAGTACCGCGGGTAGCACGATCGCGGCGGTGCCGGCGGACAGGCCAACGCCCAGCCCCGCAACCGCCGCGGGACGCCGGGCGCTAGCCCGCAGCCGCCGATCCAAGCCACCGATCTCCGCCACGGCGGCGGAGCTGGCACCGTAGGCGGTGAGCTCGGCCAACCCGTCGAGCAGCGCACTCGATCGCTCGTCGCGGCGGCCGGCAAGTGCGGCCAGGGCGGCCGAGTCCCCCACCGACCGGCCGATCAGCCAGGGCAGCACGGCCCCGGCGAACAGCAGCCCAACCGCGAGGATCGCACCGGCCGCCGGTACCAGCAGCGCCGCGAGCAAGCAGGCGCCGGCCGAGGTCACCAGCGCCCCGGTCAGCGGCACGAAGGCCCGGACCAGGCCGTCCTGCAGTCCGTCGACGTCGCCGACAAACCGGCGCAGCAGCTCGCCGCGCCGGTAGCCGCCGAGCATCGACGGGCCGAGCGGGGCCAGCGCGGCGAAGACCTTGGCCCGCAGGCCGACCAGCAGCCGCAGCGCCACGTCGTGCGCGGTGAGCCGCTCGAAGTAGCGCAGCAGGGCGCGTCCGATGGCAAACGTCCGGACCCCGACGACGGCGATCGCCAGCGCCTGCACATTGGGATGCTCGGCGGCCCGGCTGATCAGCCAGATGGACGAGCCAGTCAGACCGAGGCCAGCCAGACCCGCCGCCGCCGACAGTGCACCGGCCGCCAGCAGCCGACCCCGCAGCCGCTCGGCTCGAACCAGGCCGAACAGCGGCAGCCTGGTTACCGGCACTGGTCTGGCAGCCTGCTCAGCCATCACCGGACCGGGATCTTGGTCCGGTCGCGGTGCCGTCGCCGGCCGCCGGCTCGCCAGCCGGGCCGGTTCCTGGCGCAGGTTGCTGGCGATGCCTGCGCCCCGCACCGTGACCCGCCGATCAGCGAGCGAGGCCAGCAGCTCGCTGTGGGTGGCAAGCAGCACGGTGGCCTGTCCCGCTAGGGTGCCGATCAGCTCGGCAACCACCAGCTCGGTGTCGTGATCGAGGTCCTCGCTCGGCTCGTCGAGCAGCACGATCGGGATCGCGCCGCGGCGCTGCGCGGCGCGGACCCGCAGCAGCACCCTGGCCAGCCCGATCCGGCGCCGCTGGCCGGCCGACACCGACTTGCCGTCCTCACCGAGGCCGGTAGCCGGCGCAGGGGTACGGCATTGTCGGCATGCCAGCTCGACGGCATCGTCGGTTGCCTCGGGATCGCCGAGCCGCACCTCCTGCGCGACGGTGGCCTGGGTGGGTACCGGGCGTTGCGGCAGCCAAGCCAGATTGCGCCGCCAACCGCTGGCGTCCAGCGAAGCCAGCTCGACGAGCTGGTTGCCGGCACCGATCATCACCTTGCCGGCTGATGGCTCGGCGAAGCCGAGCAGAGTGGCCAGGATGGTGCTCTTGCCCGCGCCGCTGCGACCGACCAGTGCGATTACCTCGCCGGCCCGCGAAGCCAGGTTTATCCCGTCCAGCGCTGGCTCATCGCGATCCGGGTAACACACCGTCACGCCAACGAGTGACCAGTTGCCGTCGCTGGGCGCGGGCAGCTGCTGGACCGGCTGCTCGGCCGGCAACTGGGCCGGCTGCGCCTCATCGATCAGGTCGAGCGCGGCGGCCGCCGCGGTGCTGCCCTGCTGACTGGCGTGATACTGGACCCCGACCGCCCGCAGCGGTGCGAACAGCTCCGGTGCCAGCAGCAACACCACCAGCGCGGTGCCGAATGACAGGCCGCCGCCGTCCAGCCGCAGCCCGACGTCGACCGCGACCACCGCTACCGACAGCGCCGCAACGAGATCCAGCACCAGCGCTGACACGAACGCGATCCGCAACGCCCCCATCGTCTGCTGCCGGTACTGCTCGCTCGCCCGGCGCAGCGTGCGTTCCTGGCGACCGGCCTGCCCGTACACGGTCAGCGTGGGAAGGCCCCTCAGCAGGTCCATGAAATGCCCGGACAGCCTTCCCAACAAAGCATATTGGCGCTCGACCCGGCGCTTCGTGGTGACCCCGACCAGCGCCATGAACACCGGGACCAGCGGCAGCATCAGCACGAACAGCAGGCCGCTCTGCCAATCGGCTACGGTGATCCGGACAAGGACCACGCCAGGCACGATGCTGGCCGCGATCAGCGCCGGCAACGCGCGGGTGAGGTAGCCATCGAGCGCATCGGTGCCCGGCCCGGTCGCGTTCAGCAACCGGCCGCCGGCCTGGCGCTGCGCCCAGCTGGGCCCGAGTGCGACGATCGCCCGCAACGTCGCACCGCGCAGCTGGGCCCGCACTCCGACCGAAACTCGGGCACCGGCGCTCTCCTGCAGCGCGCTCAGCGCCGCCCGAGCCAGCCCGACTGCCGCAAGCACCGCCAGCTTGGCAACCAGCCGGTGCCCGTAGTCGTGCTGAGCAAACACCGCTACCAGGATCGAGGCCAGCAGGCCGGCCTGAGCGAGGATCAACAACGCTCCCAACAGCTGTGCCAGCCCAACCCCGATCAGGTACCGGCGCAGCAGCGGCGCGGAGCGGAGCAGCCGCGGATCCAAGGACCGGCTCACGAGCGGTCCTGCGGGTGATGTCCCGCGGGCTTGGGCGGGTCCTGGTCACCGTGCACCGCGTCGCCGTGCACCGCGTGGCTGGCCTGCTGCCGGGCCCGGTCGATCACCGAACCGCCATAAGGGTCGACCGCGACGCTGTCGATCCCGATCCGGGCGCGAAACACCCAGTAGGTCCAAGCCTGGTAACCGATCACGATCGGGGTGAAGAACACCGCCACGACGGTCATCACGCTCAGCGTGTAGTGGCTCGAGCTGGCGTTGTGCACCGTCAGCGACAGCGCGCTCGAGTGTCGATCCGGCAGCACATCGGGCCACAGGCAGGCGAAGACCCACACCGGAACCAGCAGGCAGACCAGCGCGGTCGAGCTGAACGCGAGGCCGTAGCGAGCCCGGTAGACATTGGCAGCGCCGGCCAGGAACACCAGCACGATCAGCACTGCCAGCAGCCAGCTGACCCAGCCACCGCGGACTTGAGTGGTCCAGCCGAGCAACGCCACCGCGGCTACCCCGGTGACCGGCGCGATCTGGCGGGCCAGTCGGGCGGCCGCGATCGCCACCTCGCCCTCGGTCCGCAGCGCCAGGAACACCGCGCCGTGCAGCGCGAACAAGCTCAGCGTGAGCACCCCGCCGAGCAGTGCGTAGGGCGAGAGCAGGTCGAAGAAGCCGCCGATCACATTGTGCTCGCCATCCATTCGCACGCCCCGGATGAAGTCGGCGAACGTCACACCCAGCAGCAAGGCAGGCAGCAGCGAACCGACAACGACTGCACCGTCACACCAGCTCCGGCCTCGGGCGGTCTCGGCTTTGCCCCGGTACTCGATGCCTATGCCACGCAGGATCAGCCCTACCAGCAGTATCGCGAATGCCAGGTAGAAGCCGCTGAAGACGCTGGCATACCACTCCGGGAAAGCCGCGAACGTCGCGCCACCGGCGACGATCAGCCACACCTCGTTGCCATCCCAAACCGGGCCGATCGAGCGCAGCGCGATCCTGCGGTGCAGGTCAGTCTTGCCGACCAGTGGCAGCAGCATGCCGACACCGAAGTCGAAGCCCTCCAGAACCAGGAAGCCCGCCCAAAGCACCGCGATCAATCCGAACCAGAACCCTTGCAACATCAGATCTCCTTCGGTGTCAGATCAGGTTCAGGACGGGCTCGTCGACCGGGTCGCGGCCGGTAGCGGCAGGCGGCGCGGCACTACCCGGGCCGGCCATCGCGATCCGGCGGACGATCCGGAAACAGATGACCCCCAAGACCCCGTACAACGCGGTGAACAGGATCAGCGTGCTCAGCACGAAGCCATTGCTCACGTTCGGGCTGACGCCGGCCGAGGTCTTGAGCAGGCCGTACACCAGCCAGGGCTGGCGAGCGGTTTCGGTGAACAGCCAGCCGGCCGAGTTCGCTAGCAATGGCAACGCCACTGTCCAGGTCGCTACCCGCAGCAGCCGCGGGCTCTCGGTGAGCTTTCCGCGCCACCATTGCACCAGCACTCCCGTCGCGATCAGCCCGGCGAGCACCCCGAAGCCGATCATCAGCCGGAAGAACCAGTAGGCCATCCAGACCACCGGCGTGTAGCTGCCCGGACCGTACCTGGCGACCTCGGCCGCCTGTACCTGGTTGATGCCCTGGACGGTGGCGTCTGGCCGGTTCTTGGCCAGGATCGACAGGCCGTCGGGCACCGTGAGGTCGATCTTGTTCCTGCCCTTGCTGACATCGCCATAGGCGAAAAGGCTAAACGGCGCGTTGCTGCGGGTGTCCCACAGTGCCTCCGCGGCGGCCATCTTCATCGGCTGCTGATCGGTCATTATCTGACCCTGCACGTGCCCGACCAGCGAAACCCCGATCACCGACGCCAGCAACACGCCGAGCGACATGCCGGCGACCTTGCGGTGCACCGGATCGGTGCCAGCCCCGGACCGGCGCAGGTGCCAGGCGCTGACCGACAGCAGCAGCGCGGCAGCAGACATGAACGCGGCGAGCACGGTGTGCGGGAAGGTGACCAGCTGGGTCGAGTTGAACAACACCTTCCAGATCGAGGTGAGCTCGACCCGGTGCTTGGCCTGGTTGTACACCAGGCCGACCGGATGCTGCATGAAGCTGTTCGCGGCCAGGATGAAGTACGCGCTGACCGTGCTACCGATCGCCGCAAGCCAGATGCAGGCCAGGTGCATCCGCGCGCTGAGGATGTCCCGGCCGAAGATCCACAGCCCCAGGAAGGTCGATTCGAGGAAGAACGCGATCAGGCCTTCCATGGCCAGCGGGGCACCGAAGATGTCGCCAACGAAGCGCGAATATGCCGACCAGTTCATGCCGAACTGGAACTCCTGCACGATCCCGGTGACGATGCCGAGCGCGAACAGCGCCAGCATGATCCGGCCCCAGAAGCGGGCCGCCCGGTCCCAGACCACACCGGCCGGCGTGGCACGCCGCCGGTAGGCCAACAACTGCATCGTCGCGACCAGCCCGGTCAGCCCGATCGATAGCGGCACGATCAAGAAGTGGTAGACGGTGGTGGTGGCGAACTGCCACCGGGCCAGGGTTTCTGCATTCACGCCGGAACCTTCCGCTAGGTGGGCCTTGCTAACCCGGCGCGAGCCGTACTGACAGCCTGGCCGGCACAGCGAGCAGCGCGCAGGGCCCTGGTACCCGAGCTGAGCGGGACCAAAGACCTGCAGACTTGATCATTCGAAACTGACCGCATCGAGGTAGGCATGGAAGAAATCGCCGGCCTCGAGCGACCAGGAGGCCCTTAGTTCCCGCGGGATCCGGATGCCCGCCGCCGCTATCTCACCATCCATCGCCACCGCGAACAAGTGGTCACGGAAACCCGCTCCGTCCGGATTGCCCCAGCGCTGCAGGCTTACCCCGCGAAGGCGACCGTCGGCTGCAACAGTGATCCGCACCCGATGCAGCCGAGGGCCGATTTGTACGCAGAACTCGGCCGAATCCGCACCAGCCGGCGTCCAGGAAGCTCCGACCAGCCGGGTCGGCACGAGCACCAGCTCGCCCGCCAGCCGGCCCGCCGCGCTGAGCGTCACGTCCGGCCCATGGGCCGACATGACCGGGATCAGGCCGGCGAGCCGCCAGCGCATCTCGCCGAAACCATCCAGGTACCGGTCGAAACCCGCGAGCGGTAGCCGGAACAACCGGCTGCGGGCCGCCCAGATGAAGCCGGCGTCGGCGAGGATAACCTGCCGAGCGGTGAACGGCCGCCAGCTGCCGAGCCGGATCGTGCCATGCATCGACAGCTGGGCGGAATCGGCCAGCGGCGTGCCCGGCCGGATCGAATATTGCAGCCAGCGCCGGGCCGGTTCGGGCAGCCCGCTCACCAGATCGGGATAGAAGTTGTCCGGCCTGGCGCCCGAACCTGCGTCCATCCGGTCGATGACCTCGCGCAGCGGCCGGGAGCCCAGCACCGACGCGGTCATCCCTGACCTCGGGTGCGCCGCGCAGTAGCCAGCGCGTCCGTACTGGTGGTCACGGTCATCAAGTCCTCCGTTAGGCGTCTTGCGATCAGCCTGTCCGGGTGCCCAGACGATCCCCAGAGTCGAAGGTCCTGCCCTCGACTTCCAGCGACGAGGGCATTTACGCCCGGCGTGCACGGGACCTTGGACCCATCCGCTGGCTCGCCCGGTGCGTTGAGCTGGTGACCATGACGACGAACGAACACGCCGCGCTGACAGTGCGGGCATCGCAATGACCATTACCGAACCCCTGCTGTTGCCGGATATCAGCTCCGAGATCGGCCCCTTGCAGGAGGTGATCGTGCATCGGCCCGGCCTCGAGCTGGACCGGCTGACCCCGTCGAATGCGAGCGAGCTGCTCTTCGACGACGTGCTGTGGGCCGATCGGGCTCGCAACGAACACGATGCCTTCGTCGAGCAGTTGCGCGGACACGGCATCGTGGTGCATCACTTCGACCGGTTGCTCACCGGTGCCCTCGAGTCCGTTGCCGGCCGGGATTTCGTCCTCGACCGGGTGGTGACCAGCGAGCAGTTCGGGCCCACCATGGTCGGCGAGGTCCGCCGACTGTTCGACGACACCGACGCGGCCGGGCTCGCCCGCTACCTGATCGGCGGCATCATCAAGTCCGACCTGGCCCCGCTTACCGGCAACAGCCTCACCTGGCAGGGCCTGGGCATCGACGATTTCCTGCTGACGCCACTGCCGAACACGCTGTTCCAACGCGACAATGCCGCCTTCATCGGCCACGGCGTGACCGTGAACCCGATGGCCAAGCCCGCTCGCAAGCGAGAATCCATCAACACCAGAGCGGTCCTGCGCTTCCACCCGCGCTTTCGCGACGTCGCATTTCCGATCTACTACGGAGACGATGACCGCGAGCACCTGCCCGCCAGCCTCGAAGGCGGCGACATCCACGTCATCGCGCCAGGCGTCCTGATGATCGGGATGGGCGAGCGGACCACCCCGATGGGCGTCGAGATGCTTACCCGGCAGCTGTTCCAGAGCAACCAGGCGCACCGGGTGCTCGCCATCGAGCTGCCCAAGGCCCGCTCGGCGATGCACCTGGACACCCTGCTCACGATGATCGACACCGCCACCTTCGTCGGCTACCCGAACCTCGACCTGGACGGGCTGCGCAGCTGGCTGCTGAGCCCATCGACCGAAGCCGCGGGGCTGGACACCCAAGCCCGGTACGGGCTCAAGGCCGCCCTTGCCGAGGCGCTCGACGTCGATCACGTCAAGCTGCTCAGCGCCGACGAGGATGCACGCGCCGCCGAGCGCGAGCAGTGGAACGACGCCGACAACTACCTGACCATCGCGCCCGGGGTGGTGATCGGCTATGACCGCAACGTGGTCACCAATACCATGCTGCGCCGGCACGGCATCGAAGTCATCGACATCGCCGGCAGCGAGCTCGGCCGCGGTCGCGGCGGCGCTCGTTGCATGAGCTGCCCGGTCCGGCGCGCCGTCCCCGAAGATCTCAACGAGAGCGGAGAGCATTGAAATGACCACAGCAACCCCGGGTTCCCTGCTCAGGGAACTCGACCTGGACAAGAAGCAGTTCCTGGACCTGCTCGACCTCGCCGCCGAACTCAAGCGCGCCAAGCGCGACGGCACCGAGCGGGCCCGTCTGACCGGAAAGAATATCGCTCTGGTCTTCGAGAAGAACTCCACCCGCACCCGCTGCGCCTTCGAGGTGGCCGCGCACGATCAGGGTGCGCACGTCTCCTACCTCGGGCCGGAGGGCTCGCATATCGGGCGGGAGGAGTCGATAAGGGATACCGCCCGGGTGCTCGGTCGGATGTATGACGGCATCGAGTTCCGGGGCTTCCAACAGCAGACCGTCGAAGAACTTGCCGAGTACGCTGGGGTCCCGGTCTGGAACGGGCTCACCGAGTCCTGGCACCCCACCCAGATGCTCGCCGACATCCTGACCATGCGCGAGCATTGCGACCTACCGCTGGAACAGATCAGCTACTGCTTCACCGGCGACGGTCGCAACAACGTGGCGCGGTCATTGCTGGTTACCGGAGCGTTGCTCGGTATGGACGTGCGGATCGCGGCTCCGGCCGCCCTGCAGCCGCCCGCCGACGTGATCGAGACCGCACGGGCGCTGGCCGAGACCAGCGGCGCCCGGGTACTCGTCACCGACGATCCGACCCGGGCGGTGCACGGAGCGGACTTCGTCTATGCCGACGTGTGGCTGTCGATGGGCGAGTCCGCCGACGAATGGCGAACCCGGATCACCGAACTGCTGCCCTACCGGGTCACTGCCGACTTGATGGCCGCGACCGGTCGGCCGTCGACGTTCCTGCATTGCCTGCCATCCCTGCACGATCGACGCAGCACGCTCGGTAGCCAACTCTTCGAGCAGTTCGGGCTGGACGGTATCGAGGTGACCGACGAGGTCTTCGAGTCCGATCGCAGCGCGGTGTTCGACCAGGCGGAGAACCGGCTGCACACCATCAAGGCCGTGCTGGTCGCCGGTTTGGCGGGCTGAGCGATGCGCATCGTCGCCGCCCTCGGTGGCAACGCCCTGTTGGAACGGGGAGACAAGCCCGACGCGGCGATCCAGCATCGACACATCCGGCGGGCCGCCCAAGCGCTCGCACCGCTGGCGCTCGACCATGAGCTGATCATCTGCCACGGCAACGGACCGCAGATCGGGATGCTGTCCCTCGAGAGCGAGGCGGACCAGGCCTTGAGCGCGCCGTACCCGCTCGATGTGCTGGGCGCCCAGACCCAGGGCATGATCGGGTACTGGCTCGCCCAGGAGCTGCGCAACGCCGGCGTGGCGTTCCCGGTAGTCAGCATCATTACCCAGACCGTCGTGGACGCGGCCGATCCGTCCTTCGCCCTGCCGACCAAGTTCATCGGCCCGGTCTATGCCAAGCACCACGCCCAGCGACTCGCGCACCGGCACGGCTGGACGGTTGCCCCGGACGGCGCGCACTGGCGACGGGTGGTCCCATCACCACAGCCGGATCGGATCGTCGAGCTGGCCTCGATCAGGCTGCTCACCGACCAGAACACCGTGGTCGTCTGCGGTGGAGGTGGCGGCGCGCCGGTCGTCGAGACCGAGACCGGCGAACTCCTCGGCGTGGAAGCGGTCGTCGACAAGGACCTCACCTCGGCGCTGCTGGCCTGCGAGCTGCGCGCGGACCTGCTGATGCTGCTGACCGACGTTCCCGCCGTCATGAGAGATTTCGGCACTGACCAGGCCAGGCCAATCCAGGCGATCGACCTGGCCGGACTCGACGGGCTCAGCTTCCCGGCCGGCTCAATGGGACCCAAGATCGAGGCATGCTCGCGTTTCGTCCGGTTGACGGGCAGGTCGGCCGCGATCGGTGCCCTCACCGACACGGCCGGGATCCTCGCCGGCACGGCCGGCACCACGATTCGATCGGGCACGCTCGCTACCAACGCCAGCATCAGCTAGGCGGTGCGATTCGCGGCGCGCCATAGCCACCCCTGGGCAGGCACCTCGGCGCCGGGTTCAGGACTGCAGCAGACCGGAGGCCGAGGCGACGGCCCAGAGCACTTCCGGATGCTGGATGTCGCTGTGCGACCCGCTGAAGGCCGACTGGTTGGCGCAGATGATCGCGTTGGCATCCAGCGGGTAGAACACCCCTGCCTGAAAACCGTAATCGTTGCCGACCGCGGCGAGCTTGGCCGGCTGACCGTTGTACGGCTGGTAGCCGTCATGCCCGACCGCGCCCCACCGGTAGGTCAGGTCGGCGGCCGATTGAGCGTCCTGCTTCTTGAGCATGCTCGCCGTCGGGTACCACCAGCCGTTTGCCCGGTCGGATTTGCTGAATGTCGCCATCAGCGGGCCGTCGACGCGGTTCACGTAGTCGGTCAAGCCACCGCTGCGGCTCTGGTCGAAGGGCAGCGGATGAGCGAACGCGAAATGCGAGAACGCGCCTTGAACAAGCATCAGCGACTTGACGTGGCTGTTCGTACCGGTCCAGCTGTCGGGCACGCCGCTCAGGCTGTAGGACACCAGCCGGGCACCGAAGCTGTGCCCCATCAGGTGGATGTTCAACGTGCCGCCGGCAGCGTCGACCAGCCGGCCGAGTTCCGGGCCCAGCCCATTGGCTCCGATCACGCCGGCCCGGTTCTTCATCTCGTAGTAGGACAGCGTCCGCAGCACCTCACGGGCACCTGACCACAGGGTCGCGAACGGATTGCCCAGGCCCTCGGCCGCGTGCGCCGGCGCGGGCGCCATGGCCGCGGCGAAGCCAAGCGCGGTACTGGCATTCGCGGCCAGCAGCGCCGACTCGCCAGCATCCTCATCGGCCAGCGGCGCGGTGGTCACCAGCCCGTTCGCCAGCGATTGAAACGTGGTCAGCGAGGCGGCGTCCTGCGGCCGGGTGTCCAGCAACGCACCCATCGTGGCTAGGGCCGCATGCTGGTCGGGAAAGGCCGGGGCGAGCGCGGCGGCCAGCTCCGCGCCGGTCGAGGGCGTCGGGACAGCCGGCCCGGCCCCGGCCCCGGCAGCCGGCTCGACCGCAGCGGCCGCGGCTGGCGGTGGCGAGGTCGGGTCATCCTCCGGAAACAGCAGCGACGGCCAGATAATGCCCACCGCGGCACTGGATGCGGCCTTGGCTCCGAGCTGGCCACCCAGCAGGCTGAACATGCCCTGGTACAGATCCCTGGCCGAGCCGACACTGTTGTTCCAACCGTGCGACATGATGAACAGATCGGTGATGCCACCAGCCGCCAGGGCCGCATGCACATCGCCGTCCCCGCCGACCAGGCTCGCGTCGGCGTTGAATTCCAGCTCGTAGTAACGCAGCCCGTTGTATTCCGTCATTGTCTCCCCCTATGCCGATCTGCCGATCTGCCGATAACTAGACGTTCGACATGGCCCGCATCAGGTCGATGAGGCCAGCGCCCTGGAAGAACTCGTGCCGGCCGAGGCTGGTTGCCGAGTTGCAGAACAGTTCCTTGACCTGCTGCGGCTCGCCGACGAATTCCGTCCGGGAGGACAGAAACGACGCGATCACGCCTGATACATGCGCGGCAGCCATCGAGGTGCCGCTGTCCTCGACGTAGTTCGCGATTCCGGGCTTGTCGCTTGGACTCGAAGCCAGCGGGGTCACGCCGTCGGCCATCGCGCCGGTCGCCACCGAGGTGATCCGCTCGCCGGGTGCCACCAGGTCCGGCTTCAACCGGCCGTCCAGCGTCGGGCCCTTGGACGAGTCGAACGTGACGCCATAGGTATGCGGCCGGTACCGGTGTGTCGAACCGACCGTGATCGCGCCGGCCGCGTTGCCCGGATCGGTGATGGTCGACAGCCGGCCCGACACGTCGGTGCTGCTGCCGGTTACCGTTCCGGCGGCACCGGAATTTCCGGCGCTGACCACGGCAATCACTCCGGTGGCCACCAGCAGGTTCAGCTCCCGGCACAGCGGTGACTGGCCGGCAGCAAACTCGCCCGGCACCCAGTCGCAGCCGAGCGACACGTTCACGCCATGGATTACCAGCTCGCGGCCACCGGAATTGACCTGCCGCACGTAGTTGAGCGCATCGATCACCACGCTGGATAGCGTGCCGCCGTCATCGTCTATCACTTTCAGGCTGACCAGCCGGGCGGTCGGCGCGACCCCGTCCAGGTGATAGCCGGCCTCCAGCACGCGAGCGGACCAGGACGGCAGGCCGGAGATGGTGGGATCGTTGGCCGCTATCCGGATCAGCTCCGAATCGGCCGGCGCCGAGCCTGCGATGATGCCCGCTACGTGGCTGCCGTGCCCGTAGCCATCGGTCAGCGGTGCGCTGCGGACGGGTGCGTTCGGTCCGGCGATCGCGCCGGTGAAGTCGCGGTGCAGATCCTTGACCTTCGGGTCTGTGAGGGTGCCCCCGGCAAAGTGCGGGTGCTCGCCATCGACGCCCGAATCGATAACCGCCCAGACGATGCCGGTGCCGCTACAGCCATAGGTTCGAGCAGCGGCGTCGGCCTTGATGGTGGAAACGGATCGATCGAGATGGGCGTGGATCACGTAGTCCGGCCAGACCCGGAACACGATCGACTCGGCCGAATCACCTTGCCGATCACGCAACACCAGGCGCTCGATCTGGGTCCGGCTCAGCATCGCGCGTAGGTAGTGGCTACCGACCGGTTCGCCGGCCGCTGGCCGATTCTTGCTACCGGCGAAGGTGGCGCGGAACAGCTCGCCGAACATCTCGCGAGCAAAGTCCGGGGTCCGGCCCGGTCTGATCTGGAGTTCGATCAGGACCGCGTGCTGGCCGTCAACCGTCTTCACCAGCCGATCACGGGTCGTTTCGTCAATCTCCGAGCTCTCCCTGAGCAGCGGGCTGACCAGGGCGCGGGGTGAACGTCGGGGCCTAGCAGGCGCACCATCGGTCATGTCCGGATGGTAGTCGGGCGCCCGCGTCCCGTCACTACCTCCGAAAGCTGCCGATGCCGCCCTAGCTCGGCCCCCGTCAACCCCCTTTGGACACCGCTTGACCAGCTCCAGGCTGTCGTACTAATAATCAGACATTCGACACCTTGCCGAGCCAGCCGCGAGGATAGCCGAACGCTAGCCTGGACGGATGACGTCGCCTGCCGCTCCCGAAGTCTCAGCCCATGCCGCCGCCGACCTGGTCGAGGCGGGCGCGGTCCTGCTCGACGTCCGGGAGCAGCACGAGTGGGACGCCGGCCACGCTCCCCAGGCTCAGCACCTGCCGATGTCCGAGCTATCCAGCCGGGTCAGCGAGCTGGCAAAGGACGTCCAGCTCATCTGCGTGTGTCACGTCGGTGGCCGCTCGGCGGCGGTATCAGCGGCGCTCAGCCAAGCCGGCTGGCAGGCGGCCAACCTGACCGGCGGCATGCGATCCTGGCAGGCGGCCGGGCTGACGGTACTCGACGCGAACGGCCAACCCGGCACCGTCGACTGACCTTCAACCGCTGGCCTTCAACCGCATTGTGCGGCCCGACCGGGCGGGATTCGGTGTCCCGGCCGCCCTTTCGGGCCGCACAATGCCACAGGTGGGGACAGTGCGGCAGGTGGGGACAGTGCGGCAGGTGGGGACGGTGCGGCAGGTGGGGACAGTGGGGACAGTTAGTTCAGCCGGCGTAACAGCGGGGGCAGGTATACCGCGCCGGAGGCGGCCAACTGGGTAGCCGCGATATCGGCCGGGTTCGAGATCGCGCACTGTTTCAGAGACAGGCAGCCACATCCGATACAGCTGACCAGGCCGTCCCGAAGTGCCTGCAGCGCGCGGATCTGGTCGTCTAACCGGTCCCGCCAGTCCTCGGAGATCTGTGCCCAGTCGGCCCGGGTCGGCGTGCGGGACTGCGGCAATCGCGCCAGTTCGACTCGGATCTCCTCCAGCGACAGCCCGACATTACGAGCTGCCCGGATGAACGCCAATCGGCGCAACACGTGGCGCTCGTAGCGGCGCTGACCACCCCCGGTCCGGCTTGCCGAGATCAGTCCCTCCCGCTCGTAGTACCGCAGGGCCGATGACGGATAGCCGCTGCGCCGGGCAACTTGGGCGACCGTCAAGACATCCGTCGATTTCATGCCTGCATCCCTTGACTTGAAGTTGACTTCAACTTACATGATGGGACGGTACCCCGACATCGTGGAGGAAGACATGCCTGTAGCACTCATCACCGGCGGCTCGGCTGGTCTCGGACGCGCACTGGCGACCGCGCTCGCCGGTCGCGGCTGGGACCTGATCATCGACGCCCGCCGTCCCGAGCGACTGGCCGGCGTGGTGGCCGAACTGCGCGGCACCAGCAAGGTGCTGGGGCTGCCCGGCGATGTCGTGGACCGGCGGCACCGGGACGCCCTCGCCGATGCTGTGCGCGGATTCGGCCGGCTGGATCTGCTGGTCAACAATGCCAGCAGCCTCGGGCCGACGCCGCTGCCGGCGTTGGCTCAGGTCGATCTCGACGCGGTTGTCGCGACCTATCAGGTCGACGTCTTCGGACCGCTGGCGCTGACCCAACTCCTGTTGCCCGAGCTCATCGCCGCCCGAGGCACGCTGGTCAACATCAGCTCGGACGCGGCGGTTGCCAGTTACCCGGGCTGGGGCAGCTACGGCTCGGCCAAGGCCGCGCTCGATCACCTCAGCGCGACCCTGGGCGCCGAAAATCCGCAGCTGCACTGCTATGCGGTGGACCCGGGCGACATGCGCACCGAGATGCACCAGGCGGCCTTTCCCGGCGAGGACATCAGTGACCGGCCGGAACCGCACACGGTGCTGCCCGGCCTGCTGAACCTGCTCGATAACCGGCCGCCAAGCGGTCGTTACCGGGCCGCCGACTTCGCCGACGCGCCGGTCCCTAGCTGAGCACCAACCACGCAACGAACTAGTACAGGGAGAGCACCAGATGACAGCGATTTGCTACGCACCGACTACCCACTTCGAACTGCCGCCCGGCCGCACCGCCGCCGAACCGCCCGAACACCGCGGACTGTCCCGGGACGGCGTCCGGTTGCTGGTCGCCGGCGGCAACGACAGCCAGCACGCCCGGTTCCACGAGCTGCCGCGATTTCTCACGCCAGGCGACCTGGTCGTCGTGAACACCTCGCAAACGGTGGCCGCCGAGATCTCGGGCGTGGCCGAGGACGGCTGGCCGGTGGTACTGCACCTGGCGAGCGGGCTGGACGATGGCAGCTGGGTGGCCGAGCTGCGCACCGCACCGGACGCCGCGGCACCGATCCTCACTGCCAGGCCCGGTGAGATCTTCCGGTTCGGTGACGACGGTGCGCTACAGATCACGCTGCTCGAGCCGTACCCGGCGGCCACCGAACACACCAAGCAATCACCGACCGGCCACGGCCACCGGCTCTGGCGGGTGGAGCTCGAGGCAACCTTGCCGGTGACCGAATACCTGGCCTGGAACGGCCGTCCGATCAGCTACGGCTACCTGGCTCGGCGCTGGCCGCTCAGCGACTACCAGACGATCTTCGGGATCCATCCCGGCAGCGCCGAGATGCCAAGCGCCGGACGCCCATTCACCACCGAGCTGGTGACCAGCCTGGTCAGCAACGGGATCGAGATCGCGCCGATCATGCTGCACACCGGTGTCTCTTCCCAGGATGCCGGCGAGGGCCCGCAGCCGGAACGGTTCTCGGTGCCCGCAGCCACCGCCCGGCTGGTCAACGACACCCGCCGAGCCGGCGGCCGGGTGATAGCCGTCGGTACCACGGTGACCCGGGCGTTGGAGTCAGCCGCCGATCCCGCCGGCGTGCTGCATCCCCGGTCGGGCTGGACTGAGCTGGTGCTCGGGCCGCAGCACCCGGTTCAGGTGGTCAGCGGGCTGATCACCGGGCTGCACAATCCCGATGCCTCACACCTGCTGCTGGTCGAATCGGTCGCTGGCGCCGACCTCACCCAGCGCGCCTACGACGACGCCGTCCGGCTGCCCTACCTGTGGCACGAGTTCGGCGACTCCTGCCTGCTGCTACCCGAGCTGGGATAGCCGGTCACTTGACCGAACCGGCGGTCAGGCCGCCGACCAGGTACTTCTCGATGATCGCGAACAGGATGACCACCGGCACGATCGCGATGATCGAGGCGGCGAACAGCTGATCCCAGTGTTGCGAATAGCCGGTGACGTAGGAGTTGATGCCTACCGTCAGGGGCTTCTTCGCATCGTCTTGCATCAGGGTCAACGCCACCACGTACTCGTTCCAGGCGGCGATGAAGGTAAATACCACCGCCGTCACCAGACCGGGTCGGGTCAGCGGCAACATGATCCGCCACAGGGTGGCTAGCCGGCCGCAGCCATCTAGGTCGGCTGCCTCCTCTACCTCCACCGGGATGGCGGAGAAGAAGCCGTGCAGGATCCAGATCGCGAAAGCGAGGTTGAACGCCGCGTTGGTGAGGATGATCGCCAGGTAGGTGTTGACCAGATCGGCCTCGAAGAACTCGCGATAGATACCGACCACCAGCGAGGTGGGCGAGAACATCTGAGTTATCAGCACCAGCAACAGGAACGCGGTGCGGCCGGGAAACCGGAACCGCGAGGTGACGTAGGCCGCCGGGATGGAGACCACCAGGACGATCGCGGTCGAGCTGGCAGCGACCAGCAGCGAGGTCTTGAGCCAGTTCAGGAATCGATCGTCGCGCAGCACTGTGTTGAAGGTGTTCCATTGCCAGTGTTGCGGGAACAGCTTCGGTGGCGAGGCCAGCACATCGGTGCTCGGCCGGAGCGAGTCGAGCACCATCACCAGGTACGGCGACAGGAACACCAGCGCCACCGCGAAGCCGACCAATGGCAGCACGAACCGCCGAGCGCGGCGCCAGCCGGTTGGCCGGTGCACGATCGGAGCAACCGTCTCGGTGAGCGCGGCGGTACGGCTGGACAGCAGGGTCATCGAACGGCCTCCCGCCAGCTGACCGCCCGAAGGTAGACCACGACCACGACCAG
>FTJM01000608.1_pt1 | contig 19898 bp, 16 predicted proteins | sample 1658941 | NCBI WGS metagenome assembly FTJM01 (sample SAMEA3914876, study PRJEB12502) | metagenome | biome: forest; material: soil | place: USA | collected 2011-06-22 | depth 0.3 m
GTCTCGCGGCTGAACAAGGTGATCGCCGAAGTGGATCGGCTTTATGCCGACTATGAATTCGCCAAGATCGCCGACCTGCTCTACCACTTCGCCTGGGATGAGGTGTGCGACTGGTATCTGGAACTGGCCAAGGTGTCGCTGGCCGACCAGGCGAGCGCGCCGACGACCCGGCGGGCGCTCGGCGAGGTGCTCGACGGGCTGCTCCGGTTGCTGCACCCGCTGATCCCGTTCGTCACCGAGACGCTCTGGACCGAGTTGACCGGGGGAGAGTCGATCGTGATCGCGCCCTGGCCACAAGCTGAGGCCGCTCGCTTCGATGATGCGGAGGAGAACGACGTGAGCGATATGAAGCTCACCGTCGGCATGCTCCGGCAGTTCCTCAGCGGGCAGGGCATCAAGCCCAACCAGCGGCTGCCCGCACGGTTCAACGGGCTCTCGCGCTACGAGCCGCAGATTCGCAAGCTGGTGCGGCTGATCGAACCGGGACCGGACTTCGCCGCGACGACGGTCTTGGAGACCATCGCCGGTAGCAGCATCGAACTCGACCTGTCGACCGCCATCGACGTGCCTGCCGAGCGTGCCCGGTTGACCCGAGACCTCGCCAATATTCAGAAGGAATTAGAGCAAACCGCTAAAAAGCTGGCTAATTCCCAGTTTCTTGCCAACGCCAAACCGGACGTGGTGGACTCCATCCGCGCCCGCAATGCCAGCGCGCAGGCCGAGCAGGACCGGATCAGCGCGGCGCTTGCCGGGTTGCCCAGCGCATGAGTGGCGCCGGTGGCCCGCCAGCCAAGAGCGCTCGCCAGGCCGACGCGCAGCGGCGCCGGGAGGTCGAAGCCAAGCTATTGGCCCGCTGGGGCGAGGCCAAGATCAGCCCGTCCAAGCACCGGATCGAGAAGCTGCTGGACGTGCTCGGGCAGCCGCAACGCAGTTACCGCTCGATCCACCTGACCGGCACCAACGGCAAGACCAGCACTGCCCGGATGATCGAGGAGTTGCTGCGCGGGTTCGGCCTGCGTACCGGCCGCTACACCAGCCCGCACCTGTCCTCGATGACCGAACGGATCGTGCTGGACGGCGAGCCGGTCGGTGACGGGGTGTTCGCCGATGCCTATCTCGAGATCGAGCCGTACCTGGCGATGGTCGATAGCCAAGCCGACATCCCGATGACCTTCTTCGAGACTCTGACCGGGCTGGCCTTCGCGATCTTCGCCGACGCCCCGGTGGACGTAGCGGTGGTTGAGGTCGGCCTCGGCGGCGAGTGGGATGCCACCAACGTGCTGGACAGCCCGGTCGCGGTGGTGACCCCGATCGGGCTCGACCACACCGAGATGCTCGGTGAGACGGTGGCCGAGATCGCTACCGAGAAAGCCGGCATCATCCATGCCGGAGCGTCAGCCATCCTGGCCGCGCAGCCGGCCGAGGCGGCTGCCGAGCTGGTCCGGCGGGCGATCGAGGTCGGCGCGGTGGTCGCCCGCGAAGGCCTGGAGTTCGGAGTCCGGGAGCGCGCGCTGGCGGTCGGTGGCCAGCTGCTCACGCTGCAGGGCCTCGGCGGCTTGTACGAGGAGATCTTCCTGCCGCTGCACGGTGCGTACCAGGCGCAGAACGCGGCCTGCGCGCTGGCCGCGGTCGAGGCGTTCTTCGGAGCCGGTGCTGCGGCCGGCCCACTCGACCTCGACATCGTCCGGACAGCCTTTGCCGCGGTCCGCGCGCCGGGCCGGCTGGAGGCGGTCCGGTCCGCTCCGACGGTGCTGGTCGATGCCAGCCACAACCCGGCCGGGATGACCGCCACCGTGCAGGCGCTGGCCGACAGCTTCGACTTCCGGCAGCTGATCGGGGTGCTGGCGATGTTGGAAGGCAAGGACGCCCAGGGTTGCCTGCAGCTCCTGGAGCCGGTGCTGGACCAGCTGGTGGTTTCGGAGAACGGTTCCAGCCGGGCGATGCCGGCAGATGACCTGGCGGCGCTGGCGGTGCCGATCTTCGGTTCCGATCGGGTGGTGGTCGAACCACGGCTCGACGACGCGATCGAGACCGCGGTGCGGCTTGCCGAAGAGGACGCCGACGGGGTGCTCTCCGGGGCGGGTGTGCTCATCACCGGCTCGGTGGTGACCGCTGGCGACGCGCGGCTGCTGCTCACCGGCGAGCCGGCATGACCGAGCCATCGTCGGATGGCGGCCAGCAGGCCAACCAGCAGCCCGCGGTCCAGCAGGTCAGCGCGGCACAGGCCGCTGACCGGGTTCGCCGCGCGGATCGGGCAACCCGGGGCGGGCTGGCCGGGCTGCTGTGCCTGGAGGCGTTCGTGGTGCTGCTGGTGCCGCGAGCGATCGCCCAGACCGCGTCCGGGCTGTCCGGCACCAAGACCTTCGTGCTGGTCGCGCTGGCGATCCTGCTGGTGGTCTGCGGGTTCCTGCTCCGTCGGCCGTGGGGAATCGGCCTTGGCTCGGTCCTGCAACTGGCGCTTACCGCGACGGTGCTGCTGATCCCGGCGATTTTCGTGGTGGTGCTGTTCTTCCTGTTCCTGTGGTGGTTCCTGCTGCGCACCCGGCACCAGCTGCTGGACACTCCGGCCGGCTGGCGAATGCTGCTCTCCTGAACTGGCCCAATCCAGCAGCCGATACGCTGTCGCGGTGACTGAGCTAGCCGTGGAACGAACGCTGATCCTGATCAAGCCGGACGGGGTGGCCCGCAATCTGACCGGGCAGATCCTGGCCCGCATCGAGGCGAAGGGATACCAGATCGTCGCGCTCGATCAGCGGCGGGCCGGCTCGGAGCTGCTGTCCCGGCACTATGCCGAGCACCTCGGAAAACCGTTCTACCAGCCACTGGTGGAGTTCATGTCGTCCGGGCCGGTGGTTGCGCTGGTTGCCGAAGGCCATCGGGTAGTCGAGGGATTCCGGGCGCTGGCCGGCACCACCGATCCATCGGCGGCGTTGCCGGGCACCATCCGGGGCGACTTCGGACGGGACTGGGGCACCAAGGTGCAGCAGAATCTGGTGCACGGATCGGACTCGCCGGAATCGGCCAGGCGCGAGATCGCGCTCTGGTTCAGCGAACTCTAAGTCAGGAAACCTCTTCTAACGCACGGCAAATCTCAGCGACGCTGGATGGCGGCCCGGGCGAGTCGCAACCGGCTTTGTGGCACCTTCGCACCTACGATCAGAGGGCCGGGTTCACACCAGTAACACTGGTAACACCCGGCACGATCGGTTCCATCCGCGGACGAGGCAAGAGGTAGCTGGGGCTCATGAGTTTCACCCCGATGTCGCTGCTCGGTGGCGACCTGCTCGGTGGTGACCTCGCTGTTGATCTGGGCACCGCCAACACGCTGGTCTATGCGCGCGGCCGGGGCATCATGCTCAACGAACCCTCCGTGGTCGCGATCGATACCACCACCAAGGCCGTGGTGGCGATCGGAGCCGAGGCCAAGCGGATGATCGGCCGGACACCGGGTCATATCCGGGCGGTCCGGCCGTTGCAGGACGGCGTCATCGCCGACTACGACATCACCGCTGAGATGCTGCGGTACTTCGTCCGGAAGGTGATCGGACGCCGGGCCTTCGCCGGGCCGAGGGTGGTGATCTGCGTGCCCAGCGGCATCACCTCGGTCGAGCAACGCGCCGTCAGCGAGTCTGCTTACGCTGCCGGTGCCCGGCGAGTGCACATCATTTCCGAGCCGATGGCCGCGGCGATCGGCGCCGGACTGCCAGTCAGCCAGCCGTGCGGCTCGATGGTTGTAGACATCGGCGGTGGCACCACCGAGGTCGCGGTGATCGCGCTGGCCGGCATCGTCGCAAGCACCAGCCTACGGGTCGCCGGCGACGCGCTCGATCGCGCGATCGTGGACCACATTCGGACCGAGTTCTCGATGCTGATCGGGGAGCGGACCGCCGAGGAGCTCAAGATCTCCATCGGGTCGGCCTTCCCGATCGCAGGCGCGATGCGCGCCGAGATCCGCGGCCGTGACATCTCGACCGGGCTTCCGCGCAATATCGCGGTGTCGGCCGAAGAGCTGAGGCATGCCATGGGTGCCCCGATCGGCCGGATCGTGGCCGCGGTCAGGGCGACGCTGGATCGTTGCCCGCCGGAACTGTCAGGTGATCTGGTGACCAGGGGCATCGTGCTGACCGGCGGTGGCGCGCTGCTGCGCGGGCTCGATGCCCGGCTGCAGCACGAGATCGGCATCCCGGTACTGGTCGCCGAGCGCCCGCTGGACTCGGTGGTGTTGGGCACCGCCACGGTTGTCGAGCAGTTCGAGTCACTGCACAAGGTTGTCGTCGATGGACACCGCCGCTAACCGCCCCCGTGGCTGGTGAGGTCGACAGCTCATGCGCAGGCTAACCCGCAGGCAACAGATCTCGGCGCTGATCCTGGCGGTACTGGCCCTGCTGTTCATCAGCCTGGACTTCGCGGGTGGTGAGTTCGCCGGTGCCCGGGGTGGCACAACCGGTGCGCTCGGCTCGCTCTATCGAGGTACTGACTCGGTCATCGGACCGGTCCGGCGATTCATCCAGGGAATCCCCGAGGTTGGGGCGAACCGGCGCGAGATCGCCAGGCTGCGTCAGCAGAACAACCAGTTGCAGCAAAAGCTTGCGGCCTCGGCCGCCGACGCGGCCACCAGCCAGCAGTTGGCCGCGCTGCAGTTACAGGCGGATTCCGAGCGCTGGCAGATCATGCCGGCTCGGGTCATCGCCACTGGGCCCGGAGCGGGTTTCCAGTGGACGGTCACCCTCGATGCGGGCAGCCGGGAACACGTCCGGGCCGGCCAGAGCGTGACCGATGGCCGTGGCCTGGTCGGACGGGTCGTCGCGGTGCACAACACCACTTCGGTGGTGCTGCTGGCCGCTGATCCGACCGCGGGGGTTGGGGTGCGCGACACCAGATCGGGGCAGTTGCTACTGGCCAGCGGTAGGGGTTCGGAGGGCCTCTCGGCGAGTTCGCTGGATGACCGGATGGATGTCCGCAAGGGCGATCACCTGGTGACCGGTCCGGCAGGCAAGACCACCTTTGCCGCCGGCATCGAGGTAGGCGTGGTGAGTTCGGTGAGCACCGGCCAGGACGGCCGGCTGAGCGTTGCGCTGCGGCCCAGTGCGGGCCAGACCGGGCTGGACCTGGTCGGCATCGTGCTTACCCCGGCCAGCGGCGGCGCCCGTCCCGCACTGACTCCGGACCCATCCCGATGACCCTGTCGCGGCTGGCCGCCGCCATGGCCGGGATCGTCACCGCCTTGCTGTTGCAGGCAACCTTGATCGGCCCGCTGACGTTTCCGGTACCGGTATCGCTGCCGGCGCTGCTGGTGATCGTGGCTGGCATCTATGCCGGCCCGGGGGTTGGTATGGGGCTGGGTTTCGCAACGGGTCTGCTGGCCGATCTCGGCTCGGATCACCCGGCCGGCGTGCAGGCGCTGTGCTGGCTCGCGGCCGGGCTTGCAGCGGGAGTGCTCGGCGGCCTGGCGATCCAGCGCGGCTATCGCAGCCGCGGGGTCGCGGCACTAGCGGCAGCGCTGGCCAGCCTGACCTCGCTGCTGGTCGGGCTGCTGCTGGCGATCCTCGGCTCGCATGGTGCCACCGGCTGGACCGCGCTGGCCGGCCTGGTTCCGGTCGGGCTGACCGACGCGCTGATCGGCCTGGCGCTGGCCCCGCTGGTGCGCAATCTGTTAAAAGCGCAGGGCATTCGCTCACCTCGGCCGGTCACTACAGCCGTCGGGAGGGTCGATGTCCTTCGCTAGCAGCCAGCCATACCGGCTGGCCGCCCAACGCCGCCGGTTGGCGGTGATCGGGCTGCTGATCGGCTCGCTGCTGGTGACCCTGCTGGCCCGGCTCGCCTTCGTCCAGCTGCTCGATCCGCACAAGCCGCAGCAGTCGGCCGGCCAGACCCACCTCGGCGCGATCGTGGTGCCGGCGGTTCGCGGCGCCATCCTGGATTCCCGCGGCCGGGTATTGGTCGGCAACAGGAACACCCACCTGGTGACGGTGGACCGCTCAGCGCTGGACCTGCAGGACGACCACGGGACCGGCGTGCTGGACCGACTGGCGCTGATTCTGCATACCAGCGCAGCTGACCTGCGGCGCGAGATCACGCCGTGCGGCGTCCACGTGCCGGCCCCGTGCTGGACCGGTGAGCCCTACCAACCGGTGCCGGTGGCCACCGCGGTCGATGCCGGCGTGGTGCTGGCGGTGTCCGAGCACGCCGAGCAGTTCCCCGGCGTCGCCATCGACGACCAGACCGTGCTGGACTTTCCTGGTGGCACCTTAGCGGCGCACCTGCTCGGGTATACCGGCGCGGTGAGTGCGGACGATCAGAAGTCGAACAAGGCGCTGGCCGATGCCGACACCATCGGGCGCAGCGGCCTGGAGGAGTACTACGACTCGGTGCTGCGTGGGGTGGACGGCCGGCAGCAGGTGCAGCTCGACGCGCGTGGCGAGGCGGTGGGAAGCGCCCCGTCGATCGCGGCCAAGCCAGGCGACACGCTGGTAACCAGCATCGACGCCGACGTGCAGGCGCTGGCCGAGAAGGCGCTGGCCAGTCAGCTCCAGGCGTCGCGGGCAAAGGGCAGGCCGGCCACCTCGGGCGCGGTGGTGGTGATGGATCCACACACCGGCCGGGTGCTCGCCGTGGCGAGCTACCCGACCTACGATCCTTCTTTGTTTGTCGGCGGAATCTCGGTCGCTGACTACCGCAAGCTGACCGCCCCGGGTGCCAATGACCCGCTGGTCGGGCGGGCCATTGCCGGCGCCTATGCGCCCGGCTCGACGTTCAAATTGATCAGCACCTCCGACGATCTCAGCACCGGGGCGGTCAGCACCGATGGCAGCTACCCATGTCCGGGCTCGCTCAACGTCGACGGCCGCACCAAGACCAACTTCGAGTCGGAGGCCTTCGGCCCGATTCCGCTCTCGTTCGCCCTGCAGGTTTCCTGTGACACGTTCTTCTACGCGCCAGCGGTGGCCGAGTGGCAGGCCGACCAGGCAAGAGTCGACGCCGGGCTCAAACCGCTGGAGCAGCTGCAGGCGATGGCCCGCAGCTTCGGGGTGGCGCAGGCGCCGGGCATCGACCTGCCGGCGAACGAGCAGGCCAGCGGATCCATCGGTTCCCGGGAGAGCCGGCTGGCGCTCTGGCAGGCAAACAAGGCTGGCTACTGTGCCGACGCGAAATCTGGTTATCCCAACGTGGCAAACCCGATCGATCGGAGCTACCTGACCCGGCTGGCCTCGGAGAACTGCACCGACGGGTGGCGGTTCTTCGCCGGCAACAATGCCGACACCGCGATCGGCCAGGGCGATACCACGGTATCGCCGCTGCAACTGGCCGATGCCTACTCGGCGATGGTCAACGGCGGCACGCTATTCGCGCCCACGCTGGGTTGGGCAGTGGTCGATGCCGGCGGCAAGGTGGTCCGCACGATCAATCCCAAGGTGGTCCGCAAGGTCGCGGTGAGCAAGCAGAACCTGGACTTCTTCGGCGATGCCTTGCACTTTCAGGACAGCCACTCGGTGTCCGGCGCGCTGGCCTTCGACGGCTCGCCGATCAAGACGCTGATCGGCGGTAAGACCGGTACCGCCGAGGTCTACGGCAAGCAGGACACCTCCTGGCTGGCGTCCTGGGGGCCGGTACAGCCGGGTGCGCCGGTCAGCACCGCCAAGTTCGTGGTGGTGAGCATGGTCGAGCAGGCCGGCACCGGCGCATCGGCCGCGGCACCGATCGCCCGGCAGATCTTCGAAGGCCTGCTCGGCGCGGCCGGGCCACCGGTGCTGCCCGGTTCGAAGCCGGCCAGCAAGCTACCGGCGGTGGCAGCCAGCCGGGCAGCCCCAGTCCCTAACACCAGTGCCTCGCCGACCCGGCCCCCCGGTCAGCTGGCACCCGGCGTGAGCCCGGACGCCGAGGCCAGGCCGAACGGTAGCCGGTCCGGTCGGCCCAGCACGAAGCCGACCCCGACCCGATGACCACCCTCGCCTTGCCGGCCCGCTCGCCGTTGCGGGCGATCGCCGACTCGCGGCGGTTGCGGTCCTATGACGTCGTGCTGCTCGTAGCGGCACTGGTGCTATGCCTGACCGGTGCGGTGTTGGTGTGGTCGGCTACCCGTACCCGGCTCGAGCTTGCCGGCGGGAACCCGCAGACCTACTTGGCCAAACACCTGCTCAACACCGCGCTCGGTACCGTCCTGCTGTTCCTGGCGGCGCGGGTGGATTCCCGGATCTTCCGGCTCATCGGTCCGGTGCTGTACCTGGCGAGCATTGTCGGGCTGCTCGCGGTGTTCGTGATCGGCTCGACGATCAACGGCGCGCACGCCTGGATCGTGCTCGGCGGTGGTTTCGAGATCCAGCCGGCCGAATTCGCCAAGCTCGGCTTGATCGCCGCGCTGGCAGTGCTGTTCGGCCAGCGAGCGAGCAGCCGGGCAGCCGGGGTGCCACCCCGGCCGGCTGACCTGGTGGCGGCCGGCTTGCTGATCGCGGTCCCGCTCGGCTTGATCATGCTGCAACCCGATCTCGGCTCGGCTCTGGTGCTGGTCGCGGCCACCCTCGGGATCTTCATCGCGGCGGGCGTGCGCACCCGCTGGATCGCCGGCTTGCTGCTGCTCGGGATCCTCGGCTCGGTGATAGCGATCCGGGCTGGCGTACTGGCCGACTACCAGCTCGCGCGGTTCGCCGCCTTCACCCATCCCGGCCGCGATCCTCAGGGCGTTGCATACAACATCAATCAGGCGCATATCGCGATCGCGCATGGCGGGTTCTTCGGCCAGGGCCTGTTTCACGGTGCGCAGACCCGTGGCGCGTTCGTGCCCGAGCAGCAGACCGACTTCGTGTTCTCGGTGGCTGGTGAGGAACTCGGCTTCGCTGGCTCGGCTGCCATCATCGGGCTGTTCGCGGTGCTGCTCTGGCGCGGACTCCGGATCGCCGCGGCCGCCACCGGAGCGTCCCGGCTTATCGCGACCGGCATTGTTTGCTGGATCGGTTTCCAGGCCTTTCAGAACATTGGCATGAACCTCGGGCTGACCCCGGTCACCGGGTTGCCGCTGCCGTTCGTGTCCTATGGCGGCTCGTCGATGTTCGCGCAGGGACTCGCGGTGGGCCTGCTGCAGGCGATCCATCGACGAACGCCAACCTAACACTGGACTTACGCCTACCTTACATGGTTCACTCTCTGTAATTCGATCTATACAGAGAGTGATAGTCGGTGGCTACCTCGTTCTGGCCCAGCCTCGCGGACGCGTTGCAACACACGCCCGTGGCTACCCGCGCGCCGATGACCTGGGACCCGGCGTCGTTGCTGATGTCCCGGTTCGGCTTCGGGATCGGGGCGCAAGCCAAGGCAGAGTTGGCCAGTTACGGCTATGACGGCTGGTGGCAGCGGCAACTGGATCTCGGCCGGGCCGCCGGGGCACCGGGTGCCGGCTATAGCGCGCAGCCGCAGGTGGCCGCGCAGGGACCATTGCTGGCGCTGAACCCGGCCGAGGTCCGGGCCTGGCTCAAGACGAACGGCAACGAGTACGGCTGGGAACTGATGGATCAGTTGACCGTCGTCACGCTCGGCCTGCAGGCCTGGAGCCCGGCCACCGTATTCGAGTCAGTCGTCGACTTCTTCGCCAACCATCTCAACGTCGCCAACCACAGCGATGGTGTCTGGACCACCCGGCACACGATGGATCGCGACGTGATCCGCAAGTACGCGCTGGCCTCGTACACCGACATGCTGCTGGCCTCGGCCCGCAACCCGGCGATGCTGCAATACCTGAGCCTGGCCTCATCCAGCAAGGCTCAGGTGAACGAGAATTACGGCCGGGAACTGCTGGAACTGCACACCGTCGGCCTCGCAGCCGGCTACTCCGAAGCGGACGTCAAGAACTCGGCCAAGATCCTCACCGGCCGCACCCTGGACGGTGCATTCAACTACACCTACAACTCGGCCAAGCACTGGATCGGGCCGATCACGGTGCTGGGATTCAGCCATCCCAATGACACCGCCGCCGGTGGCGAGGCCGCCAGTGACAACTACCTGCGCTACCTGGCAAGCCACCCGAGCACCGCCAGCCGATTGGCGCAGAAGCTGTGCGTCCGGTTCGTCTCGGACACCCCGACACCTACCTTGGTAGCCGCGGTGGCCGATGCCTACCTCAAGGGCGGCACCCAGATCGTGCCGATGCTGAACACCATCGTCGGGTCGACCGAATTCTGGGCGAGCCGGGGCGCGAAGGTCCGGCGGCCGCTGGAGAACCTGATGGCAACCGTGCGGACGCTCGGCGTCGGGCCCGGCGATCTGACCAAGACGCTGCCGATCCTGCACTGGATGAGCGCCGCCACCGGCCAGGTGCCGCTGGACTGGTCGCCGCCGAACGGCTACCCCGATGTCGCCGGGTCCTGGCGGTCCTCGGGCACGCTGCTCAACCTGTGGGCCTACCACCGTGGCCTGTCGCAGAGCTGGTGGGACAGCTTCGGAAAGCTCGACCTCACCAGCCTCTACGGATCCGTCAAGCCCGCGACCAGCGGCGCGGCGATAGCGGTGCTCTGCGAGCGGCTGACCGGCTGCAAACTGCCGGCCGAGCATCAGGCCGCCCTGCAGACGTTTCTCGCCGAGCCAGCCAGCACCACCCTCGCCAATTCAAGTTTGCGTTGGTATCTGGGTGATCTGGTGTCGCTCATTCTCGACTCACCACAGCACGCGCTGCGATGAACATCGACCCGGACACCCGGCAGGAGGGCGTCAGCAACATGACCAAGACCGGAGACCAGCTCCTCGTCGAGCAGTCCGAGCGGATCGCCGCCGACCTCTGCGCCCAGGACGCGTCGTGGCACAAGGGCTGGACCAGACGCACCTTTCTGGCCGGTGCCGGAATGGTCGGGGTGGCAACGCTCGGCAGCCAGCTCGTCAACACCCGGGCTGCGTATGCCGCGCCCGGGATCAGCAACGGGAATACCCTGATCACGATCTTCCTGCGCGGTGCCGCGGACGGGTTGCGGATCCTGGTGCCGGCGAGTCCGGCTCTCGGAGTCGACTACCTGCGGACGCTGCGTCCGAAGCTGGTGCCCGCCGACGCGGGCATGCTGGCGCTGCCGGCCAGCGGAGGTTGGGCGCTGAACGCCGCGCTGGCTCCGCTGATGCCGTTCTGGGCGTCCGGAGAGCTGGCCTTTGTGCCCGCGGTATCGACCTCCGGGATCTCCCGGAGCCACTTCCAGGCCCAGCAGTTCCTGGAACGGGGTTCGGACACCTCGACGAATGGCTGGCTGGACCGCGCCCTGAGCCAGCTCGGGCCGGGCACCACGTTTCGTGCCGTGGCGCAGGGCTCGGCGCTGCCGGCGGCGATGTCGGGCGATCAGACCAAGCTGGTGATGGATTCCCTGAAGAACTTCGCATTTCCCGGCTGGGTTGGCGTCGCACCGCAGAGCGAGCAAGCCATCCGGACCATGTACCGCGGCCTCGCCGGGCCGCTCGGCGAGGACATCCCGACCACGCTGGCCGCGTTGGCGACCGCAGGTGCAGCACAGGCCAAGGCCGCGGTCCAGAACGGCGCTGGCTACCCGCCCGGCGGCTTCTCCAACGCACTCAAGGACCTGGCGACGCTGCTGCGCGCCGAGGTGGGCATGCAGGTCGCGACCGTTGACGTTGGTGGCTGGGATACCCACACCGACGAGGTCAACCAGCTCGATCGCAACCTCAGCTCGGCCGCGCTGTCGCTGGCCGCGTTCCTGACCGACCTTGGAGCCCAACGTCGCAGGCGGGTCACCGTCGCCGTCATCACCGAGTTCGGTCGCCGGGTGGAGATGAACGCCAGCGGCGGGACCGATCATGGCCATGGCAGCGTGGCGTGGCTGCTCGGCGGCGGCTTGGTGGGCGCCAAGGTGCACGGAAAGTGGACCCAGCTTCGTGCCGACACCCTCGATTCCGGGGACGTGCCGGGCGTCAACGACGCCTTCGACGTGCTCGGCGAGCTCGTACAGAAGCGACTCGGGGTAGGCACCCTCGGTTCGGTATTTCCGGGCCACAGCTACGCACCGCTCGGCCTGGCCCGGGCCGACCTGCCGGCACTGGCTCCGGTAGGGATGCGACCGCCGCTGGCACCCCGGCCGCGACCGCGTTGATCGGCTAGCTCCGCGTGGGCGCAGCCGCGATCGGTGCCCGGGCGGGCCACCGACACGTAGCATGGGAGCCCGTGAGTACCAGCCCCGAAAATCTGTTCGCCAGGCTCGAGCCACTGCTGACCCAGGTCAGCAAGCCTATCCAGTACGTCGGCGGCGAGCTCAACGCGCGCTTCAAGGACTGGGACTCGGTCAGCGTGCGATGGGCGCTGATGTATCCGGATGCCTACGAGGTCGGGCTGCCCAACCAGGGCATTCAGATCCTCTACGAGGTGCTCAATGAGCGCCCCGACGCCCTCGCCGAGCGGGCTTACTCGGTGTGGCCGGATCTCGAAGCGCTGATGCGGCAGCACGGCGTACCGCAGTTCACCGTGGATGGCCATCGCTCGGTCGCCGCCTTCGACGTGCTGGGTATCTCGCTGTCGACCGAACTCGGCTACACCAACCTGCTCAACGCGCTCGACCTGGCCGGCATCCCGCTGCGGGCCGCCGATCGTGACGGCACTCACCCGATCGTGCTTGCCGGTGGCCACGCCGCGTTCAACCCGGAGCCGATCGCCGACTTTATCGATGCCGCGGTGCTCGGCGACGGCGAGCAAGTGGTGGGCATGGTCACCGATGTGATCGCCGCGTTCAAGGCCGAGGGCGCGCCGGGCGGCCGGGACGAGCTGCTCACCAGGCTGGCCGAAACCGGCGGTGTCTACATCCCGCGGTTCTACGATGTGAGCTACCTGAGCGATGGACCGGCCGCCGGGCAGTTGGCGTCGGTGCTGGCCAACCGCGCCCGGGTGCCGGCCCGTGTCAGCAAGCACACGGTGATGGACCTGGACGCCTGGCCCTACCCCAAAACGCCGCTTGTGCCGCTGGCCGAATCGGTGCACGAGCGGATGTCGGTGGAGATCTTTCGGGGCTGCACCCGGGGCTGCCGCTTCTGCCAGGCCGGCATGATCACCCGCCCGGTTCGCGAGCGTTCCATCGAGGGCATCGGCAAGATGGTCGAGGCGGGTCTGCAGGCGACCGGGTTCGAGGAGGTCGGGCTGCTGTCGCTGTCCAGCGCCGATCATTCCGAGATCGGGCCGCTGGCCAAGCAACTGGCCGATCGCTACGAGGAGTCCCGGGTCTCGCTATCGCTGCCGTCCACCCGGGTGGACGCCTTCAACATCGACCTGGCCAACGAGTTCTCCCGCAACGGCCGGCGCTCCGGGCTGACTTTTGCACCGGAGGGCGGTTCGGAACGGCTCCGCCGGGTGATCAACAAGATGGTCAGCCATCAGGACCTGATCAACACCGTGTCGGCCGCCTACTCGCAGGGCTGGCGGCAAGTGAAGCTCTACTTCATGTGTGGACTGCCCACCGAGACAGACGAGGACGTCCTCGAAATCGCCGCGATGGCTCAGGACGTGATCCGGGCCGGCCGGCAGGCCACCGGCTCCCGCGACATCCGGGCCACGGTGTCGATCGGCGGCTTCGTGCCGAAGCCACATACGCCGTTCCAGTGGGCGGCGCAGGCCTCGCCGGAGGTGGTCGACGATCGGTTGCGCAAGCTGCGCGCGGCGATCAGCTCGGACCGCTCACTCGGCCGCAACATCGGCATGCGCTACCACGACGGCCAGCCTTCGCTCATCGAAGGGCTGCTGTCGCGCGGTGACCGTCGGGCCGGCGCGGTGATCGAACAGGCCTGGCGGGCCGGTGCCCGCTTCGACGGTTGGAGCGAGCACTTCTCATATGAGCGGTGGCTGAATGCGGCCGAATCGGCGCTGACCCCGCTAGGTGTCTCGATAGGCTTCTTCACCACCCGGGAGCGCGACGCCGACGAGGTGCTGCCCTGGGATCACCTGGATTCCGGCCTGGACAAGCAGTGGTTGTGGGACGACTGGCAGGATGCGCTGACTGGTTACGAGCAGGATGACTGCCGCTGGACGCCGTGTTTCGACTGCGGTGTCTGCCCGACGATGGGCACCGATATCCAGGTGGGTCCAACCGGCAGGAACCTGCTGCCGCTGGCGGCCAAGCACTGATGGCGGGTGCTCGACGGCAACCGGAAGGGCCGGCGCACGTTGCTCCGGTACAGCGGATCCGGCTGCACTATGCCAAGCGCGGCAGGTTGCGGTTCTCCTCACACCGCGACTTCGCGCGGGCCTTTGAGCGATCGCTGCGCCGCGCTGAGATTCCGATGGCCTACTCGGCCGGTTTCCACCCGCATCCCAAGATCTCCTACGTCGGGGCCGCGCCGACCGGCGTCGGCTCGGAGGCCGAATACCTGGAGATCGCGCTCGCCAAGCCATGCGATCCGGAGCAGGTCCGCGCCGCGATCGATGCGGTCTTACCGGATGGTCTGGACATTCTGCGGGCGGTCGACGTCGTTGATTGCCTGCCTGGGTCGCTCGCCGAGCAGATCCAGGGGTCCTGCTGGCAGCTGGAGCTGGTCGCCGACCCGGTCGAGCTCGCCGCGGCAGTGCAGTTGCTGCTTGCTGCCGACAGCGTGCTGGTCGAGCGGCTCACCAAGGATGGCACCCGCAGTCTCGATGCCCGCGCCCCCATTGTGTCGGCGTTGGTATCGGCAGCTATCCCGGGATCAGGGTCGATCGCAGGGACTGGTTCGGTGTCGGCGCCCGACAGTGGCGCACAGCGTGCGATAATGACAGTGGTCGTCCGTCAGGTCACCCCGACGGTTCGGCCCGACGATGTTCTCACCGCGCTGAGGTCAGTCGCCGGTTTCGCCCCGTCAGAGCCCGCAAGGGCCACCCGACTGGCGCAGGGACCGGTTGACGTGGTCGGAGTCGTGGGAGATCCGTTGCGAAGGCACGAACTCAGCAGCACCAACAGTTAGGCACGATCCGCCTGGTGGCTCCCGCCGCCGGGACGACAAGACTTTGCGCACCGCTCGCGGGCGGGACGCCATAACGCCACTGTGCGGCCGCAGGCACGCGACTCCAGTCGCTGCTCACGGCCCCGGTGGTGAGACAGGAGCACACCGAGCAGATGCTCGATAACACCGAACCCACTGACAACACTGGTAACAACGACACCGCTTCGGACGCCGAGGTTGCCGCCACCCCCGCAAAGAAGGCGGCCCGCAAGGCGCCGGCCAAGCGTGCGCCACGCAAGGTGGCAGCGAAGAAGGCGGCCGCCGAGCCCGCGGTCGAGACCCCGAATACCAGCGCCGAGCCGGTGACCGCTGCAGTTGAGCCTGAGCCCGGCACCGAACCGGCTGCGCCGAAGAAGGCTGCCCGGCCCCGCAAGGCCGCGGCGAAGAAGGCTGCCGCGCGCGCCGTTTCTGAGGCTGTCGGGGAGCAGCCGCTGGTTGCCGCGCCGGAGCTGGTGAGCGCCGATGACGCGCAATCTCAGCCAGTACCTGCCAAGAAGGCTGCCCGCAAGCGGGTCAGCAAGAAGGCTGCCGCCGAGGCGCTCGCACCTGCCGAGGCCAGCCCGGCCGCCGAACCGACACCGGCCCCCGCGCTGGCCGCACCCGCGGTGCTCTTCCAGGCTCCCACCGAATCGATGCCGGAGGAGACCAAGCCAGCCAGGCGCCGGCGCGCGGTCCGTCCGGTGCTGGCCGAGCCGCCGGTCGAGCAGCCCGAGCTGGCCGCTGATGTCGAGGACGAGCAGCCCGACGACGCCGACGAGGCTGACGAGGTCGACGGCGAGCAGGGCGCTGGTGACGGTGCCCGCCGGCGCCGGCGGCGAGGTCGTCGCGGCCGGGGTAGCCGGACTGCGGATGACACCGGCCAGGACCCCGATGCGGGCTCCGATTCGGGCGCCGTTGCCGGCCCGGACGGCGCTGGCTCTGAGGATGTCGGCGAGGAATCCGCAGAAGACGAGACCGAGCAGGATCACGCAGATGAGGTGGCCGAGGCGGCCCTGTCGGCCAGCGCTCGCCGGCGTCGGCGGCGCCGGCGGTCCTCCGGCGCGGACGGCGAACCCGCCCTGACCGAGGACGATCCGCCCAACACCGTGGTGCACGTGCGCGACAGCCGTTCCGGTGGTGGTGGCTCCGGCAGTTCCCGAGGCGGTGCCGCCGACGAGGACGGCGTGCGCGGTGTCAAGGGCTCGACCCGGCTGGAGGCAAAGCGTCAGCGGCGCCGGGACAACCGGGACTCCGGCCGGCGCCGAACCCCGATCCTGACCGAGGCCGAGTTCCTGGCCCGGCGTGAATCGGTCGACCGGGTGATGGCGGTGCGCCAGACCGGTGACCGGACCCAGATCGCGGTCCTGGAAGACGACATCCTGGTCGAGCACTACGTGACTCGGGCGAGTTCGTCCAGCGCGGTCGGCAACGTCTACCTCGGCCGGGTACAGAACGTGCTGCCGTCCATGGAAGCGGCCTTCGTCGATATCGGCCGTGGCCGCAACGGGGTGCTGTATGCCGGCGAGGTGAACTGGGACGTGGCCGGCCTCGAAGGCAAGGCCCGATCCATCGAGAATGCCCTCAACCCCGGCGATACCGTGCTGGTTCAGGTCACCAAGGACCCGATCGGGCACAAGGGCGCGCGCTTGACCAGCCAGATCTCGCTGCCTGGCCGGTTCGTGGTCTATGTCCCGGGTGGCGGAATGACCGGGATCAGCCGCAAGCTGCCCGACACCGAGCGCAGCCGGCTCAAGTCGATCCTCAAGAAGGTCGTGCCGGACGAGGCAGGCGTCATTGTCCGGACCGCGGCCGAAGGTGCCTCGGAAGAGGACCTAGTCAATGACGTCGAGCGGCTCAAGACCGAATGGGAATCGATCAGCCGCAAGGCTGAGAAGAAGTCCGACGGTCCGCAGCTGGTGCATGGCGAGCCGGATCTCGCGATCCGGGTGGTGCGCGACATCTTCAACGACGATTTCATGAAACTCGTCGTCTCCGGTTCCGAGATCCACCGGACGTTGTCCGACTACGTCAGTGACATCGCACCGGATCTCGCCGACCGGATCAGCCTGCACACGGCTGAGACCGATCTGTTCCGGGACCTGCGGGTAGACGAGCAGCTGGCGAAGGCACTGGACCGCAAGGTCTGGCTGCCCTCGGGCGGCTCGTTGGTGATCGACCGCACCGAGGCGATGACGGTGGTCGACGTCAACACTGGCAAGTACACCGGCTCCGGCGGCAACCTGGAGCAGACGGTCACCCGCAACAACCTGGAAGCGGCCGAAGAGATCGTCCGGCAACTGCGGCTGCGTGACCTCGGTGGCATCGTCGTGATCGACTTCATCGACATGGTGCTGGAAAGTAACCGTGAGCTGGTGTGGCGCCGGCTGACCGAGTGCCTGGGCCGGGACCGGACCAAGCACCAGGTTGCCGAGGTCACCTCGCTCGGCCTGGTTCAGATGACCCGCAAGCGGGTCGGCGAGGGCCTGCTCGAGGCATTCAGCGAGCCGTGCCAGACCTGCAATGGCCGCGGCGTGATCGTGCACCTCGATCCGGTCGACAAGCGGCAGTCCAACCAGTCTGCCGGCAACCACGGATCGGCCCGCGACTCTGACGAGGACCGGCCGGCCCGGGGCAAGCGCAGCCGCAAGGCGAAGTCCGAGGCAGCGGCCCAGCCGGTAGAGCCGCTAGACCTGGAAGCCGAAAACTCGAAGCGCCGGGCCGCGGCATCGGCGATCGCGGCAATCGCGGCGGCGACTGCCCACCACGAGGAGCCGAAGCCGGAGCGCAATGGAACCGATCGGCGCTCCGCCGACACCGACGCCGTTCCCGCCAGCGCCGCCGACACCGTGCCCGCCAGCGCCGTGCTCGAGCAGAGCCAACCGAACGGTGCTGGACCGGGCGGTCAGTCGGGCGGCGACGCCGGCAGCGTCGCTGGGCTCACTCCGCGGCCGCGCCGACGCCGAGCGGCCAGTCGGCCGGCCGGGCCGCCGGTGCCGGTAACGGCCGCCGGGACCGCGGACTGAGTCGGGCCACTTTGCTTCCGACAGCCGGCGTGCCGTAATCTGTACTACGGCCCACAGCATGGCGGTGGGCCGGACTTGTGTGGCGCGACGGTACGCCTCGATCGCTCGAGCTTCGACCGTTGGCCGGCAACCCAGGACGCAACATCACCAGTTTCTAGTCAAGCTGTTTCGACAGGAGTGAAATCACGATGTACGCCATCGTCAAAACCGGCGGCAAGCAGTACAAGGTCGCAGTCGGTGACGTCGTGACGGTAGAGAAGCTCGACCTGGCGCTCGGCGCCAGCGTCGCCCTGCCGGCCATCCTGCTCGTGGACGGCGAAGATGTCACCACCGATGCGACCGCGCTGGCCGCGGTCTCGGTCACCGGGGAGCTCCTGGCTCAGGTCAAGGGCCCGAAGATCAAGATCCACAAGTTCAAGAACAAGACCGGGTACCACAAGCGGATCGGCCACCGCCAGAAGCTGTCGCAGGTCAAGGTCACCGGTATCGAGAGCGGAAAGAAGTAGCGCTATGGCTCACAAAAAGGGTGCATCCTCATCCCGCAACGGTCGCGACTCGCATGCCCAGCGACTTGGCGTCAAGCGCTTCGGTGGTCAGCTGGTGAACGCAGGCGAGATCATCGTTCGGCAGCGCGGCACCAAGTTCCACCCCGGTGACCTGGTTGGTCGGGGCGGTGACGACACGCTATTCGCGCTCGCCGCTGGCAACGTGCTGTTCGGCAGCCGGCGCGGTCGCAAGACCGTCAGCATCGTCCCGGTCCAGGCCTAAGGGTCCTGAGCCGTCGGAATAACTCCACGAGTAACTCCTCGACGAGCGGGCACCGGGATTCCGGCGCCCGCTCTTTGGGTTTCACCCCTAGATTCGCTTAAGTAGTCCGCTTAGTAGATCCGTATTGCAGCACCGAAAGGAGCACCTGACATGGTGAATTTCGTCGACCGGGTGGTCCTGCACGTCACCGCGGGCAATGGCGGGCACGGCTGCGCCTCGGTTCACCGGGAAAAGTTCAAGCCGCTCGGTGGTCCGGACGGCGGCAACGGCGGCCGCGGCGGCGACGTGGTGTTGATCGTCGATCCGCAGGTGCACACGCTGCTTGATTTCCATCACCGTCCGCACCAGAAGGCCGGCAACGGCAAGCAGGGTGCCGGCAGCCACCGCAATGGCGCCGAAGGCGGCGACCTGGAGCTGATGGTGCCCAATGGCACCGTGGTACACGCCGCGGACGGCGCGATCCTGGCCGACCTGACCGGTGCCGGTGCCCGGTTCGTGGTCGCCAGAGGCGGCCGGGCCGGCCTGGGCAACGCGGCCCTGGTGTCCGCGCGCCGCAAGGCACCTGGCTTTGCGTTGCTCGGCGAGCCCGGCGAGGCGCTCGATGTGGTGCTGGAACTCAAGTCGATGGCTGAGGTCGGCCTGGTCGGGTTCCCGTCGGCGGGCAAGTCCTCGCTGATCGCCGCGATGTCGGCCGCCCGTCCCAAGATCGCCGACTACCCGTTCACCACGCTGGTACCGAATCTCGGTGTGGTCAGCGCAGGCGAGACCACGTTCACGGTGGCTGACGTGCCCGGCCTGATCCCCGGCGCTGCCCAGGGCAAGGGGCTAGGGCTGGACTTCCTCCGGCACGTCGAACGCTGCGCGGTGCTGCTGCACGTGCTGGACTGCGCCACCCTGGAGCCGGGCCGCGATCCGATCAGCGATCTGGAAGCCATCGAAGCCGAGCTCGGCCAGTACGCCTCCTCCCTCGGTGATCTGCTCGACCGGCCACGGCTGATCGCGCTGAACAAGGTGGATGTGCCCGAGGCCAAGGAGCTTGCCGAGTTCGTCACCGAGGAGCTGACCGGCCGTGGCTACCAGGTGTTCGCGATCTCGGCGGTCGCCCACACCGGGCTGCGTGAGCTGACGTTTGCCCTGGCTGGGCTGGTGAACGACTACCGAGCGGCGCAGGATGCGATACCGGCCGCTCGG
>FTJM01375679.1_pt1 | contig 19799 bp, 16 predicted proteins | sample 1658941 | NCBI WGS metagenome assembly FTJM01 (sample SAMEA3914876, study PRJEB12502) | metagenome | biome: forest; material: soil | place: USA | collected 2011-06-22 | depth 0.3 m
CATCTACCCGTACTTCTACTGCCTCGGCCGGCAGAAGCAGCGCAACGGCTGTCAGCTGCGTGCCACCCCGATCGACCTGGTGGAGCAGAAGATCGTCGAGCACTGGCAGACCATCACCCTGTCGGCGGAGGACCTTGCCGCCGTCCGCGCCAACGTCCTGACCTACCTCGAGCAGGTGCTCCCCCAGCGCAACCGGGAGGTCGAGCGGGCGGCGCGGGTCATCGCCGAGCTGACCGCCCAACGTGACAAATTGCTCCAAGCGCACTATGCCGGCGCGGTCCCGCTCGACCAGCTCAAAGCCGAGCAGGAACGGATCGCCCGGCAGCTGGCGGCCGCGCGCGAGGCGCTCAACGGCTCCCGGCTGCAGCGCCAGCAGCTCGAAGAAACCCTCGACCGGGCGCTACTGCTGCTCGAACGGGGCGACAGTCGGTACGCCACGGCACCAGCCATTGTGCGGCGGGACCTGAACCAGGCCGTCTTCGAGCGCTTCTGGCTGATCGACGACGAGGTGGCCGGCGCCCAGTTCACGGCCCTGTTCGAACGCCTGCGGTCCACATCCGAACCGGCCGGAGAGACGAACGACACAGGCCCCGGAAACCGAAAGAACCTGTGCCCAGAGGGCACAGGTTCTAACGAATCACTTTTGGTAGCGGGGACAGGATTTGAACCTGCGACCTCTGGGTTATGAGCCCAGCGAGCTACCGAGCTGCTCCACCCCGCGTCGGTAAAACCAACACTACCTGCCGATGAACCCAGCACCAAATCGGGTCGGCGCTGGCCGGCACGGTGTCCGGCGACGACGCCCGGCGACCAACCGGCCGCCGGGCGTCGTGCCCTACTACTTGGTGAGCGTCACTTCTTGGTAGGCGTCGGCGTCGGTGAGCCGGACTGCGACGCCAGTAGCTGCGTCGCCAGCCGTTGCAAATCGGCCTGCGCTTGCCCGGCTGCAGCAAAGTTGCCGGTCTTGTACGCCTGCTGGAGCCGGTTCAACGCCTCGTTCAGCTGCGTTATCAGCTGGCTCTGGCCCGGCGAAAGACTGGCCGGCGGACCGGTCTGCGGTGCCGTCGGTGTCGGGGTCGCACTAGGTGTAGCGGTCGGCGTACTAGAACTGGGCGGCGTAGTTGGCGTGCTCACTCCCTGGTTGCCCGGCAGCGACTGGCCAACCACCGGCTGACTCAGGTTGTGCAACGCCTCACTCAGGCTCGCCGCGTAGCCGATCTTGTCGCCGTAGGCGACCAGCACTCGCTGCAGGATCGGATAACCGTTCGCTCCGGAGGCCTGCACGTAGAGCGGTTCGACGTACAGGAACGAGCTGCCGATCGGCAAGGTCAGCAGGTTGCCGTGGATGACGTTCGAGCCGCCAGAGTCCAGCAGCGAGATGTCCTTGGAAATCGTCGCATTCGACTTGAACGTGTTGGCAATCTGTTCCGGCCCCTGGATGACCGTGCTACTCGGTACCCGGAGCACCGTCATCTTGCCGTAGTTCGGGCCGGGGTCACTGTCCACGGTGATATAGGCCGCGAGGTTGGTGGAGTTGTTCACCTTCATCGGCGTGGTGAGCTGGAACTGGGCACCGCCGCCCTCGCTCGCCGGAGCGTTGGCGAGCAGGTAGTAGGGCGGCTGCGCGGCATCGGTGACGCCGGCGACCGGGTACGGATCGTTCGGTACCGTCCACTTGTCGGCGACGTTGTAGAACTGGCGCGGATCGTCAACGTGATACTGCTCGAGCAGGCTGCGCTGCACCTCGAAGAGATCCTGCGGGTACCGCACATGCGCGAGGACGTCGTCAGGCATTGACGACTTCGGCTGGACCAAACCGGGGAAGATCTTCATCCAGGTCCGCAGCACCGGATCGTCGTCCCACTGATACAGCGTGACCTTGCCGGTGTAGGCATCCACGGTTGCCTTCACCGAGTTGCGGATATAGTTGATGTCGCTGCTGGCCTGGGCAGCCGTCCGGTTCGCCGCAGTCAGCGAGTCTGACGTCAGATCGGATAGGTTCTGCCTTTCCGAATAAGGGTAATTGGCAAGTGTCGTGTAGCCGTCGACCATCCACACCACCCGGCCACCGATCACCGCGGGGTACGGGTCGCCGTCCACCGTCAGGAACGGTGCGACCTTCTCCACCCGCTGCCGTGGATTGCGGTCGAAGATGATCTTCGCACCCTTGGCGCTGGCCGCATCGTTGAGCAGGAAGTTCGTCTCTCGGTACTTGATGCCGAATGCCAGCCGGTTGAAGACATTCGACAGCGAGACCCCGCCCGAGCCGCCGTAGGTGGTCTTGGTGTCGGCCCCGTCATACTCCCGTGGCGTCCCGGCGGCGCCCACGATGGAGTAGTTGGGCATCAACTCCCCGTAGTACACCTGCGGATTGGACAGACCCAGCGGGCCAACCGGCGGGATGTCGCCCTCGGTGAACGCCTTGGTGTTAGTCACGTCACTGCTGGCCGCGGCGGCAGCGAAACCGTAACCGTGGGTGTAGAACGTGTGCTGGTTGATCCAGTTGGTCTGGTTGCCGTTCAGCTTGGTCTGGTCAAGCTCACGCACGCCAACCACATAGTCCTGGGTCTGGCCGCCGACGTTGTACCGGTCGATGTCCAGCTTCTCCGGGAACCCGTACTGGTTGCGCAGTTGCTGGAACTTGCTGAACGTCGGTGACACCACGTTCGGATCTAGGATCCGCAGGTTGGCGACGGTCGGATCGGTGGCCTTGAGCGCGGAGGTGTCCGGAGCGGTGGTGACCGAGTAGTTCTGGTAGGTCACCGTTCCATTCGCAGCGTCGCCGCCGGTGCTGACGATGTTGTAGGCCTGCCTGGTGGCTTGAATGTTGCGCGAGATATAGGGCGCTTCCTTGTCGCTGGCGTTCGGCTTGACGCTGAACTGCTGCACTATCGCCGGGTAGATGCCGTTGATGCCGATAGATAGAACTAGCAGCACGACAAAGGAAATCACCGGAATCTGAGCGCTCTTGAGCCAGAGGCTGCCAAGCACCGCAAGCGCGATCAGCACCGCGATCCAAAACAGGATGGTCTTGGCTGGCAACGAGGCGTGCACGTCGGTGTAGGACGCGCCGGTCACCTTACCCCGACCGGAGAAGACCAGGCCGTATCGATCCAGCCAGTACGCGCAGGCCTTGAGCGCGATGAAGAAGAACACCAGCAGGGTCACGTGCCGGCGCGCCGAGATGGTCAGCTTCGGGCCAGGCGTCGCGATCCGGAAGGCCCCGAACAGGTAATGCACGGCAAGGCTCAGAATCAGCGAGAAGATCACCGCATTGAAGGCCAGCCCGAGCAGCATCCGGTAGAACGGGTAGTCCCAGGCGAAGAACGAGATGTCCCGATGGAACTGCGGGTCGGTCACGCCGAAGGAGACCCCGTTGCGCCACAGCTGCCAGATCTTCCAGTTGCCCTGCCCGGTCATGCCCGCCGAGACGAACACGATCAGCACCAGGGCCGCGAAGATCAGCTTCTTGCGCGGCTCGATCGCCACCCGGTAGCGCTCGAGGTTCTCCTGCTCCTGCGACATCGGGCGGAATGGCGGCCGCATCCGGTAGGCCAGGTAGACATTCGCACCGATGATCACAGCCAGCAACACGCCGACTATCAGGAAGAGCACAATCTTGGTGAGCAAGATGGTGCTGAACACCTTGCGATAGCCGACCTCGCCGAACCACAGCCAGTTCGTGTAGACCGAGACCAGGGAGCCGAGCAGCGAAAGCAGCACAAACAGCGCAATCAGTACCCCGATCACGATCTTGCCTCGGCGCGACACGTGAATACTGGGCATTTCAGGCCGCATGGCCACGGGCGTTCTCCTCACATGGCGCCGGTCGGGAGGGCTGAGCTTTCCCGACCAGGCGCTGCGTCAAATGTTGTCCTGCTACCAGCAACGTACCGAGCCGACTGCCAGTTCCGGCGAATGGCACCATCTAGAGGTGACCACGCCGCCCACCGACCGCCGTAGCACCATCATGCTGGAAGCGGTTGCCGCCGAGATCGAGGCCTTCGTCGGCGGGTCGGGCTGGGATCGCGGACCGACCCTGTTCGCGCTGGTCCCCACCCGGTTACTGGCCGCCGACCCGGCCGCCGCGGCTTTCGTCAGCGACGCTCTCACCGACGTCGAAGAAATCTCGCCGGATGCGATCACCCCCATCGCGCAGGAGGAACTACCGGCCGGTGCGCTGGACGAAGCGCTCGCCCAGATCGGCTGGCCGGAAGAGGTCGTCGGCTGCGCGCTCAGCCAGGAGATCGTGATGTTGCCACCGACCGCTGAGCCGGAACTGGACGATCTGCCCGTCGAATCGGCCGCCTCGATCGCGCTCGATCATCCCGACCGGCGCGAGGCCAGGTTGGTGGTAGCGGTGTTGCGGGACGGGCAGGTGGCAAGCATCCTGCGGCTGCGCGGCGCCGCCGGGACCGCCGAGGACCTGCTCACCGGACCGGACCTGGCGCCGAACCTGGCAGCCGCGTTGACCGGCACCCTGGCCGACTGACTGGTCAGGCCGACCGGATTGGTCAATGGGTTCTGGTCGCCGATCAGCAGTGCGGGACGGGTCCGCCCTGCGCCAGCGTGTCCAGATCGGTGATGGCCTCGTGCAGGGTTGCCACCTTGATCACGTCGAGCCCTGACGGGATATTGCCCCTCACGTCGGCGCAGTTGCCGGCCGGCGCCAAGAACACGGTCGCTCCAGCCCGGTGGGCAGCGATCATCTTGAGCGAGATTCCACCGATCTGACCCACCGCACCGGACGGATCGATGGTGCCAGTGCCAGCGATGAAACGGCCGTGGGTCAGGTCGTGTGAGCTGATCTTGTCGATGATGCCGAGGCTGAACATCAGGCCGGCAGACGGGCCGCCGATGCCTTCGAGCTGCAGATCGACCCGGAATGGCAGCAGGCAGCCGGCGCCTGCGGAGATGCCCAGGCGGGGCGTCGTGCTGCCGCTGGCAGGTGTTGCGAGGATCGCCGTCACGGTGACCGGCTTGCTGTCCCGCAGCAGCGCGATGCTGAGCTTGTCGCCCACCTTGTGGGTCGCCAGCAGCTTGAGCAGCGCGGCATTGTCGGCGACCTGCTTGCCGTCGATCGAGACGAACCGATCGCCGCCCTTGAGCACATCCTTGTTGGGTGAGTCGTTGGCGACGTTGACGATGCCGAAACCCTTGGGATAGCCGAGTTCGCAAGCCGCCGCCTCGGTGGCATTCTCCTGCGAGGCGGTGAAGTCCTGCGCGTTGGCGGTGTTCTGCTGCTCCTTGGTGGTGCCCGGCGGGTAGATCGAGTCGTACGGGACGACTACCTGGTCGTGTCGCAGCCAGCCCTGCAAGGCGCCAGCGATGGTGGTCTTGTCGGTGTCGGAAAGCACCGTCATCAGGTTCAGGTGTCCCGACGTGGGGCTCGCGGCCCGGCCATCCAGCGCGATGATGTCCTTGCCGTCACTCTTGCCGAGGGTGTTGTAGGTAGGCCCAGGACTCTCCACCAGGTACGGCACCCGCAGGGTGAAGGAGAGCACCGCGAGCACCAGGCACAACACGGCACCGAAGATCAGGGTGCGCGACTGACGAGACATTGCGATGAGAGTAACGCCCTTCGGCTGGGTCACTGATCAGGTGGCCGCCGGCCGAGCCGATCAGTCGGGAGCGACCGGGTCCAGCACCCGCATGGTGACCGGCAGCGGCTCGCCGGGCGGCTGTTGCGGTAGCGCGGCCAGCAGCAATCGGTGCTCGGTCATGGCGTCCTTGCCGCGGCCGGGCGCGCCCAACTCGTGCCGCGCCCGCCACCACAGCAGGCTGGCCCCGCCGATCGTGCTGGCTACCGGCGCCAGCAGCCACCACATCCATGCCACGCCGGTGACGCTATCCGGCGAAGCAGCTAATTCGCCGGATGCGCGCCGAGTTGGCAACCCGGCGAGTGAGCATCGCAGCGAGGAACGAGCGAGGAGCGGAACGAGTTGGCAACCGAGCGAGTGAGCATCGCAGCGAGGAACGAGCGAGGAGCCGGGCACGCACACCCACGGTCAGCCGTTGGAAGATAACGTGACTGGGATGAGCAACTTCGGATTCGGCTTCGGGCAGGGCGAACCGGGCAACAACCCGGATGATCTTGCGGGCAAGATCCCGCTGTTCGCCGAGCTGCAAAGGCTGCTGTCGGGTAGCGGCGGCCCGGTCAACTGGGATCTCGCCCGGCAGCTGGCGATCTCCAACCTTGCGGCCAACCACCGCAGCGTCACCTCGGCCGACACCGCGGCGGTGACCGACGCGGTGCGGCTCGCCGACGTCTGGCTGGACGGCGCCACCGACCTGCCATCCGGCGTGACCACCGTCGAGGCCTGGAGCCAGGTCGATTGGGTCGAGAAGACCATCGGCACCTGGGCTGCCCTGTGTGATCCGGTGGCCGGCCGGGTGGTCGCCGCGATGTCCGGCGCGCTGCCGGCCGAGATCGCCGAACAGGCCGGGCCGATGGCCCCGATGATGGCGCAGCTCGGCGGGATGATGTTCGGTGCGCAGCTCGGTCAGGGGCTGGCCGCGTTGGCCGCCGAGGTGGTGTCCACCACCGAGATCGGGCTGCCGCTGGGCCCGGCCGGGACCGGCGCGCTGGTGGTCGCGAACTTGGAGACACTGGCCGCCGGCCTGGAACGCCCGGTGGCCGACGTCCGGCTGTTCCAGGCGCTACGCGAGGCCGCCCACCAGCGGTTGTTCAGCCACGTGCCGTGGCTGCGCCAGCAGCTGCTCGAAGCCGTGGATGCCTACGGTCGCGGCATCGAGATCGATCCGCAGGCCATTGCCTCAGCGCTCACCGAGATCGACCCGGCCAACCCCGAGTCGATGCAGCAGGCGCTGTCCGGCGGCCTGTTCGAGCCGAAGAACACCGACGCGCAGAATTCCGCGTTGCGCCGGCTGGAGACGCTGCTTGCGCTGATCGAAGGCTGGGTAGACACGGTGGTGAGTTCGGCAGCCGGTGAGCGGATGGCGGGCGCTGCAGCACTCGCCGAGGCGGTTCGTCGCCGGCGAGCATCCGGCGGTCCCGCCGAGCAGACCTTCGCCACCCTCGTCGGACTAGAACTGCGGCCCCGGCGGCTGCGTGACGCGGCCACCCTGTGGGGTGCGATGAGCCAGCTGCACGGTGCCTCGGCGCGGGACGGGCTGTGGAATCACCCGGATCTGCTACCCACCTCCGACGACCTGGACGACCCGCTCGGCTTCGCTTCGGCCTATGGCAAGGGCGCCGAGCTCTCGGTGCCGGAGCTGGCAGGCTTCGACGATGCCCCGCCACCCTTCGACAATCCGCCGTCCGGACCTGAAGAACAGGCCTCGGCCAGCGAAGGCAACACGTCGCCGGCCGGAGATTCCGGATCACCCCAGGGCAAGAAGCCGGATGAGTCCGATGAGGACAGCTCGGGTAGCTGAGCTGCCATGGCTACCCCCTCCAGGTAGCCGCGGGCCCGCTCGGTACGCGGGTAACGGTTGACCCAGCCCCAAAATTCGGCGTCGTGGCCGGCCTGCAACAGGTGGCTGAGTTCGTGGATCAACACGTAGTCGATCACCCAAGCTGGCATTGACTGCAGCCGGTGGGACAGCCTGATCGTCCGGTCGGTGGTGGTGCAGGAGCCCCAACGGCTGTTCATGTTGCGCACCCACCGCACGCTGACCGGCCGGGCCAGCCCATCGAGGTAGCTCTGGGAAAGCTCGCGGGCACGGCCGACCAGAGCCTGGTCGCTGCCACGCGGCCCGGCGGCGGCAAGCCTTGCCTCGCGCTGGGTTACCCGCTCCACCATCTCCGAGATCAGTCGCCGCTCCTCGGCCTTGCTCACCCGGGCCGGCATCAACACCACGATCTTGTCGCCGTCGCGGTAGGCCGACACCGTGCGGCGCCGGCGCGCGCTGCGGCGAACCTCTACCAGCGGGGACGGATCTGCCATGCCGCTCAGCCTAGGCGCGCGCACCGACACTCGGGGCGGTCACCGCGCGCCCTGTGCACAACCGTGTCCTGGATCGGAACCCCTCGACCTAGTGAGCGCCAGACGGCAACCGCCGGCGCGATCGAAGTGTCGATGACTCCGTGCGGAAGCGTCATCCAGAGGTTATCCACAGCCACCTCCACAAGTGTGGACATGCGGTTGAGGGTTACCTGACCCGCTGTGGACGGTCCCCGCAGACCGTCCCCGATCTGTGCGAACGTGCCGGGTATGGCTACCCCACAGCCGGCGAAACGGCCGGGCCGGCAGCTCGCCGCAGCCGGCCGATCCGGCACTGCCCGGCTGAACGCGGCAGCCGTGGTGCTGTGGCGCGCGCCAGGCACCCTGCAGCTCGAACTGGGTAGCCGCAGCGTCGTGGTCGACAACGTCTCGACCGAGCAGGTCTCGGCGTTGCTGCCGCCGCCCGCCCGAGCCGCGCCGATCCCCCAGCTGGCGCCCAACGACCCGAGGCTGCAGGAGCTGACCGAGGTGCTGGACGCGGCCGGTTTCTTGACCAGCCGGCCGCCGGCCGCGACCCGCCGGCCGGACCGCGCGCTCGCAGCGCACCTGGTGCCCGAGCTAGCTGCGCTTACCGGACGGCACGGTGACGCGGCCGGCCCGCTACTCGCCAATCGGCAACGGTCCGCGGTAGCGGTGCACGGCACCTCAAGGATCACCGCCACCATCGCGAGCACGCTGGCCGCCGCCGGCGTCGGCTGGGTTCAGCTGGTGCACGGCGGCGAGGTATCGGCCGCCGACGCCTGCCCGGGCGGGCTAAGCCCCGCCGACGAGGGCACCAGGTTCGGCATCGCGGGGGTCGCCGCGATCCAGCGAAGTGCGTCAGGCGTCGATACCGCACCGATGCCGGCCAGCCGGCTGGCGGACCTGGTGATCCTGACCGACCCGCTACCCGTCGAGCCGTCGGTCCGGGCCAGCCTGCACCTGGACGGACTCAGCCACCTGTCCGCCACCGTCGAAGGCTCCCGAGCGGTGGTCGGCCCGCTCGTGGTGCCCGGCGTCAGCAGCTGCCTGCATTGTGCGGACCTGCATCGCTGCGAACGCGACCCGCGCTGGCCGGCGCTCGCAGTGCAGCTCAGCTCCCGGCCCAAGCGGCGGCTCAGCTCCGAGGTTGCGGTGTGCGTCGCGGTGGCCGGCCTGGCCGCCGGCCAGGCGCTGGCGTACCTGGATCGCCAGCATCCCGAGACGACGAATGCAACCCTGGAATGGCAGTTACCGGATTGGCGGCTGCGGCGGCGCAGCTGGCCGCCGCATCGCGATTGTGACTGTGGCGCTGTCACCAAATCGGCTGTGCCGACACCACCAAATCGCAAAAACACGGCAGAATGAATCCGTGACCGATATCCCGCAGCGCGGCATGGCCCGAACTGCCAAGCTGGCCAGGCTTCCACTTGGTGTAGCAGGACGAGCGACCGTCGGCTTCGGCCGGCGGCTCACCGGGCAATCGGCCGAGGACGTCCAGGCGGACCTGGCCCAGCGGACCGCCGAGCAGCTGTTCTCGGTGCTCGGCCAGCTCAAGGGCGGCGCGATGAAATTCGGCCAGGCGCTGTCGGTGTTCGAGGCGGCGCTGCCGGAAGAGTCAGCCGCGCCGTACCGGGAGGCGCTCACCAGGCTGCAGGAGGCGGCGCCCCCGATGGCGACGGCAACCATGCACCGGGTACTCGACGAGCAGTTCGGGACCTCGTGGCGAACCCGGTTCAGCTCTTTCGACGACGTGCCGGCCGCCGCCGCGTCGATCGGCCAGGTGCATCGCGCGGTCTGGAACGACGGCCGCGACGTCGCGGTCAAGATCCAGTACCCGGGCGCCGGGCCGGCCCTGATGGCTGACTTCAACCAGCTGTCCAGGTTCGCGAAGCTTTTTTCGATGATCTCGCCCGGCCTCGACGTCAAGCCGCTGCTGGCCGAGCTGAAGGCCCGGGTCAGCGAGGAGCTGGACTACACCCTCGAAGCGGATGCGCAGCGCCAGTTCACCGCTGCCTACACCGATGACCCGGACATCATCGCCCCCCGGATCGTGGCGAGCGCGCCGAAGATCGTGGTAAGCGAGTGGCTCGACGGCACCCCACTCTCAAAGATCATCGCGACCGGCACCCAGGCGCAACGTGACCGCGCCGGCCGCCAGCTGGCGCTGCTGCATTTCTCGGCACCCCAGCGCAGCAAGCTCCTGCACGCCGATCCACACCCCGGCAACTTCCGGTTGCTAGATGACGGCAGGCTCGGCGTGCTGGACTTTGGCGCGATGGCTCGGCTGCCCAACGGCACGCCCGAACCGCTGGGGCGGATCACCCGACTGGTGCTCGATGGCCGCACCGATGAGGTGATCGCCGCGATGCAGGCCGAACGGTTCATCCGCAAGGGCGTGCAGATCGACGCGGGCAAGGTGATGGACTACCTGCGCCCGATCCTGGAACCGCTTGCCCAGCCCGAGTTCAGCTTCACCCGCACGTGGATGCGGGAGCAGGCCGCCCGGATCGGCGATCCGCGAAACGAGGCTGCCAGGGTCGGCCGGATGCTGAACCTCCCGCCGGAGTACCTGCTGCTGCACCGGGTCACGCTCGGCTCGATCGGCGTGCTGTGCCAGCTCGGCGCCCGCGCGCCGTACCGCCAGATCGCCGAGATCTGGCAGCCAGGCTTCGCGGACTAGCCACCCGAGCACCTGAGCCGACTGCTCGGTGCAGAGCCTTCAGGCCGGCGAACCCGCAATCACCACCACTCAGGCTCAAGCTTGGCTTCCAGCGATCGGATGTTGTCTAGCGCGCAGCCGGGACAGGTCCAACTCGTGCGTCCCACGCTGCGCTCCATCGACCAGGTCAGCACCGCGGCGGGATCGGCCGGATTGGTGGTGCACCCGCAACGCTGGCACTGCATCGGCGTCTCAGTCATGCCAGCCATTGCATCGCGTCGCGGCGCCGATGACCAGTCGCCGCCCCGGAAATGCGAAAAGTTCGGCAAGCTCGCACCTCGGATGAGGTGCGAGCTTGCCGAACCGGATTCGGGCACCAGGCCCGGTCAGCCAGCCAGCTGGAGCTCCGCGTCGGAATTCTCTGCCAGCTGGCGTTGTGAGCGAGCCGCCCGGCGAACCGAGTAGGCCGCCAGCCTGTTCCACAGCCTGGCCGAGGCCAGCTGCCGGGACAGCCGCTGTCGCGACGCCCGCTCCAGTTGCTCGCGATTTCGTTCACGCGCGAGTGCTTCATACATCGAATACATCTGAATGCTCCTTCTGCGGCTGGTGTGGCTCGCAAGATTCGTCGAATGGGTGGGTGCACAATCGATCACCGGCACGACCTGGGTGCGGTTGTCGACTCCGTGCCGGTCAAGGGATCGGACTCCCCGGCGGTCGACGGCATTGGCGGTATCGGGACCTCGGCGGATGGCCGGGTTCATGCGGCGGCCACGTTCTTGCGCGGGCGGCCACGCGGCCGCTTGCGCTCGATCACGGTGCCCTGACTAAAGATCTCCCCGCCCCACACGCCCCACGGCTCGCGCCGGTCGAGGGCGCCGGCGAGGCAACCGGACCTGACCGGGCAGTCGGCGCAGAGCGCCTTAGCCCGCTCGAGATCGGTCGGTGACTCGGCGAACCACAGATCGGCATCTAGCGCCCGGCAAGGCAGGTCGTCGACATCGGCGCCGAACGCCGGATCGACGGTGGGGACGAGTGGCTCGCAGATCGAGATCGTGGCCTGGGATTCGGCCACGACCCGAGGCAGCTGATCCAGCTCGGTCAATGTTGCAGTGGCAAACACGTCGGGTCACCTCCTAAACGGTTAGACGTGGTAGTAGATGTTCAGTTGTTTCTCCAGCAACCGCCCTGCTGCACCAGCCCCGTGACAAACAGAAAGGCCACGGATTCCGGTGAGGGAATCCGCGGCCTCGAGAGGTTGCGCGCTCTGCGTGCTAGCAGAGTGGTATCCCTCGAGGCGGGTGACCCTTACCGAAGACAGCCTTCGGCAGCAGCCCAGTCACCGTCATACGGCTCCGCTGCGCCGGGGCAGCCTCCAAAGCAGAGACGCCAGCCCAGAGCACAGCACTGTAGGCAGCCGCGATATCGGTGGCTGCTCCGAACTTGGTTTGATTCGACATCATGGCGACCTCCGTCCTGCCTCGGCGCGGCCGCTGGTAAGCGGGCGCGGCTGGTTGTCTTTGCTTCGTGTACGCGAGGTTATCTGAGTGCGGGACGCGGGCACAAACTATTTTCCGAAATTGATTGAAAAACTTCGCCGGCAGCGAACGAATCCACCGTGACCGGACCGGATCAGCCAACGCTGACCGGCTCTGGATCGCCGCCGGCAAGCACCTCGAGCACCGGTCCGGCATAGCGTTCCAGCTTCGTCGGCCCGACGCCAGGAACCTGCGCAAGCTCAGCCTGGTCAGTCGGCGCCCGGTCAGCGATAGCCACCAGAGTGGCGTCGGAGAAGACCACGTATGCGGGCACGCCCTGGGCCTCGGCCTGCTTCTTGCGCCATACCCGCAACCGGCCGAAGGTCGCGGCGTCGGCGGACTGCGGCAGGACCTTTGCCCGCTTGGCTCCCCCGGACTTGCCACCGGCGCCGCTCGGCCGGGTGGCCGAGCCTGGTCGCAGGCCGTCCAGGAAACGGCTCGGCCGGCGCCGGCGAGCCTGCCCCGGGTTGCGGGCCAGCGCCCAGGACAGCATCAGGGACTGCCGAGCGCGAGTGATCCCCACGTAGAGCAGCCGGCGTTCCTCGGCCAGCTGCTCGGGGGTGTCCGCGTGCTGGATCGGGATGGTCTGGTCGGTCAGACCGACTAGGAACACCGCGTCCCACTCCAGCCCCTTGGCCGAATGCAGCGAGGCCAGTGTGACGCCCTGCACGGTCGGCGCGTGCTGCGACGCGGCACGCTGCTCCAGGTCCTGGTTGAATTGGTCCAGCCGGGCTTCGGGCTGCTCCGCAACCAGCTGCTCGGCGAGATTTACCAGTGCGGCAAGGGATTCCCAGCGTTCCCGGGCCGCGCCACCGGGCGGCTGGTGATCGGCGTTCCAGCCGACCGAGCTCAGCACCTCGGCCACCGATTCCGGCAGCGGAACGCTGCCGTCGTCGGCGCGCGCCGCGCCGCGCAGCAGCACGATCGCCTGCCGGACCTCGGCCCGATCGAAGAATTTCTCGCCGCCACGCAGGACATACGGGATACCCACCTCGGACAGCGCCTGCTCGTACACCTCCGACTGGGCATTGATCCGGAACAGCACCGCGATCTCTGATGCCAGGACGCCGTCGCCGATCAGCTTCTTCGCCCTCGACGCCACCGCCGTCGCCTCGGCGACCTCGTCGTCGTGCTCGGCGAACGTCGGATTCGGGCCGTCCGGTCGTTGGCCGATCAGCCGCAGGTGTGCCCCCCGTTCGCTACCACCGGCGATGATCAACCGGTTGGCCAGTTCGACTATCTGGGGAGTCGAGCGATAGTCGCGTTCGAGCTTGATCACCTGCGCCTGCGGGTACCGCTCGCCGAAGTCGAGCAGGTAGGACGGCCGCGCGCCGGCGAAGGAGTAGATGGTCTGGTTGGCATCGCCGACCACGCACAGGTCCTGCCGGCCACCGAGCCAGGCATCGAGCAGCCGCTGCTGGATCGGTGAGACATCCTGATACTCATCGATCACGAAGTACCGATACTGAGCCCGGACGGCCCTGGCGATCTCGGGGATGGCCTCCAACGCGCCGGCCATGATCAGCAGCAGGTCGGAGAAGTCGATCTCGTTGTTGCGCTGCTTGGCTTCTTCGTAGCCGGCGTACACCTCGGCGACCCGCGCCGGGGTCATTGACATGCTCCGGTTCGCTTTACCGGCCGCCACCACGTACTCACCCGGCGAGATCAGCGAGGATTTGGCCCAGTCGATCTCGCTGGCCAGGTCGCGAAGCTCGGCCCGGTCGGTGCGCAGCCGCAGCCGGTTGGCGGCCTGGGACACCCACCGGATCGGGTTGCTGGCCACGTCGGGCATCGGACCGCCCAGGATCTGTGGCGCGAAGTAGCTGAGCTGGCGAAGCGCCGCGGCGTGAAAGGTGCGAGCCTGCACCCCGGCGGCACCGAGCGCCCGTAGCCGGGTACGTAGCTCGCCGGCCGCGCGCGCGGTGAAAGTCACCGCCAGCACCGTCTCGGCCGGCACCGTCCCGGTGGCCACCGCGTAGGCGATCCGGTGAGTGATGGCGCGGGTCTTGCCGGTGCCCGCGCCGGCCAGGATGCAGACCGGTCCGCGTACTGCCTGGGCGGCCGCCCGCTGTTCCGGGTCCAGCCCGGCCAGGATCCGCTGGGCCACCGGCGACAGGTCGGAGTCGGGCTCGGTCGCGGTCACCTGGCCATCCTGCCAACAGCCGCCGACATTCCCAGCGGCGCGCCCCCATGCTGTGGCTGGGAACATTCCGGCGGGCCCGACGAGTTAGCTTTGCAGTAGTGGCAGCCGCCGGCGGGGTGGCTGCCCCGGAGGAGCTGAGGATGCCTGCCATGGTGGCAACATTCACGATGTACACCACCTCGTGGTGCGGCTACTGCATGCGGCTGCGGGCCGCTCTGGCCAGCGCCGGTATCGACTACGCCGAGGTCGACATCGAAAGCGACCCGGACGCCGCCACCCGGGTGATGGCAGTCAACGGCGGCAACCAGACCGTACCCACGCTGGAGTTCTCCGACGGCTCGGCGCTCACCAACCCCACCGTGGCCCAGGTGCAGGGAAAGCTGGCCGCGCTGGCGTGAGCCGGTACTCGCCGATCACACCTGCGCTGCTGGCGGGCAAGCTGGCGGCCCTGTTACTCGAACGCCACTCGGACCGGCATCCGTTGCGGGTTGCGCTGGACGCACCGGACTTCGTGGAGCTGGCCGTGCTCATCGATTCGATCGGTGCCGGGATCCGGGCAGCCGGGCGACCATTCGCGGTGCTGGCGGCGGGTGGGTTCTACCGCGACGCCTCGCTGCGCCTGGAGTACGGCAAGACCGATGTGCAGTCCTTCTACGCTGGTTGGCTGGATAGCACGGCGCTGCAACGCGAAGTGCTGCTACCGCTGGCGGACAACCGCAGTTACCTGCCAGAGCTGCGTGATCCGCTGACCAACCGGTCCAGTCGGAGCGCACCGGTCGCGGTGCCGAGCTCGGCAGTGCTGCTGGTGACCGGTGCGTTGCTGCTCGGCGCCGGCCCCGACCTGGACTTCGACGTGCTGATCCATGCCTCGCTCAGCCGGGCTGCCCGCCGCCGGCTCGTGCCAGCCGACCTGGAATGGACGCTGCCGGCCTATGACCGATATGACCTGGACGTCGATCCGGCGGCACGGGCCGACGCGGTGTTCCGCTATGACGATCCGGACCATCCCGCGTTGCTGATCCGCGCGACGCGCCGGTCTTGACCCGCCCGGGAGTCGGTAGCTTCTCGGCGGCCGACGCGGCTAGTCCTTGCCGGCGAGCCAGCTGTTGATCAGCTGCCGGGCGATCGACATGGTCGACGGCAGACCACGCAACTGCGCTCCCGCAGCACCGCCAGCGCTGTCGGCCTCGGGGGTACCCCAGTCTGCCGCGGCACGCACCTCGTCCCGGCTGAACCAACCGGCTTCGGCGATCTCATCGCCGTCGATCCGCAGCGTCGGATCGCCAGCCAGCCGGGCGGTGAAGCCGAGCATCAGCGACGCCGGGAACGGGTGCGGCTGACTGCCCTGGTAACGGATCTGCTCGACTTGGATGCCGACCTCCTCGCCAACCTCACGAGCGACGGCGGACTCGGCGGACTCGCCCGCTTCCACGAAACCTGCCAGCACCGACATCCGACCGACCGGCCACTGCGGTCCGCGGGCCAGCACGCACCGACCGGCGCCATCGTGCACCAGCATGATCACCGCGGGATCGGTTCGCGGGAAGTGCTCGGAACCGTCCTCGGGGCAGACCCGGCTCCAACCGGCCTGAGCGACCTCGGTGGCGGCTCCGCAGCGCGGGCAACGCGGGTGCCGGTAGTGCCAGGCCTGCAACGCAACGGCGCTGGTGAGCAGGCCGACGTCGAGGTCGGTCAGCTGAGCGCCGACCTCCCGCAAGCTCCGCCACGACTCCGCGACCGGCACCCCCTCGGGCCGCACCCCATTAGATGAGGGCCCATTGGATAGCGCCACGTCGGCGAGCACCGCGAAGTAGGCAGCCCCGCCGGCCTCGCCGAGCAGCACCCGGATGCCGGGCGTCTCGACTCGGTCGGGTGCGAGCAGCACCAAATCCGAGCCGTCCTCGCCGTGCACCGCCACTGTGCCCGCCTGCGACAGCAGCAGCACTCGGGTGTCCGGCCGCTGCCATGCCTGCGCCAACCACGACTCATCAGTACGCCGGTGCGCCAGCCGGCTGTGCTCGGATCGGGCCAGCAAAGGGACCGCCGGGATCGCCCACGGGTCCCGGGACGGCCTGGAACCAGCCACCGGCTACTCGATCTCGAGAATCCGGGCCAACGGCGTGCTGATCTTGTCGAGGTCGCCGACGGCCACCCCCACCAGCTTGCTTGGGGCCAGGAACTCCGCGGCGGCGCCAGCCACCTGCTCGGCGGTGACCTGGAGCAGCTTCCTCGGATGGCTGGTCAGCCAGTCGACGTCGAGTCCGCAGCCGGCCAGCGCGGAGATGGTCGAGGCGAGCCCGGCCTGGGTGGAAGTCGACAGCGCCAGGCTGCCGATCGCGTACTGACGTACCGATTCCAACTCGCTGCCGGTGATGGGCAGCAGGCAGATCCGGCCGAGCTCATACAGGGTCTCCAGCACCGCCGGCGCGGTCACGTCGGTCGCCACATCGGCGGCAAGGCCGAAGCTGGACGCCAGCGCCGCATGGTCGAGGTAGCTGCGCGGGGAGTAGGAGTAGCCCTGCCGCTCCCGGATGTTCTCCACCCACCGCGAGCTGAAATAGCCGCCAAAGGCGAGATTGGCAAGTTGCAGTGCCGGGTAGCGTGGATCGTCGCGGGGCACCGCGACGCCGCCGAACCTGAACGCGGTCTGAACCGAACCTGGCCGGTCAAGAACCAGCAGCGGCAGTTGCCGCAGCGCCGGGACCGGCGTCTGGGCGACCGCTTCCCGGCCGGTGGACGGCTCGGTCCAGCCAGCCAGCGCCGCCTGGACCGCGTCCAGCGCGCTATCGGGCGACAGGTCGCCTACCAGCACCAGGGTGGCACCGGCGGGTAGCACCCGCTGGGTATGTAGCGCCCGCAGTTCCGGTGCGTCGACTGCCGCGACCTCGTCTGTGTCCGGCAACGTCTGACCGTACGGGTGGCTCGGCGCCATCCGCTGCGCCAGCGCCTCGCCGGCGATCGTGCCAGCGCTGGAGCGCGAGATGGTGATCCGCTCGATCAGCCGCTCGCGCTCACCGGATACCTCAGCTTCCGGGTAGCTGGCTTCGGTCAGCACCTCCGCATAGAGCCGCAGCAGCGCCGGCAAACCGGTTGCTAGGACTGACGAGGCCAGCAGCAGCCGGTCGGCGTCCACCCCTACCGACAGATCGGCGCCCAGCTCACCGAGCGCCACGGCCAGGCCGGCCCGGTCGTAGGCCGCCGTGCCGGTCAGCATGCTGTTCGACAGCAGGCTGGCGGGTGCCCGGAAGCTCCGCTGGGCGGAGAAGAACGGGATCCGCAGCCGCACCTCGACGATCGGGACGGTGGGTCGGCGTACCACGATCACCCGCAAGCCGGACGGCAGCAGGGTTTCTTCGGTACGAACCGGTTCCGGCTCGACCGGCTCGGTCAGTCCTGGGACGGGCAGCAGCGCGGTCATTTGGCTGCTCCCGGCACCAGGTCGATGATGGCTCGGCTGTTCGGCGTGAGGCTTGCCGCCGCGAGCCGGATGTCCTCGTCGCTCACCTGGGACAGCAACTCAGGCAGCCGCAGCACCATCGAGGCGTCGCCGTGCAGCAATTCGAACTTGGCGAACTCCAGGCTGCGGTTGACGACCTGGTCCAGCTCCCGGGACACGACCGAGGCGAGCCGGACCCGTGCCCGATCCAGCTCGCGGGGCTCGGTGCCATCGGTCGCCAGCCGGTCGAGTTCGGCATCGACCGCCGCGAGCACCGGGTCGGCGCCGTCGGGGTCGGAGAAGTGCGCGGTGATGTTCAGCCGAGTCGGATCACGCTCCTCGAGCGGATCGCCGAAGGTGCCGAGATAGGCACTGACGTCGGTGACCAGCCGCTTGGACTGCACCAGGGATCGGTGCAGTCGAGAGGCATCACCATCGGAAAGGATCTCAGCGAGCAGCACGGTTGCCAGGTAGACCTGCAGATCCTCGCCAGGATCGGGTACCCGGTAGCCGATCGCGATCGCCGGCATCGGCGCCATCGCGTCGTGGTGCACCGCCCGGCGCTGGCTGGTGAGCGCCGGCTCCGCGAAGTTTGGACGGACCGGCCGCTGGCGCTGGCGCAGGTCCCCGAAGTGCCGTTCGATCATCGCCAGCGTCGCGTCCGGGTCCAGGCCACCGGCCACGCACAGCACCGCGTTGGACGGCGCGTAGTAGCTGTCGAAGAACGACGTGGCGTCGCCGACATTGGCGTTGGTCAGATCCTCGAAGCCGCCATAGCCGTTGTGCGAGTTCGGGAACGTGTCGTACAGAACCTCTGGCAACATCAACCACGGGAAGCCGCCGTAGGGTCGGTTGAGCACGTTGACCCGGATCTCTTCCTTCACCACATCGATCTGGTTCTGCAGGTTCTCCTCGGTGATCCGGGGCGACCGCATCCGATCGGCTTCCAGGAACAGGCCCCGTTCGAGGGCGTGCGCCGGCAGCACCTCGAAGTAGTTGGTGTAGTCCAGGTGGGTGCTGCCGTTGAAGACCCCCCCGGAGGACTGCACGTAGCGAAAGTGCTCGAGCTTTTCCAGATTCGCCGAGCCCTGAAACATCAGGTGCTCGAACAGGTGCGCGAAGCCGGTCCGGCCTTCCGGTTCTGAGCGGAACCCGACGTCATAGAGCACCGCGATCCCGACCACCGGTGCACGCGAGTCCGGCGCGAGGACCACCCGCAGGCCGTTGCGCAAGGTATGGCTGATCAGGTCGAAGGACAGCGATGGCATGGCAGCGACAGACGAGGCTTGAGTTGGCACCAAGCCAGCCTAACCAACCGATCTGTCAGATGACGTGCACGGTGCCCACCGTGGCTTCCGCATGCGGCCACAGGTCCGAGCGTTCGTCCGGGATCGACATCATGAAGATGCTGACGCCGGACGGCGACGGCAGCCCGACCACCCAGAGCCGCTCGGTGCGCGCCTGCAGGCCGGTGGCTTGCCGGTAGGCAGGGTTGATCGTGATCTCGGTGACCAGCTCGTAGCCCTGCACACCGGCGAAATCGCGGGCCCGGGCCGACATCGTCCGGGCGACCGGATTGTCACCGTAGGCACCAGCCAGGGCGAGCACCGTCCGCTGCTGGACGGTGCTCAGCACCACCTGCGGGCTGGCCGGCGAGCCGCTGGTGGCTTGCCGGAAGTCGACCACTGTGCCGTCCGGCGGCTGCACCAGGCTGGTCGGATCGCCCGATCCCTCGCTGATCACCCAGCCCGGTTCCACCTCGTGATTGAGCGCTATCCGGAGACCGAGCTTGATGTCCGAGCCATCCTGGCGCAGGTAGTTGTCGATGCAGCGGTAGGCCAGGTGCGAGACATCGTCGCGGATCTGCGGGCAGGACACCAGCTGCACCGGACCGATCGCACCGCCGGACCCGCCGCTGCCTGATCCGCCTGACTGGCCCGGCAGTGGAATGCTCGGCCGAACCGTCGGCGCACCGGTCGGTGCCGAGCCAGGCCGGCCGCTGCTGAAATTCGAATTGCTGCGATGCGTGTTGACCAGGGCGACCACCGCCGCCAGCACGATCAGCAGGCCCGCGTACCAAATTACAGCGAGGACCACC
>FTJM01000089.1_pt1 | contig 19551 bp, 16 predicted proteins | sample 1658941 | NCBI WGS metagenome assembly FTJM01 (sample SAMEA3914876, study PRJEB12502) | metagenome | biome: forest; material: soil | place: USA | collected 2011-06-22 | depth 0.3 m
TCTACACCTCGGGCTCGACCGGTCGGCCGAAGGGCGTCGCGGTCACCCATCACGCGATCGTCAACCAGCAGCTGTGGATGCTCGATGAGTACCAGCTGACCGGCGACGACATCTACCTGCAGAAGACCGCGACCACGTTCGACGTGTCGCTGTGGGGTTTCTTCCTGCCGCTGCTGGTCGGCGCGATCGCGCAGGGTGGCCATTGCGTGGCCCGCTACCAGGGCCGGGTGCTGTTCGTCCGGCACTGCCTGCCAGGCGAGTCGGTGATCGCCGAGGTGACCGAGGACCGCGGTGGCTCGTTCTGCAGGGCCGATGCGGTTGAGGTGCTGGTCGCGGCGCCGCAGCGGGTAGCACCGCCGTGTGAGTACGCCCACCCTGGTGGTTGTGGTGGCTGCGACTTTCAACACGTCTCGCTGGATGGCCAGCGGGCCCTCAAGGCGGCCGTGGTGGCGGAGCAGCTAGCTCGGCTGGCCGGCATCGATCGCGACGTGACAGTCCGGGCGCTGGCCACCCCGCGGGGACTCGACCAGCCGGCGGCAGGCTCGCTGGATCGGGATCAGCTCGCCGACGATGGGCTCGGCTGGCGTCGCCGGATCCGCTTCGCGGTGACGCCGGACGGCGCGCTCGGGTTGCGCAAACACCGCTCGCACCGGGTGGTACCGGTGACCCACTGTCCGCTGGGCGCCCCTGGCGTCGGTGATGCGACGGCGCTGACCGGTCGCTGGCCGGAGCTCTCCGAGCTGGAGGTGGCGGCCGACGACCTCGGCGCGGTGGCCGTCACCGGATACCGGCAGCTCAAGCCCGCCACCAACCGGCCGGGCCGGCGCGCGCAGCGTCCACAGCTGCGCGCTCAGCAGCTGTCCGGACCCGCCGAACTGCACTACCAGGTGGCCGGCCGAGAATTTCGTCTCCGGCCGACCGGGTTCTGGCAGACCCACCCGCAGGCGGCGGTGACCTTCGTCGAGACGGTGCTGGCCGCCGCCGAGCTCCGCGCCGGCGAGCGGGCGCTGGATCTGTATGCCGGAGCTGGGCTGTTCACCGCGGCGCTGGCTGCTGAGGTCGGCAGCCATGGCCGGGTGCTCGGTTTGGAAGGCGACTCGGCCGCGGTAGCGGCTGCGCACGGCAACCTGGCGGACCTGGCCTGGGCAAGCGTCGCGCGGGCGACGGTGACCGGCGCCGCGGTCGAGGCGGCGGTGGCCGAGCTGGGCCGGCCGGCGGCGATAGTGCTGGACCCGCCTAGAGCCGGCGCGGGCGCCGAGGTGCTGCGAGCCGTCCTGGCCGCGCGGCCTCGAGTGGTGATCTACGTGGCCTGCGATCCGGCAGCGCTTGCTCGTGACTTGCGGACCGCCGTCGAGCAGGGCTGGGAACTTGCTGAGCTTTCGGCCTTCGACGCCTTTCCGATGACTCACCACATGGAGTGCATCGCGGTGTTACGAGACGCGGGCCCAGCTCGGCCCTGACCGGACCGGCCCTGACCAGCTCGCCGCTGACCAGACCGGCCGGAAACCCAGACCACCCCGAAACACGGTATCCGCGGGTGTGCGGCACGTGCTGGACGCTGCCGCCAGCCAGTAGTCTCAACGGTGTGAGTTCTGTTCTCAGCCAGGTGTCGTCGCCAGAAGATCTGCGCCAGCTCGACGCGGACGAGCTCAACCTGCTCGCCACCGAGATCCGCGATTTCCTGGTCCGGAAGGTTTCCCGGACCGGGGGACACCTGGGTCCCAACCTCGGCGCGGTCGAACTAACCCTCGCGCTGCACCGGGTCTTCGACTCGCCCACCGAGCCGATCCTGTTCGACACCGGTCACCAGAGCTATGTGCACAAGCTGGTCACCGGCCGGCGAGACGACTTCGACGGTCTACGGCAATACCGGGGCATGTCGGGCTATCCGAGCCGAGCCGAGAGCCCGCATGACTGGATCGAGAACTCGCACGCCTCGACCGCGCTGTCCTACGCCGACGGGCTGGCCAAGGCCTTCGACGTCCGGGGTGACCGGCGCCCAGTGGTGGCGGTGGTTGGTGACGGGGCGCTGACCGGCGGCATGTGCTGGGAAGCTCTGAACAACATCGCCGCCTCCGATCGGCCGGTGGTGATCGTGATCAACGACAACGGTCGGTCCTACTCACCGACCATCGGTGGCCTCGCCGAGCACCTCGCCGGCCTGCGGTTGCGGCCCGGCTACGAGCGGATGCTCCGGGGCGTCAAGGGGACGCTTGGTCGTACCCCAGTCGTCGGCCAGCCACTGTACGACGCGCTGCATGGCTTCAAGCGCGGCATCAAGGATCTGCTGGCGCCGCAGGGAATGTTCGAAGACCTCGGCCTCAAGTACCTCGGCCCGGTGGACGGCCATGACCTCGCCAGCCTCGAGCATGCCTTCGAGCTGGCCCGCCAGTTCGGTGCGCCGGTGCTGGTGCACTGCGTGACCCGCAAGGGATACGGCTACGCGCCGGCGGAGAATCATCAGGACGATCACATGCACGGCGGTGGCGCGTTCGATCCGGAGACCGGTCAGGCGCTAAGCAAGGGCGGCCAGAGCTGGACCCGGGTCTTCGCCGAGGAGATGGTCCGGCTAGGTGCCGAACGCGATGACGTGGTGGCGATCACCGCGGCGATGCAGAACCCGGTTGGCTTCGGCCCGTTCGCCGAGGCCTACCCGGACCGCTGCTTCGACGTCGGGATCGCCGAGCAGCACGCGCTGACCTCCGCGGCGGGGATGGCCGCAGCGGGGTTGCATCCGGTGATCGCGCTGTACGCCACCTTCCTCAACCGGGGCTTCGATCAGCTGCTGATGGATGTTGCGCTGCACCGGGCCGGGGTCACCCTGGTGCTGGATCGGGCCGGGATCACCGGGGAGGACGGCGCCAGCCACCACGGTATGTGGGACTTGGCATTGCTCGGCATCGTCCCAGGGTTACACCTGGCGGTGCCGCGGGACGGGCCGACGCTGCGCTCGGCGCTGGCAGCCTGTCTGGAGGTGTCCGACGCGCCATCGGTGCTGCGATACCCGAAGACGCCGCTGGCCGCCGACCTGCCGGCGTTGCGATCGGTCGATGGTGTCGATGTGCTCGCCGAGCCGGGTCCGGGTCCGGTAGACGTGTTGTTGATCGCGGTCGGCGCGATGGCCACCGACGTGCTGCAGGCGGCAGACCGGATCGGTGAAGCCGGTTACTCGGTGCGGGTGATCGATCCACGCTGGGTGAGCCCGATCCCGCCCGTCCTGGCTCGGTTCGCGGCGACTGCGGGCGTGGTGGTGACGGTTGAGGACGGCGTGGTGGTCAACGGCGCCGGCTCCCGGTTCGCGCAATACCTGCACGAAAGCGGTCTGAGCGTTCATACTCGCGAGATCGGTATTCCGGTGAAGTTTCTCGATCACGGCAGCGTGACCGAGGTACGCACCGAAATCGGGCTCACCCCGCGGGGCATTTCCCGGCGGGTCATCGAGTTCGCGGCCGCGGTATTTGGTCGCGCTGACTCCGACGGCAACGGAGGTGTCTTGACGGGGGCGTCGGACGTATCGGCGAAAGCCGACGAACGACGGGATTGATGCTTGCTAAACATCACGACATAGTGCGTCGTGAGAGTGTGTTGCCGACCACCTCGGACCATCGGTTCGAGGCCTCTACGAAGGCGGAGACAGCGTGCGAGTACTTGTGGTGGAAGACGAAACCCAGCTTGCCGATGCGGTGGCACGTGGGCTGAGACGAGAAGGAATGGCGGTCGACGTCGCCTACGACGGCGACGAAGGCTTCGGCAAGGCAACCACTACTCGCTACGACGTGGTGGTGCTGGATCGGGATTTGCCTGGTAAGAGTGGCGACGAGATCTGCCGGTCGCTGACCGACGAGGGTGTGCTGACCCGGGTGATCATGCTGACCGCCAGCGCCGCGATCGAGGACAAGGTCGAGGGTCTCGCGCTGGGCGCCGATGACTACCTGGCCAAACCCTTCGCGTTCGCCGAGCTGGTTGCCCGCGTCCGGGCGCTGGGCCGTCGCGCGACGCCAGCGGCACCGCCGGTCCTGCAGGCCGGCGACCTGATCCTGGACCCGGCCAAGCGCACGGTGACCAGGGCCGGCCGCAATGTTGACCTGACCCGCAAGGAATTCGGCGTGCTGGAGACGTTGCTCTCGGCGGCCGGTGTCGTTGTGTCCAGTGAGGAGCTGTTGGATCGGGTCTGGGACGAGCATGCTGACCCGTTCACGACGACGGTTCGGGTCACCATGATGACCCTTCGCCGCAAACTCGGCGAACCAGCGATCATCGAGACCGTGGTCGGGTCGGGTTACCGGGTTGACCCGACGCTGGTCACCACGTCCGAAGAGGTCCACGAAACCGAGGGGAACTCGACCGAGCAGTGAGGTTCGTGCAGCCCACACTGCGGATCAGGATGGCCCTGCTGTACGGGGCACTGGTCCTGCTTATCGGTGCGGCGCTGATGGCGACCTCCTACATCCTGCTCGATCGGGCACTTGGCCAGGGCCGGCTGCCGACCAATATCCAGGACCCGGCGACGTTCCGAGGCCCGGACGGCAACCTCTATTCCTTCACACCCGCGCACGACCAGATCCTCGCGCGCCACGATGCCCTCAATTACCTGCTCAACAACGGGTTGTTGTACTTCGGCACCATCGTGCTGATCGGCTCCATCGGTGGTTACCTGCTCGCCCGGCAGGCGCTGCGACCGGTCGCCCGGATCACCGCCACCGCCCGGCAGCTGTCCACCAAGACCTTGAGCGAGCGGATCGGGTTGGGCGGCCCGGACGATGAGTTGCGCGAGCTGGCGGACACCTTCGACGACATGCTCGGCCGGCTGGATGCGGCGTTCGGCAGCCAGAAGCGGTTCGTGGCCAACGCCAGCCACGAACTGCGCACGCCGCTGGCCGTCATCCAGACCGAGCTGGACGTCACCCTGTCGGATCCGCAGGCGCCGGCCGAGGAGCTGCGCCGGATGGGCGAGGTGGTCCGCGATGCCACCAACCGCGCCCAGCGGCTGGTCGACGCGCTGCTCGCACTGGCCCGGTTGCAAGGCAGGGAGGGGCAGGCCCTGGAGCTGTCCGAGCCGGTCACCCTCAACGAGCTGATCCCGAACGCGGTCGCCGCAGCGCAGGCCGAGGCCGCCACCCGAGGGATCACCATCACCGCGGCAGGCGAGCCGGTCCGGACCACCGGCGATCCCCGGCTGCTCGAACGGGTGATCGGCAACCTCGTCGAGAACGCCGTGCGGTACAACGTGCCCGGTGGCTGGGTGAAGATCGAGACCGAGTCCGAGGGCGTCGGCCCGATGCGGATGTCGAAGATCATCGTGTTGAACTCCGGCGTATCTGTCCGCCCGGAAGAGGTAGAGGGCCTGTTCGACGCGTTCCGGCGCGGCGGTCGCGCTCGGACCGGCCAGCGTGGCGCCGGCCTGGGGCTGTCTATCGTGCGCGCCATCGTCGACGCGCACCAGGGTTCGATCGCCGCCACCGCTCAGCCAGCCGGCGGCCTGCGGGTCGAGATCTCGCTGCCGGCCACGGCCAGCCAGGCCGCATCGCTGATCAGCTAGCCGTCGCTGGTACCCATGTCCCGCTCTCGTATCCGGCTGCCTCGTTGGACCGCTCGGCCCGGTTTCGGGATTCTGGTGCTGCTGGTGCTCGCGGTAGTGCTGATAGCCCATGGCGAGCCGCAGCCATCGTCACGGCCGAGCGGCACCTCGGTCGGGGTCAGCGGCACGGCAACCGCGACCGGCACGGTGCCAGCGCTGCTGTACCTGCGTGGCGAGCAGGTTGAATTCCGCCAGCAACAGCTCGTCCGCAAGGTCGTGCTGCCGGCTGGCGCCAGCCCCCGCTCGATCGTCAGCGGGCGAGGGCTGAGCGTGGTGCTGGCCGAACTCGGCGGCCGGCAACGCGCCTACTCGGTGGACAAAAACCTCAAGGTGCGCGATCTCGGCTATGCCGACGCCGCGCTGCCGGCCGCGGTCGGCCCGGCGGCGGTGATCGTCGAGGCAGCGCTGGACAGTCCGGGCGAGTTGCCGGTCCCGTCGGCGTCGGCCAGCCCGGGCGGCAAGCGCTCCACCGCGTCCAACTCCAGCAAACCGCCGTCCGGGGAGCCGGACCTGCGCAACTACGCGATCCGGCGCTACGACTCGTCCGGCAATCCGGTCGGGCCGAGCCGAGACCTGCCACCGGGCACCATGGCCGCGACCGACACCCTGGTCGGTCTGGTGGTGTGGCAACCGGTGAACCGGGTGTTCGATGCCGGCGTCGAGCAGGAGTCGCTGTCGGCCGCGGCCATCCTGATCCGGCCAGATGACACCTTGCGAGACCTCGGACCGGTCCATCCGCTGGCCGCCAACAGCCGGGACCTGCTGGTGTGGGATGTGGCACTGCGCAGGTTCGGGGTGATGCCGCTCAACTACGTGACCTCGACCGCAACCAGCACCGCGAGCCCGGAAAGTGCTGCGCCGAGCTCGTCCGGTCGGTCCGCAGACGCCAGCACGGCCGCCCCGCGACCGACCACCGTCGCGGGCGTGCGCTGGTTCTTGCCGACCCGGGGGATGGTGCTGGTGACCGGGCCGGCGGCGTTCAACGCCGATGGCTCGGCGTTTGCGGTCTACGCCCAGGTCGGTGCTCGGCGACGGCTGGTGGTGGCCCAGCTGCAGAACCTCGGTACCGACCAGGTACAGGTGCTGGCGCTGGCCGCGCCCACGGTGAAGGCCACGGCTACCCCGAGCAATGCCGGTGGCACCATCAGCCCCAGCAACACAGCATCGACGCAGCCAACGACGCCGAGCGCCACTGCTGACGCGGCGGCGCTCGCGCCGGACGGCTACCCGGTCGCCGCTCCGCTGGCGCCAATCTGGTGGAACGGGCTGGTAGTCGGTCTCGGCACCGACGGCGCGGTGATCGGCTACCGGCCCGGCGGAGTCCAGTCGTCGTTGCTCGACCTTGGGCTTACCGAGATCCGGGCGCTGGCCGCCGCACCGTGACGCAAGCGGGCCGGTAACGGACGCATCAAGCTTGCAGCCGGTGCCCGAGCACCCGCTCGGATACGCCGGCCCGGTCGAGGTAGGGCGTGATCCCACCGAGGTGGAAGGGCCAACCAGCGCCGAGCAGCATGCACAGGTCGATGTCCGGTGCCTCAGCGACCACGCCGGCGTCGAGCATCAGGCTGATCTCCTCGGCCAGTGCCGACAATGCGCGGTCGCGGACCTGCGCCTCGGTTGACGGACGGTCGCCGAGTTGGAACAGCTTCGCGATGTCCGGATCGAGCTGCTGGACACCGGTATCCCAGCTGTAGATGCCCGGCTTGCCAGCCTTGACCAGCCGGCGGAGGTTTTCCGACACGTGATAGCGCTCGCCGAACGCCCCGTGCAAGGTTTCGGACACGTGCAGCGCGACCGGTGGCCCGACCAGCGCGAGGAGCATGAACGGGGACAGCGGCAGCCCCAGCGGCGCCAGCGCCCGATCAGCGACCTCGATCGGAGTGCCCTCGTCCACCGCGGCGGTGATCTCGCCGAGAAACCGGGTAAGCAAGCGGTTGACCACGAACGCCGGCGCGTCACGGACCAGCACCGATGACTTCTTGAGCGCCTTCGACGTGGCGAACGCGGTCGCCAGGGTTGCCTCGTCGGTCCGGGCGCCGCGCACGATCTCCAGCAGCGGCAGCACCGCAACCGGGTTGAAGAAGTGAAATCCCACCACTCGCTCCGGGTAGGTCAGATCCGCGGCGATCTCGGTGATCGACAGCGATGAGGTGTTGCTGGCCAGCACCGTCTCGGGGCTGACGAACCGCTCCAGCTCGGCAAACACCGACTTCTTGATCGGCAGCTGCTCGAAGACCGCCTCGATCACGAAGTCCGCATCGGCGAAGGCAGCCAGGCTGGCAGATCCGGTGACCAGCGCCTTGAGCCGATTGGCCTTGTCTGCACTCAGCCGGCCCTTAGCCTGCTGCTGATCCAGGTCGTGGTGGACGTAGCCGACACCCCGGTCCAGCCGGTCCTGGTCGAGGTCGGTGAGTACCACCGGAACCTCCAGCCGGCGTACGAACAGCAGCGCGAGCTGGCTGGCCATCAAGCCGGCACCGACCACCCCCACCTTGGTGACCTTGCGGGCAAGGGCCTTGTCCGGCGCGCCGACAGGCCGCTTGGCGCGTTTGTTCACCAGGTCGAAGGCGTACAGGCCGCTACGCAACTCCGCGCTCATGATCAGATCGGCGAGCGCGTCGTCTTCGGCAGCGGCTGCGGTGCTGAGGTCAGCGGACTTGGCCTGCCCGATGAGGTCCAACGCGCGATACGGCGCCGGTGCCGCGCCATGTAGTTTCGCATCGACGAACGCCCGGCCGGCGGCTACCGCCTCGTCCCAGGCCGGGCCGCGGTCCGGCTCCGGGCGGCTGATCGGGATCGAGCCGTCGAGCACCTTCGCGGCCCAGCGGAGCGACTCGGCGAGGAAGTCCGCCGACCCGAGCAACTCGTCGAAGATGCCGAGCCGGTAAGCCTGTTCCGGTCGTAGCATCTTGTTCTGGTTCAGCGCGTTCTCGATGATGACGGTCACCGCGTTGCGCGCGCCGATCAGGTTCGGCAGCAACTGGGTGCCACCCCAGCCTGGCACCAGTCCCAGGAAACACTCGGGAAACGCGATCGCGCCGGCCGAGGAGGACAGCGTCCGGTAGTCGCAATGCAACGCTAGTTCCAGGCCGCCACCGAGTACCGCGCCGTTGACGAACGCGAAGCTCGGCACGTCCAGGTCCTTGATCCGGCGAAAAACCCGGTGGCCGGTCTGGGCAATATCCAGCGCCTGTGCCCGATCGGTGATCAGGCCAACCCCGGACAGATCCGCGCCGACGGCGAACACGAACGGCTTGCCAGTGATGCCGACCGCTGAGACCTTTGGACGGTGGCTCTCGATGCTCTCCAGCGCATCGGACAGCGCCTGCAGCCCGGCTGGCCCGAATGTCGACGGCCGGCTGTGGTCGTGGCCGTTGTCCAGCGTTATCAAGGCAAACTCGCCTGGGATACCCGGCACTTGCAGGTAGCGGACCAGCGCGGCGGTGACGACCTCACCGGCGAAATCGGGGGCCTTTGGCATCTCAGTGCTGTCCTTCCGGATCGAAGTTCGGGTTCTCCCAGATAACGGTGCCGCCCTGGCCGAGGCCGACGCACATGGCCGTCATGCCATAGCGCACCTCCGGGTGTTCGCCGAACTGGCGGGCGAGCTGGGTCATCAGCCGGACGCCGGATGAGGCCAGCGGGTGACCTAGCGCGATCGCGCCGCCGTACTGGTTCACCCGCGGGTCGTCATCGTCGAGCCCGTAGTGATCCAGGAACGCCAGTACCTGAACGGCGAAGGCCTCGTTCAGCTCGAACAGTCCGATGTCGTCGATACTCAGGCCGGTCGAGCGGAAGGCCCGCTCGGTGGACGGGATCGGGCCGATCCCCATCACCGCCGGGTCCACCCCGGCAAAGCCGTAGCCGACCAGCCGCATCCTGGCCGGCAGGCCGAGTTCGGCGGCGATGTCAGCGGCAGCCAGGATGCAGGCCGTCGCGCCGTCGTTCAGTCCGGCCGAGTTGCCCGCGGTCACCCGGCCGTGCGGCCGGAACGGGGTCTTGAGCGCGGCGAGGTCCTGCAGCGTGGTGCCGGGGCGCGGTGGCTCGTCTTTGACCGCCAGGCCCCAGCCCAGCTCGGCGGACCGGATCGCGACCGGCACCAGGTCTGGCTGGATCTTTCCCTCGGCGTAGGCCTTGGCAACCTTCTCCTGGCTGCGCTGGGCATACCGGTCGGCTCGGTCCCTGCTCAGCTCGGGGAAGCGGTCGTGCAGGTTCTCGGCGGTCGCACCCATCGACAGTGCGTCCAGATCGACGATCTTATCGGCCAGGAATCGGGGATTCGGGTCGGCCGCCTCACCCATCGGGTGCCGCCCCATGTGCTCCACGCCGCCGGCCAGTGCGATGTCGTAGGCGCCGAACGCGATCGAGCCGGCCACCGTGGTCACCGCGGTCATGCCGCCAGCGCACATCCGGTCGATCGCATAGCCGGGCACCGATCGGGGCAGGCCGGCCAGCAGTGCGGCGATCCGGCCGATGGTGAGTCCCTGATCGCCGATCTGGGTGGAGGCGGCGATCGCGACCTCGTCGATCCGCTCCGGCGACAGTTGCGGGTGCCGCCGGATCAGCTCGCGGATCACCGCGACGATCAGGTCGTCGGCCCGGGTCTCGGCATACATGCCCCTGCTTGCCTTGCCGAACGGTGTACGGGCGCCATCGACGAAGACGACTTCGCGGACCGGGCGGGTTTGCCGCCGGGTTCTCCCGGCGGATGCTGATGAGGTCACGGGCGTCTCCTGTGCATGCATGCGTGGTGTCAGTACTAGGTTACCAACGAGTAGGTTACCAGCGGGTAACTTGACGGCAAGCCGAGATGATCGAGCCTGGGCGAGCTAGGGGTGGCAGCGAATGGGTCCGAGCCGCGCGGTAGCGGCCGATCAGCCGAGTTCGGGATCGGTGAGCCCGGGCTCCGGCAGCTTCGCGGCCAGCGCCGTGCTGAGCCCGGCGGCCAACAGGTCGACCTGCCAGTCACGGGCGCCGAGTTCGGCCAGCCTGGCCGCCACCCCGTCCACGGTCAGCGGGCTAACCGAGCGCCAGGCAAGCCGGCGCAGCGTCTCGCCGGCAAGCAGGTTCTGGCTCAGCACCTGCTCGGCCTCGGCGGTCTCGGCGACCACCGCCTTGCAGGCGGCCAGCCGGCACGCGGCGGCCGGGTCCTTGTCTCGCCACCGCGATTGCGACGGCATCGCATCCGGGTCGGTGGCCGGCTGGGCCAGTTGGGGTAGGTCATGATCGGTGGCGTTACGGCCCTCGTCCAGAGCCTGGAACCAGTACTCGGCCAGCCGCCGTTGCCGCGGCCCTCGAAAGACGTCTAGTGCGATCAGGTCCGCCTCGCGCGGTGGGCTGGCGCGGACCGCCGCAATGATCGCCGAGTCCGGCAAGATCCGGCCCGGTGCCACGTCGCGGGTCGACGCGAGCCGATCGCGGGCCTGCCAGATCGAGCGGACCATAGCCAGCTGCCGCCGGGTCCGCAGGCCGTGAATGCCCGAGGTCCGCCGCCACGGATCGATCCGCGGCGGGGCCGGCGGAGACTGCAGGATCGCCGCGCATTCCTGCTCGGCCCAGCTCAGCTTTCCGGTCCGGCGCAGTTCGGCGAGCAGCACCTCGCGCAGTTCGATCAGCAACTCGACGTCGAGCGCGGCGTACACCAGCCAGTCGTGCGGCAGCGGCCGGGTCGACCAGTCCGCCGCAGAATGCCCCTTCTCCAGCGAGATTCCGAGGTACTGCTCGAGCATGGTGCCCAACGCCACCCGTTCGGAGCCGAGCAGCCGGCCGACCAGCTCGGTGTCGAACAGCCGGCGTGGCCGCATACCCAGCTCGGCCAGGCACGGCAGGTCCTGGGACGCCGCATGCAGGATCCACTCGGAGTCAGCCAGTGCCAGGTCGATCGAGCTGAGGTCGGCAAGCTCGATCGGGTCGATCAGGAACGTGCCGGCGCCTTCCCGGCGCAGCTGCACCAGATAAGCCCGCTGGCTGTAGCGATAGCCGGAAGCGCGCTCGGCATCGATCGCCACCGGCCCGCTGCCGGCCCGCAGCGCAGCGGCCGCCGAAGCCAACTCGGCCGGGGTCCTCAGCGGTTCCGGAGTGCCGTCGCGGGGGCTGCGTAGCGCGCGCGCAGCGCTCGCTGGATCCTGCTCGGAGGCCTCAGTCGTGGCCCGACGGGAATCCGACAATCCTTCAGCGCTCACCGAGAACGGCCACGCCTTCCGGGGGCAGGCCGGCAGCGGTGCACAGCAGGTCCACGAAAGCGCGCAGGTGCGCCGACAGGTCGGTTTCGGTCGCGGTCCAGGAGCCGCGCAGTTCGAGCTGGGTGTTGCTGGATGGGCCGTGCACATCGCCGAATCGGGTCGAGGTGGTCTGGGTGACGGTGCCGCCGACCGCGGTGTTGGCTGCCCCTCGGTGCTCCAGCGATTCGGTCAGCCAGCTCCAACCGACCGCGGGCAACAGCGGGTCACCAGCCATGTCCGCGGCCAGGTCCGCCTGGGCGTAGCCAACCAGCCGCAGCTCACCGTCCCACGCCTCCGCACCGTCCGGGTCATAGAGCACCACCAGCCGTCCGGTCGCGCAGTCCGGGTTACTGGCGGTGCTGATGTCGATCGCGACCGCGAACGACCAGGGTGCCAGCCGCTGCGGTGGCCGGATCCGCTCGACCCGAGCTTCTTGCCGTACCTGGGTGGTGAGCAGCGTGCTGACGGCGGTACGGAATGCCTCGGGGGCGCTGCTCGGCACAGCGTCGGCATCGAGACCGCTGTCCGGCACGGTCTGGCCGTCCGAAGTGATGCCGGGATCGGGCAACATGGTGGGTGCAGTTCCCTTCCGAGTAAGAGTATGCGCGTCTAGAACTTCGCATGGTGCTTGCCCACCCGGCGGAAGGCGCGCCGCGCGGCCACGGCGGCGGCCATGCGACGATGAAAGTGATGACTACGATCGAAAATCAGGCTAAGTACCCCACAGCGAATGCCGATTCGCTGCTGCTGCGGGCTGCCGCCGGGCACCAGGTGGCGCACCCGCCGGTGTGGTTCATGCGCCAAGCTGGCCGCTCGTTGCCAGAGTACCGAGCGCTGCGCGCCGGCACCTCGATGCTGCAGGCCTGCCGGACCCCGGAACTGGTCACCGAGATCACCCTGCAGCCGGTTCGCCGGCACCGGGTGGACGCGGCCATCCTGTTCTCCGACATCGTGGTGCCGCTGGTCGCGGTTGGTCTCGATATCGAGATCGTGGCCGGCACCGGTCCGGTGGTGGCCGAGCCGATCCGTACCGAAGCGGACTTGGATCGGGTCCGGCCGCTGGATGCCGGCCAAGTCCCGGACATAGCGGTATCCGTTCGGCAGCTGGTGGCCGAACTTGGGGATACCCCGTTGATCGGCTTCGCCGGCGCGCCGTACACGCTGGCCAGCTACCTGATCGAGGGTGGCCCGTCGAAGGATCACGCCCGGACGAAGGCGCTGATGCATTCGCGGCCGGCGCTCTGGCACGGTCTGCTTGGCCGGCTTGCCCAGATTTCGGCCACCTTCCTGAACGTGCAGATCGAGGCCGGCGCGGCGGCGGTGCAGCTGTTCGACTCGTGGGCGGGTGGCCTGTCGGCGGCCGACTATGCCGAGTTCGTGCTGCCGCACTCGCAGGCTGTCCTGAACGCGCTGCCCGATCAGCTTCCGAAGATCCACTTCGGAGTCGGCACCGCCGAGTTGCTGGATCTGATGCGCTCGGCCGGGGCGTCGGTGGTCGGGGTGGACTGGCGGACACCGCTGGACGTGGCAGCGACCAGGATCGGCGGCCAGACCCCGGTGCAGGGCAACCTTGACCCAGCACTGCTGCTGGCGGACTGGCCAGTCATCGAGGCCGCGACCCGCCGGATCGTCGCCGAGGGTCGCCGAGCGCCGGGCCACATCTTCAACTTGGGACATGGCGTGACTCCCGACACCGATCCGGACGTGCTGAGCCGGCTCGTCGAACTAGTGCACTCGCTGTAGTCGACGCCGCAGCCGCGAGACCGGAGCCGAGGAAGCCAACCGATGAGTGCGCTGCGGGTGGTTGTAGTCGGCGGCGGTATCGCCGGCCTTGCCGCGGCCGATCGGCTGGCCCGGGCCCGCCCGGACCTCGAGGTGATCCTGCTCGAGGCCACCGACCGGGTCGGCGGCAAGTTGCGCCGAGAGCAGGTGGCTGGTGCTTGGGTGGATGTGGGTGCCGAGGCGATGCTCGCCCGCCGCCCGGAGGGCTTGCGGGCGGCCGCGGCGGCCGGCCTGGACAGTGACCTGATCCACCCGCTGAGCACCGCAGCGCTGCTACGCAATCGTGGCGCCAACCGGCCGCTGCCGGCCCGCACGTTACTGGGGATCCCCGCCGACGTTGGCGCGGTGCGCTCGGCCGGGGTGCTGTCCGAGCCGACCCTCGCGCGCATCGCGGCCGAGCCCTCCGGCGGGCCGTACCCGCCGTTGACCGAGGACCTGTCGGTCGGTGACCTGGTGGCCAGCCGGTTCGGCGAGGAGGTCGTCGAGCGGCTGGTCGACCCGCTGCTCGGCGGGGTGTATGCCGGCCACGCGCACGCCATCTCGGTCGAGGCCGCGGTGCCGGCGTTGGCGCAGCGATTGCGCGCCGAGGGTGGCTCGCTGCTGGCCGCGGCCTCGGCCAATGTGGCGGCCGGTGCCCGGGACGAGCCCGGCCCGCCGGTGTTCGCTAGCTTGACCGGCGGCCTGGCGCGGCTCGCCGAGACACTGGCGACGCGCGCGGGCTTCGCGGTGCGGACCTCGACCACCGTGCGCGCGATCGCCAGGTCCGGAAACGGCTTCCTGCTAACCGTGGGCGCGGTACCGGCTGCCGAACAGCTACCCGCGGACGCGGTGGTGCTGGCGACGCCGGCCAACAAGACCAGCGCGCTGCTTAGCGACCTCGCGCCGGCCGCGGCAGCCGAACTCAGCGGAATCGAGACCGCCAGCATGGTGATCGTTACGCTGGCCTTCGCGGGGCTGCCAGCCAATTCGCTGCCGGCCGGCAGCGGGATCCTGATCCCGAGCGTCGAGCGCCTCAACTGCAAGGCAATGACGTTCTCGTCCCAGAAATGGCCTGGTGTCGGCGCCGAATCCGATGTCCTGCTACTGCGCGGCTCGCTCGGCCGGGCCGGCGAGCAGTGGGCGCTGCAGCGAACCGACGCCGAGCTGATCTCGGTGCTGCGCTCCGAACTCGCGCTGATCACCGGGCTCGTGGTCGAACCTGTCGACAGCCAGGTGCAGCGCTGGGGTGGCGCGCTGCCGCAGTACGCGGTCGGTCACGTCGGCAAGGTGGCCCGGATCCGGGCCTCGGTGGCTGCGGTTGCCGGCCTCGCGGTCTGCGGAGCCAGCTACGACGGGGTGGGCATCCCGGCCTGCATCGGCTCAGCTCACAGCGCGGCAGACCGGGTGCTGGCCGCGTTGCCGAGGCCAGCACAATGAGGTCATGGTGGACGGGAAGCAAGCGCGCGAGCTCAATGACGTGATCCGCTACACGGCCTGGTCGGTGTTCTCGCTGGCCACGCCGCTGGGCGACGCCCCGCGCGAGGAGTACGCAGCCGAGGTGGACGCCCTGTTCGCTGAGCTTGCCGGCAGCGATGTCACGATCCGCGGCAGCTACGACGTATCGGCGTTGCGGGCAGACGCCGACCTGATGATCTGGTGGCACGCCGAGACCGCCGACCAGCTGCAGGCCGCTTACCACCGATTCCGGCGAACCACGCTCGGCGGGCACTTGCGGCCGGTGTGGTCGGTGATGGCCCTGCACCGGCCGGCCGAGTTCAACAAGAGCCACGTCCCGGCATTCCTGGCCGAGGAGGAAGGTCGCAAGTACGTCTGCGTCTACCCGTTCGTCCGGTCCTACGAGTGGTACCTGCTGCCGGACTCCGAACGGCGCGCGCTGCTCGCCGAGCACGGCAAGATGGCGCGCGACTACCCGGATGTGCGAGCCAACACGGTCGCGTCGTTCGCGTTGAACGACTTCGAATGGATACTGGCGTTCGAGGCCGACGAGCTGCACCGGATCGTCGACCTGATGCGGCACCTGCGTGGCTCGGAAACCCGCCGGCATGTCCGCGAGGAAGTTCCGTTCTACACCGGGACCCGGCGGACGATGAGCGAACTCACCGCGGCGCTGCCATAGACCCGGACGAGTCCACCCGCGCCGGGTGTGCCGGTCAGCTGCCGGTCGGTGCCTCGGTGAAGCTCATGCTGATGGAATTGATGCAATACCGCAGGTCGGTCGGGGTGCCGTAGCCCTCGCCCTCGAAGACGTGCCCGAGGTGGCTGTGGCAGTTGGCGCACAGCACCTCGACGCGACGCATGCCGAGAGCCTCGTCGGCGCGCTCGATGATCGCGTCGCCGGCAAGTGGTGAGAAGAAGCTCGGCCAGCCACAGTGCGAATCGAACTTCTGATCCGAACGGAACAGCTCGGCGCCGCAGGCCCGGCAGGAGTAGCTGCCGGTCCGGTGGTTGTCGGTGTATTCACCGGTATAGGGACGTTCAGTGCCGGCTTTGCGTAGTACCGCGTACTCGGCGGGAGTAAGTTGGGCGCGCCATTCCGGATCGGACTTGGCGACCCGGGGGGCACTCTGGTCGGTCGTCATGCTTCGACAGTACCCAGCGCCGCAGCGGGCCAGGTCTTACTAGCGGCTTACCAACTGGTGACGACGGCCAGCACACTCAGCACGATCGGAGCCAGGATCAGCACCACCAGGATGATCGCCATCGGCCGCGACACCGCGCCACGCCTGCTCAGGCCGGCGGCGAAGTCGCCCATCATCTGGATCTCGCCTTCCGGAGAGTACTGGCTGACCGGTCGATCGAACTTCGGGTCGAGGTAGACCATGTGATGCTGCCCGGTGGCCGAATGCTGCGGCCGTCGGGGCTGGCTCGGGTCACTGTCCACCTGAACAGCATGCCTTGTCCGGCGCACAATTGTCAGGCAGCAATCTGTTTCGGGTCAATCGGTGAACGTCAGGGCCCGGAACCGGTCGATCAGCTGGCCGGCCGCGACCGGATCTGCGGCGGCAATCTGCAGCGGCACCCGCTTGTAGAGCCACAACAGCAGGTCCGAGGCCGAGGCACTGATCGACGGCAGGCCGGCCACCGCGCCGCGTTCGAACCGGATAGTGCCGGCCAGCTCCGCATCGCTGACCGTCCAGCTGGCTTCGGCGTCGGTGGCGATGAGTGTGAAGGCGCCGCCAAGGCTGGGCTGCGCCGTGGCGGGCGGGTCGGCCGGCGATGCCACCGAGAAGGTCAGCAGTTCCTCGATGGAGTCGACCGACATCGGGGCTTGCAGGCTGACTTGCTGGCCGGTTGCATGCTCGGCGTCCCACCGGTGCACGGCAGCCTCCTGGACCTGGTGCCGGGTGATGAAGCCGACGTCCTGCTGGGCTGGCGCCCAGGTCCACACTGGCTGCTGCTGGTCCGCCGCCCGCAGGATCTCGACCAGGCGCGCGGCGCCGGCCCGAAACTCGGCGATCAGTACCTCGCGTTCCGGCGGCGCTGGACGGTCGAGCTGGGGTGGCGCGCTCAGTCGCTGCTCGACGATCAGGCCCCAGAACCAGTGCACGAACCAGACGTGCTCCACCAGCCCGGCCACCGACCAGCCGGGGCAGTGCTCGACGGGCGCATCGAGATCTCGCTGCGCGGCGTCGGCCAGCGCGGCACTCTGTAGCGCGATTTCGGCGAGGTAGTCCAGTCCGGTCGCCGCCGGGTGTAACGAGGTCATGACGACGAACTTAACCGTCGACTTCCGGCGGTCCAATGCTTGCGACGGTCCAATGTCAGCGAGATCCTTTATCGTTCGGATATGGCATCGCCGTTCACAGAGGTCGTGGTAGGGGATCGGACCGTCAAGATCACCAACCCGGACCGGGTCTATTTCCCGGCGACCGGGGCCAGCAAGCTGGATCTGGTGCGCTACTACGAGTCGGTAGGCGACGGCATCGTGCGCGCGTTGCGTGAGCGCCCGTGCATGCTGCACCGGTTTCCGGACGGCACCGGCGGCGAGCGGATCTACCAGAAGCGGTTGCCCAAGGGCGCGCCCGAGTGGGTGCAGTCGGTCGAGGTCAAGTTTCCGTCCGGGCGGACCGCCGACGAGTTGTGTGTCACCGAACTGGCCAGCGTGATCTGGGCAGTGCAGATGTCGACGGTGGAGTTCCACCCGTGGCACTCCCGGCGGGCCGACACCGAGCGTCCCGACGAGCTGCGGATCGATCTGGATCCGCAGCCCGGTACCGACTTCGCCGACGCGGTCAAGGTGGCCGGTCTGGTACGTGAGCTGTTGGCCGAACTCGGCGCAACCGGCTGGCCGAAGACCTCGGGCTCGCGAGGCATCCACATCTACCTGCGGATCCATCCGGATCATGGCTTCACTCAGGTCCGGCGGGCGGCGCTGGCGCTAGCCCGTGAGATCGAGCGCCGCAACCCGGCGCTGGTCACCACCAAGTGGTGGAAGGAGGAGCGTGGCGAGCAGATCTTCATAGATTTCAACCAGAACGCCCGCGACCGGACGATCGCCTCGGCGTATTCGATCCGGGCGTCGACCGGCTTGGTGTCGGCTCCGATCACTTGGCAGGAGCTGCCCGACGTGCGGATGCAGGACTTCACGATGGCGACCATGCCGGCCCGGTTCGCCGAGTTGGGTGACGTGCATGCAGGCATCGACGAGCACCCGTTCGACATCGGTGAGCTGCTGGAATGGTCGGAGCGAGATGAGCGCGATCACGACCTCGGCGATGCGCCGTATCCGCCGAACTTCCCGAAGATGGAAGGCGAACCGATGCGGGTGCAGCCGTCTCGGATGAAAAGGCCGAACTGGGCCGGCACCCCTACAACGACCGACGGGGTCCAACCCCAACAGCTCGAGTAAGTCTCGGTCACGGGGATGAGGGTCTGCTGCCCCCGCATCGCTTCGCTTCTTGTGGGGCCGAAATCGATGGTTTTCGGCGTGACGCGAAATTGTCGGCGTGTGAGGTTGTGGTGACCGCGTGACTGAGGTCGCGGGCCTGGCAGTGGAAGAACTGCCGGATGCCCGACGACCTGTGCCTCGGCCTGGGCAACGGCGAGCTCGACGACTACCGACGCCGTCACCCAGCATGGCGGCTGCTGCGCGCTGACAACGTGCCGTTCATTCTGAGTTTCCTGTCGCAGACGTTCCTCGAGCCGAACGTGCGCCCAATGTCGGGCCCGGGCGCGGGGCGGGTCAAAGAGGTCGCGACCTCGGAGACCAGGCGGCTGTCGAGCGCGGGCGACATGGTGCTGGGAGTCTGGGAATCCGAGACGGGACGAACCGTCGTCCGCCGTAGCGAACTCGCGACGACTGCGCGGCTCGCCGTGAGCAGGCACAACTGTTGTGCCTGCTCAGCCGATCATCATTTGACGCGACCTCGTCCTTATCGCGCGGGGCCAGTTCGGATCTCATTGGCCCAGTCGGCGAAGAATTGGCGGACCGCTGGCGGGTCGACCCTGCGGAGGGACAGGTCGCGGTCGGTGTAGCGGGTGAGCATGTCGAACATGTCGGCGAGCACCTGTGGATCGAAACCTGCGTCGACGTCGGCTGCCAGTCTGAGGAGCGCGATCTTGGTGTATGAACTGCTGAGCATGAACATGTCCACGAAGTCGCGAGCGGCTGCTCGGTCGAACAAGGCGATCACTTTGCGGCCGGCCAGTTCGCTCGGGTCCAGCGTGGGTCCGGCGATGCTGGCGACTGGCGGGTGTCCTGGTGTTGCGTCCACCGCGATGTCGACCAGCAGTTCGTCGACGCCGGTGATCTGTAGACGGCAGAAGGTGGGCTCGTCCCGGAGGACCTGCAGCGTCCACCCGCGGGCCTGCGCGGCGGCGATGAACGCGTCCCGGGCGGCCGGAACCTCGCCTTGGCCTGGGCTGGTGAAGAAGTCGAGATCCTGCGTCGGTCGAATGGTGAGGTGCTGTGCCGCCAACGCGGCACCACCGGCGAGCAGTAATCCCTGAGACGCCGGGCAGCGCGAAGAA
>FTJM01377658.1_pt1 | contig 19167 bp, 18 predicted proteins | sample 1658941 | NCBI WGS metagenome assembly FTJM01 (sample SAMEA3914876, study PRJEB12502) | metagenome | biome: forest; material: soil | place: USA | collected 2011-06-22 | depth 0.3 m
GCCATGAGCCAGGACGGTGGCAGCGTCGCACAATCACCGTCGTAGCCCGTGGTCTGCACCTGGCTGGTCGGCATGCAGAACACCCAATTCCCATTGGACTGTCCGAGCATGAAGCCGCTGACGCTGCCACCGTCCTGGCTCATGGCGACGTTCCAACCTGTGCTCGGTGACGACACGGTCGGTCGCACCCAGGCCTGAACCGAGAAGTTATCGGTTGAATCCCACTGATTGTTGGACGTGTTCAGCGGAACAGCAGGATTACCCGTTCCGGTGCCTGACCAGCCGGCCGCCCCGTCGAAATGCATCGCAGTCCCATTCGAGCCAGGGCTTGCCCAAGGCGCACCATCGGTACCGCTCGTCCAATGCGGGGCCGTGGTGTTCGCTGTTATTCCGAGCGGAAGTGAGTTGTCGGGGATCACGTCGGCAACCGTGTTCGGGCTGTTGACGGTGTCTTGGCTGTCGGTCTGCCACAGGTGGGATTCAACGCCGCCGGTGACGTCCGCGGCGGTGAAGGTGGCCGTAGTCATCGGCGACACCGTTCCGGTCGCATCGATCGCCCACACGTAGATTGAGAAGGCGGTGGACGGCACGACCACGGAGACGGTGTTCCACGGGTTGCCTGCCGCGTCCGGTTCGTCGGTGCTGCACACCAGCCCGTAAATCGGCCCCATCGAAACGTCGGCGAAGGTGCCGCACGGCGTGCTCGCCAGATCCGGCAGATCGTCACTGAAGGAGTACGCGTAGCGCTGCACGCCGGTCGTCGGATCGGACGCCGCGTCGGTGAAGGTGATCGTCCGGGAATCGAGGACGGTCGCCGTTCCGTTCGCCAATGCGGATTCAGCGGTGACTACCGGGCCGCTCAGCTGCGCACCCGAGCTCGTAGTTCCGTCGCAGTTACTTACCGGCGACAGCTTGTTGTCGCTCTGCGTCCGGGTCGCGACGGTCCAGGTGAATGCAGTGTTGTTCGGGATGGAGAACTGCCCAGCGACGGTGTTGGCCGACACTGTCACCTGCGCGAGCTGGGTACTCGCCGTCGTGTACGGGGTGAGATAGGTGTGCGGGGTGGCGCCGGCATAGGAAACGGTGAACTCGGCTCGGATCTGCTGACCGGCCGGCCCCGGGTTCTTGATGTTCGCATGCAGCACGACGGCCTGATCACCGCGCACCGCCGAACCGCACGGCAGGCCAGGACTCGCTGCGCCGAAACCGGGCGACGTTGGCGCGGTGGCCACGGGATCACTGACGTGGAACACGCAGGTAGCACTCCACGGGCCGGATTTCAGACCGTCGGTACCCTGCACCTTCCAGTAATAGGTGTGCGCATCCTGGAATTGGTTCTGGTTCCAGCTCTTCACCCACGCCAGAGTGTTAGCGGAGCCCGTGAGGAAGGTCAACGACGGGACGGAGTGGGTAACTGAAGGCATCGCTGCATCCCACCACAAGAAGTTCGCAGTCAAAGCACGCGTAGTTGGCGCGTTGATCGTTGCCTTCCACGACGACGGCTGCGAACCGTCAATGGTGTTACTCGAGTTCCCACAGACCGTCGGTATGCTCGGAGACGCCCTGTTGAACTTGACATTCGTTGGCGCGGAGGGCGGCGCGTCGTATAGGACGTACAGCTTGATGTTGTAACTCTGATAAGTGTAGAGCCCCGCGGTCTCGGTACCGACGAACCCGAAGGCGCCGCCGGAGGTGCGGGTGTCAGCCCACGACTTGATCTGGCTCGTCAGGCCCGCTCCAGCCAGTGTGCCGGTGGTACCTCCCGGAGTGCCGCTCGCCAAGACGGTCGGGTGCCCGGTCGCACCATAGAAGCTGTAGGCCGAGGCCCAGTACACCCGAGTCGTGTAAGCGTTCTTGGTCCCTGCCTGCCAGCCAGTGTCGAGTTCGGCACCCAGGATCTCATCTCCGAACAGTGACTCGTACGGGTAGTGCGCGACCGTGCGCCATTCGGTGTCGCCGCCGTCGCGTGCGTTTCCGAACTGGACGCCGCAGTTGTGGCAGCTGAAGCCGTCGGTCTTGTAGGAGTAGGAGGAGTTGTAGTCGACGAAGATGCTCGGATCGAGGTTGATCGGGAACGCGGAGGTAGGCTGCTTTGCTAGCCAGGCGGGATCCAGCGATAGCACGATACGTCCCGCGGAGGCGGTCAGCTTGGCGTGTGCGCCTTCCATCGGCTCGCCGTCTGCGCGGAGCACCATCGGTGTCGCGAAGTTGACAGCAGACATCGGTCCGTCACCGCTAACGGAGCCATCAGCAAGCCTCCGCATTGTCGGAACAACGCCTGCGTCTTTACGGCCGAGCAGTTGACTCTTGGTGCCAGTTCGGATTGCGAACGAGAACGAGGTGCCAGCACCTGGCCCCTTGAGCATGACCGATTCCTTCACGCCGGTATCGACGACGGTGTAATCCAGATCCGCGTTCGCCCAGGCATTCGGATATCGAACCGAGGTCCCATCGCCGGTCTTGGTCGGAACAACCGCGGCGGAACCTTGCGGTGTCATGCCGACCGACCCGGACGCGGTGTCGAAGGTGACCCCGTACGTGGTCGAGGCGAAATGCACCCGCCAGCTATTGGCCGAATTGATCAACCCACCGCTGAGCTCCGCGTCCGGTACCAGGCTGCTATCAATTGGCTGGTATGTAGCGTCGGGCGCCAGATAGTTGACCGAGTGGTCCGCTAGAACCGCGGTATGGCTGCCGTCCGGATTGAGGTAGTCCGTTGATCGAGCCTTCCGGCTCGAGACGACCGACTGCGATAGATCGCTCGCATTCCGCGGCGACTGCGCTACCGCCTCCGGCCGTGGCGAGCTGGGTTCGGCACGCGCTCCAACAACCGACAATGTGCTTAGCGCTGTTGCGGAGACCGTGAACACAACCGTAGCCCGAAAAAGGGCGCGTGAGAACGTCATTCGACCCCGAGAGTCCCTCTTGAGAAATGGAGGCCTAGCCAGTGGCTAAGCAAAAGATGTGAAGAACGCAATCGAGAACCTACTACGCGGTCACGACATCTGCGCTCGAAGATCAATTGCTCGTTATCAAATCGTTACCATGATGGATGGAAGAGGACTCCCATTGCAGCCATAGCGAGCCGAGAAAACCGGATGCCCGGAAGGGTCTCAAAACATGCTGCGCATCCGGAAGTCGCTCGAACCTCCAGGGCGACTAGCGCCGAGGCTGTCGCTCCCTCGACCGCTGGCCGTCCCCCGTTCAGGTCCGTGTCCAGAGTCCGTCGCCCGACCGCGATGAAGGCCGAAGGTTTAGAGCAGGCAGGTCAGCACTGTGCCTGCGATCAACGCCGGCCCCATCGGCACGCAGGCCCGCAGGCTCCGATCTTGCGGGCGCGCGATTGCGAGGGCGATCAGGGCGATTGGGGCCAGCGACCAGACGGCGAGCTGGCCGAGGATGACGTGGGCCCATCCGCTCCAGCCGAGTAGCGCGGCGGTGATGCCGGCGAGGTAGACATCGCCCATCCCCATGGCCGACGGCGAAATTAGCGCGACACTGAACCAGAGGCCGGCGACCAGGGACGCTGCGAGCCCGGCCCGGAGAAGGCATTCGAGTTCGGCGTGAGTCTGCGTGGCCGCGGCCAGCGTGATCGTTTCCGCGATTGCGAGGGGACCGATCAGCCGGGCCGGCAGTCGATGGGTCTGCGCATCGACGACAGCCAGCACGCCTCCTCCGGTCGCGAGCAACCACCATGCGAGCGCTGGCGTACCGCGGCAGGCGACCAGAGAAAGACTGCTCGTCACGGACGCAACCGTGAACCAGCACACACCCCCGAAGCGACGCGGATGCCACCACCGATCGCGTCTGTCCTCAACGAGGCTCCCGGTCCATGAAGCCAGGACCGGACTCACCACCAGCGCGGCGGCGACAGCGGCGATTGGGGCAATCGCGGGCCACACGCTCAGCGCGCCCTAGCCAGCCAACGGCGGCGCCGCAGTATCTCCTCGGTACGGGCCGGAAGATCCAGCGGTGCCTCGCCGTCATCGGAACGGTTGCAGATCTCCGATCTCAGGTAGGCCTCAGCCTCGTCACATCGACCCTCTGCGTGCCGGATCGCGACGAGGTCGAGCCGGGGCTTCTCCTCGTAGGGAGCGGCGAGCAGCGCGATCTCGGCGGCCGCTCGGGCAGTACCGAGATCTCCGGCGGCGAGCCCATGCGTCGCGACGATGTGCGCAACGTCGACGATCGCATCGACATAAATATGGTCGAACCTGTTGCCGTCGGTGAGCCATTCGTAGCCGCCGCTACGTAGCTGGTCGAAGGGTGGCCCGCTCACCAGGGCGAGTGCGGTGTTGAGGTCTGGGATGCCTTCGGGTCCCCTCATCTGGCCGCGGAGCCGGAGCCGTTTGAACAGGTCGGCGTCCAGGAGGACGCCCCGGAGCTGGTAAAGGCCGACCCCTCGCGCTCTACCTTCCGGTGATTTGGATGCGTCGGGCAGGTACCTGTCTGCGGTGCGTGGGTCCGTGCCGAGCCAGCCTTTGAGGACGGCGAGGCGGCTGTAGGCGGTGGACACGGCGACGTTGAACGCCGCGGCGACCTGTTCCGCGGTGGCGCCGTGGTCCCGGGTCGCGAGGTAGGCAGCCAGTTCGGTGTAGTAGGCGACCCGGCGCTGGACGTCCGCGCTGCGTTCGCCGTGAGCGCGGAGCTCCACCGGCCCGAGCAGGCTGAGACGAGCCAGCGGGCAACCCGGGTCGAACCACGCCACCAGATCCTCATCGAGACCCGGATCGGCATCACCCAGCTTTTCTCGAAGCTCGGGCGCAACCCGTGGCGCGAGGGTGTCCAAGTCACCGGTGGTGGTCGCCGCCCGTTCGAGATAGGCCTCGTCCGCAAGCGGGAGCAATGTGGACTTGGCCGCCGCGCTGAGCGTCTCGTCCGCCTCGCGGCGCGGGCGATGGCCACCCTGATCGTCGGCTACCTCGGAGTTCTCGCGGGGAAGGGTCAGCTCGTCGCGAAGCGCGCCGGCAGCGTCGCAGAACTGCTCGTACCCCGCCTCACCGGTGGAGGGCGGCATCGGATGGTCACGAAGCTCGGCAGCCTGAGCCAGCAGTTGCGCGATAGGGCGGATCTGTTCGGCGGGCAGTTGCTGGGCGATGACGTCGAGTCCCAGCTCCGGGATGAGCAGCCGGCCGTTGAGAGTCAGGGTGGCGGTAAGCCCTTGGCGGGTCTCGGCGGCATCGACGCCGAGCAGTACGACTGCTACTGGACTACGCCGGTCCGAGCGCGGATCCAGATTCGAGAGCAGTGGGTTGAGCTGTTCGCTGCTCGTGGCTGTCGACCCAGTCTGGGTTGCGGCCAGTAGCACCGCGGGCATCCAAGGCTCGCCGGGCGTGCGGCCTAGCCGTCGTGTGAGTAGATCGGTCTCCAGGTCATCCTGTGCAGTGAGGCCGCGGCGGAGTTCGTGTGCCGCCGCTCGAACGGCCTCGTCCAGCTGCGCCGGGTGCAGTCGGTCTGGGTTGAGGTCGGCGACGTCGTCACCCAATCCGACTATGGTGGTGGCGACCTGATTCGACCAGGCGTTGACGGCGAGTTCCGCTGCCAGGAACCGGCCGAAGTCGAGGCACCGCTCACTGTCGCCGGTCACCGCAAGCAGGCCGGCGGTTTCCAGGTCAAGCAGCCAGGTCCCGCCGCCTGGCTCATGACCAACCGTGACCAACGCTGGGTATGGCGCCAGCGCCGTCGGGTCAGCCTCGGCGGTGTGCGGCAACAACGCGTCGAACCCGAGCGACCACCGCAGCCGGGCCTCGTCGGACTGCCACGGAGCAGGAGGCTCGGCCGAATGGGGTGCGCACAGATGCAGCACGAGCTGCTGGTCGTCTAGTCGGGTCGCAAGAATGTTGGGCATCACGCCGGCCGGGTCCGCCGCGATCACAGCGGCGAGGCTGCGGAGGGCGCTGTCGAGGAACTGAGTGTTGGCGAGAGCAGCCGGTTGGGCGGCGATCAGCGCGCGTTCTGCTGGCACGGACATGCTCGGTGCGGTCGCGATGGTGCGGCCGGAGCGCCGGAACCGGTGCTGCCGGCGGCGGTGCGCCACGAGCATCGTCGAAAGCCCGGCGGCAAGCAGCAGTCCCCCACCGGCGAACAATTCCTGATACGCACCGACAGCAGAATGTTGCGCGGATCGACCCGTCTGCGGCTGTTCAACAGATGAGGGATGCCTGGCGGCGGGCGCACTAACATTCGGGGCCGCCTGCGGTCCTGAACCTGCCGATGAGGGCCTTGTTGGGTCCGGGCTTCCGGGTACCGGAGCACGCGGGATCGGGCGAGTTGGGGTAGATGTTGGTGTCTGATGCGGAGCTGCCGGCGCCTGCTGCCGAGCACTGGCCGGGAGGCCGATGGTCCAGCCCGGTTCGATGTGATCGGGATCGGTGAATTGCGCTCCATTCGGCTCCGCTCTGCCTTCGTTGCGTTCCCATGCATCTCGCCAGTCGTGCATACCGTTTAGGTCGGCGAGGCCGGAGAGGGTGTCCCCGATCTGAACTGTGACCATCCGTTCCGTGGCCGTTGTAGTAGCGAGCGCGCCAGGTAGCCCGTGGGAATCGGCGGGCAGAGTGAGGACGGTGTCGGCAACGATCTCGTTGTCCTGGCCTACCGAACCTTGATTGAGGTTTCGAATGTCCTTGTACCGCTGGGCCGGGTCACCAGGAAGGTAGCGCTCGGCAATGCTCCAGAGGGTGTCGTAGCGCTGCACTCGGTAAGTCGGCAGCTCCATGCTGGTCGTATCGCTGTCCGGCGTGGAGCGGATCGTCGGGTGCGGAAGCGAATTGACCGCGGCGCTGGCGATGCCGTTGCTCGTGGGCGACGCGACTGCGATCTCGGCGTGCGCAGGCGGCAGAGCAGGCTCGATCGGTGCTGCAACGAACAGCAGCGCAACGGCGGTGACGAGTCCGGCCGGCCCGAGCCGGCGCATCCCATGCAGTGGAGCTGACGCCCGGGGTCCGCGGAACCGGATGCAGCCGACGGCTTCCTTCACCGTGGCCACAGTGAATATGACCCACGCCACCCAGACCGCTACCCCAGCCGCGGCCCGGAAGGAATCGCCGGTGTCATCGCGACTAGCGAGGCTGATCAAAACCTGGTGGACAGACGGCAGGCCGTGCGGCACGGCGCCGATCGCGACAAGGACGGCTGGCACGGCGAGGACGACCCCGAGCAGTGCCACCAGGGATGCGAATGCGCGCGTCACAGCAGCGCGGTCACCACGTCGAGCCTTCATGGCGCCTGTCCGGTGCTCACGCCGACGAGAAGCTGTGCGGTCGCGGTCCGGGTCGCGGTGAACGCCGCGCCGCTGATCGGCCCAACCACGGACACCCGCACCGTTACCGCGACGGTGGCTGGTCCAGTGACGGTGACCGTGCCGGTTGCCCCGGTGCTCGCCAGGTAGGCGTCGGCGGCCGCAACGGCGGCGCGGGCATCGACCGTACCGCCGGCTGGCCGCGGGCCGACCGCGATCACCGCTGCCCGGGCGGCTTCGGCGGCATAGGTGTCTGCTTGTTCGGCGCACTCGAGTTTCGCGGAGCCGTCGACAATCAGCATGACGGTAAGCAGGAGCGCGGGCGTGGTGACTGCAACCCACAGCACCACGGAGCCTCGTTCATCGTGGCGGCTCCGATTGCGGCCGTACCGGTACAGGCGGCGAATCACGAGATCGACCGGTATGGGTCCAGAGCACTGCTGGCGCTGGCTTTCAGCGTGCGGGTACCTGGCAGGCCGGCTATGCCAATGTCGCTGAGCGACACGACGCAGCCGATCCGTACCGTCACCGCCGCTGGCGTGCCCGGCGGAAGCTGGAAGCTGCTGGTGTCCACGACGACGTCCGGCGTCCCGAGACAGTTCAAGTGCTGGGCTCGCAGGCTGGAAAGTGCGCTGCTGCTGGCGATCTGTTGTGCTTGCGCCGCGGTTCGGGCGATCGAGGCGTCGCGGGCGGCGGAGGCGGCGATCCCGTTGATGCTCTGGGAGGCGATGGCAATACGGCCCCCGACCATCAATAGGCCGAGCAGGAAGATCACCGGCAAGGTCAGGATCGCGAGGGCGACCGGTTCGGACGCGCCACGGTCATGATCGGCCACAGCGCACCGCACTCGGCCTGTCAGGGAGGTCACGGTGTGGTGAACCGTTCACGTTCAGCGCTCGATGACTGGGTGACCGCGATCGACAGGCCCGGGATCGGGATGACCCGTAGCGCGTGGCCGCTACAAGTGACGGTGACCGCGGTCTGGGTCCGGCTTTCATTCACTGTCGGAGCGTGCACCGATCCCTGTCCGACGGTGGACAGGAAGGCAACTGCGGCGACGCGTCCGGCGTTCGCGGGCGCGTTCAGGACCCGGGCGGTGCGCGCACCAGTCTGGGCGGCGGCCTGACAGATTCTGGCATGGAACCACATCGCGACCTGTACGCCACCGATGCTCAACACCATGATCAACGGCACGACCAGGGCCCATCCGACGACGTCTCCACGATCGGGTGACTGGCGCAGCGAATCGATCCTGCGCCTGACAGCTTTGGCGAAGGCCTCGACACTCGGTGCACGAAGTGGCACAGCACTGCACCTACTTGCCGCCACTGTTGATCTTAGTGATGTAACTGCCGACGACGCCGTTAACAGCGGCCCACACCAGAAGACCGAAGACCACGCTCGCACCAGCGGCAATGGCCCAACCAGGAATGTCGCCTCGGTCCCGGTCAAGCTGACGGAGCCGTCGGGTTAGTGCGGCATGGCTTGAGATCGCCAGCAGCACAAATGTGGTTGCGATCCGAGCGAGCCGTCGCGGGATCGGTGCTGTGGTCATGGCGGGTTGTCCTTTCACTTCCTGTGCAAGGTATGCAGGTTCGGATCCTGGCTGTTGGTGGTCTCACGTGGTGTAGAGCCGGAGCAGCGGTGGGGTGAGGACGAGGAGGAGGAAACCAATGGCCAGGAGTGCGAGCGGCTGGACCAGCCGCTCGCTGGTGGCGTTGGCCCGAGCTTGCTGCGCAGCCATTTCGGCATGACGCAGGCTCCGAGCTTCCGCTAGCAGAGTGTCGAACACCGCTGCCCCGTCAGCGGCGGTGGATACGATATCGGCCAGGCCGCGCAGCTCCCCTACCCCAATCCGGTTGCCCAGTGCGCCGAGTGCCTGCCAGGGCGGCTCGCCGCCGAGCTCGGCACGCAGCACCTCGTCGTGAATCAGCTGGAACGGCCAGGATCGCCATGGACGCGAGGATTCTTCGAGCGCTTCGGCCGGTGAGCCTCGTGCCGCGCGTTCTTGTGCCACCAGACTCAGGAACGAGCGCAGGGCCGTGCCGAACTCACGGCGCGCTCGAGCTGCTTTCTGCCGTGTTTCACGGATCGGCAGCATCCACAGAGTGATCGCGAGCGCGACCGTGAAGCCGGCCGGCACGACGAGTGACGGCTCCTTTCCGGCGAGGGCGAATAGCGTGCTGACAGCAACGGGCATCAGCACGCCTACGGCGGCCCCGGAGGCCGCGCGGGCGGCTAGTTGGGCGCGGCTCATTTCCAGAATCGCAAGGTCTGCGTCGCTGACTCCGACGTAGGAGTCGACGGCTTTCAAAACGGCTACTGGTAACCAGCTGCGGGGGCGCTCACGCGCCTGGGAGGCAGGCCATTCAGCAACAGGCGCCGCGGACAGCTGGGCCATCGCTGCTGTCAGGTTCGGTGCGGCCGGGCGCAGCACGGCGGCCACGAGAACGAGGCCTGCGGCCACGAGCATGCCGCCGGCTGTCACCCACCCCAACGGCATCACGGTGCGCCAACCAGATCAGTACCGAGGTCGCCGTAACCTTGACCGCGGGGTTCGAAGTCCGCTGCGATGAGCAACCGCTCACCGGGCGCCTGCCTGATCATGCGCCCCAACCACACCAACGCTGTCCCGAAGACGGCCACCACACCGGCTAGGGCGAGCTGACCGACCGGAGTTCCGTATGGGGCGAGAAAGGACCGGGAGAACAACAGCATTCCGCCAGACATGACGATGAACAGAACCACAATGGTCCGAGCGTTGCTGCGATACCTCGCCCGGTCCGATTCGACATCGCGGCGCATCCTGATCTGGTCATCGACCGTGCCGGCGAGTGCCGTGAGGACCTGCGCAAGGCCTCGGCCGCCATGGCGCAGTTGCAGGACCAACGCCATCACCACCTCATCGGCTACCGGATCGGCTATCTCGCGAGCGAAGGACAACAGTGCGCGCCGCACGCCCTGCGGCTCCATTCTCGAAACGAGCAGCGATACCCGCTCGGCTATTGGCTCTGGCGCGACAGCCGCGGACTTACGCAACGCCATCTCCAGCGAGCTCGCTGCGCCCGAGGCGAGGAGATCGGCGAGTCGACGGGTCCAGCTCACCAACGCTTCCAGCAGGGCGATTTCCTCCGCAGCTGCCGAGCCGGCCCAGATGGCGGGCACCAGCAGCACCGCGCCGGCTGCGCCTAGGGCCGCAGCGATCCATCCGGTGAGTAGCAAGGCCAGCAGGCCCACTATCGCCGCCCCCAGTCGCAGCGGCGTAAGGTCGCCACGGCGGCCGAGCGAACTCAAGCGCCTGCCGCGAACACCAGCTGCCTGCACACCCAATCCGGCAGCAACCGCACAGATAATGCCGGTCAGGATCAGCATCCCGCCGATACCGATCAGCAGCACCGACCCGGTCACGAGGCAGCCCTCGAATGGTCGCTCGGTCCCCCGGAGCGTCGGTCCCAGTCCGACAGGGCGGGCTGCAGCCAACCAGCATCGAACCCGACATCTGCCAGTCGCGCTAGCACAGGTGCCGACGGCCGATGACCCGTCGGCACGGCCCGCCCGTCAGCGCGGGGTGAGAAGAGATGGCTGACAACCGGCAACCCCCTCTCGCCCAGCTGCCCGGAGTGGACTTCGATGACTTCGGAGACGAAACGTTGATGACGCTGATTTCGGCGCACGTGCACGATGAGATCCAAGGCCGTAGCCGCCCGCAGCGCCCATTCGATCGGCAGTGGCGGTTGGGCTTTGAACACCAGCTGGACGATGCGGTCGAATGTCTCAGCCGCGCTGTTGGCATGCAGGGTGCACATCACACCCGAGGTCCCGTTACTCGCCGCGTCCAGCAGGTGCACGATGTCGCCGCCGCGACTCTCGCCGAGGACAAGCACATCCGCGGAGTCGCGCAACGCGTGGTAGAGCAGGTCGGCCAGGTTCACGCACCCCATACCCTCAGAGTTGGCTGGTCGCGCTTCGTAGGCTCGCACCAGAGCCGGCGGTCGGCGCGGCACGACGCTGCCATCCAAAGCGCGCACAACCTGGCCTTTCTCGTCGCGCAACGGCAGAACATGCAAGCCGAGTTCGCGGTCGTCCTCGACCGTGACGATCATCTGATCCAGTGGAATCTCCGAACACAGTGCTCGCAGCAGGAAGGTCTTCCCCGCACCCATCGCACCGACAACGCAGACCTTCAGGCCCGCGAGGACCGCGCTACGCAGGAAGGCCCGCAGCGGCGCGTCGATCATGCTTAGCTGATAGACATCGTCCAGATCCGCCTCGACGTGGCGATGCACGCGGATGGTTCCAGCCGGCTGCGGAGTCACGTCGGTCGCTGCGGACAGGCGCGCACCGAGCTCGCCTACCGCCTTGAGTCGTAGCGCCATCAGCGGGCGGGCAGCTGAGAATTCGCGGGTACTGCCATCGCCCACACTTGAGCCGAGGCGCTGGATCAGATCCCGTAGCTGTTCATCGCTGCTCGCGATCGGTCGACCGCTGACCTTGCGGCCATCCGAGAGTCGCAGCATTGTCTCGGACGCACCGTTGAAGAAGATGTCCTCCACATCGTCGCGCAACAGCAGTGGCTCCAGCCTGCCCAATCCACTGACCGCGGCCAACACGGCCTCGATAAGCGCGTCCTCATTGGCGGGGCTTGGAGTGGCCAGACCGACCGACGAGCGATGCAGCACCCAGGACTCGAGTTCTTGAAGTACCAGAGTGCGGGTGCGCAGGCGTCGATCAGCAGGCTCCAGCGCCTGATAGCTAGTCGCGCCGCCCGCAATCAGTCGAGCTGATACCCGCTTGCGTAGTTCCTGCACCGTGGCAGTGAAGTCCATGCCCTTCGCCATCGCGGCCCTGCCGATTTCTGTTTCGGCGCGCCGATCCCGAACGGGCGCCGAGGTCAGGGTTTCCCGGCTCATCAGACCGACCCGGCCGCGTGCACACTCATCCCCGGATATGCCTCAGCTGCCGTTGCCGATCCGGTCTCCGAAAGCCGTTGCGCCACTGTCCGGGCCGATCGGAGCAGCCTCGATCGGTGAAGACCAAGCGGGCCAGCCAGGGCGCCATCGGAGAGCACCATCGCGGCGGCTCGATCGTCGGGCAACTCACCAGCGAGAGCCGTGCCGACCTGCCCAGCAATGGGTGCGGCCCCGTAAGGCCCCGGACCCGTCACCAGGACCGACACGGAGTCCAGATCGCCGAACCGATCCCGCAACAGCGACGCCGCGTTAGACGCTGCATGGATGGATCGCAGGCTTCGGCCGGCGACGAGCAGCACCCGATCCGCGGAACGAAGCACCGGCCAACAAGACCGGCTACCCAGCCGGCCCGCATCCACGATCGCATCGCGCTGCAAGACCGGCCATGCGTAGCCGAGTGCACCCGCCAGCCGTTGCCAGGCCGCAGCGTCCAGCGACATCCCCTGGCCAGCGTTCTGCAGTCCGGACAAGAACCACAGGTTCGGAGCCTCCGGCAGCGCCACGGTGTGTTCGGGCAGAAGTGCGACCGCACCCGGCCCCTCCTCACGGCGGCCGGCGGCAGACCAGGAGAGCAACCCTTGGTCGACTCGGATCCGGCCTGCGAGAAATCCGGCAGCCATGTCGCCGCCGGCGGCATCGGCGTCGATCAGCAGGATTGGCCTGGGCCAGCTCAAGCCGAGCGCCCACGCACAGGTCGTGGCGCCCGGTGCGGCCTTGCCTGCGACTATCGCGATGAGCATTGTGATCAGCCGCCAGTCGGAAGTAGGAGCAGGGTCAGGTTTCCCGCGGCTGCAAGTTGCGCGACCGCGAATCCATCGGTGGCTAGTACCCGGACATCCACCACCGTGACGCCGGTTGCGGCATTCGCGGAGCCCGACTCCACCACGATCGCCCGGATTCCCTGGGTCTGAGGTGGCGCGGATGCGCCAACTGTCGATCCGCCGGCGCCGCTCGGCGTGGCGACGATAAGAACCTGCTGGCCCGGACTTACTCCACGCGCCGGTAGTTGCCCGTCCTTTAATGCGAGAGGCACGAGCACTTGCCCAGCAGCGAAGCCATCGCTATCGCCGACCTCGCTGAGAGTGATTAGCGTCCCGGGCCGCAGCGTGACCGTGGCGATCTTGCCGACCACGGAGCTGCGCAGGTTTGCTGACACGGGAGTCAGCGCGGGATCCGAACTAATCCGAGCCGTGGCGAGGTCCGCCTCGCTGATCCGGGTACCGAGCGGCACCGCGCGGGCAACCACCAGAACCGATACCCGCTTCGAGTAGGCCGGCACCGCATACATCAGAACCAATCCCCCGAGCAGAACAACGATCACTGCCGCGGCAAGTCCCTTCGCCGTCCATCGGCGCGGCGCTGCCGCCTGCCGAGTCGCCGGCACGATCGGTGTCTCTGTACTTCTGTGTCCATTCATCGCGACACTGCTAGGTGAGGATGCCGGCGGCCGCGGCACGGTTCGTCGATCATCGCTATTCATCGGGTCACCACCGACTGCGCTTCCGCAACTGCGAAGGTCGACGATGTCGTAGTCGTGAGCGCTGGAAGCTCGCCGCCCGTGCTGCCTGAGCCGGTCCACGACACCGACCAGGTGATCGCGTACGTCGCGGTGACCTTGCCATCCACGCTGCCGAAGGTTGAGTGAGGGTAGGAGTAGTCGCACCCACCTGGTGCGGTCGCCCACGGCCTGTCGTGACCCGGCACCCACGCCCGTCCCGGTCCCGCGCAGGTGACGACCTTCCCGCCGTCGCCTGGGGTGAAACGCAGCTGGACGGGCGTCACCGTCACCTGTGCCCACGCACCCGCCGCGCTCGCCTTTGCTGACAATGGTTGGTAGCTGGCCGGGCTTGTCCAGAACCAGGTCGGCACCCGGACCACCGTGTAGCGATCACCATTGCTCAATCGACCATCCGGCGACATACCGACGGTGGGATGCGGCAGAGTCAAGGTCTTCAATGCGCGCTGAGCGAGTTGCGCAGGGGTGACGGTGGGCGCGCCCGGTGCGGTCGCCTCCCATTGCATTCCCTCACCGCCAGCGGCTCCCGGACCGAAAGGTGGGCAGGTGTAGGTGTAGATCGCGCCATCGCCAGCGACATGCCCTGCCCACAGCCCGCTCTGGTAGGCCGGCTGCGGACTCATGTAGTGCCAGTAGCAATGGCCAGACCAGTACCCCAGCTGAGGGTCGTAACACGGATAGTCCTTGCCATCGGTGCCGACGCAGCCCGTGCTGCTGCCACCACTCGAACCGGCAGACCCTGGCGTCGGCGGCGCCGAAGCCGCCGGAGGATCGACCGTCACGGTACAGACGCCCGATAGCGGGTCGCAGCTGGTCGGCGGATCCGCAGCGGACCTCCACGATGCACAGACCGACGCCACGCTCAGTGCCGCCACGACGGCCACGCACCCCGTGATCAGCCGGTGCATGTCTTGCTCGTTTCCGGTGTCGCCCTCGCGACCCCCCAGCTTCGCTGGGTGTAGATCATCTCGACAGCAACCCGGTGGGGCGGTGCCACCTTCGCTGGCGCGTACGGGACCACCTTCCCTGTCGCCACTACGACCTCCACCCAGCTGGGCTCAGCGGTCGGGCAACTCGACAACAGGACTGTCGGGTATGGCTTCGCGGCCAGGTTGACCGCAACGACCGTAACTCGTGGCGTTGGCGGCGTTCCCTTGAACGCCACACCCTGCCGCTCCAGCCCGGCCAGGTAGTAACTCATCTGGGATTTGAATGGATCGAAGCTGTACCTCGTGAAATCGGCATCCGGTGGATAGCGCTGACCCACCTTCGGCGGTCTTGCCTCGGCCTTGCCAACTGCTTGAGCGAAGGCCAGATAAGCAGCCACAGCGCTCTGTGCTTGTGGATTCCCGGGCGCCGAGGTGCTAGGTACCGCCTGCCCACTGCTGGCCGATGCGACCGCCGACGAGGATCGGACGGTGGTGCCCGCCGGAGAGGTCGAAGCCGTCGATCGACCGGACGTGCAACCGGCCAGCAGCCCTAGCATCGCGGCGACCATCACCAGCGGCACCAGGCCCGTGATCGAGTCAGACCATCGCTGGCGGACACTGCCGCTGGCATCATTATCGAATTCAGTCTGCGTCTCCGGCTGGCTTTGCATAATCTCCTCGACTCCAGTCAGCGCTTGCGGTGAGCTGAGACCAGTCCCACCCATCGGATAGGTGACAAAGCCATGTCGTCGTGGACATGCCTGGTATCACTCGTCGTGTTTCGGATATCGGAGGACGCGCGCCGAGACATATCCACTCGGCCTCGGCTGATCGACCAACGGCGATGCGGTGGGCGTGATCGCCCTGCCTGAGTCAGGTTGCCTTTGCATATCGGTCCCTCAGTTCATCAATGTTGGTGACAGGCAGCCGTGACGGCCGTGATGACTGCAAGGGACCAGGCCGATGACTACAAGCGCTGACCCATCCGACGTACGCCGGGCGCACCTAGAGGCTAAGATATGTCCGAAATGATGTCAACGCTTCGCCATAGATCCGACAAACGGGCCAGCGGCAAGTCCCGGCGGCCCGATCTGAGCGTGCGCGGCGCCGCGGTCATCACCGGCGCCGGCTCAGGGATAGGTCAGGCGCTGGCGTATGAATTTGCGGGTGCTGGCAGGCCGTTGGCCTTGCTCGACATCGACGAGGACAGTCTCGCCCGGACAGCGGCTCGCTGCGGTGAGATCGGCGCTGACGTTGGCTGTCACACACTCGACGTCGCCGATCCGGATGCGCTCGACGCAGCAGCAGCTGCCATCCATGAGCGCTTTCAGACGATCGGCATCGTCTGCAATGTCGCCGGCATCATTCATACCGGCAACCTGCTGGACTCCGAACTCGCCGACATCCATCGAGTCATGGACGTCGACTTTTGGGGAATCGTGCATGGAACAAAGGTGTTCCTGCCTTACCTGATCGCATCGGGCGACGGCTACCTGGTCAACGTGTCCAGCGCATTCGGGCTCGTCGCCGCACCCGGGTACTCGGCGTACAACGCAGCCAAGTTCGCGGTACGCGGGTTCACCGAATCCGTCCAGCAAGAAATGCTCGACGCCGGCCATCCAGTCCAGATCTCGTGCGTCTATCCCGGCGGTATCCGAACCGCGATCATGCGCAACAGCACCTGGGCCACCGGCTACGACGGCCCCGCATTGCAGCGAACCTTCGACCAAAGCGTGGCGCGGATGAGCGCCGAAGATGCCGCCACCAGGATCCTGCGCGGCGTCGCGGCCGGCAAATCCAGGATCCTGGTTGGCGCCGACGCGGCTATCAGCGATGCCCTTTCGCGTATCACCGGCACCGGCTATCAACGGATCGCCCGCACAGCAAAGGTGATCCACCGACGACGCGCCGGAAGAACGACCTACGGGGGTGGGTCGTGACGATGAGCCATCCGAGCTGGATGCTCATCGAGACCTTCGGTGACCATCCACCCACCGTTATCGGCCTGGGCAGCACACCACGCAGCCTGGTTCCGTTGCGTGCGGTCCTCGGCCGCGGCCGCTACCTCGCCGATGTCGAGTCCGCGATCACCCAGGTCCTGCGCGATCGCGCCCCGCTGCAGCTGCCCAGCGGCGACGGTCGGCGCGAACTTCGCGCCGACCCCCTCACCAGCTACCGCGGCCACGTGCACGGCCTCTACCTGTGGCTCGGCCGACCAGGCGAGCAGCCACCAGCACGTGACCCCGCCGGAGCGTGGCATTTCAACCTCACCACCGACACCATCGGCGGCAGCGACGACCTCCTTGACCTCTACGGCGAGCCGGCCGGCGAGCGACGCACCGAACGTTTCACCGCCGAGGCCTTCGGCCGGCTGATCGCGAACAACGACGAGGCCAGCGCCCTGGCCAAGATCGTCCAAGCCAAACCCGGCTTCACCCACCAGGCGATCTGGACGGTCCGCCGAAACGACGGCGCGCTGCGCGCCGCGCACTTCTCCTGCCGCGCGGTAGCCGAACACGGAACCGGCACGCCCACGGACCCGAGCCACCAAGTGGTGCTGCGCGGCATCACCCATGACCTCGGTCCCGCCGAAACCACGCCCAGCGCGCCACCACCAGTCGTGCTGGCCCAGCAAGTCCTCGCCGGCCTGTCCGAACCCGGCGAGCACCGGGTCATCGTCAACATGCGCAACCTGCGACCGCTGCGCTGGGTGGATGACCCGCTACCAGGCATCGCCTGGGAATACGAGACCGCGGCCGGCGCACACTGGATCCATCACGAAGACCTACCCGAGGCCGAGCGCATGGCAGAGTGCCTGGCCCACGGCAGCCAAACGACCCAGCTGCGATTCAGAACCACCGACCGAGACTGGCGCCCAGTAGCAGTCACCGCCCACCTGGTGATCCTGGACCAGCACACCACCGCCGCACTACTCACCCTCAAAAACGTCTGAGGCAGAGTGGCCCTACCAACGAGCCCCTGGTAGCGACGCGGTGAGTCGATCGACGAGCTGCGGGATACGGCGACTCAAGCGCAACGCCTCGCCCAAGGACAGACTGAACCGGACGATCTCCTCAGGCCCGGACAGCAGCGTATCCGGAAACAGCTCCAGAACAATCCGCGGTGCCCGATGCGGCGGCGTGCTGGCGCGCAGCGCACCGAACTCAAACGGCGCAGCCCCATACAGCGCCAGCCCCCGGATCGAACCCAGCAGGTTAACGCGCACGTCATCGAACAGGCAAGGCGCTGATTGGCACTCATCCCACGGAACGTGGACGCCCGCGTCGGGATAGCCGCCTTCTGGATGAGGATGACCGGCCGCATTCGCACACCAATGCCGGCCATGGTCGAAACGGCGAGAGAGATCGCTGACCTCGGGCCAGGGACCTCGTGGGCTAGGCCAGTTTTCGGGTTGGGTAGTTTCTGACATGGGTCGATCTCCTGTTCAGGCAGGGTTCGATCAAGGCCCGGCCGGGTGTTAGTCGCACCCGGCTGGGCCGCCTCCTACGGCAAGCGCCGCATCGGCCGGACAGCCGACACCGACCCTAGCCAGTACTCAGCACCCGCCCGAGATGAGACAGCGGTTGTGGACAACCAGGTCTATCCACAGCCCGAAGTCGGCTTGCCGGCAGCAGCACGCGTCGGGCGCCTCGAGTGTTGTCGACGGCCAGCGAAAAATGACCACCGCGTTGAACCAGCGTCGGGAGTAGGGACCCGCTAGGCCGGCCCGGACCCTCCGTCTAGCTTGCTGGTGCCGCCGACACCGAGGACTCGACCGTTCTGCGACGGCGCGTCGACGCCGTGCGGAGATCATCTGTCAGTCCCTGTCATCTCATCGATCGGGACCTGACCGTACGCGGCTCCGAAGGACCGTCTTGCAATTCATCGACATCAACGCCAACGGCTCGAACGCAGTCCGCAGAACATGTCGATCAAGCCGTCTCGGCGCGGTCGCCCGTCGTCACGTAGTCGACCAGTGGCTGGGTCGGAACCTTGATCAGCCGGCCAATCCTGATCACTGGCGTGGGCCACTGCCCGGTCCGAACGAGCTGGTACGCAAGCGTGCGCCCAATCCCCAACATCCGAGCCGCCTGTGGAACCTCAAGCACCGCCGGCAGCACACCGACGTTATCGCCCGCACACCGAATCTCCTGACCCATGACGCCCCTTCCGCTGCCGACCTACTCGGACAGCCCGCCCATCGCTATCCGGTCGAATCGACTGACACCTCCCGTAGGCGCCGGCCCGAGGATGATACGGACAGCACTCCACAGAACTGGACTCGAAAGGCCGCAGCCCGCGGACTCTCCCCTCGACGCCAACTCCGCCCGCAGCTCTTGGTCACACCTCGTGACGTTCGATGTTCAATCGTGCCGTCCCAGGTCCTCCCGTCCTGTTGACAACTCGTTGACACGAACTGAACTAGACGAGCCACAGAAACAACGAAGACCCCGGAATCCGAGGCCTTCATGGTGGGCGATACTGGGATTGAACCAGTGACCCCTACCGTGTCAA
>FTJM01360704.1_pt1 | contig 18365 bp, 13 predicted proteins | sample 1658941 | NCBI WGS metagenome assembly FTJM01 (sample SAMEA3914876, study PRJEB12502) | metagenome | biome: forest; material: soil | place: USA | collected 2011-06-22 | depth 0.3 m
CATCAGCCGGAACTGGCTGATCATCCGGCTGATGATGAGCGAGATGGCACCGATCAGCACCGGAATGCTGACCACCAGCAGCCAGGACCGGATGCTGTCCTGGCTGCTGGTGGTCAGCATTCCGGTGCTGATCGGTGCCATCTCGCTCATCATCAGCCGGATGATCAGCCAGTTCCGGCTGATGCAGCAGCGGATCGACTCGATCAACCGGGTGTTGCGGGAGCAGATCTCCGGGATTCGGGTCGTCCGGGCGTTCGTCCGTGAACCGTATGAGGTTGCCAGGTTCTCCGACGCGAACGGCGCGGTCACCAGCACCGCGTTGCGGATCGGCCGGTTGCAGTCGCTGCTGTTTCCGAGCGTGATGCTCGTGGTCAACGCCTCCAGCGTGGCGGTGCTGTGGTTCGGTGGCCACCTGATCAACGACGGCACGATGCAGGTCGGCTCGCTGACCGCCTACCTCAGCTACCTGATGCTGATCCTGATGTCGGTGATGATGGCCACCTTCATGGCCATCCTGGTGCCCCGGGCGGCGGTTTGCGCCGAGCGGATCGGCGAGGTGCTGGCGACCGAGTCCTCGGTGGTGCCGCCGGCCGATCCGGTGACCACCCTTACCGGCCGGGGCAATCTCGAATTCCGCGACGTCGAGTTCTGCTACCCCGGTGCCGCCGATCCAGTCTTGCGCAACATCAGCTTCACCGCGCATGCCGGCCAGCGCACCGCCTTCATCGGCAGCACCGGATCTGGCAAGAGCACCCTGATCGGCCTTATCCCGAGGCTCTTCGATGCCACCGGCGGTTCGGTGCTGGTCGACGGCCAGGACGTCCGGCAGGTCGACCCGGACCTGCTGTGCAGCGTGATCGGGTTGGTCCCGCAGCGCGCGTACCTATTCACCGGTACGGTGGCCAGCAACCTGCGCTACGGCAACCCGGCGGCCACCGACTTCGAGTTGTGGCAGGCCCTGGAAATCGCGCAGGCCGCCGACTTCGTCCGGGCGATGCCGGACGGGCTCGACTCGGCCATCGTGCAAGGCGGCACGAACGTCTCCGGCGGCCAGCGGCAGCGGCTGGCGATCGCCCGGGCACTGGTCCGCAAACCCGAGATCTACCTGTTCGACGACTCGTTCTCGGCGCTGGATCTCGGCACCGATGCCCGGTTGCGAGCGGCGCTGGCTCCGCTGGCTGCCGAGGCGACGGTGCTGATCGTCGCGCAGCGAGTGTCGACGATCCTGGACGCCGATCAGATCATCGTGCTCGACGACGGCGAGATCGTTGGCAGCGGCACCCACCAGCAGCTGCTGCTGGAGTGCCCCACCTACGCCGAGATCGTGGATTCCCAGTTCAGCGGTGCGGGGGCGCTGGCATGAGCACGACCGAGCAGCGGCCGATAGCTGCCCCACGGCCACCGATGGCCCGCGGGCCGTTCGCCGGCGTTGGGATGGCTGAGAAGTCGAAGAACTTCGGCCCGTCCGTCCAGCGGCTGCTGGGCCGGCTCTACCCGGAGCGGCTGCTGGTCGGGCTGGTGATCATGCTCAGCTTGCTGAGCGTGACGCTGAGCGTGATCGGTCCCAAGCTGCTCGGGCATGCCACCGATCTGATCTTCGCCGGGGTGCTCGGCAAGCGGCTGCCGGCCGGCCTGTCCAAGGCCGAGGCGGTGGCCCACGCCCGCGCGTCCGGAAACGGCAAGCTGGCTGACCTGTACGCGAAGTCCGACCTGGTGCCCGGTCACGGAATCAACTTCCATGCACTGGGCAACGTGCTGTCGCTGGTGCTGATGCTCTACCTCATCTCGTCGATCTTCCTGTGGTTGCAGGGCTATCTACTCAACACGGTGGTGCAGCGCACGGTGTTCCAGCTGCGCAGCGACGTCGAGGACAAGCTAAACCGGTTGCCGCTGCGTTACTACGACGGGCAACCGCGCGGCGAGGTGCTGAGCCGGGTCACCAACGACATCGACAACGTCTCCCAGACGTTGCAGCAGACCCTGAGCCAGATGCTGAACTCGCTGCTGACCATCGTGGCGGTGCTGACCATGATGGTGGTGATCTCGCCGCTGCTGGCCGTGATCGCGCTGGTGAGCGTCCCGCTGTCGATCCTGATCACCCGGGCAATTGCTGGACGTTCGCAGAATCTGTTCAAAACACAGTGGAAAACCACCGGCCAGCTGAACGGGCAGATCGAGGAGGCGTTCTCCGGGCACGCGCTGGTCAAGGTCTTCGGACGGCAGCGAGAGGTCGAGGCCACCTTCCGGGAACGCAACGACGAGCTGTACCGCAGCAGCTTCGGCGCCCAGTTCGTCAGCGGCCTGATCATGCCGTCGGTGCAGTTCATCGGAAACCTGAACTACGTCGCAGTCGCGGTGGTAGGCGGCCTGCGGGTGGCGTCGGGCACCATGAGCCTGGGCGACGTGCAGGCTTTCATCCAATACTCGCGGCAGTTCACCCAACCGCTGACCCAGGTCGCCTCGATGGCCAATGTGCTGCAATCCGGAGTGGCCTCGGCGGAGCGGGTGTTCGAACTGCTCGACGCGGACGAGCAGCTTCCCGAAGTCAGCACGCCGGCGGTCATCGAAACCACCCAGGGCCAGGTCGAGTTCGAGCACGTGTCATTTCGCTACGAGCCGGAAACCCCTTTGATCGATGACCTTTCCTTCGTCGCAGCACCCGGCCAGACGGTCGCGATCGTGGGGCCGACCGGGGCCGGCAAGACCACTCTGGTGAACCTGATCATGCGCTTCTACGAGCTCGATTCCGGCCGGATCACCCTTGACGGCATCGATATCTCGCAGCTGACCAGGGCGGGCCTGCGGTCCCGGATCGGGATGGTGCTGCAGGACACCTGGTTGTTCGGCGGCACTATCCGGGACAACATCGGCTACGGCAACCCGGCGGCGGACGAGGACCAGATCCTGGCGGCGGCCCGCGCCACGTTTGTGGACCGGTTCGTGCACAGCCTGCCGGACGGCTACGACACCGTGATCGACGACGACGGCAGCAATGTCAGCGCGGGGGAGAAGCAATTGCTGACCATCGCCCGGGCGTTCCTAGCCAACCCGTCACTGCTGATCCTGGACGAGGCCACCAGCTCGGTGGATACCCGGACCGAGTTGCTGGTGCAGCATGCGATGGCCGCGCTGCGCAGCGACCGGACCAGCTTCGTGATCGCGCACCGGCTGTCGACGATCCGCGACGCTGACCTGATCCTGGTAATGGAGGACGGCCGGATCGTGGAGCAGGGCACCCACACGGGCCTGCTGGCAGCCCGCGGCGCCTACTGGCGGCTCTACAACGCCCAGTTCGCGGGTGCAGTGACTTAAGAAGAGCGGTGACCTAACAAAACGCTTGCCGCACAACTGCGGCGACCGCTGGCTAGTTCAGGTAGTCGGCGAGGTCGTTGAGCAGCGCGGCTTTGGGCTTGGCGCCGACGATGGTCTTGACGATCTTGCCGCCGGAGAACACTGACATGGTCGGGATCGACATGATCTGGTAGTCCCGGGCCACATTCGGGTTCTCGTCGATGTTCACCTTGACGATCCGGAGCTTGCCGGCATGCTCGCCGGCGATCTCTTCCAGGACCGGTCCGACCAGCCGGCACGGGCCGCACCATTCGGCCCAGAAGTCGACGAGGACCGGGGTCTCGGACTCGAGGACGTCCTTGGCGAAGCTGGCGTCGGTGACGGCTGTGGTGTTTGTGCCCATCTGAGGCTCTCCCTGCAATGTCGTATCAATCGTGGCTATCGGGGCTAACAACGACCGGGCGTCAAGCCTTCCCGGGCTAGCTCAGGCTTCGAGCGCGGCCAGCTGCGGTGCACCAGTCGCTTCGAGCGCCGCCAGGTACCGCTCCGCGTCCAGCGCGGCCTGGCAGCCGGTGCCAGCGGCGGTGATTGCCTGCCGGTAGGTGTGGTCGACCACGTCGCCGGCCGCGAACACGCCGGCCAGGTTGGTGCGGGTGGAGTGGCCATCGGTGACGATGTAGCCCTCCTCGTCCAGCTCGATCTGGCCCTTGACGATCTCCGAGCGCGGATCGTGGCCGATCGCGATGAACAGCCCGGTCGCCTCGACCTCACGCAACTCGCCGGTGCGAGTGTCACGCAGGCTCAGTCCGCTCAACGTGCCCTCGCCGTGGATGGCGGCCACCTCGCAATTCCAGGCCCACCGGATCTTGGGGTTGCTCTCGGCGCGCTCAACCATGATCTTCGAGGCACGCAGGCTGTCCCGACGGTGCACCACGGTCACGCTTTCGGCGAACCGGGTGAGGAAGGTTGCCTCTTCCATCGCGGTGTCGCCGCCGCCGACCACGAAGATGTGCTGGCCGCGGAAGAAGAACCCGTCACAGGTCGCGCACCACGAGACGCCGTGCCCGGAAAGCTCGTCCTCACCTTCGACGCCAAGCTTCTTGTAGTGCGAGCCCATCGCCAGGATCACCGCGTCGGCCGTGAACTCGCCAGACAGCGTCCGGACCGTCTTCACGGGCCCGTCCAGCTCGACCGAGATCACGTCGTCGGAGACCAGCGCGGCCCCGAACCGCTCGGCCTGGGCCCGGATCTGACTCATCAGCTCCGGTCCCATGATGCCTTCGGGGAAGCCGGGATAGTTCTCCACCTCGGTGGTGTTCATCAGCGCGCCACCGTACTGGGAACCCTCGAAAACCAGCGGCGCCAGATCGGCACGCGCCGTGTACAGCGCTGCGGTATAGCCGGCAGGACCCGACCCGACAACAATCACCTTGCGGTGGCTCTCGCTCACAAACGACCTCTGTTCCAGTTGCCCGACGCCGTGGCTGCACGTCGGAAAGAAAGCCCTGTCGAAACCAGTTTAGGCGCCGCGCTATTCCGGCTCGGAGTGGTCGCCGCCGCCCGTCCGGCGCGCCGCGAACCGGCGCCGCAACGCCACAACCAGGTTCTGGATCTCTGGCAGTGGCAGCCGGACCGCGACCATCGCGAGGACCAGCGCGAACAGGCCGGCACCGAGCACCAGTACCAGCAATGACGGGCCGCGGCCGGTGCCTAGCAGTGCTGCGCCGGCCCACACCACGGCCAGCGCCGCTACCCCGGCGGCGGCCGCGGCCATTGCCACCCAGCTGACCGACCGAGCCACTGTCCGGAAACCCAGCCCGCCGAAGCGCCGGCGCAACAGCAGGTGCCCCACCACGCAGCCGATCAGGTAGGACAGCGACGTCGAGACGGTCAGCGAAATGATGATCCATCGGCCGTGCAGCAGCTGGCTGGCGGCGAGCACCAGGACCACCTTGGTGGCGACCATCGCGATGTTGATGAAGGTTGGCGTGCGTGCGTCCCGCATCGCGTAGAACACCCGTTGCTGCAGCATCACCAGCGCGAACGGCAGCAGCCCGAACGCCGCCGAGGCCAGCGCGATGCCGACCAGCCGGGCGTTGGCTTCCGGGAACCGGCCGAGCAGGATCACCGTGCTGAACGCCGGCCCGAGCACGATCAGCGCCGCCGAGATCGGGACCAGCGCGAACGCGGACAGCCGGGTGCCGAGCCTCAGGTCGTCCAGCACCGCGCCGGTCTCGCCGCGGGCGGCGGCCCGGCTCATTCGGGGCATCAGCGCGGTCAGCAATGACACCCCGACAATGCCGTAGGGCACCTGAAACAGCAGGTCAGCGTTGGCGAAGATGGCCACCCCACCGTGATCGCTGGCCACCCGATTGATCACCACCACGCCAAACTGGCTGGCCGCTACGTAACCCAGCACCCACAGGGTGAGCGTCCGGAATTCCGACATCCGGCCGGCCTCGTTCGGCGCCGCCCGGAATCGCCATTGCCACTGGAAACCGCTGCGTCGCAGCGGGATGATCAGCACCAGCGACTGGGCCACGATGCCCAGAGTGGTGCCGATACCGAGGATCAGGATCTGGCTGTTGGTGATATTGCCGGTACTCAGCTTGGCGGGTCCGGGCACGAACAGGAACAGCAGCGCCGCCACGATCGTGATCAGGTTGTTCAGCACCGGCGCCCAGGCCGGCCAGCCGTATATGTGGCGGGAATTGAGCACCGCCGAGAACATCGCGCCCAGTCCGTAGAAGAAGATTTCGGGCAGCAGCAGGCTCGCCCACAAGGTCGCGACCGATTGGTAGTCGGCCGGACCCGGGAACAGGCTGATCAGCAGCGGTGCGGCCAGCACCGCCAGCAACGTTGCCGCGCCTAGCCCCGCGGTGGCGATCGAGAGCAACCGCTGGGTGTAGGCCAACCCGCGATCCCGGTCATCCGTCTGTGCCTTGACCAGCACCGGGATGATCACGCTGGTCAGCACGCCACCGAGCAGCAGCTCGTAGACCATGTTCGGCAGCGTGTTGGCCAGGCCGTAGGCGTCGCCGACGCTGAACAGGCCGGCGCCGACGGCGGCCGCGATGGCACTGTTGCGCAGGAATCCGGTGGCCCGGCTGGCCAGGCTGGCGATCGCCATCGTCCGGCTGCTCGCCAGCAGGCTGGGCACGCCCTCGGCGAGCTCGTCGCCGGGCGCTCCCCAGCCGGTGGTCGGGGCCACCTCGCCGGCCGGCGCCGCGGCACCGGTGGCATCGGCCGGTGCCACGCTGGCGTCGCCGGCAAGTAGCCGGTCGGCACCGATCCGCTCGGACTGCGGGCGGAACCGCCGCGGGCCGTGATAGATAGGTGCACTCCAGCCGTCCCCGGTGTCCGGCTGGGCGGTTTGCACCGCAAGTGCCGAGGCATCTCCAGGTACCGGCATCGGCGTCCCGTAGATCTTCGGGCTGGACCAGTCCTCGGTCATCCGGCCCCCTGCGGGGTGTGCGCGGCGTGCTCGGCCTGCTCATCAGCGCGCCGGCTACGGGCTCGCAACCGGAGCACCAGCCGGCGGATCAGGGCCAGCACCAGGACGCTGACCGCAACCACCGTAATGATCTTGGTGACCGAGCCGATCGCGGTTGCCCGCAGGATCAGCGGGACCGGTTGGCCCAGCTGCCGGCCGTCCGGCGTGCGCAGCGTCGCTACTACCTGGAACTTGCCGAGCCGCTTGACGTGTGTCGGCACCCGCACGGTCTCGATGGACCGCGCCGGGATGGTCTGCGGCGCCAGCACGACCGAGTCGAAGCCGACCACGCCGCTGGCCGGCGACACCGTCACCTGCACGGTCACGGCTCGCGGCAGCTGGTTGGACACCGTCACCACCACCGGGGAATCCGGCGACGACAGGCTGTAGGTCCCGACGGCCGGCCTTACCAGGTGTACCGCCGCCGTGAGGGTGTCGATCCGGCTCTTCAAGGCATGCACGATCGCCGCCTGGCCTGCCCCGTCGGTTCGCCAGGCGCTGGACTGGGCACGCTGGATGCCGTTGTTGAAGCCCGCCAGTAGCTCTGCCGAGGCGTCGTTGTCGTGCAGTGCGTCGTTCATCGACGCCACCTGTTGCTGGATGTCCGACAGGGTTGCCAGGACATTGCCGCCGATCTCGGCCGCTGGATCCTCGGCGCTGGTTTGCAGCGCGCCGCGATCGATCGGGGTGACGGTGTCCAGCGCGGTGCGGATGCTGATCGGCCGTCCCCAGCTGCTGCCGTCGGTAGCCATGATGGTGGCCGCGGCGGCAGTCGGATTCGGATTGACGTAGCGATCCGGCGCGATCACCACGAAGTGACTGTGCGATGGATCCTGAGCAGCCCGGATCGCCAGCTGGGCGAGCAATGTCTGCTGGTCTTGGGCAGGGTTCGCGGTCAAGCCGAGGGCCCGCCGGACGGTCGACTCGATGGCGGTATCGGTGACCAGCGCCACCGCCTTGCCGGCGGCCGATGGTAACGGTGACAGCGCGTCCGGCCGCGGCTCGGTCTTGTTCTGGCCGGGTAGCGCGGCATCGCTGAGCAGTACCGTGGAGGCGCCGCCGCCGACGATGGCATCCAGCGCCCGGCTGGTCAGCGCGCTGCCGATCGGCCAGGTCACCAGGTCCGAGGAGAAGTTGCCGTCCAGCGTCGGCGAGATCCGCGCCTGGACCTGCGGGTCCAGTGCGGTCGACCACTTCAGGCCGGCCCGAGCCACCGCATTGATGTCCGGGTCGGCGTAGCCGGTGAGCACCAGATCATGCTTGCTATTGACCGCCTTCAGCCGAGCCAGCCACTGCGCGGCAAGCGGGCCGCCGGTGCCGGCAACGGTACCGGCGCCGGCTTTGCGGACCTGATAGCCGGTGGGGCTAGCCATCACGGCGAGGCTGTCCAGCAGATCCGGGTCGACCACCAGCGTCAGCGGAACCTTGCCCGCGACCAGCTCGGCGACCTTGAGCGCGCGATCCAACCGGCCGCCCGGGCCGACCTCACCGGCCAGGCTCTCGTCGGCGAAAACCTGCTCGTCGATCAGCCGGTGCGGTCGGTCCAGCAGCGGCCATATCCAGCCGACCGTGACCGGTTTCGGGGTATGCAGGAAAGACGGCACGAAGAGCTGGGTACGGCCAACCTCGACGAACCCGACATTAGGGTCGCTGATCGCCTTGACCACCAGGGCATAAGGGTAAATTCCGTCGAAGCACAGGCACAGGTCGTTAGCGGTGGTCCGGTAGCTGATCGTCAGCCGACCGTGCGGCAGCAGCTGCTTGTTCAGATCCAGCGGGGACGGCACCTCGTAGCCGGTCTCTGGTGGCGAGCTGATCGCGGCGTCCAGCAGGTTCTGCTGGGTGATTGGCAACCCGCGCTGCAGCCCAACCTGGACGTCGGAGTAAGTGGTATCGCCGGTGTTGGTGATGGTCGCGACGATGGTCACCGGTTGAGCCGGTTTGGTGGCGTCCGGGCTGCGCGGGCTCATTGAATTCAGCACCACGGTGACCGGGGCCGGCACGGTGTTGCCGGTCATTGGCAGGGCCGCCGCAGGCTGGCCGGCGCCAGCACCGGCGAGCAGCAGCCCGCCGGCCAGCAGCAGCGCGGCTGCCTTGCCGCCTAGCCGAGCGGCGGCACCACTCATGCGGTCTCCCGCAGCAACCGGGAAGCTCGGGCGAGCAGGCCTCGCTCGTCGGAGTAGGCCAGCTGATCGGCAATCTGCGGGAGCGGGAACCAGGCGACCTCGGTCACCTCGACGTCCTCGTCGGAGAGCTCACCACCGATAGCACGCATCAGGTAATGATGGACGGTCTTGTGCACCCGCCGGCCCTCGACCACGAACCAGAAATCGATAGTGCCCAGGCTGCCGATGATGTCGCCCCGGATCCCGGTCTCCTCGGCGACCTCGCGGACTGCGGCCTGCTCGAGGCTCTCGCCCGCCTCCAGGTGGCCCTTCGGCAGCGACCAGAGCAGTCGGCCGCGCCGATTCGTCCGGCCGATCAGGGCTCCGAGCGGCACCGTCGCAGCCAGGTCGAGCACCAGGCCGCCAGCGCTGGTCTCGTCGACTCTGGGAAGCCGCGGGCGCCGGGAGGACGACGCGCGGGACATGCCCCGATGCTATCTGGCATTGCGCACGCTCCTCACTCGCGTGCTGGCGGTTCAGTAGGGTCTGCTGGAGCATGGCGCGTCAGCAGAGCCTGCTGAACCGCCGCCCAATCACGGCAAATGAAGGAGCGAACCCACCAGCCATGACGGGAAACCCCGGCGAACTGATAGCGATCCCGGCGGTGGCTGCCAGGCTCGGTGCGGCCTTCCAGGCGGCCGGCCACCAGCTCTATCTGGTCGGCGGCCCGGTGCGCGACGCGTTGATGGGCCGCCCGGTCAGTGACCTTGATTTCACCACCGACGCCCGGCCGGATGAGGTGCTGGCGATCCTGGCCGAGCTGACCTCCACGGTCTGGACGACCGGCATCTCCTACGGCACGGTCGGAGCGCAGCTGGCCGGTGAAGCCTGCGAGATCACCACCTACCGAGCCGACCGTTACGACCGGCTCAGCCGGAACCCGATTGTGGCCTTCGGCGATTCGATCTCCGACGACCTGCGCCGGCGAGACTTCTCGATGAACGCGATGGCGGTATCGGTGCTCGACCGGAGCTTTGTCGACCCGTACGGTGGACTGGCCGATCTGGCCCGTGGCGTGCTGCGTACCCCAGCCACGCCGGCCGAGTCGTTCGGCGACGATCCGCTGCGGATGCTGCGCGCGGCCCGGTTCGTTTCCCAGCTCGGGGTGACGGTAGCCCCCGAGGTGTTCGCCGCGATGGCAGAGCTGGCCCCGGAGCTTGGTCGGATCACCGCCGAGCGGATCCAGGCCGAGCTGAACAAGCTGCTCGCCGGGGCGTTTCCGCGGCGCGGCCTGGAGCTGCTGGTGGACACCGGCCTGGCCGACGTCGTCCTGCCGGAATTGCCAGCCCTGCGAATGGCGGCCGATGAGCACGGCCAGCACAAGGACGTCTACGCGCACACCCTGCAGGTGCTGGACCAGGCCATCGGGCTGGAGGACAGCACGGGTCCGGAAGCCGGTCCCGATCTGGTGCTGCGGTGGGCGGCGCTGCTGCACGACGTCGGCAAGCCGGAGACCCGTCGGTTCGTCGAGTCCCCGGCCGGCGCGCGCCAGGTCACCTTTCACCACCACGAGGTGGTCGGGGCCCGGCTGACCAAGGCCCGGCTCAAGGCGCTCAAGTTTCCCAAGGAGATGACCGAGGACATCGCCCGGCTGGTGTTCTTGCACCTGCGCTTCTACGGCTACGGCCGGGGCGAGTGGACCGATTCCGCCGTCCGGCGCTATGTCACCGACGCTGGACCGTTGCTGTCCCGGCTGCACAAGCTCGTCCGGTCCGACACCACTACCCGGAACAAGCGCAAGGCCGCGGCGCTGGCCAGCACCTACGACACCCTGGAGGCGCGGATCGCCCGGCTGCGTGAGCAGGAGCAGCTGGACGCGATCCGTCCGGACCTGGACGGCACCGAGATCATGGCGATCCTGGGCATCCCGCCGGGCCCGCTGGTGGGTCGCGCATACCAGCACCTGCTCGAGCTCCGGATGGAGCAAGGCCCGCTGTCGCACGAGCAGGCGGTCGCCGAACTGCAAGCCTGGCACCGCGACCTGCCCGGCAGCGGGTAGCTGGCGCGAGCCTGTCGACCGCTCGGCATGATCACGCAGCCGGGTACTACGGGGCGTGCACCACCACGGCATCCTCGACGGTTACTTCGGGCTCGGCATCGCCGGTGAAGTAGTACAGCGCGCCGGTGAGCCCGTAGGCAAGCGCGATCACCACCACCGCCATCGCGGACTTGCCGTTCTCCGGCAGGACCAGCGCGGTCAGCACCCCTGCCGCGACGAAGACCAGGTTGAACAAGGTGTCGTAGATCGAGAACACTCGGCCCCGGAAGTCGTCGGCGACCCGCTGCGCGGTCAAGGTATCGACGCAGATCTTGACGCCCTGCGCGGTAAGCCCCAGCAGGGCCGCGGCCGGTAGGAAGGTCTGCATCTGAAACGGCAGGCCTAGCAACAGCTCCACCACCGCCGCACCGATCAGCAGGATCGCCGGCCACCGGGTGTAGCCCAGCCGGCGGGCGGCCATCGGAGTGACCACGGCGGCCACCCCGCCACCGAGCGCGATGGCCGCGACTATCTGGCCGAGCCCGGGCAGGCCGGCCCGGAACGCCCCGCTATCGGTGAAGTAGTTGCGGTAGAGCAGCAGCGTGCAGATTGCGGTGATTCCATAGGCAAACCGGTGGATACCGATCACCGTGAACGCCCGCAGCACGGACGGGTGCGAGCGGATGTGGCCGAACCCGGCAGCCATCCCGGTCAACACGTTGCGCACCGAGTCCCGCTGTGTCCGGGTTTCGTCGTCCGGGCCGAGCGCATTCTTGTCGAACGGCATCGCCCGGCCGCTGGCCAGCGTGTAGAACAGCGCCGCGCCCAGGGCAACGATGGCGTAGGCGCTGTTGCCGTTGCCGAGCAGCACCCGGACCCCGATCGCGGCCCCGCCACCGACCGCGGCCACCACCGCGCCGGCAGTCACCGAGATCGCGTTCGCCGAGATCAGCTGCCAGGACGGAACGACGTGCGGAAGCGAGGCCGACAGTGCGGACAGGATGAACCGGTTCACCGAGATCACCACCAGCGCGCTCAGGTAGAACGGCTGGCCGTGCACCCCGGCGCCGATCTCGGCGGCTACCCCGCAGACCAGCAGGGCCCGCAGCAGGTTGGCGCCGAGCAGCACCCGCTGGCGAGACCAGCGGTCGAGCAGCACCCCGGCAAACGGCCCGAGCAGCGAGTACGGCAGCAGCAGCACCGCGAAGCCGGTCGCGATATCGCTGGCGTGCGCTTGCCGCTCGGGGTTGAACAGGATGGTGCCGGCTAGTGATGCCTGAAAGATCCCATCGGCGAACTGACCGAACATCCGGACCGACAGCAGCCGGCGGAATCCCGGGAGCCCCATTAGCCGCCCGGTGACACCGTGGTCGTTCCTGGCTGATTGCAAGGTCTCTCCGGTCACCACGGCGGGCTGAGGCTGGACAAGCTGGACAGCGGTCATGCCAACTAATTCGGGTCGTTAGCCATCGACGTTAGCCCGTGCGCCGCGCAGTTGGTGCAAGGATGTACTGAGCGAGCATCGAGCGAGGGACGAGCGAGGCGCGCAGCGAAGTGACCAGCACTGAGCGAGGTACGAGCGAGGGGAGGCACCGTGGCCGCTGACAAGAGCTGGCAGCTGGCGCCGGCGGCGCACCGGCTGCTCATCGCTGCGCCGACCCTGGCCGACCCGGAGTTCTTCCGGACGGTGGTGTTCCTGATCGAGCACGACGACACCGGGACGGTCGGGGTCATCATCAACCGGCCGTCGCACACTCCAGTCGGACATATCCTGCCGGATTGGCAGGACGTGATGAGCGAGCCGGCTGTGGTGTTCAACGGCGGCCCGGTGCAGCGCGATGGCGCGCTCGGGCTGGGACGGCTGGCCGGCGCCACCGACGCCGGCACGGGCCTGCGCGCGGTCAGCGGCGGCCTGGCCCTGGTCGACCTGGACGCCGACGCGGCCGAGGTCTCGGTCAGCGCGCAGAGCCTGCGGGTGTTCGCTGGCCACGCAGGCTGGGAGGTCGGCCAAGTCGAGGACGAGATCGGCTCCGGTGGCTGGTTCGTGGTGGCCGGCGGCCTGGATGACGTGTTCTCCGAACAGCCCGGCACCCTGTGGCGGTCGGTGCTGCGCCGGCAGCCAGTGCCGCTGTCGCTGCTGTCCACCTTCCCGGTGGACGTCGGGCTGAACTAGCCGACCAGAAACCGCATTGTGCGGCCCGAGTGGGCGGGATCCGAGAGGAATGCCGCCCAGTCGGGCCGCACAATGGCGAACCGCGGGGTTCTGGTGGTAGGAAGGACCGTCGGCTAAGCAGCGAGTCGGCGCGAGCGCTGAGGGTGTGCCGTGACCGCCGCCGCGAATGTCGATGATGACGTCAAGCCCGTCCGAAGCCTGGTGCCAGCTCGGCTGGACCGGTTGCCGTGGGCCCGATTCCACTGGCTGATAGTGGTGGGGCTCGGGGTCTCCTGGATCCTGGACGGCCTGGAGATTCAGATCGTCTCGCAAGCCGGATTCAAGGCCGACCTGGGCCTGACCAACGCTGACGTCGGCGCGCTCGGCTCGGTGTACCTGATCGGTGAGGTGGTTGGCGCGCTGTTCTTCGGCCGGATCACCGACCGGGTCGGCCGGCGCAAGGTCTTCATCCTCACCCTGGCGATCTACCTGGTGGGCTCCGGCCTGGCCGGGCTTTCGTGGAACTTCGCGGTGCTGGCGGCATTCCGGTTCATCGCCGGGGTAGGTATCGGCGGTGAGTATTCGGCCATCAACTCCGCGATCGACGAGCTGATCCCGTCCCACTTCCGCGGCCGAGTCGATATCGCTATCAACGGGACGTATTGGGCCGGCGCCGCGCTGGGTGCCTCGGCGAACCTGTACCTGCTCTCCGACGCGGTGCCCAAGGGTCTCGGCTGGCGGCTCGGCTTCTTCCTCGGCCCGGTGATCGGGCTGCTGATCATCGGGCTGCGCCGGCATATCCCGGAAAGTCCGCGCTGGCAGATGACCCATGGCTACCAGGACGAGGCCAACCGGACGGTGGATGAGATCGAGCAGCGGGTGGCGGCCGAGGGCCACCGGCTGCCCGAGGTGGACGAGAAGAAGGCCATCGATATCGTCGCGCAGAAGTGGATCCCCTACCCCGAGCTTGCCCGGACGTTCCTGCGCAAGTACCCGCGCCGGACCGTGCTCGGCTTCACCCTGATGGCGACCCAGGCATTCCTGTACAACGCCATTTTCTTCTCCTACGCCCTGGTGTTACAGCATTTCTTCAACATCTCCGAGGCGCACACCAGCTACTACTTCCTGCCGTTCGCGCTCGGCAACCTGGCTGGCCCGCTGCTGCTCGGGCCGTTGTTCGACACGGTGGGCAGGCGCAAGATGATCTCCGGAACCTACCTGCTGTCCGGCGTCCTGCTGGCGGTGTCGGCGTGGCTGTTCGGCGGCGGGCATCTGGATGCCACCACCCAGACGGTCTTCTGGTGCGTGATCTTCTTCTTCGCCTCCGCCGGGGCGTCCTCGGCGTACCTGACGGTGAGTGAGATCTTCCCGCTCGAACTGCGCGGGCAAGCGATCTCGTTCTTCTTCTCCATCGCGCAGGTGTTCGGCGCTATCGCGACCTCGCTCTATGGCCACCTGATCGGCGGCGCGAACAACAGCAATCCGGATCGGGGGCCGCTGACAGCCGGCTACTACCTGGGTGCCGGCGTGATGGTGGTGGGCGGCATCGTGGCCGCATTCCTGGCGATCGACGCCGAACGAAAATCTCTGGAAGATATAGCCGATCCGATGTCGAAGGCGCCCAGCACGTCAGCGTCCTGACAGCCCCCGAGGACGCTGACCCCGAGCTTCGCGAAAGCAGGAACAGCCATGGATCTCAGCAGCCCGATCGTGGTCGGGGTCAGCCGCCGGACCGGCTCGCCGGACGCGGTGCGGTGGGCCACTGCCGAGGCGCAGCTGCGCCATACCCAGGTGCTGGCGGTCACCGGCTGGCGTGGGCCGCGGCCGCCAGCAATCTCAGGTGGCCGGCCGCCGGCAATATCGGCGGCACCGATCGACGAGGCGTTCGCCTTGGAGCAGCAGCGCCAGATCGACCGGCTGACCGAGCAACTTGGCGGTGACCTGGCCGCGCTGGGGGTGCGCTACGAGCTTCGCCGGGGCCCGGCCGCGACGGTTCTGCTGGCGGCAGCCGTTGGAGCTCAGTTGCTGGTGCTCGACTCACCCCGGTCTGGCAATTTCAGTGTGCTGCCCAAGAGCCTGATCGCACCCCATGTGGTGTTCAAGTCCCCGTGCCCGGTGGTCCTGATGCCGGCCCGGTAAACCTCCCCCAAAACCGCATTGTGCGGCCCGACCGAGCGGGAATCCGGCAGGAATCCGCCCAGTCGGGCCGCACAATGCAGTAGAGGACCAGCAGTAGAGGACCAGCAGTAGAGGACTAGCGCTCGACGTCGCCGCGGATGAAGGCTTCGAGCTTCTCCCGGGCGGTGGTGTCGTCGAACTGCTCCGGCGGGGACTTCATGAAGTACGAGGACGCCGACAGCAGCGGGCCACCGATGCCCCGGTCCTTGGCGATCTTCGCCGCGCGCAGGGCGTCGATGATGATGCCGGCCGAGTTGGGGGAGTCCCAGACCTCGAGCTTGTACTCCAGGTTCAGCGGAACCTCGCCGAACGCGCGGCCCTCGAGCCGGACATAGGCCCACTTGCGGTCATCGAGCCACTGGATGTAGTCCGATGGGCCGATGTGCACGTTGCGGGCGCCGAGGTCGTGCTGCATGTTCGAGGTGACGGCCTGGGTCTTGGAGATCTTCTTCGACTCCAGCCGGTCGCGCTCCAGCATGTTCTTGAAGTCCATGTTTCCACCGACGTTGAGCTGGTACGTCCGGTCCAGGATCACGCCGCGGTCCTCGAACAGCTTGGCCAGCACCCGGTGGGTGATGGTCGCGCCGACCTGAGACTTGATGTCGTCACCGACGATCGGCACGCCGGCGTCTTCGAACTTCTTGGCCCACTCGGGAGTACCGGCGATGAAGACCGGCAGCGCGTTGACGAAGGCAACCTTGGCGTCGATGGCGCACTGGGCGTAGAACCGGGCAGCGTCTTCGGAGCCGACCGGCAGGTAGCAGATCAGCACGTCGACGGCCTGGTCACGCAGCACCTTGACCACGTCGACTGGCTCTTCGTCGGACTCCTCGATGGTCAGCCGGTAGTACTTACCCAGGCCGTCCAGGGTGTGGCCGCGCTGCACCGGAATGTCCATCGGCGGCACGTCCGCGATCTTGATGGTGTTGTTTTCCGAAGCGACGATGGCCTCCGACAGGTCACGCCCGACCTTCTTGGCGTCCACGTCGAAAGCGGCGACGAACTCGATGTCACTGATGTGGTACGGGCCGAACTTGACGTGCATCAGCCCGGGAACCGTGCTGGACGGGTCCGCATCCTGGTAGTACTGGACGCCCTGGACGAGCGAGGCCGCGCAGTTTCCGACACCGACGATGGCGACCCGGATTGGTCCGCCACCCTGGCCGTTCTTGTAAACCGAACCCATCGGGTTCCTCCTTCTGTTTGTAGGCGTCAGTCGCTCGGGTGCGAGGTCGTGCGCTCTGTTTCGATCAGTTCTGACAGCCAGCGGACTTCCCGGTCCGCAGATTCCAGGCCGTGTTCTTGCAACTGCAGGGTGTACTGGTCCATCCGCTCGCGAGTGCGAGCCAGTGAGGACCGCATCCCGTCGGCCTGCTCGGTCATCCGTTGCTTGCGCCCCTCGAGGATCTGCAACCGGATGTCCGAACGGGTCTGGGCGAAGAACGCCAACCGGGTACCGAAGCCTTCGTCGTCGTAGGCCTCCGGCCCGACCTGAGCCAGCAGCTCGGCGAAGTGCTCCTTGCCATCGGCGGTCAGCTTGTAGACCTTCTTGCCGCGGCGGGAGCGTGCGCCGAAGCCGGCGCCGCCCGGGGGCAGCTCCAGCGGAGCCTCTTCGTCGATCCAACCCGCTTCCTGCAGCCTGCGCAGGGACGGGTAGAGGGAGCCGTAGGAAAACGCCCGGAATGCACCCAGCAGCGTCGATAGCCGCTTGCGAAGCTCGTAGCCATGCATGGGTGACTCGTTGAGCAGCCCGAGGATCGCGATTTCGAGCATCCGCCGCCGTCCTCCTTCCGGTACCCGTACAACTCGATATATCAGCACGATACATCACTGCGATGCATCGCACGACACTAGTTTGCTGCGGGCCGCTAGCTGTGGGGCGGCCGTGACGGCATTCGGGATCCTCAGTTTTGGCCCGTAAGGTGCAGGACTTGTGCCACCCGGATCCGGGCCGGCAGCAGCCGATCGAAGGAGCCTTCCGCGTGCCTGAGCAGTCCCGAGCCGGTCAGGGCGAGCCCTTTGCACCAGCGCACGGGCCAGCCAAGCGGCCAGGCCGGTGGCGGCGGCGACGGGCCTTGAAGAAGCGCCGGCTGGCCAGGATGAGCCGGCGCAAGCGGATCCTGCGCCGGATCGGACTCGGCCTGACCTGGCTGCTCGGGCTGTTCGCGTTGCTGGTCAGCGTGCTGGCGGTGGGCGTCTACTCGGTGGTGCACGTCCCGAGCCCGGACCAGCTGCGGACCAACCAGACCGCGGTCCTGCAGTACGCCGACGGCAGCACCATGGCCAGCATCGACAACGGCGAGAACCGCACGAACGTGCCGCTGTCCCAGGTACCGGTCTACGTCCGGGATGCGGTGATCGCCGCCGAGGACCGTGGTTTCTACTCCGAATCCGGGGTGTCTATCAGGGGCACCGTGCGGGCGGCCATCAACGACATCACCGGTGGTTCCACCCAGGGTGGTTCGACCATCACCCAGCAGTATGTCAAGAACGCCTACCTGAGCTCGGACCAGAGCCTGAGTCGCAAGCTCAAGGAGCTGGCGATCTCGCTCAAGCTGAGCAGGGACTACTCCAAGGACGACATCCTGGAGAACTACCTGAACACCATCTACTTCGGGCGGCAGGCCTACGGCATCGAATCGGCCGCCAAGGCCTACTTCGGACTGGACATCTCCAAGGTCAGCAAGGCCCAGGGGGCGCTGCTCGCGGCGGTGATCAAATCACCGGAGTACTACGACCCGGCGGTCACCCCCTCAGCGGCGAAGGACCGCTGGAACTACGTGGTGAGCGGGATGGTCAAGACCGGCAAGCTGGCCCAGGCCGAGGCGGATCGGCTGAAATTCCCGGTGACTGTCAGGACCAGGTCGGTGAACTCGGCGCTGGACGGTCCGCTCGGACTGGTGTGGCGGCAGGTGAAGGCCGAACTGTCCGCCGACGGCGTCGATCCGGCGACCATCAACACCAAGGGCCTGCGGATCCAGACCACCATCGACAAGAGCGCGCAGGGCGCCGCACAATCGGCCATCACCAAGAACTTCGCGAACCTGCAGCCGTACCAGAAGAACCTGTTGCCGGCGCTCACCGCGGTGAACCCAGCCAGCGGTGCGG
>FTJM01379418.1_pt1 | contig 18361 bp, 14 predicted proteins | sample 1658941 | NCBI WGS metagenome assembly FTJM01 (sample SAMEA3914876, study PRJEB12502) | metagenome | biome: forest; material: soil | place: USA | collected 2011-06-22 | depth 0.3 m
TACGCGCTGCGGGCCGGCCGGCTGCGCGCCGAGCTGCTGCACCGGGCCGCTGGCGGGACTAGCCGGCCGGCAGCCGGCACTGACGCGATCTCGGCCGCCGCAGCGGTCCGCGAGGAGCCGATCGCCGAGCTCGATCCGCGCTGGATCAGGTTCGCTCCGTTCACCCTGTCGGGTGCGGTGACGGCGCTGGCGATCCTCGGCTTCGGCTGGCGGATCATCGACCAGGCACATGTCAATACTCGGCGGGTGTCTGCCGTCCGATCTGCCACCGACCACCTGCGGGACACTCCGGTCTGGCTGGATGTGCTGCAGGTCGCGATCGCGGTGCTGCTCGCGGTCGCGGTGCTGTCGATCCTGGGATACCTGCTGGCGTTCTGGAACTTCCGGCTGACCCGGTATCCCGGCGGCAGCCTGCACGTCTCACGCGGCCTGATCACCACCCGGGCCACCAGCATCGAGGAGCGCCGGTTGCGCGGCGTCGAGCTGGCCGAGCTGCTGCCGCTGCGAGCGGTCGGGGGCGCGCGATTGCTCGTGGTGGCCACCGGCCTGCGGGTCGGCCGGGGCGCCGAACGCGGTGGCACCATGCTGCTGCCGGCCTGCCCGCGGTCCGAGGCTCGTCGGGTTGCCGCGGCGGTGCTGCACGATCACGGCTTACTGGTCAGCGGGCAGCTGCGCTCGCACGGTCGCATCGCGTTGCGGCGCAGGCTTACCCGGACCCTGTTGCCCGCGATACTGCTGAGCCTGCTGCTGATCGGCGGTTGGCTGCAGGCCGGGCTGCCCGGCTGGCTGGCGCTGGCCTCGCTGGCGTTGCCGCTGCTGGCGGTTGCGCTGGCGCTGGATCGCTACCGCAACCTCGGCCACGATGTGCTGCCCGGTTACCTGCTCACCCAGTTCGGCTCGCTGAACCGGCGCCGGGTGATGTTGCAGACCGACGCCGTGATCGGCTGGAACCTGCGCGAGTCGTTCTTCCAGCGCCGGGCCGGGCTCGCCACTCTTACCGCGACCACCGCCGCCGGCCGGCAGGGCTACCGGATCACCGATCTGGATCGCGGGCAGGCCGCCGAGCTGGCCAACGCGGTGGTACCGGGCCTGCTCACCGGCTTTCTGGTGGCTGCCCGTCCGAGCTGATCACCCGCCGCCCCGATCACCGTCCAATCAACAGGGAGCAGCTATCAGCATGAACCAGTCAGACCTGCGGCTAGAGCTGCTGTCCGAGGCACATCTGGGCGACTTCGAGGCGATCGTCGACGATCCCGAGATCGCCCGGTTCACCAGGTTCCCCTCGCCTACGCCGGTGAATTTCGTCGTCGACTGGTACGCCCGCTACCTTGCCGGCCGGGCGGATGGAACCCGGGAAGCGTTCGCCGCGATGACCGGCGATCGGCAGTTTGTTGGCCTGGCGCTGGCCCCGCAGATCGATCAGGAAGGTCGCGAACTCGAGCTCGGCTACCTGGTAGCACCGGCGGCGCGGGGCCGCGGGGTGGCCACTGAAATGCTGCGGCAACTCACCTCCTGGGCGTTCGATGCGGCCGGTGCCTTGCGGGCCAGCCTGATCATCGACGTCGACAATCTCGCCTCGCGGCGGGTTGCGGAGCGGGCGGGCTACCTTCGCGAGGGCACGCTGCGCTCCACCTACTTCAAGCAGGGGCTGCGCAGCGACGTCGAGATCTGGGGACGGCTACCTAGCGACCCGCCGCCGCCCTGACGCGGCCGGGTCAGCCCTGCCGCCGGATCAGCCCCGCCCCCGGATCAGCCCTGCCGCCGGGTCAGCCCTGCCGCCGAATAAGCTCCGCATACCAGCGAAAGGAATCCTTCGGCGTGCGCCGCAGGTTCTGGTAGTCGACGTGCACCAGACCGAACCGCTGCCGGTAACCCGCTGCCCACTCGAAGTTGTCCAGCAGCGACCAGCAGAAGTAACCTGCCACGTCCACGCCGTCGGCGATTGCCTGGTGCACCGCCCGCAGGTGCCCGTCCAGGTAGCCGATCCGATTAGTGTCGGCGACCCGCCCCGAACCGTCCGGACCGTCGGCGTAGCTAGCTCCGTTCTCGGTAATGTGCAATGGGGGCAGCCGATTACCGTAACGATCCCGCAGCTGTAGCAGCACCTCGTGCAGGCCGGCCGGGATCACTGGCCAGTCGAAGTCGGTCCGGGGATAGCCCTCGATCGGCAGGCTGGCGAACGGCAGACCCGGCACCAGCGGTTCCCGCCCGTCGATCGGTGCGCCGATCCGGACCGGGTTGTAGTAGTTCATACCGTAAAAATCTAGGGGTTGAGCAATGATGGCCAGGTCGCTGGTGACATCACCGCCGATCGCCGAGGCTGCTAGCCGCTCGGCATAGCTGTCGGGGTAACGGCCGAGCAAGATCGAGTCGGCGTAGCTCCGGTTCCACAGGTCGTCGTAGCTGCTGGCCGCCTGCTGGTCCTCGGCCCGGTCGCTGGCCGGCCAGACCGGAGAATGGTTGTTGGCGCAGCCGACCCGCGCCGCGCCCGCCGACCGCAGCGCCTGCACCGCCAGGCCATGGCCAACCAGCAGGTGGTGCGCCACCGGCAGCGCAGCCAGGCCCAGCCGGCTGCCGGGCGCATGCACCCCGACCGCGTGGCCGAGCACCGTGACCACATTCGGCTCGTTGACCGGGGCCCAGTAGCCCACCCGGTCGGCGAAGTGCTCGCCGACGATCGCGGCGTACTCGGCGAAGCGTTGCGCGGTGCCGCGTTCCAGCCAGCCACCACGATCCTGCAGCGCCTGTGGCAGATCCCAGTGATAGAGCGTCGCCATCGGCACGATGTCGTTGGCCAGCAACTCGTCGATCAGCCGGTCGTAGAAGGCAATACCAGCCGGGTTAGCCGGCCCGCTGCCGTCCGGCTGGATACGCGGCCAGCCGATCGAGAACCGGTAAGCCGACATGCCGGCTAGCCGCAGCAGCGCGACGTCCTCGCGGTATCGGTGGTAGTGATCGCAGGCGAGCGCGCCACTGCTGCCGTCCGCGACCCGGCCGGGAATCTCGCAGAAGGTGTCCCAGATCGAGCGGCCACGGCCGTCCTCGGCGACCGCGCCCTCGATCTGATACGCGGCCGTAGCTGCTCCCAAGATGAAACCTGGCGGGAAGCTCGGGAAGTCCGTCGCGACCTCGATAGCTGTCATTGTTTCAGCCTATTCCGACTGCCCGCTCCAGCGCCCCGAGTTCGTCGTCGAGGTAGCCGAGCAGCCATTGCAGGTGCGGTACCGCTCGCCGGCAGCCGGTCAGGCCAAACGCGATGTCCTGGTGATAGCTCTGGCAGGTGATGTTCAAGGCCTGCCCGTGATAGGGAATCGACAGCGGGTAGAGGCCATCCAGCGCGGCGCCGTCGAGGTAGAGCTTGGCTCGCGGACCCGGAACGTTGGAGATGATGATGTTGAACGGCGGCCGGAACAGCTCGGGGTAACCCGGCAACCCTTGCAGCATCAACGGGCTCATCCCGATGCCTGTCATCGCCACGATCTGCAACGGCGTCATCCCGGCAAGCGCGTCCTTGCCGTTCACCATGGATTCGCGGACGGTGTCGAGCCGGTCGGCCGGATCGGCCAGGTTGGTGCCCAGGTTGCACATCACCGCGCCGACCGCGTTGCCGCCTTCGGCCCCTCGCTCCCGCACCTTCAGCGCGACCGGGACCATCGCGATCAGCGGGGCGTCGGGCAGCGCGTTGAGCCTGCTCAGGTAGCTGCGCAGCGCGCCGGAACAGGTCGCCAGCACCACGTCGTTCACGGTCACCTTCGCGGCCCGGCTGATTGCCTTGATCCGGCGCAATGGCCAGGACTGCGCGGCGAACCTGCGGGAGCCGGTGATCGGGACGTTGAACATGCTCCTCGGCGCGGCGAAGGACACCGAGCCGGCCTGATCCTTGAGGCCGCGACCGATGGTCTTGGCTAGCGCGGACGGCAGGCCGGCCGCATCCGCGGCGAGGTCGAGCGCGCCGCGCAGCGCGTCACGGGGAACGTTCAGCCTGCTACGGTGCTGCTCCAGCCGGGCCACCCGGGGTCGGCTGGCCCACGGCGCCGGCAGGTCCCGGACCGCCGGATCCTTGGTGAGGATGGCCTGCAACAGCTTCTGCGCCGAGACCCCGTCCACCAGCGCATGGTGGATCTTGAAGTAGATCGCGAACCGGCCGTCGCTGAGCCCCTCGATCAGGTGAAACTCCCAGAGCGGCCGCTTGCGATCGAGCAGCGTGCCGTGCAGCCGCGAGCACAACGCGAGCAGTTCGAGCGCCCGACCAGGCTTGGGCAGCGCGTTGTGCCGCACGTGGTGTTCGAGATCGAACTGCTCGTCCCGTTCCCAGCCCCACTGGCCGGCCGTGCTGATCGAGCGCCGGGCGCGCTTGGCGAACAGCGGCGCGATCTCGGTGTCGGCGATCAGCTTCTGGAACATCTCATGCACGTTGCCGAAATCGGCCGGCGGCCGGAACAGCTGGAGACCGCCGACGTGCATCGGGGTTTCCCGGCTCTCGGCCGTCAGGAATACCGAATCGGTAGGCAACATGGGGCGCAGCATGACCCCGATCCTGTCACCGATGTCCGAGGTTGGCGAACAATGTCCTCATATGGATCTTGGCCGGTCCGCTCGGGTGCGCTGTGAAACACCGAGGTGCGCGGTGGCCGAATTCCACCAGGCTGGCCATCGGCCGCTGAGCGTGTGCCTGCTCACCGAGCCGGCGCGCTGGGCCAACCAGCGTGATAGACAGCTTGGGTGAGCATCCCAGAATCCGCTGACCCGCGCTCGGCGTGGTCCGAGCCCGGCACCGAAGATCTGGGCGGCGGGGTCTACCGGATTCCGCTGCCGCTTCCCAACGACGGGTTGCGGGCGGTCAATGTCTACGTCCTGCTGGGCGAGGCCGGCCTGACCCTGATCGACGGCGGCTGGGCGCTGGCCGAAAGCGCTGCCCAGCTGCGCACCTCACTCGGCGAGATCGGGCTCGGTGTCAGCGACATCAGGCAGTTCCTGGTGACCCATATTCACCGCGATCACTACACCCAGGCGGTGGCACTGCGCCGCGAGGTCGGCGCGAAGGTCGCCCTCGGCAGCGGTGAGAAACCGAATCTGGACGCGATCACCGACCGGCTGCGGGGCAATAACGGCGACGGCATCAGCCACCTGCAGCGGGCAGGCGCGGCGGTACTGCGCGCCCAGGCCGCGAAACTGCAGGCCGAGGAAGGCACCGCGGCCGACTGGGAGGCACCGGACCAGTGGCTCGACGATCGTGTCGAGGTGATAGCGGGGGACCGGCCGCTGCAGGTTATCGCCACTCCGGGTCATACCGCTGGGCACGTCGTGTTCCACGATCCGCGAGCCAACCTGCTGTTTGCCGGCGACCACGTGCTGCCCCAGATCACCCCGTCCATCGGCCTGGAACCACTCAGAACTGCCTTGCCGTTGCGGGACTATCTCGATTCGCTGCGGCTGATGCACACGATGCCGGATGCCCGGTTGCTGCCCGCGCACGGGCCGGTGACCGCCAGCGTGCACCAGCGGGTGACCGAGCTGCTGGCCCATCACGCGCAGCGCCTGGACGCCTCCGAGGCGGTGGTGGCGCGCGGCGCGGTGACCGGGTACCAGGCCGCCCAGGTGCTGACCTGGACCCGGCGGGAACGGCGTTTCGACGAGATGGATCTGTTCAACCAGATCCTGGCGACCGCCGAGACCGCCGCGCACCTGGACGTCCTGGTGCTGCAAGGCCGGTTGAGCTGCGTTACCGACTCCGACGGCGTGGCGCACTACCAACCCAGCTAAGCCGGCCAGGATCGGGGCCACCAGCCGTGACCCCAACCCGGCCGGACCAACATCAGCGCTCGGTCAGCGCTGGCCGTTGAAACCGTGGCTTGCCACGAAATCGGCGACCTGGTCGCCCAGCGCCTGGCCGGCTTCCTCGTCGTAGCGGAAGTGCTGGCCGGCGAACACCCGGCTGGCCGAGGCCTCGTTGGCCGCCTGCGAGAAGCTCTGGAAGCTGCGCAGCACGCCAGGCATGCTCGGGACGGTCAGCGAGAAGTCCAACCGGTCGGTGCCGAAGAAGTCGCGCAGTGCCGCCGCCGCCGACTGGCTGATCTCGGCATGTGCACCGGGGTAGCTCGGGTCCGGGGCGGTGTTGGTCAGCGGCGCCCAGGTCGGGTTACCGGCCGTGTCCGGGTTGCCATCGGTGTCGGCGGCCCGGGTGGCAGTGACCGGACGCCACGCGTGGTAGGTGTACTTGGAGTCATAGAGCGCGATCACCCCGTCGGCGAGGCTCACATCCAACTGCGCGAACATCCGGGCATTGGATTCAAGGCTGTTGTGGAAGGCCATACCCGCGGTCTGCGCGGCCTGGTTCCAGACGTTCCACACCGAAGCGGCACTCCAGAACCGGCCGATGGTTGTCTGCTCGGCGCTACGAGTGGTGCTGTTCAGCTCGCCGATCGACTTCACCTCGTTGAAGTCGTCGGTGTAGCGGGCACTGGTCACCGTCGGTGGGGGCGGCGTCCGGAACTGGCTGGCGCTGTCGAGCACGAATGGCCTGACCATCGCCCAATGGGTGAACACCGCGGGGGTGAAGGCCGGCGGCGTCAACTGGTACTCACCCGGTCCGGGCAGCGGTTGGTAGACCGGCGGGGTTGCCGCCGCGCCGTCATTGGCCCGCTGAGCCAGGATCGTCCTCGCGGCACGCTCGCCGACCCCGATGCCCTTACGAACGCGACTGCCCGAACCGATCTGGGACAGCGACTGCTGGAACCTTGCGTCGAGTGCCTGCTGCTGGCTGGGCAGCAACGCAACCAGCGCGGTGTGTGCGGCGGCCGCGACCGCAGCGGCGGCAGAAGCGCCGCGGCCGTGGTAGCCGTCGAAGCCATGCCTGCCCTCGACCGCTTCGACGGCGTTGAAGACCGCGAGCTGGGTGATCGCCAGGGTGCGGGTCGGCTGGACGGTCGCCGGTTGCGCGCCGGGAAGCTGGATCAGCTGGACGAGTTCCTGATTCCACTGGATCACCTGATCAGCGCTGCCCGAACCGGGCGTCACCGCCGCGGCGTCCACCAGCTGATCCGAGTGGTTGGTGAGCGGGCCGGCCTGGGCGGTGGCGGTCAGGGCCAGGCTCGCGACGAGCGCTGTCGTGGCGAACAGGACAGTGCGCTTGAGCATTGCGGTCTCCTTTGTTCCAGGTGTCTGGAAAGCGCTTACTACGAGGTATGGACATAACTCTTCGTAGATACGCAGGTGGAGACGTTTTGGTTCGCTTGTTGGTGGCTACCAGCGAGTCGCCTCGCTTTTGACGAAGGTGGCGCCGTTCGGGGTGCCCCGGCCGGTGATGTTGTCATAGCCATACCGGCTGTACTGGGTGTCGCCGGTCTCGAACGTGCCGAGGTAGGCACCGCTGACACTGGCGTAGTGGATCGGCGCGTGCGGGACCACATCGTTGAACGCGCCGCTGCGCATCGAGTACAGCAGCGGGTTGGCGAACCCGATCGGGAACCGGCGATTCTGGCTGGCCACCGCCTGGATTCCGGCAATCAGCGGGCAGGCCAGGCTGGTGCCACCGATCGAGCTGAGGCTGAACGCGCCGTCCACCGTTTGGCCAATGTAGAACGGCGTGTACGGGTCCGCCAGGGCGGACACGTCGGGCACCACCCGCATCGGCCGGTTGCCATTGGCCTTCGCCAGACCGGGCGGTACCGTCCCGCGCTGGTACCAGGGCTGGGCGAACAACGTACTGGTGCCACCGCCGGCGCCGAACACGAAGTCGCCGGGCAGGTCGCTGCTGTAGCGGGCCTTGGTGCCGGAGTAGTCCACGAAGTCCAGCGAGGTCTCCCAGCCGGTCTCGACGATCCGCTTGTTGTTCTTGTCCAGTAGCAGGCTGGTGCCACCGACCGCGGTGACGTCGGGATCTGATGCCGAGTAGTCGGGCTGCGGGCGCAGCCCGTTGATGGCCTCATCGCCGCTGTCACCGGAGGAGAAGTACATCCCGATACCCTCGGCGGCGGCCTGGATGAAGATCGAGTGCTCCAGGGCCACCTCGGCGGCCGGCACCTGCTCGCCGGTATTGCCGTAGGAGTTGCTGACGATGTCGGCGATGTGGTTCTGCACCGCGTAGTTGAGCGCGTCGTCGATGCCGGCATTGCAGTTTTTCGCACCGAGATAGTGGATGCTCGCGCCCGGCGCCATCGCGTGGGTGGCCTCGACGTCGAGGGTCTGCTCGGTGTTCCAACCAAGCTCACCCGCACACTGGTCCTGCTCGTCGAACGGGCCGAAGACGGTCTCGGTGTACTGGCCAGCCTGGAATCCGGGCTCGCCGAACGTGCCGGCGTAGATGTTGGCGTCCTGCAGCATGGTCGGCGATGCGTAGGCGTCGATGATCGCGACCTGGACACCTTGCCCGTTGGTGCCATTGCTCACCAGCGACTTGGTGCCGTAGGCACCGCGCAGGGTGGCGGGTGAGTAGCCGCAGAGGTAGGTGTTGAACTTGGTCTTGCCGTACGCCTTGGGCAGCGTCTGGGTGTACTGACCCCAGTAATCGGAGCAGAAGGTCGGCGCCGGCGGCGTCGCCGCGGGCTTGCCGGTCCGGGCCGCGGGCTTGGCCGGCAGCACCCGGCGGGTCTGCGGCGAGCGCTGCACAGCCTTGTCGGCCAGGCCGGCCACCGTGGTCACGTCGGCAGCGAGCGCGGCCGGAATGCTGACCGGGCTGGCTGGCGCGCGCAGCGACCTGCCATTGACCCTGTAGCTGCGCAGGGTGGTACCGAAGGCTCGGTTCAGTTGGCTGACGGTGCCGGTCGCGTCGATCCAGAGATTGCCGGAAGCGACGCCGGTGACCGTGATGCCGGCGCTGGCCAGAAAGCTCTTGACCCGGTTCACCGAGGCGGCACTCGGGCTGTACTGCGCCCGGAACGCCGCCGGCGTCAGGTACTTGCCGTAGTCGCTGCTGGCCGGATTGCTCACCCGGTCCGCCACGTTCTGGGCAGCGCCGCCACCGCGCAGCTGCAGGCCGATCCGGATCTGGACTCGCTGGTTGCTGGCGGGAGTGCCATTGACGTGTGACGGGCTGGCCCAACTCGGGGTGGCGGCGGCGATCACGGCGCGAGCCGGCGTCGCGGCCGCTGTGCCCTGCAGGAACGAGGCGAGCAATGCCCCCGCGCCGAGCACCGCCAATGCACGCCTGACGTGCTGATGAGCCATCTGGTACTCCCCCAAAAGGTGCCCACGATCGGGCATCGGAAAAATGGTGACTCGGCGGGCTTACCAGAGATGTGATGTCCTGGTCAACGTCTCGGGCAAAGCGACACATCGCTCTAATCAATCTTTCCGCAGGTATCGTCGGGATGCCGTTACTGGTAGCTACCTTGTCGTTACGCAATGCTGTCTTTTGCCTTAACATATAGGCAACATCTCAGCGACGTGTCCTGCGCAGCGCGACCTTTGAGCGGCGGTCTGCAGACACATCGCGATCGCTCCTGCCGGCTGGCTAGCTGGCGGCTGACTGCTGCAGCGCCGCCAGCAGCTGGGTACCGTTCGGCACACCGAGGCCGGTACACGGATCCCAACCAGCGGCGGCCTGGTAGCCACCGTTGTCGCCGTCGGTGATGTCGCGGAAGCCGGCCGGCACCGCCCCGGCGGCGACCGCGCCGTACAGGCTCGGCTGCAGCAGACCGAACTTCTTTCCGGTGGCCTGGGCCAGCCGGGCGACCAACGCCGCCCACAGCGGGGCCACCGCGCTGGTGCCGCCGATGACCAGGTCGGTGCCGTCGACCCGGACCTGGTAGCCGGTCTGCGGGTCCGCGTCGGCGGCCACGTCCGGCACACCTCGTCCGGGCCGGCCGTTGATCGAGGGCACCCCGACGTTGGCCTGCCAGCTAGGCAACCCGAACGCGTCGCTGACCCCGCCGCCGCTGGCGCCATTGCCGGCGCCGTTGTTCCAGACGGTCTCGCTGCTCACCGCGCCGGTGGCCGGGTCGGCGGCCAGCCTGGTGCCGCCACAGGCCAGGGCGTGCGGGCTGGACGCGGGGAAGTCGACGTGCGAGTTGCCGTCGGTGGCCCGGTCGGTGCTGCCGTCATCGCCGGATGCGACCGTCACGGTTACCCCGAGCGCGACCGCGTCGGTAAGAGCGCCGTCGAGCGCGATGCGGGCCTGCGCCGTCCAGTCGTCCTCGTTTTGGCCCCAACTGATGCTCATGGCGACCGGGGTCGGGTCGGCGTGCGCTGCATGGCTCACCGCGTCGAGGAAGCCGTCGTCGGTGTTGGGCGCGAAGTAGACGACGATGTCAGCAGCCGGCGCGAGCGCGCCGATGACCTCGATGTCGAGCAGCACCTCGCCGTCGGCTCCGTTGGGGTCCTGACCGCCGGCATTGGTCGCGCCGTCGACGCCCACCGCGCTCACCGCGGGTGAGGCAATGCCGAGGCCGCTGAAGTAGCTGTCGAGGTCGGCCTGTTCGAAGCCGCCACCCAGTTCGACGATCGCGATCCGCTGACCGGTCCCGTCCGTCCCGGTCGGGAACTGGTAGATGGTGCCGAGCTGGGGTGGGGTATAGCTGGTGGCGACCGACTTGGCCTCGGCCAGCCTCAGCTTGGGCCGGGCCTGCGGGCGGTTGTCGAGGCCGAGCACCGCGGTGACTAGGCCGTCCAGCGGGGCCGGAACGCTCAGTCCGCCGGTGCGATGCCGGTGGGTTACCCGGTTGCCGGTGGGCCCGGTGCTGCTGGCCTGGCTGAGTTCGGCGCCGAATAGCTGGCTCAGCAGGCCGGCCGTGCCACTGATCCGGATCCGGCGGCTGGCCGGATCGGCCTCGGAAACCTCAGCACCCAGCTCGGTCAGGGTTCGGCTGACCAGCTCGACCTCCGCGGGATCGGCGCCATAACGGGCGCTGAATTCGGCCCGCGGAATCGGTGCGCCGAGGGCTTCGTCGGGCACCGGCTCGCGGCGCCGGAGCACTAGGGTGATCGAGATCTTGGTGTCCGGGCTGACCGGCCCGGTGGGAGTGGCGTCGGGTGCTGCCGACCGTTCGCTGCCAGGCAGCGGGCGCAGTTCCAGGTTAGCGAGGTTCGGGGTCTTTTCGGTCATAATTCAGTTGTACTACTCATCCCCGACAATTGCTGTTGCCGGCGAGGCAGTGCCCTTCGCTGGATCGGCAGGCGCTCTGCGAGAATTGGCGCAGGTCGACGCCTGCGGGCTCGACCCAAGGAGGGTTCGCATAGTGGCCGAGTGCAAGCGCCTTGAAAGCGCTCGACAGGAGACTGTCCGTGGGTTCAAATCCCACACCCTCCGCAACGCTGTCGAGGTCACCCAACGCTTTATCGGGTGGCCTCGACAGCGTTATTGAGTCTGCGGGATTTGGGAGGAGGTCACCGGACGAGGGACGAGTTCGGCGACCGACGGATCCCACATCCTCAACGTCCCGATGTGTATGACGGAGCGCGAGCTATAGGTCGCGCTGCGCATGACACATCGGTCGGTAGCCCCCTTGCGAACGCGGCGACCTGGGAGCACCCTGCTGAGCACAATCCGATCGGTGGGAGGTCGCAAAATGCTGTCGAACTCTGTCATCACTACCATCCTGCAAGTCCGCGACGGCTCGGCCGCGGTGGAGTTCTACCGCGACCGGCTCGGACTGCCGTACCGGGGCCAGAATACCGAAGGCCAGGAGCTGTTCTCGGTCGGCGCGGCCAGCCTGGCGCTGATGCCCGGTCCGGATGCGACACCGACCGGCCGCACCGAACTCTCGTTCGAGGTCGCCGACGTAGTCGCCGAGATCAGGGACCTTGAGGAACGCGGCGTCACGTTCGCCGACTACGACCTACCGGGGCTCAAGACCGTGGAGCACGTCTGCGTCCTCGGGTCGGAGAAGGCTGCCTGGTTCGAGGACCCGGACGGCAACGTGCTGTGTCTGCATGAGGTGCTACCCCAAGGCACCACGTCCTAACGTCCCCGCGACCGACTGCGGCGGGCCTCATCTTCCCGGCACCGGTGAAGGACTGCCCGCGGGAAACCTGACACCCATCGAAGGATGCGGTTACCTAGCCGGGACGAAGGCCTTTAGCTTATTCGACCAGCTTGTTCGACGAGCTTGTTCGACGAGCTTGTTCGACCAGCGAGTTCAGCCGCGACGGGGTTTGCCGCGCAACAGCGTCAAGGCCAGCGCGGCCGCGCCGAGCAGCACGCCGGCCACCCCCAGCACCAGGCCGGTGGTCGCCTTGCCATCACTGGACGAGGTCCGCGCGGTAACGGCCGTCGCTGCCCCGCTGACCGAAGCCGGCTCGGCGCTGGCCGCCGCGGCCGGCAGCGTCAGGGTCGGCGCGGGATGCTCCACTCCGGCGCTGCTGCCGGGTGCCTGGACGTCGATCCAGGACACTACCGACTTGTCGCTGTAGGTCTGGATCGCCTTGAAGGTAAGGGTGGAGGTGTGATCCGGCAGCGCGCCACCGATGATCGTGAACTGACCGAAGTAGCCGGGCATGATGCCGTGCCCGGCGTCGGCGGTCCAATCGACCTCGGACACCACCTCGGTGATGTCGCCGTCGTCGGTTTTGATCGGGGTGCTCAGCTTGCTGGTAACGATCTTCGCCGACCAGCCAGGCAGCGGCGCCACCAGCACCCCGGCGATCGGGTGATCGGTCGGCAACTGAACCTTGAGCCCGACGGTGCTGGCAGTGCTGCTCTCATCCGGCACCCGGAAGCTGATCGTCGCGTCGGTGCCACCGGCGGTGACCCCCGGCGCGGTGACAGTGACATGGGCCGACGCGGAGCCGGCCGCGATCCCGGCGGCCAGGCCCAGACCACCGGCCAGGGTGAGGATGGCAAGGCCACGGCGTAACAGCATCAAGATCTCGTCTCCGATCGTGGGCCGCACCGCTGCGGCCGCTGATGATTTGTCTGTGCAGCATGATTTGTCTATACAGCCCGGCCGGAAGTTCCGTCGGGTGGCCTGGATCACAGCTAGCGCGCAGCGACCGTACGGTCGCCCTCCCTCGCCCGCGGCTCGGCGCCGGGCGCGCTCGCTGGTTCTAGGCTGTGCCGATGGCCATCGCCTCCCCGCTGTCCACCCGCTGGACGGTCGGTGTACTGCTCGCGCTGCCCAGCGTTACCGGGCTGATCGACGCGGTCAGCTACCTGCGGCTCGGTCGGGTGTTCGTCGCCAACATGACCGGCAACGTGGTGTTCCTCGGGTTCTCGCTGCATCCGAACTCCGGTCTGTCGGCGCTTGCCTCGGTGGTGGCGATCGGCTGTTTCGTGCTCGGGGCATTGGCCGGTGGCCGGCTCGCTTCGTCATTCGGAGCCCACCGTCCGCGCGCTGGGCGCGCCCGACCTCACCACCACGGTGCTGACGCTCACGCTCACCGGCCTGAGCGCGGACAGCTCGCTGGCCGGCGGAACCGGTGCCAGGCCGCATCGCCGGCTCGGCTCGGTCGCCGCGATGCTCGGCGGCGCCGCGGTCGGTGCCGCGCTGCTCCAGCATTCGGCGACCCTGGTGATCGCGCTGGCGGCGATCGGAGCGGCAGCCGTCGCAGCCGCGTTCACGGCGGTCAAGACAGGTCGGCCGGCCAGGGACAGCTAGAACGGCTCAGGACCGCCAAAACGGCCACCGACCAGCAGTCACCCGCTAGCGCCACTCACCAGCGATCATCACCCGACGAACCCGCAGGTCATCGTCGAGCAGCACCAGATCAGCCGCCAACCCGGCCGCGATCGACCCGCACCGGTCCGCCAGGCCCAGTAGCCGTGCCGGGTTGGTCGAGGCGGCGGCAACGGCATCGGCGATCGGCAGCCCGACCTGTCGCACGGCACGCCGGAACGCCTCGTCCATCGTCAGGGTGCTGCCAGCGAGCGAACCGGACTCGGCGCTGCGGGCCTTGCCGGCAACGACGGTCACGGGCAGGCCGCCGAGCACGTAGGTACCGTCGCCGACGCCGGTGGCACTCATCGCATCGGTCACCAGCACCAGCCGATGCGAGCCGTGCCGGGCCGCCAGCCGAACCATGGCCGGGTGCACGTGCACCCCGTCGTTGATCACCTCGAACGCAGCCGTGGATTCCAGCGCGGCCACCGCGGCACCGGGCTCGCGATGGCCGATCGCGCTCATCGCATTGAACAAATGGGTGGTCAGCGCGGCGCCAGCCGCGAAGCCGGCCGCCGCCTGGCTGTAGTCGGCGTCGGTGTGCCCGATCGCGGCCAGCACGCCGGCCTCGGTGAGATCGGCGATCAGGCCGATCGCGCCGGGAAGTTCCGGCGCGATCGTGACCGCCCGGACGTAGCCCTGTCCGGCGTCCAGCAGCTTGGCCAGCACCTGCCGGTCGGGCAGTTGCAGCTGCGCGACGTTCTGCGCACCGCACCGGGCCTGCGCCAGGAACGGTCCTTCCAGATGTGCCCCGGCCACCCGCTCGTCAAGGCGTGCCAACCCGGCCAGCCAGCCGAGCTGCTCGCACATCGCGTCCAGCGAGCTGGCCATCAGCGAGATCAGCGTGCGGGTCGTGCCGTGCCCACGGTGATAGGCCACGCCAGCGACCATCGCCTCGGCTGACTCGGTGAAATCGTGGCCACCGCCACCGTGCACGTGCAGGTCGATGAAGCCGGGCACCAGCCAGCCGCCGCCAAGCTCCTCGGTGCCCGGACCGGCCGGCGTGCTGCCAACCTCGGCGATCACGCCATCTGCCAGCCGCAGCCAGCCGCTCTCGAGCACCCCGCTAGGCGTGACCAATCGGGCCCCGGACAGCACCGTCATCCCTTCACCGCACCCGCGGTCAGGCCCGCCGAGATCCGGCTCTGGAACAGCACGAACAGCACCACCACCGGCAGCGAGGTCAGGGTGGCTGCGGCCATCAGGCCGCCCCAGTCCGCGCCGTGCACCGGGCTGGATTGGAAGATCAGCAGGTAGATCATCGAGGTCTGCTTGTCGTTGTCGATCAGCAGGGTGTTGGCCAGTACGAACTCGTTCCAGGCCAGGATCCAGCCGTACACCCCGGTCGCGATCAGGCCCGGGCTGACCAGCGGCAGGATGATCTTGTAGAACGTCTGCCACCGGCTGCACCCGTCGACCAGCGCGGCCTCGTCCAGTTCCTTCGGAACGTTCGCGATGAAGGTACGCAGCGTCCAGATCGTGTACGGCATCGTGAACATCAGGTAGGCGATCACCACCCCGGTCAGGCTGTTCTTGAGGTGGAACCGGTCCAACAGCAACGACATCGGGATCGTCAGTGCCAGCAACGGGATCATCTGGACTATGAGCACCACGAAGATGAAGATCTTGCGACCCAGGAACCGGAACCGGGCTATTGCCATCGCGCCGAAGAACCCGATCACGATGCTGATCAGCACCGCGGCCAACGTGATCACCAGGCTGTTGCGTAGATCGGTGCGAAAGCTCGGGTCCCGCAGCACCTCGCTGAAACCGCGCAGCGTGGGATGGTTCGGCCAGAACCTGGGCTTGAGCGAGTTGATGTCCGAACTCGTTTTGAAGGCGGTGATCAGCATCCAGTAGATCGGGAACCCGAACACCACCGACAACACCATGGCCACCGTGTTCCAGCCCCAGGTGGCATACCGGCCGCGGGGTCGCCGACGACCTGGCGGCGGTGTCGAGGCAACGGCGTCCCGGCCCGCCGAGTCCAGCTCGGCAGCCGGCGTCGACACCGATGCTAGGACGGTCATTCGGCATCCCCGATCTTGAAGAGTTGCTTGATGTAGAAGATCATCACGACCAGCAGACACGCCATCATCAGCACACCCACGGTGGCACCAAGGTTGTAATGGCTGCTGCCGATTCCCTGCGAATACATGTAAATACCCAGTGTCTGATAGCCGGGTTCGGGGTGCCCGTCGCGCATGAACCAGATCTGGTTGAACACTCCGAAATCCCAGATCACCGACAGCGTCGTGAGAATCACCAGCAACGGACGCAAGAACGGCAGCGTGACGCTCCGGAAGGCCTGCCAGGCACCGGCCCCGTCAACCCGAGCAGCTTCGAGTATATCCTTGGGAACTTGAGTGATTCCGGCATGCAACGAGATCGCCAGCAGTGGCACCGCGCCCCAGACCACCACTGCGGTCACCACCGCCAGGCCCTGATGCGGGTCGGCAAACCAGTCGTGCCCACTCAGGTGCAGGCCGGGCACCTGATTGAGCAGGTAGTTCACCGCGCCGTACTGGCTGGAAAACATCCAGTAGAAGACCTGGGTCGAGACGGTGGACGGCACTGCCCAGACGAACAGCAGGACGCCGGTGAGGATCAGCCGAGCCCAGCTGGACACCCGGTTGAGTAGCAGCGCCACCCCGAGCCCGATCAACAGGGTGAGCACGACATTGATCGCGGTGAACACCACGGTCCGGGTCAGCACCGTCCAGAACGTCGAGTCCGAGAGTACCGCGGTGAAGTTCTTGAGCCCGACGAACGGGGTGCTGCCACCGCTGTGGAACAGCGCGAACTTACCGCTTTCTTGCTTCTGCAGCGACAGCTGAACGATCTTCACCAGCGGCCAGCCGGCAACCCCGGCCAGCACCAGCGAGGCCGGCAGGATCAGCAGGTACGGCAGCCGGGAGGATCGAACCCCGCCGGCCCGGGGACGCGATCGACGGGCCGATCGGGTCCCCGGGTCCCGGGTCAGGGTCATTTCAGCCTCGCCATCTCACTTACTATCCAGCAGACGCTCAGTTGCCGGCATTCAGCGTGCTGGCGATCTGGGTGTCCGCAGCCTTGGCCGCGTCGGCGGTGGATTTCTTACCCGTCGCGATCGATTCCAGCATGTTCTGCAGGACGTTGCCGCTCTCCACGTTGGCCCAGTTGGGCGTGTTCGGCACGAACCAGGTGTTCTTGGCTGCCTCACCGGTCGACTTGTTCGCATCGCCGGCCGCTTCGTAGACGTTCAACAGCGAGGTGGTGTTCGGGATAGCGAACTTGGCGAGCGCGCTCTGGCTGGTGGTGTCGGTGAAGTACTTGATCCAGGCCGCGCCGAGCCCGGCGTTGGGTGCCTTCGACGGCACCGCGAGGTCAGAGCCGCCCAGGAACGACGGGGTGTACTGGCCGGCCACGTCTGCGGGCAGCGGGAAGGTGCCGAGCAGCGGAGCGAGCGCGGGCTTGCCGGTCTTCGGGTCGGTTACCGCACCGACCTCCCAGCCGTTGCCCAGGATCGCGCCGGTGTGGCCCTGGGACATGATCGCATCCTGATCGGACTCGTCCTTGGTCGAGCCGCCGACCGAGTAGCTGGTCAGCTTCTGCCAGGCCGCCAGCCCCTGCTGCGCCTGGCTGCTCTCCAGCTGGCCGGCCCACTTGCCGCCCTGCTGGTCGGCGATCTTGCCACCGGCGCCGTAGACGAACGACATCGCGGCGTACCAGTACTTGCCCGGCATGTAGAAGGCCGAGAAGTGCGGGTCGGCGGCGTTGGCGGCCTTGACCTTGTCCAGGTCCGCGGTCAGCTCGGCCAGGGTGGCGGGTGCCGTGCTGACGCCGGCCTTGCTGAACAGGTCCTTGCGGTAGATGACGACCCGGCTGCCGGCGTAGTACGGGACGGCTTCGAGCTTGCCGTCCGGCGAGGTACCGGAGTCGGTCAGACCTTGCAGCCAGCTGCTGGAGTTCTGGAACTGGCCCTTGGCCGAGGTCAGGTTCGCGAACGCGCCGCCAGCGATGTAGGAGGCGGTCTGGGTGTTGCCCAACTCGACCACGTCCGGTATCGCGGTACTGCCGGCGAAGGTGGAGTCCAGCTTCGTCGTGTAGTTCGACCACTGCTGCCACTGCACGTTGACCTTCGCGCCGGTAGCCGCCTCGAACCGCTGGGTGGCCTGGTCGACGACGGCCGGCCAGCCCTTCTGGGCGTCGCTCTGCAGCCACACCGTGATGGTCTTGCCCTTGCCGTCGGTGCTCAGCACGCTGTCGTCCTTCGAACTCGTGGACGACTTGCTGGAGCTGCTACACGCGCTTACCGCCAGTGTCATGGCTACCGCCACGGTCACCGCGCCCGCAAATCTGCGATTCACGTCCGTCTCCTTCAAGATTGGTATAGACGAATTTGGCAAGTATTGGCCTAGACCATTCCGGGTGTCAAGGGATCGGGTGACGGCGTCGGAGGCTGTTACCAGACCGACACGTCGGCGTCAGCTGAGCGCGGTCTCAGCAACTTAACTGATCTACAGGACCGCTCACGCACAATCGTGGGGATGCCCAGCTCAGATCGCCACCACAGACTGTCCACTGCCCTCAAGCTCGCGGCCGCCGTGCTGGCGTGTGGCGCTCTCGCGGCCGGCATGCTGCTGCCCTTCGTCGGCGGCGTCGGGCTGGCAGCCGACAAGGTCGCTACCGACTTCTTGAACACCAGCTGCGACCTGGTCATCTCGCCGGCCCAGCAGACCAGCACCGTCTACCTGAACATCACCCAATCGGCCGGCGACCTGCAGCGC
>FTJM01001924.1_pt1 | contig 17981 bp, 16 predicted proteins | sample 1658941 | NCBI WGS metagenome assembly FTJM01 (sample SAMEA3914876, study PRJEB12502) | metagenome | biome: forest; material: soil | place: USA | collected 2011-06-22 | depth 0.3 m
GCGCCGCTGCCGCGCACAGCGCCAGCGCGCCGTACTGCACGGCCCGCGACAGCCGCACCGCGCGGTGGATGTCGGCCAACTCGGGCTGCCGGCCCCGGCCCAGCGCCGGTCGGGACTCGACCCGGCCTTGGTAGACGGTCGGACCGCCCAACCGGATGCCGAGCACTCCCGCGGCGGCCGCCTCGCACTGTCCAGCGTTGGGGCTCGGGTGCCGGTGCGCGTCGGCACGCCAGGCCGCCCAGCCGGCCCGCGCCGAGCCCTGGACCAGCGGCGCCGCAAGCAGCGTGAGGCCGGCGGTGAGCCTGGCCGGCACCAGGTTCGCGACGTCATCGAGCCGGGCACAGGCGGTGCCGAAGCGGTGGTAGCGGGTCGAGCGGTGGCCGACCATCGCGTCCAGGGTGTTGATCGCTCGGTAGCCGAGCAGGCCGGGCAGGCCGGCAACGGATCCCCAGAACAACGGCGCCACCACCGAGTCCGAGGTGTTCTCGGCCACCGACTCGATGGTTGCCCGCACCAGGCCAGCCCGGTCCAGGCTGGCCGGATCGCGACCGCACAGGCTCGGCAGCAGGTCACGGGCACCGTCCGGGTCGGCACGGTCGAGCCGGCCGGCCAGGCCGGCCGCGATCCGGCGCAGGCTGGCGCCGCCGAGCACCGTCCAGGTCGCGGCCGCGATCAGCACGGTTCGGGCGAGCGGCCGGGATCGGCTCAACCGCTGACCGGCCACCGCACCGGCCAACACCGGCGCGGTGGCCGCCACCGCGAAGCCCAGGCCGGCGATCCGGTCATCGGCGTAGCAGCGGCGTTCCAGCAGGCTCGCGGCGGCACCGAAGCCAGCCACCGGGTGCAGCCGGTCAGGATCACCGAACAACGCATCCAGCACGACGCCGGTAGCCAGTCCCGCCGCAACGGGAAGCCGGGACACCTAGCGCAGCTGCGGTTGAGAATGCGCGAGCGAGCCCGTCACAAAGACAAAGTCCATCTGTTCCTCCGTCGGGTATCCACGCCCTGGACAGTTCCGACGGCCGAAGTATCCTGGCTCCCGGATCGACGCTCGCCCCGCCTTCCAGCCGTCAGGCCGTGGCTTGCTGGGCTCGCTCCTCGGTGACAGTGGCGGGACCGCGCCGGATTCACACCGGACTTCCTTCACTGCCGTCGATGCGATCCAACCACACCCGGCACGGTGCCCCAACCACCGGGATCGAGCCCCGGTGCGCCCGCACCCGAGCGAGCCGGGACGTTCAGAACGGGTAGCTCGGCGGCTCGCTGCGCATCGTCACCCATCGGGTCTCGGTGAACGCGTCGATGTTGGCGGCCGCCCCGCCGAAGCGCGCCCCGGTACCCGAAGCGGCCACGCCACCGAATGGGCTGTTGGCCTCGTCGTTGACGGTCTGGTCGTTGATGTGCACGATGCCGGTCGGGATCCGGTCGGCAAGTGCCAGCCCTCGCAGCGGGTCGCGCGTGACGATACCGAGCGAGAGGCCGTACTCGGAGCTGGTCGCGAGCGCCACCGCCTGATCCGCCGTTGCGAACCTGAGCACCGGTGCCACCGGGCCGAAGATCTCCTGCGCGAATGCCGGTGCTCCGACCTCGACATCGGCGAGCACGGTCGCCTGGTAAAAGAGGTCCTGGTAGCTGCCGCCGGCCGCCAGCCGCGCGCCGCCGGCCACCGACGAGGTCACCAGCTGATGCACCTTGTCCCGCTGCCCGGCATCGATCAGCGGTCCGAGTTCGACCTGGCCGGCGGCGGGATCACCGACCGTCAGTTTGGCGGCCTTGTCGGCGAGCAGCCCCACGAACTCGTCATAGAGCCGCTCCTGGACCAGGTGCCGGCCGGTGGTCATGCAGATCTGGCCCTGGTGGAAGAACGAACCCCAGGCGGCGAGATTGACCGCCTGCTCGACGTCGGCGTCGTCGAGGACGATCAGCGCCGAGTTGCCACCGAGTTCCAGATGGACCCGCTTGAGGTGCCGGCCGGCCAGCTCGCCGACCCGGCGTCCCGCGGCGGTGGAGCCGGTGAACGAGATCACCCGAACCAGCGGGTGGCTGACCAGCGCCTCACCGACGTCGACACCGCCCGGCAGCATCTGCAGCACCCCTGGTGGCAGGCCGGCCTCCTGGAAGATCCGGGCGATCGTCACGCCGCCGGTCACCGCCGTTCGCGGGTCCGGCTTGAGGATGACCGCGTTGCCCAGCGCCAGCGCCGGCGCGACCGACCGGATGCCCAGGATGATCGGAACGTTGAACGGCGAGATCACCCCAACCACGCCAGCCGGTACCCGCCTGGCCATCGACAGCCGGTCCTGCTCGCTCGGCAACAGCTCACCGTAGGGCCGGCTCGGAAGCGCGGCGGCCTCGTAACACTCCTGCGCCGCGGTGTGCACCGCGAAGCCGGCCATCCCGGGGATCGCGCCGACCTCCCGGATGTTCCAGCCGCTGATCTCCTCGGCGTGCTGGTTCCACAGGTCACCGGCCCGGCGCAGCACCGCGGCACGCTCCGGGTGCCCGAGCGCGGCCCAGCCTCGCTGCGCTTCGGCAGCGCTTTCGGCTGCGGCTGCTAGGTCATCGGCGTTGGCCAGGCCGACCTGGCCGAGCGGCTGGCCGGTCGCCGGTTCGGTGACGTCGATGACGCCACGGGCGCCCGGAACCCAGTTGCCGCCCAGGAATATCCGCCCGCGCCAGCTCGATTCGTCCAGCAACATAGTGGCCGCCTTCGCACACTCGTTAGACGCACAAGTAGTTAGGCCCCAAACGATAGGCGGTAGCTGCCGCGGTATCAACAAGCTCTCGATCTGTATGCACTCTCGATCTGTATGCACCAGCGCGAGCGATAGCCCCCGGCCAGCCATACACATCGACGAACAGGGCGCTCGGCGGTTGTGCCTACCCATCGCTGTGCTTGAGCTTATCGCTGTGCTTGAGCCGACGAGGAGACTTGAACTCCTAACCGCCCGATTACAAGTCGGGTGCGCTACCAGTTGCGCCACGCCGGCGTGCACGAGCCCGACACCGAACGGAGTCCCGCAGCCGGAACTCAGCCTACCGACCAGGCGTCAGGCGGCGGCGGTGCGCCACCCCGGTCAGCAATCTGGGGCGGGTGCCGGGTACGAATGACCCAACACCTGAGGAGCCGACCCGACGTGAGCCGACAGTACAAACCGAAAGCCGGCTTCTGGATCCGCTTGTGCGTGCTGATCCTCTACCCGCTGGACTCGATCCTGTTCAAGATCCGCTGGCATCACCTCGACCGGATGCCCGAACACGGCGGCGTGCTGGTCGCGGTCAACCACATCTCGCAGGCCGACACCGCCACCACGGCTCGGCTGATCTGGCAAACCGGCCGCATCCCGCGATTCCTGATCAAGAGCACCGTCTTCGGCTGGCCGATCGTCGGGCGGGCCATGTCCGGCGCCGGCCAGCTACCGGTCTATCGCGCCACCGAGCAGGCCGCCGACTCGCTGCGTGATGCCACCAAGGCATTGCAACGGGGTGAGTGCGTGGTCATCTACCCGGAAGGGACCATCACCGCCGACCCTGATTACCTGCCCATGCTGGCCAAGACCGGGGTTGCTCGGCTGGTACTGGCCAATCCCGGCACTCCGGTCATCCCGATCGGCCAGTGGGGCGCGCACCGCACACTGGGTCGCGGCGGCCGGTTCCGGCCCTTTCCGCGCAAGCTGCACCAGGCCTCGCTCGGCGAGCCGCTGGAGCTCAGCCGGTACCACGAGCAGCAACCGAGTGCTGAGATCCTGCGCGAGCTCACCGACGAGATCATGGCCGCGGTCACCGAACAGGTCCTGACGCTACGAGACGGCGACTGAACTCGATCGAACCACCAGCGCGGTCGGCAGGATCAGCGTCGAAGGCCTCGCCCGCGGCCGATCATCCAGCAGCAACTCGATGGCTGAGCGTCCCTTGCTCTCCATCGGCTGGTGCACGCTCGTCAGTCCAGCGGCCGCCGCCGCCGGCACGTCGTCGAACCCGGTCACCATCAACGCACCGGCGCTGCCGCCCGCGGCCAGCTCATCCAGCACCCCGAAGGCCAAGATGTCGGAGGTGCACATGATCGCGGTCAGCCCCGCTCTGCAGGCCAGCAGTGCCGCGGCACCGAGCGCGCCCTCATCCCGCGAGTTCGCCGGTCGCTCGGTGACCAACAGTGATGCGTCGGACGGGGCGACATCCAGCAGCCCGGACAGCCGCAGCTGCCGCACCGGATGCGGCCGCTGGCCGGCCTTCACCCGATCCGATAATGGCATTGGGTCGCTGAGCGCGGCCACGTCCTCGCCCCGGCGGACCGCCACCACCCCGACCCGGCGGTGCCCGAGCGAGAAGACGTGCTGTGCCACCAGCGCAAACGCTGCCCGGTCATCGATTCCGACGAAGTCCACCCCGGTGACCCCGCGCGGCGAGTCGACGATCACCGCCGGTTGCGGCCGGGACAGCACCGCGGCCAGCAGCGGATCGCCGGAGACTACCGACGAGATCACGAATCCATCGACGGCAGCACGCAGAACGGTATCCACCTGGCCGGCGATCGGTGCCGCCGGAATCATCAGCAAGGACCGCCCGCGCTCGGTGCAGGCCTCACCGAGCCCGTGCAGGAACTCGACCGCGCCAGGATCACGGAAGGCATAGCCGAGCCGCTCGGAGAAGATCAGCCCGACCGCGTCGGCCTGCCTGGTACGCAACGAGCGCGCGACCGGGTCCGGCCCGGAATAACCCAGCTCGGCGGCGGCCGCGAAGATCTCGGAGCGCAATTGCGCCGACAGCTGATCCGGCCGGTTGTAGGCGTTGGACACGGTGGTGCGCGACACGCCCACTCGCGCGGCCACCGCGGCCAGCGTGGCTCCCGGCCGTCCGCGCCGCGGGGCCTGCGCCACACCGCCGTCGTTGGTCATCCAGCCAACCGTATCGGTCCGCGCCGGAGCGTCCTGCCCAGCGCGGAGACGACGCGCGTACCGCACCCTCGTCAATTCCGGCAAACCACCCAGGCCTTGACGGAACCAGCCAGCCGGGGTCCAATGGCTGAGTCCAGACCGCTATGCCGGTCGGGGTTGCCGCTTGCCATCGGTGGAGGCGGATCCACAACACCGGCCGGAATGCCGTGAGGCCCGCGCAACTCGCAACGGCCCGTACCCGGTGCGGTCAACGCTCACCGAGAGGGATTTTTCCATGGCCGAAGTCCAGTACGTACAGGCGTCCCGTCTCTACCCGGGGAACCCCATCCCGGCAGTCAACAAGCTCGATCTAGATGTCGCCGACGGCGAGTTCGTGGTCCTGGTCGGACCGTCCGGATCGGGAAAGTCCACCGCGCTGCGGATGCTCGCCGGCCTGGAGGACGTCGACCAGGGCGAGATCCGGATCGGCGGTGTCGACGTCTCGCAGAAGCCGCCGAAGGACCGTGACATCGCCATGGTCTTTCAGAACTACGCGCTCTACCCGCACATGTCGGTGGCCGAGAACATGGGTTTCGCCTTGAAACTCAAGGGAGTTTCGAAGGACGAGCGGGCCAAGAAGGTGCTCGCCGCGGCAAAGCTGCTCGACCTGCAGGACTATCTCGACCGCAAGCCGAAGGCACTGTCCGGTGGCCAGCGCCAGCGGGTCGCGATGGGCCGGGCGATCGTGCGGGAGCCCAGCGTGTTCCTGATGGACGAGCCGCTGTCGAACCTGGATGCCAAGCTGCGGGTGGAAACCCGCGCCAACATCGCCGCGCTGCAGGCCAGGCTCGGCACCACCACCATCTACGTCACGCACGACCAGGTCGAGGCGATGACGATGGGTGACCGGGTGGCGCTGCTCAAGGACGGCATCCTGCAGCAGGTCGATACCCCGCGCAACCTCTACGACAGCCCGGGCAACGCGTTCGTGGCCGGCTTCATCGGGTCCCCAGCGATGAACCTGATCAAGGTCCCGTTCACCGAGGCCGGCGCCGAGCTTGGTGGCCTGACCATCCCGCTCAAGGCCGACGCTGCCGCCGACGCGCGCAAGGCCGGCCTGAAGGAGATCATCCTGGGCATCCGCCCGGAGTCCTTCCATGCCTCCGAATCCGGCCAGGGGCTCAAGCTCAAGGTCAGCCTGGTGGAGGAACTCGGCGCGGACGCCTTCGTCTACGGCGAGCTGCCGGGTACCAAGACCCACGACGTCGGCGATGACGGCGGCGCGAAGCCGTTCACGGTCCGATTCGACGGCCGGGTGCCGCCCAAGATCGGCACCGAGATCCCGCTCGAGGTTCGCCAGGACGAGACCCACGCGTTCAACCCGGAGACCGGGCTGCGCCTCGGCGCCTAGGCACTACCAGCAAGACCGGAACGGGACGCCGACCACCGACGGCGTCCCGTTTTGCGGCGCAGGGGCTCCCAGCTTCGGCAGCCTTAGCCCAGCCGACGTTGCCGAGCCACCTCGGCCATGGTCACCGCAGCAGCCACCGAGGCGTTCAGCGATTCCGCCTGGCCGGTCATCGGGATGGACACGGTGAAGTCGCAGGTCTCGCCAACCAGCCGGGACAGGCCACGCCCCTCGGACCCGACCACGATCACCAGCGGCTCGGTTGCGTAAGGGAATTCGTCGATGGTGGTGTTGCCATCGGCGTCCAGACCGGCTACCTGCATGCCGGCCTTCTGGCAATCCTTCAAGGCCCGGACCAGGTTCGTCACCTGCGCCACCGGGATCCGGGCCGCGGTGCCGGCCGAGGTACGCCACGCGGTTGCGGTGACACCCGCCGAGCGCCGAGTCGGCACGATGACACCCTGCGCTCCGAAGGCCACCGCCGAGCGGATCACCGCACCGAGGTTGCGCGGGTCGGTCACCCCGTCCAGCGCCACCAGCAACGGGGTGGTGGTGGCCTGCGACACCAGCTCCAGCACGTCGGACAGCTCATCGTAGGAAAACGCCGGTACCTGCAGGGCAATCCCCTGGTGCAGGATGCCGCCAGTACGCCGATCGATTTCGGACTTGCTGACCTCCAGGATCGGCAAGCCCCGGTCGGCCGCCAGATGGATCGCCTCGGTCACCCGCTCGTCCGCCTCGATGCCGATCGCCACGTACAGCGCATTTGCCGGGATCGCCGCGCGCAACGCCTCAGCAACCGGATTGCGGCCGACCAGCAGTTCGGGCGCGTCCGGGTTCTTCGGGCCGCGCCGGCGCGGTCCACCCTCGGACCGACGCTCCACCGCAGCGGCCCGGCGGGCCGCCGGGTGCCCCTTGCGCTCGGTGGCCTTCGGGGTCGGTCCCTTACCCGCCAGGCCCCGTGCCCGGTTGCCGCCGGAGCCGACGGTGGCGCCCTTCTTGCCCTTGCGTACCGCACCCTTGCGGGAGGAATTGCCTGCCATTATAAACCTATTCTCAATGCTGTTGACGGAAACGCTCAGCTACCTGACACGGTCCAGCGCGGTCCTTCCGGGGTATCCTCGACCACCACGCCGGCCGCGGCCAGCCCGTCGCGGATCGCGTCCGAGGCCGGATAGTCCTTGCGTTCGCGGGCAGCCTGGCGCTGCCCCAGGGCAAGCCCGACCAGCTGCTCGACGGTACTGCTCAGCGCAACCTGCTCCTTGCCACTCGGCTGCCAGTCCAGCGGGTTCAAGCCGAGCGCCCCGGTCATCGCCAGCGCCGAACTCAACATTTCGGCCGCCGCACCCTTGTCACCGGCAGCCAGCGCCGCATTGCCGGCTCGCCGGGTGTTGTGCAGGACCGCCAGCGCCTGCGGCACATTCAGGTCCTCATCCATCGCCGCGCAGAATTCCGCGGGCGGCTGAGCGGCCCCGGCCGGCTCGCCGGTCACCTCGATCGCGTGCCGGACGAAGTTCTCGATCTTGTGATAGCCGGCCGCTGCCTCGGTCAGCGCTGCCGGCGAGTACTCGATGGCCGAACGGTAGTGTGCGGCACCGAGGTAATAGCGCAGCTCCACCGGCCGCCAGAGCTTGACCATCTCGGCCAGCTGCACAGTATTGCCCAGCGATTTCGACATCTTCACGCCGGCCATGGTGACCCAGCCGTTGTGCATCCAGTACCTGGCGAACTCGCCGCCGGCCCCCTTGGACTGGGCCACCTCGTTCTCATGATGCGGAAAGATCAGGTCCAGGCCGCCGCCGTGGATATCGAAGACCTCGCCGAGGTACTTGCCAGCCATCGCCGAGCACTCCAGGTGCCAACCCGGTCGGCCATCGCCCCACGGCGTCGGCCAGCTCGGCTCGCCGGGTTTCGCCGACTTCCACAGGGCGAAGTCGCGCGGGTCGCGCTTGCGGGCATCGCCCACCGAATCGCCGGCCGGCAGCATCTCGTCGAGCCGCTGGCCCGACAGCGCGCCGTAGCCAGGGTAGGAACCGACGTCGAAGTAGACATCGCCCTCGGCCGGATAGGCATGACCGCGCTCGATCAGCCGCTGCATCAGGGTGATCATCTCGGTGATGTGCCCGGTGGCCCGTGGCTCCAGGGTCGGCGGCAAGCAGCCCAGGGTCAGGTAGCCGTCCCGGAAGGCCTGCTCGAACATGGCGGCGTGTGCCCACCACGGCCGGCCTGCCTCGGCGGCCTTGGCGATGATCTTGTCGTCGATGTCGGTGACGTTGCGGATCAGGGTCACGTCGTAACCACGAAAGCTCAGCCACCGCCGCAGGATGTCGAAATTCAGGCCGGACCGCAGGTGACCGATATGTGGCGCCCCCTGCACCGTCGCGCCGCACAGGTAGATCGAGGCCCGCCCGGCAACGAGCGGGACGAAGTCCCTGACCGATCGGGTCGCGGTGTCGTAGAGCCTGAGCGTCACCCGGCAATCCTACGGACCGCCGGCGCGCTCTAGGTAATTAGCCGGCTGCTGGCTATCCGACTGCTGGCTATCCGACTGCTGGCTATCCGGCTGCTTGCTAATCGGCTGCTGGCTAATCGGCTGCTGGCTATCCGACTATGTGACTGGGCGTCAAGCGCACCACTACTCGGACGTGGTCGGTTCCCTCGTCGCCGGTGTAGCGCTGGCCGGTGTAGCGCTGGGACAGCCGCTCGATCAGCTCCGGGCCGCCGTCGGTGCTCATGCTCACCGCACCACGCACCTCGACATAGCTGTACGGATCGTCCTTGTCGAGGATCAGCACGCTGGCCCGCGGATCCTTGAGCCAGTTCGTCTCCTTCTTGCGGCCCTGGATGGTCGACAGCAACAGGTCGTCGCCGTCATAGGTTGCCCACAGCACCGAGGTCTGCGGCGACCCGTCGGTGTTGCTGGTGGCCACCACCACGAAGTTGGCATCGTCAAGCAGTTGTTTGGCCCTTTGCGGCAATGAGGTCATCCGGCGATCCTAGCCACCGCCGCGACGATGGCCGCCCGTTAGATTGTGACCATGACTGATCGACTTCACCTGGAATCGGCGCTGGTGGCCGCTGGCCGACCGGAACGTGCTCCCGGCGCGCCAGTCAACCAGCCAATCGTGCTGTCCTCGACGTTTCACGCGGGCGGCTCGCGGTGCTATGGCCGGGAGGGCAACGACAGTACCGCCGCCTTCGAAACGGCGCTCGGCAGCCTGGAAGGCGGCCGGACGATCTCGTTCTCCTCCGGGATGGCGGCCAGCAGCGCCCTGGTCGAAGGCCTGCCGGCGGGCTCGGTGGTGGTGCTGCCAAGCAGCTTCTACAACTTCCAGCGGACGCTGTTCGACCGACAGGTCGAGCTCGGCCGGCTCGCACTGCGCACCGTGGACATCGCCGATACCGAGGCCACCGTGGCCGCACTCGACGGGGCCGCCCTGCTCTGGCTGGAGCTGCCGTCCAACCCGACCCTGGCGGTGCCTGACCTGCCGGTGCTGGCCGCCGCAGCTCGCCAGCACGGCGCGCTCAGCGTGGTGGACGCGACACTGGCCACCCCACTCGGCAACCGGCCGCTCGAGCACGGCGCCGACCTGGTCATGCACTCGGCAACCAAGTGGATCGCCGGCCATAGCGACCTGGTGATGGGGGTGCTGAGCACCGCCGATGACGAGCTGGCCGGCCGGCTACACGAGCGCCGGGAGCTGACCGGTGCGGTCCCTGGCGCGCTGGATTCCTACCTGGCGCTGCGCGGGCTGCGCACCCTGTCGGTCCGGCTGGAACGGGCCTGCGCAAATGCCGCGGTGCTGGCCGACCGGCTGGCTGATCACCCGGCGGTCAGCAAGGTGTACTACCTCGGCCGCGACGATCACCCGCAGGCTGACCGGATCGTCAAACTGCTGGCCAACCATGGCGGCCTGCTTTCCTTCGAGTTGAACTCGGTCGAGCATGCCGATCAGCTCTGTGCCCGGGTCGAGCTGATCACCCACGCGACCAGTCTCGGTGGGGTCGAATCGCTGATCGAGCGGCGCGGGCGCTACCCCGGTGAGCTGGCACAAGGCACCCCGGCCGAGCTGGTCCGGCTGTCGGTCGGCATCGAGCACGTGGAAGATCTGTGGGCCGATCTGGCACAGGCGCTGGCCTGATTCAGGCGACGCGCAAGCGCGCAGGCTGCCATCGCAGCCTGTCAGCCCTCAACCTGAGTGGATCAGGGCGGTGGCAATCGCAGCGATGCCCTCGCCCCGGCCGGTCAGCCCCAACCCGTCGGTGGTGGTCGCGGACACGCTGACCGGCGCGCCCAGCAACCCCGAGAGCAACGTCTCGGCCTCGGCCCGGCGCGGCCCGAGCTTCGGCGCGTTGCCGATCAGCTGCACCGCAACGTTGCCGATCCTCCAGCCCTGCTCCGCCAGCCGGCCAGCCACCTCGGCCAGTAACTGGACGCCGGACGCGCCGGCCCACTGCGGATCGTCAGTGCCGAACACCGCGCCGAGATCGCCCAAGCCGGCCGCCGAGAGCAGCGCATCGCAGGCCGCATGACAGACCACGTCACCGTCGGAATGCCCGGCGCAGCCGGCAACCCCGGGCCAGTGCAGCCCGGCGATCCAGCAAGGCCGGCCGGCCTGGACCGGATGCACATCGACGCCGACCCCGACCCGCGCAGGCGTGCTCATAGGGCCTCCAGCAATCATCGGGCCACCAGCAATCATCGGGCCACCAGCAACTCGGCCAGCCGCAGATCGTACGGCGTGGTGATCTTGAAGGCGGCCTCGTCGCCGGGCACCGTGGTCACCACGAGCCCCAGCGCCTCCACCAAGCCGGCATCGTCGGTTAGCTCGGCCGTGGTCGCCGCTTGCGCCGCGCGGAGCACCGCGAGCCGGAAGCCCTGCGGAGTCTGCACCCGGCACAACGAGGCCCGCTCGATCGTCTCGCGAACCTGGCCAGCGTCGGTGACCCGCTTGATGGTGTCGGTCACCGGGAGCACCGGGATCACGGCGTCAGCGCCGTCCCGCAGTGCACCGATCACCGCGCCAATGACCGCGGCCGGCACCAGTGGCCGGGCGGCATCGTGCACCAGCACCCACTCAAGATCGTCACCGGCCAGCGCGGCAAGGCCGCGGCGCACCGACTCCTGCCGGCTCGGGCCGCCCGCTACCACCCGCGCGTGCGGCGGCAGCCCGGCCGCTATGGACTCGCAGGACGCCGCCGGAGCGACTACCACCAGCATCTCGATATCCGGATGGCCAGCGAAGGCGGCCACCGACCAGTCGAGAATCGTCCGGCCATGCAAGCTAACCAGCGCCTTGGGAACGCCGCGGCCGAGCCGTTCGCCGGTGCCGGCCGCTACCAGGATGACCGCCACGCTCATGGATCAGCACGCTAGCGCACAAAAGCGCCCGAGCAAGCTCGGGCGCTTTTGGATGAGTGCGGATCAGGCGACGGCCTCAGCCAGCACCTCGTCCAGCACGATCTCTGCCTTGTCCTCGTTGGTGCCCTCAGCGAGGGCCAGCTCACTGACCAGGATCTGCCTGGCCTTGGCCAGCATCCGCTTCTCGCCGGCCGAAAGACCACGGTCCTTCTCACGGCGCCACAGGTCACGAACGACTTCGGCAACCTTGTTCACATCGCCCGAAGCGAGCTTCTCGCCGTTGGCCTTGTACCGGCGCGACCAGTTGGTCGGCTCCTCGGTATGCGGCGCGCGGAGCACTTCGAAAACCCGATCCAAACCTTCCTGGCCAACCACGTCACGAACGCCCACGATCTCAGCGTTGTCCGCAGGGACCCGAACGGTCAGGTCACCCTGCTGAACCTTCAGAACTAGGTACAGCCTCTCTTCGCCCTTGATGATCCGCGTCTCTATTGCCTCGATTTTGGCAGCGCCATGATGCGGATAAACAACGGTCTCGCCGACCTCAAAAGTCATAGAGGCAACCCCTTCCGGTACCAACTAGGATAACACGCGGGGACGACACGCCCAGATCGAAGATCATCCAAAGCTGCCCGGTGTATGTGGTATTGGCAGCTACCACACCGTCGCTGACGGTAACCGACCTCGCCGGCCGGTTCGATGGCCAGCCGGTCTTTGTTCGAGCACCCCTCACCGTCGCCGGTGGACACCCGATCGCTAGGCTAGCGCCGATGGCCACGCTGGCGAATGCCGGCGCGCACCACGCCGTTGTAAGGCGCTGCGGGGAAGGCACCCCGAGCGAGGTGGCTGGAGGAGTAGCCGTGCTGAAGGAGTCGCCCGGACGTTCGGGTCCGGTTCGCCGGTTCGCGGTGGCCGCCGCGGCCGCAGTCGCCGGCGGCCTGCTGCTGGCCAGCTGCGCCGCCGGCCAGCATGCGCAGACCGTCGGACAGCTCCCGGCCATTGACGGGGTATCGGCCACCTCGGGCACCATCGGCGTCGAGGCTGCGGCGGTGCTCGCTCCGGACAACGGCCCGAGCTATCCGAAGGGCAGCAACGCACTGCTGCAACTGGTGCTGATCAACAACGGCAGCCAGCCGGTCAAGCTGCTCTCGGTGTCCAGTCCGGTCGCCGCCGGCGCGCTGGTCAGTAACGCCGGCCTGCCGGACAGCGTCAGCAGCTCCGACTCGGCCAGCGCCTCCGCATCGGCATCGGCGTCCCAGCACGCCACCTCCACTACCAGCCCGTCCTCGACCGGCCAGACCTCCAGCAGCCCGTCCGGCACCGGCTCAGTCACCGGCTCGCCGATCTCGGCACCGAAGGATCTGCCGATCGCGGTGCCGGCCGGCCAATCGATCCAGGTCGGCTACAGCGTGGCCGGAGCGAACATCGTGCTGAACAACCTGACCACCTCGCTGTTCCCGGCCCAGAACGTGCCGGTGACTTTCACGTTCCAGACCGGGACCTCGACGACAAGTACCCTGAGCGTCACGCTCAGCGTCAAGCTGTCCAGCGAGGCACCGAGCGCGCCGGTACTGAGCGAGGCAACCGTTCCGGCGGACTAACCAGGGCGGTTTTGCCGGGACTTGTCGCACTGTCCCGGTAGCGTCTGGAGCCGTGACCAAGCCCACCGGTTCTGCCAGCACCAAGCAAGCCAAGCGGGCTGGTACGTCCTATGCCTGCACCGAATGCGGCATGACGGCCATCCGCTGGGTCGGCCGCTGCCCTGAGTGCCAGGCCTGGGGAACGATGGCCGAAGAGGGCGTCCGCGCCGCTGCGCTCTCGCTGCCCGCCCCGGTCACCCCGCGCAACAAGGCGCTGCCGATCAGCCGGCAGGACGCCTCGGTGGCCAGGGCTATCCCGACCGGCATCGGCGAACTCGACCGGGTACTCGGCGGCGGCCTGGTGCCCGGCGCGGTGCTGCTGCTGGCCGGCGAGCCGGGCATCGGCAAATCCACCTTGCTGCTCGAAGTGGGCCAGAAGTTCGCGCAGTGCGGCGGGCCGCCGGCGCTGATCGTCACCGGTGAGGAATCGACCTCCCAGGTCCGGGCCCGGGCCGAGCGAACGCACACTATGCATGCCGACTTGTTCCTGGCGGCCGAAAACGACCTGGGCGCGGTGCTGGCGCACCTGGACGAGGTCAAGCCTGGTCTGCTGATCCTGGACTCGGTGCAGACCATTGCCTCCTCCATGGTGGACGGGGTGGTCGGCGGGGTGCCGCAGATCCGGGCCGTAACCGCGGCCATCAGCGCGGTCGCGAAGGAACGGGGCATCGCCACCGTGCTGGTCGGGCACGTGACCAAGGACGGCTCGATCGCGGGCCCGCGGGCCCTGGAACACCTGGTCGACGTGGTGCTGTATTTCGAAGGCGACCGGCACTCGTCGTTGCGGCTGCTTCGCGCGATCAAGAACCGGTACGGCGCCTCCGATGAGGTCGGCTGCTTCGAGATGCACGAAGAGGGCATCGATGAGCTGCCCGATCCGTCGGGACTGTTCGTCAGCACTCGCGACATCGCGGTGCCCGGCACCTGCGTGACGGTGACCGTGACCGGCCGCCGGCCGCTGCTGTCCGAGGTGCAGTCGCTGGTCTCGCCGCCGTTGGGCAACAACGGCTCGGCCCGCCGCTCGTTCACCGATCTGGACACCTCGCGGGCGAACATGCTGCTGGCGGTGCTCGGCCGGCATGCCGGCATCCAGCTGAGCGAGCGCGATGTGTACGCGGCCAGCGTCGGCGGCATCAAGATCACCGAACCGTCGGTGGACCTGGCAATCCTGCTGTCGATTGCCTCCGCCGCCAGCGATATCGCGCTGCCCGCGACGATGTGCGCGATCGGCGAGGTGTCGCTGTCCGGCGACATCCGCCGGGTCGGCAGCGTGCAGCGGCGGCTGGCTGAGGCCGGCCGGCTGGGCTTTCGCAAGGCACTGGTGCCGGCCGGTTCGGAGTGGTCCCACGTGGCCGGAATGAAGGTTGTCGAGGTGGCCACCGTGGAGAAGGCCTGGTCTTTCCTGCTGCAGCTCGCTCGCGGAAAGTAGCCTGCTCATACACTGACCGCACGCGGTGATCACGAGCGGTGACCGCAAGTGGTGACCACAGCTATCGAGGAGGCAGGGCACGGGTGGCAATCAGCGATCGGGACGAGGTCCTGCGATCCGTGCTGGCCTCGCTCGCCCCCGGCACCGACCTCAGGGACGGCCTGGAGCGGATCCTGCGAGGCAACACCGGTGCGCTGATCGTGCTCGGCAATGACAAGACCGTCGAGGGCATCTGCACCGGCGGCTTTCCGCTGGACATCGCGTTCGCTTCCACCAGCCTGCGGGAACTTGCCAAGATGGACGGTGCGGTGGTGCTCGCCGCGGACGGCTCCCGGATCATCCGGGCAGCCACTCACCTGATGCCCGATCCGGCCATCCCGACCGAGGAATCCGGCACCCGGCACCGGACCGCTCAGCGGGTCGCCCAGCAAACCGGCTACCCGGTCATCTCGGTATCCCAGTCCATGAAGATCATCAGCCTGTACCTCGGCAGCCGCCGGCACGTGCTGGAGAACTCGACCTCGCTGCTGTCCCGGGCCAACCAGGCGCTGGCCACCCTGGAGCGCTACAAGTCCCGGTTGGATGAGGTGTCCCAGACGCTGGCCGCCCTGGAGATCGAGGACCTGGTGACGGTCCGGGACGCGGCCTCGGTGTCACAGCGGCTGGAGATGGTCAGCCGGATCGCCGAGGAGATCTCGGGCTACGGTGCCGAGCTGGGCACCGACGGCCGGCTGCTGTCGCTGCAGCTGGAAGAGCTGATGGCCGGCGTGCATTCGGACCGCGAGCTGATCGTGCGCGACTACCTGCCCGCCGGCCGGCGCAACCGGACCGTCGAGACCTCGCTGGAAGACCTGAACGTGCTGTCGGCGACCGAGTTGCTCGACTTGACCAATATCGCCAAGGCGCTCGGCTACCCGGCGACCCCGGAGACGCTCGACGCGCCGGTGAGCCCGCGCGGGTACCGGCTGCTGGCCCGGGTCCCCCGGCTGCCGAACCTGGTGATGACCCGGATCGTGGAGCATTTCGGCAACCTGCAGAAGGTGCTAGCGGCGACCGTGGACGAGCTGCAGAACGTCGAAGGGGTCGGCGACGCGCGGGCCAGGACGATCCGCGAGGCACTGTCCAGACTGGCAGATGCCTCGATCATCGAACGCTATACCTGACGGGGCGACCTGACGGGGCGACCTGACAGGTGCAGTGGACTCGGCCGGCAGAAGCTACCGCCGTCCGTGATCGGTGCTGCCGGAGCTAGCCGGCGAGGCTGAAGGTGGTCGTGGTGCCGACCCGGCCGGCCAGGTAGGCCGACAGCGTGTAGTCGCCGGCCGATACCCGGGTCCGGACGCCGGCGCAGCCTGGCTGCGACGACAGCCCCGACCACTCCACCTCGCGCCGGATCGGCTGGCCGACCGGCAGCGTGGAGGCGTTGCTGCCTGGCTGCACCAGGCAGTCATGACTGCCCCAGACCCGGGCACTGCCGTTGTAGACCCGCAGCTCGATCTGGGAATCCGACAGGTCCTGGACACAGGCCAGCGGGCCGCGGTTGATCACTACCAGGGCGACCTTGGGCTTCGCACCGGCCGGGTAGGACGTCGCATCGCTGGCCGCGGCGATCTTGAGCTGGCCGGCCACGCAAGGCTTGGGCACTGCCGCGCTGCTCGACACCGGGTCGGTCGAGGCGCTGGGGCTGGTCACCGGCGTGCTGAGCTGACTCACCGCGCTGCTGCGACCAGGCGAGGTGAAAGCACCATGGGCCTTCGGTTGCTGATTGCCGCCGCCCCGGAAGAAGATCGCGTAGACGCTGACCACCGCCAGCAAGACGGCAGCAAAAATCAGGACCCGCCGTCTCCAGTAGACGGAAGGGGCGAGGTCACCAACCGGATGCAGCATCTCTGGCAACGGTAGCCGAGCACCTCGGCCTCGGGCGGTAGGCCGCACCGGGCGCATGCCAGGATGGTCAGGTCATGAAAGCCAGCGACGCGAAGGCAGCCTTCGCCGCCCGCGTCGGCGGCTGGTTCGCCGGCCACGCCCGAGAGCTGCCCTGGCGGCAGCCGGCCACCTCGGCCTGGTCGGTGCTGGTCAGCGAGGTCATGCTGCAGCAGACCCCGGTGAACCGGGTACTGCCGGTATATGCGGCCTGGCTGCGGCGCTGGCCAACCCCTGCCCTGCTGGCGGCCGCACCGGCCGGCGACGCGGTACGGATGTGGGGCAAGCTCGGGTACCCGCGCCGGGCTCTGCGACTGCATGGCTGCGCGCTCGCGATCACCGAGCGGCACGGCGGCCAGGTTCCGGACAGCCTGCCGCAGTTGCTGGCGCTGCCCGGGGTCGGCGACTACACCGCCCGGGCGGTGCTGGCCTTCGCCCACGGCAAGCGGGCGCCGGTGGTCGACATCAACGTGCGGCGGGTACTGGCCCGGGCGATCGGCGGACAGGGCATGCCGGGCCCGCCGTCGACAGCTCGGGACCTGGCCGCGATGGAGGCGGTGCTGCCCGATTCGGACGCCGAGGCCGCCCGGTTCTGTGCCGCTGTGATGGAACTCGGCGCGCTGGTGTGCACCGCCGGGACGCCGGCCTGCGCGCGCTGCCCGGTGGCCGAGAGCTGCGCCTGGCGGCTGGCCGGCTATCCGCGCTACGACGGCCCGGTGATCCGTCCGCAGCGGTTCACCGGCACGGACCGGCAGGTCCGCGGGTTGCTGCTCGACGTGCTGCGGGCCGCCGACGGTCCGGTATCGCAGGCCGCCCTGGATCTCAGCTGGCCCGACCCGCCGCAGCGCCAGCGCGCCCAGGATTCCCTCGTCGCCGACGGCCTGATCGACCCGTTGCCGGACGGCCGGTACGCGCTGCCGTGCTGAGCTGTGCCCCGCCTGCACTGCCGACCGCGATCCCGGCCGCTGGGATCGCGAGGTAGTTCGCTGCCCTCCCGCTGGAGCCGGCGAGCGGCAAATGCGATAGTGATCGATCGTGGAGCAGAATGCGGGCTACGGGGTACTCGGCAAGGCGTTTGCGCTACTCAAAGCGGTGGAATCCGGTGCGAAGACCTCCAAGGAGCTGGCCGCCGCGACCGGGATCAGCAGGCCGACGACCTACCGGCTGACCGCGGCACTGCAGGAGCAAGGCCTGCTGGCCCGGGATGGCAACGGCGGGTGGATGCTCGGTGCCTGGCTGCACGAACTCGCCAGCCAGGCAAAGGACCCGTTACTGGTGAAGGCCAAACCGGTGATGCAGCGGTTGCATGACGACACCGGTGAGAGCATCCAGCTGTACCGGCAGG
>FTJM01363778.1_pt1 | contig 17965 bp, 16 predicted proteins | sample 1658941 | NCBI WGS metagenome assembly FTJM01 (sample SAMEA3914876, study PRJEB12502) | metagenome | biome: forest; material: soil | place: USA | collected 2011-06-22 | depth 0.3 m
ACCGAAGACGGCGAGGAAGACAAAGCCTGCGAAGATCCCCACCGCGGCGTTCGGGACGATCCCGCGCAACGGCCAGCGCCGCCGGCGACGGCGGGGATCGGGCGTCGGTGCGGAACCCGCTGGCACATTCTCGGTGACGGTCATGAGCGCACGATCCTCCGGTCGAATAGCGGGATGAGGATGTCGACGATCAGGTTGGCTACGATGAAGGTCAAGGCGAGCACCAGCGTCTGCGCCTCCAACAGGCTGAAGTCCCGGTTGGCGATCGAGTCGAGCACCCCGCGGCCAAGCCCGGGCAGGCTGAAGATGTTCTCGGTGATGAACAGGTTGCCGATCAGCAGGCCGAACGTGAAGCCCTCCAGCGTCAGGATCGGCGGCAGCGCGGCCTTGAGAGCGTAGACGTAGCGGATCTTCCACTCGGGAATACCGTTGGAGCGGGCGGTGGCAATATGCGGCTGATTCAGCACTTCAAGCATTGCCGATCGGGTCATCTGGGTGATCAAGGCGGCCGTCGGAATACCCACTGACAGCGCCGGCACGAACATCATCCGCAGGTTGTAGATCGGATACTGGCTGAACGGTGTGTAGGAGGCCGAGTAGAGGCCGGGCGCGTACCGGGCGACCAGGTAGAGCAGCACCGAGCCCGAGACAAAGCCGGGGATCGCGAACGTGACCAGCAACGGCAACCGCACGCCCCAGTCGGCCCCTTTACGTTTCGAGCTGGCGGTGAGCACCCCTAGCGGGATGCCGATCAGCGTGGAGATCACCAGCGTGTAGATACCGAGCTCGAGCGAGACCGGAGCCTGCTGGCCAATGACGGCGGTGTTCCGCTCGCCGGACACCGGCGAGACGCCGAAGTTCCACCGCACCGCGTGCGCGAGCCAGTCCCAGTATTGACTGATGGTCGAACGGTCCAGGCCGAGGCTGTGCTCGATCGCCCGCAGCTGTTCCGGCGAGGCTTTGGGGCCGGCGAGCACATTGGCCTCGTTGCCCGAAAGCAGGCTGTGGCCAGCCATGAAGATGATGATCGACAGCAGCACCATGATTGCCGCCGCGCCAGCGAATCGCTTGGCGATGAAGGTGAACACCGATCCTCCTAGTTCATCACGGCGCGATGTCGGGCTGCCGCCGAGCCGGACTGCCCGGTGGCTTGAACTCACCTGGAAAGTGACATGCCACCCGGTGCCGGGGCGCGACCTCGAGCAGCTGCGGCGGCTGTTCCCGACAGATCTGCTGCGCGATCGGGCAGCGTGCGGCGAACCGGCAGGCGGGTGGCGGGTTCACCGCGCTGGGCGGCTCGCCACCCAGCACCACCCGGTGGCTGGCTCGGCCCGCTGCCGCTTCGAGTTCCGGCTCGGCCGAGCGAAGCGCGACCGAGTATGGGTGCAGCAAACCCTCGTCGTAGTCCTGCGCCGGTGCGCTCTCGACGACCTGTCCGAGATACATCACCGCGATGTCGTCGCTGAGTGCACGGACCGCGCGCAAGTCATGAGAGATGAAGACATAGGTCACTCGCTGCGCCTGCTGCACATCCACCAGCAACCGCAAGACCTGCGACTGCAGCGAGGCATCGAGCGCGCTGACCGCCTCGTCGAGGACGATCAGCGGCGGCCGGCCGGCGAGCGCGCGGGCGATGCACACCCGCTGCTGCTGGCCGCCGGACAGCTCATGCGGTCGCCGCTGGGCAAGTGAGCTGGACAAGCGCACGGTGTCCAACACGTCGCGGACCCGGCTGGCTCGCGCGGCCCTGGCCAACCCGGGCAATGCTTCGGCGATACTTGCCGCCACACTCATGCGTGGATCGAGCGCGCCGGCCGGATCCTGGAACACCATCTGCGGCCGGGCGTTGCCGCCCGCGCCGGCCACGACAACCTGGCCGGAAGTGGGTTGGGTGAGGCCGGTGATCAGCCGACCCAGCGTCGACTTGCCACAGCCGGACTCGCCAACCACGCCGAGCGTCCTGGCCGCCCCGAGGCTCAGCGTGATGTCGTCGAGGGCGTGCACCACGCGCGGTTGCTCGCGCAAACTGGTTCGCCGGAGGCGGTAGTGCTTGGTGAGCCGGTCGAGCCGCAGCACCGGTTCCTCGGCCACGGCGACCATCGAGCCGGTCACGCCGGCACCTTGCCCGAGAGCGGGATCAGGTCTGCCGCGTGGCAGCGGACCTGCCAGCCGCAGTCGTGCAGCCGCAGCTCGGGCTCGGTGGCGCAGACTGGTATCGCGATCGGGCAGCGCCCGACATACCGGCAGCCCTGGGTAGCGCGGACGTCGTTGCCGGCCGGCTGGCCCTCCTCGGCGATCGAGGCGCGGGCCGCGTCGATGAGCGCGCGGGTGTAAGGGTGCCGCGGGCGGGCCAGGACCTCGCCAACCGGTCCGTCCTCGACGATCTGGCCGGCGTACATGACCAGAACCCGCTCGCACAAGCTCGCGATCACGCCAATGTCGTGCGTGATGAGCAGTAGCGTCATCGCGGTCTCATCGATGCGCTGCTGCAGCAGGCTGATCACCTGCGCCTGGATGGTGACGTCCAGCGCGGTGGTCGGCTCGTCCGCGATCAGCAGCTCCGGGCTGTTGAGTAGCGCCATGGCGATCATGACCCGCTGCCGCATGCCGCCGGATAGCTCGTGCGGGTAGGAACGCAGCTTGCTCTCCGCGTCGGGCAGCGCGACCCGTTTGAGAGCCTCCAACACCCGCGCGTCCAGCGCGCTGCGGCCCATCTTCTGATGAGCTCGAAGGACCTCGCGCAGCTGGTAACCGATGGTGAGTACCGGGTTCAAGCCGCCGAGCGAGTCCTGCGGAACCCGAGCCATCCGGGTGCTGCGTAGCCCGCGCAGCACCTTCGGGGCCGCGCCGATCAGGTCGGTCCCGCTCAGCCGGATCCGCCCGTCCGCGACAACCAGCGCCGGGGAGAGCAGCTGCAGGATCGACAGCGCGACAGTGGTCTTGCCCGATCCCGACTCGCCGACCAGCCCGACCCGCTCGCCGCGGGTCAGCTCGAAGGAGACCCGATCAACGATCGCCTGTTGGGCCGGGTCACCGCCAAGCTTGACGACGAGTTCGTCAACCGTGAGCAGCGTTTGGCTGCCGGTGGTTTCCCGGGGGCCCGCGCTGATCGCGCGGCCCCCCGGCGCTGGCTCAGCCATTGGTCACGGCGGCCAGGAACTGCCTGGTAAGACTCGAGGGCACGGACACCTCACCAAGGTGCTTGTTGTAGGCGACGAAGGTATCCATGGCGAGCAGGGTAATCGTGGGGTACACCAGGGTGGCCTCCTCCTTCTCGATGGCGACGATGGCGGCCTGGTATGCCGACACGCTGTCGGCCTTCAGCGCGCTGTCCAGCAATGCCTGCAACGAAGCGGGAACCGGGCCCTGGCGGCCCTCGGCCGGCTGGACGTACTGGTACGGGTTCGAGTAGTAGGACTGCGCGTTCCAGCTCAGCGCGTAGTTCGCCTTGACCAGCTTGTCGCCCCAGGTCGCGACCTGCAGTGGCTCCAGCTTCACCTTGATGCCGACCGCCGCGAGCTGGCTCTGTAGCTGGGCGTTCAGATCGTTGGTACCGGGATCGTAGCCGCTGATGTACATCAGGCTGGTGCTGAACCCGTTCGGGTAGCCGGCCTGGGCCAGCAGCGCCTTAGCTTTCGCGACGTCCTGCTGGGAGTTCACCAGTTTGTCCGGCGACGGTGCCCAGTCCGAGCCCGGCGGCACGTAGACGCTCGCGGTCGCGGCACCCTGGTAGGCCTTGCTGGCGAGCTCGTCACGGTTCACCGCAAGTGCCAGTGCCTGCCGGACCAGCTGGTTGTCGAACGGCTTGGAAAGGTTGTTGATCTGCAGGAAGACGGTCGAATCAGACACGATCTTGGTGACCGCAACCTTGGCGCTGTCCGACAGTGACTTCGCATGCGAGCCGTCGGTCAGGATCAGATCGACCTTGCCGGCATTGAGGTCGCTGACCTGCGTCGAGGCGTTGGGGACGTAGAGCACGTCGAGGTCCTTGACCGCGGTCTTCTTACCCCAATAGTCAGTGAATCGGGTCATCTTGAGCTCGACGTTGCTCTGGTAGGACGACTGCGTCCACGGACCGGTGCCGACCATCTTCAGCCCGAGGTTGGCGGACTCGCCAGCCTTCTTGCTGAGAATCGCGCAGCCCCACACGAGCGGGTTGGCCATATTGTTGACGAAACCGGCATCCGGGCTGCTCAGCGTAAAGGTCACCGAGTCCGAGCCATTCGCGGCGACGCTCTTGAGCGTCGGGAACAGCTCCGTCGCGATTCCCTGAGTTCCCTTGAGCAATCTTTCGAAGGTGTAGACGACATCGGCGGGGGTCATCGGCTCGCCGTTTTGGAACTTCACCCCGGAGCGAAGCTTGAACGTGTACGCCTTGCGATCAGCCGCCGCCGAGTAGCTCGCCGCGAGGGCCGGCACCACGGTCCCGGTCGGCGTGGTGTTGAGCAGGCATTCATAGGACAAGCTCCAGGCGAAGCGGTCGGCCATGTAGGCCGACGCTTGCGGGTCGAGCGTTGTCGGTCCGGTCGTCTCGGCGACAGTGAGCAGGTCGGACCCGCCGGCGGCGGCCTTCGAGCTGGGCGAACCACAGGCAGTCGCCAGCAGACCAACGATGCCCAGGATTGCGGCGCCGATGAGGTACTTGGCTCTCGGGTGGGAGTGGGTGACTGTGCGTGTCATGCGGATCCTTCCAGAGCTGTGGAATGACGCCTCGCCGTTGAGTGTCGCGGACGCACTGCCCCCCGCCGGACCGACGCAAATGCAAGTGCAACGCAGGTGCAGGTCAGTCAGCTGGTTGTGCAATGCAAGTCGATATGATGCAATGCAGAGACGCTACAAGCGGGCCGGGCAGCTTGTCAATCGGCCAATTCGGCAGCACCACGGGTATCTGAGCTGCATTGCAACCTGCTATGTTGCAATCTTACCTTTGGTCAAGCAGCTATGGACAGTGCAGGGGGTGAAGACTTGCTGGATCTGATCCTGGCGGGCGGGTTCGTCGTCGACGGCACCGGCGCCCCGCCGTGGCGCGCCGATATCGCGGTTTCCGGGACCCGGATCGTCGCCGTCGGCCGGCTCGGAGACTTGACCGCGCACTCGGTGATCGACGTGTCGAATCGGTACTTGATGCCGGGCTTCATCGATGTCCACGCCCATCTGGACGCGCTGTTAACCGACGACGCGGTGCAGCTTGCCGCGCTGAGCCAGGGCGTAACCACTGTCATCCTCGGCCAGGACGGGCTCTCCTTCGCGCCGAGCAGCGCGCCGACCGCGCGCGCGGTCGCCAGCTACTTCGCCGCAGTCAACGGACAGCTGCCCATCGCGTTCACGCAGGGTTGCTCCGTCGCGGAACTGCTCGCCCACTACGACCAGGCCGGGGCGCTCAACGCCGGCTACCTGGCGCCCGCCGGCACGCTGCGTATCGAAGCCCTGGGCTATTCGGCCGGCCCAGCCGATCCGGACCAACTGCGCAAGATGCGGGTGCTGCTCGAACAGGCGCTGGCCGACGGCGCCCTCGGGCTGTCCTCCGGTCTCGAGTACGTCCCGGGGCGGCATGCCGACGTGGCCGAGACGGCAGCGCTGTGCGCACCGGTCGCCGACGCCGGCGGGGTCTACGTCTCGCACATCCGCGGCTACGAGGCCGACGCCTGGCGAGGCCTGGCAGAACTTGCCGACGTGGCGCGGCGCAGCGGCGTCGCAGCGCACGCCTCGCACCTGCACGGGCCGGCGAACATGATCATCGAGCTGCTCGATCAGGATCGGGCGGCCGGCCTGGACCTCACCTTCGACTCCTACCCTTACCTGCGCGGCAGCACCATCCTGGCGATGGTGGCGCTGCCGGCCGAGCTGCAGCAGGCCGGCCCGGACGCGACGCTGGCCCGGCTCAGCCAGCCTGCGGTCCGGGAGGCGCTGCACCGCGAGTGGTTCCCAGCAATCCGCGACGTCCTGGACCGGGTCCGGCTGGCTCACATCGGATCCGCAGAGTGGTCCTGGGCGGAGGGCAAGTCGTTGCGCGCGGCAGCCGATCAGGCCAGAATTACACCGGGTGAGTTGGTTTGCGAACTTATCCTCGCCAGCTCGCTCGCCGTCGGCTGCGTCTTCGGACAACCGCCGACGAACACCGAGCACGACCTGCGAAGCCTGCTTCGCCACGAGGCCCAGATGCTTGGATCGGACGCGATCATGCTCGGTAGCCAGCCGCACCCGCGCGGCTGGGGCGCATTCGCCCGCGCCCTGGCGCGGCATACCCGCGAACTCGGTGACTGGAGCTGGGGCGAGGCAGCGGTGCACCTGGCCGGACACCCGGCGCGGCGATTCGGGCTGACCGACCGCGGCGCGCTGCGCACCGGCTACCTCGCGGACGTCGTTGTCCTCGACCCGGCCACCATCCAGGATCAAGCGGACTACGACCACCCCCGACGTCCCGCGACCGGAGTGGATCATGTACTCGTCAACGGCGAGTTCGTGCTGCGTGATGGCGCACTCACCGGCGTCCGAGCCGGACGCGCCCTACGCCGAGGAGAGAGTTACCCGTGACCCGTCCAGATCTGCCAATCGCCGGAGTACGCAACAACTCCAGTTCACTTCGCCGGGCTCTCGCCATCCTGCTGGAGGTCGGCGAGCGGCCGGGCCAGAACGGCTACTCCCTGTCGGAGCTGTGCCGCACGCTGGAGATGAACAAGAGCACCTTGCTGCGGCTCATCACGCCGTTGATGGACGTCGACCTCGTTCGGCAGGACCCCGCGACCGGTCACTACCTGCTCGGCTGGCGCACCATTCAGCTGGGGCATCGCTATGTCGAAGGACTCGATCTGCACGGCACCGCGCATGAAATCCTCGAGGACGTCATGGCCAAGACCAGCGAGACCGTGCACCTCGTGATCGCCGACGTGCTGGCCGAGCCGCCGCACGTGGTTTACATCGACAAGGTCGACAGCCCGCAACCGGTGCGGATGCATTCACGCATCGGCAACCGGGAGCCGATGCACAGCACCGCGGTGGGCAAGGCGATCCTCACCGCCTCCGACGACGCGGCCCGGGCTCGAGTGCTGAACTCGACGATGATCAAGAAGACGCCCAGCACGCTGGTCACAGCCGAAGCGCTGCTGGCCGATCTGGCCGAGAGCCGCGAGCGTGGCTACGCCATCGACGACGTGGAGAACGAGATCGGCCTACGTTGCGTGGCCGCCCCGATCTATGACCACGCCGGCGTTCCGCAGTACGCGATCAGCGTATCCGGCCCGACCTCACGGGTGACCCGAGACCGGGTGCCGGAGCTGGGTGAGCTCGTGGTGTCCGCCGCCGCCGAGATCTCCCGACGGCTCGGGGCACGTCGATGAAGGCTGCGCCGGAGCAGGCGATCGAAGCGTTACGGCAGCTGCCCATCCCGGCCCTCAGTAAAGGCTTCGGCTCCATCGCCGCGACCGCACCGGTGACCACCGCCCAGCTGGTCGGCCGTGGTAGGAGCTTGTGGACCGCCGGTTTCGAGTTCCCCCTGCTCACCTTGCGCGAATCGGCGCTGGCACACAATGTCGCCCGGATGGCCGAATACTGTGCCGGCCTCGGCGTGCTGCTCTGCCCGCATGGCAAGACCGCGATGTCACCGCAGCTTGCCGCCCGGCAGCTGGCGGCCGGTGCCTGGGGCATCACGGTGGCCTCCCTCGACCAGCTTCGGGTGTTTCGCAGCTTCGGATTTCACCGCCTCCTCATCGCCAACGAGATCGTCGATCCGGCCGGTATCCACTGGCTTGCCGAGGAACTGCAGGCTGATGAAAGTTTCGAGGTGTACTGCTTCGTCGACAGCCCCGAGTCGGTGGCGCTGCTCGACCGCGAACTGACCGATCACCAGCGAGGCGGTGGCGAGCTGCGACGGCGACTCCCGGTCCTGGTCGAGCTCGGCTATCCCGGCGGCCGGACCGGTGCCCGAGGCGTGCCGGCGGCCGTCAAGATCGCGCAGGCCGTGACCGCGACCGGCACCTTGCGGGTAGCTGGCGTCGCCGGTTATGAGGGGTCACTTGACCGGGTAGCTACCGGTTCCGGCGCGATCGAGGCGGTGACCGGGTTCTGCCGAGAGCTGGCCCTGCTGGCCACCCGGCTGCGCGAGAACGGCTTGGGTACCGAGGAAAAGCTGATCGTGTCGGCTGGCGGCAGCGGCTATTTCGACATCGTCGCCGCCGAGCTGACCCGCTCAGCCGAGTTCACGGTGCTGCTGCGCAGCGGCGCTTATGCCAGCCACGACGACGGCCACTACCAGGAGGTGACCCCGGCGGCCCGCGGCTCAGCCGGCGCACCGCTGTTCCAGCCGGCACTCGAACTCTGGGCGCCGGTGCTGTCCCGGCCGGAGCCGACGCTGGCGATCCTCGGAGTCGGCCGCCGGCATGCCTCGTTCGACGCTGGCCTGCCGATTCCCAAGCGGCTGCGGGCCATCGGTGCCGGCGCCAGCACCCACCTCGGCACTGGCTGGATCATCACCGCCCTCGACGACCAACACTGCTACCTGCAGCTTCCGGCGGACGCCGCGCTCTCGCCCGGCGACCTGGTTGGCTTGGGAATCTCGCACCCCTGCAGCACATTCGACAAATGGCGAGCCATCCCGGTCGTCGACGATGCCGACCACCTTCTCGACGTTGCACATACCTTCTTCTGAGGAGCACCACATGCTCTACACGGCGATCCTGTCCACCCACCAGCGCTGGGGAGTTCGGTGAGCGAGCTGGCAATGTCCCAGCCGATGGGTCCGCTGGTCACCCTCGGCGAGACGATGGGTTTGCTGACCTCGGCCACCCTCGGCCGATTGCACCGCGGCCAGTCGCTGCGGCTCGGCATCGCTGGTGCCGAATCCAACGTGGCCATCGGCGTGCGGCGGCTCGGAGGCCAGGCGATGTGGATGGGGCGGGTCAGCGAGGACGCGATCGGTGACCTGATCCTGCAGGAGATGCGGGCCGAGGACGTCGCGGTGCACGCCACCCGAGATCCGGCACCGAACGGCCTGATGATGAAGGTGAATCGGTCGGCCGACATCGTCCGGGTGCTGTACTTCCGGATTGGCAGCGCCGGCTCGAGGCTGTGTCCGCAGGACCTGGACGAGAAGGCAATCGCGACGGCCGGGGTGCTGCATCTGACCGGTATCACGCCCGCGCTGGGCGACGGTCCCGCGGCCGCGGTGCACGCCGCGATCGAGATCGCTCGCGCTAACGGCGTCACCATCTCCTTCGACGTGAACTACCGCGCAGCGCTATGGAGCAAGGAAGCCGCAGCCGCTGAGTTGCGCGAGCTGGTCAGCAAGGCCGATGTGGTTTTTGCTGGCGAGGAAGAGGCAAAACTCTTTGTCGAGGCCGACACGCCCGCCGGGATGAGCACCGCGCTCACCGCGCTGGGACCGAGCCAGGCGATCGTCACCTGCGGTGCGCGCGGCTCGGTGGCCACAGTCGGCGGGCTCGTCTACGAGCAGCCGCCCATCCAGGTACGGGTGATCGATCCGGTAGGCGCCGGTGACGCCTTCGTCGCCGGATACCTCGCCGGAATCCTGGACGGGCACCCGGTCGAGGCTCGCCTCGCCGCCGCCAGCGCTAGCGGCGCCTTCGCGGTCACCGTCGATGGTGACTGGGAGGGGCTGCCGAGCCGCGAGGATCTCGCGTTCGATTCCCTGCTCGACAATGTAATCCGCTGATCAGCTCACCTCGAAGGAGCAACCATGGCACTGACCCAGATCACGACTGACCAGGCACCTCGGCCGGCGGGCGCCTACTCCCAGGCAATCGTCGCCGGAGACCTCGTCTTCACCGCGGGCGCCGGGCCGCACGATCCGCACACCGGCGAACTCGCCGGCGAGACGATCGAAGAGCAGACCGCGCAGGTGATGCGCAACCTCTCGGAGGTCCTCAAGGCCGCCGGGGTTGGCTTCACCGATGTCGTGAAGGTTACCGTCCACCTACAGCACCTACACCGCGACTTCGCCGGTTTCAACGCGACCTACGAGACGTTCATGAGCGCTCCGTACCCGGTTCGGACGACCGTCGGATCCGAACTCGCAAACATCCTCGTCGAGATCGACCTGGTAGCCGTCCGGTCATGACTCCGCTGGCCGCCATCAGTTCCTACGGCATCGTGCCGACGGTCGAGATCAAGGACCCGCAGCTCGCCGTCCCACTGGCCAGGGCGCTGCTAGCCGGCGGCCTGCCGGTGATCGAGGTGACCTTCCGGACCGAGGCTGCCCAAGACGCGGTACTGCGGATCGCCGCCGAAGTAGCAGGTGTGATCGTCGGCGCCGGCACGCTGATCACGGCGGCTGATGTCGTCGCGGCCGCCCAGGCCGGTGCGGTATTCGGGGTGTCCCCCGGCTTCGCCCGGGCGGCCTCGGATCAGGCGTTGGAACTCCGTTTGCCGTTCATCCCAGGCTGCGCGACCGCTACCGAGGCGATGAACTGCCTGTCAGCCGGACATTCGCTGGTCAAGCTGTTTCCTAGTAACACCGTGGGTGGGGTGCGCGCGGCCAGTGCATTGCTCGAACCGCTAAGGACGCGGGGATTGCAGATCATGGCCACCGGCGGCATCACGCCAGAGAATCTGGGCGACTACCTCCGGGTGGCGGGCATCGTGGCGTGCGGCGGTTCGTGGATAGCGCCAGTCGACGCGATCGATGCACAGGACTGGCCGGCAATCACCGAGCGCGCCGCGGCCGCGGTGGCCGCCGTAACTGCGGCCCGCGGCTCAGCTCGGCCGGCTGCGGTCCTGAGCAGCGCGGACCGCGTCGGGTGAGCGCGACGCTAGCCATTGTCGAAGCAGACCTCCGGACGATGGACCCGGATCGTCCGTTCGCGACGGCGCTGGCCATCGACGGCGATCGAATCGTCGCGGTCGGTTCGGACGCCGAAATCCGCGCCCTATGCGACGCGAGTACCCAGCTGCTCGCCGGCCGAGGCTGGTCGGTGACGCCCGGCCTGACCGATGGCCACCAGCACCTGCTGTGGGGTGCCGAACTCGGCCAGGGGATCGACTTCGGGGGCGCCGCGGATCTCGGCCAGGTGCAGGCGATGCTCGCGGCCGCGGCGGCCGGCCTCGATCAGGACGCCTGGGTACTGGGCTACGGGCTGGAGTACCCGCTGCTCGGCGCCGGCTTTGAGCACCGCATGTTCGATGACGCGGCGGCCGGACGCCCGGTGCTGGTGCACTCGTTCGACCTGCACACCGCCTACGCGAGCGCCGAAGCGTTGCGGCGCGCGGGTATCACCGGGCCGCGCTCGTTCGCCGACACGTCCAGCATCGTCTGCGACGAGACCGGGCGGCCGACCGGAGAGTTGCGCGAGCGCGCCGCGGTCACACTGGTCCTCGACGCCCAGCCCGAACTCACGCCCGAGCAGAAGCGTGCCAGGTACACCGGCGCGATCGCGAAGCAGAACAGCGTCGGGATAACGGCAATCCACCAGATGGACGGCGATCCGGAGACGATCGCCACCTTCGCCGAACTCGAACAAGCTGGGCTGCTCAGCCTGCACGTGGCGATCCACAGCGTGCTCACGCCGGCCAGCGATCCCGACTACCTACAGGAGCTACTGCGGTTGCCGCGCCCGCGGGGCCGACGCTGGCGGGCCGACGGGGTGAAGTTCTGGATCGATGGCGTGGTCGAGACCGGCACCGCGTGGCTGGAAACGCCGGATACCGACGGTGGCGGGACGGTATCGATGTGGCCCGAAGCCGGCCATTACGCGCGGACGGCGCGCGACTTTCACGACGCGGGCTACCGCATTGCCACTCACGCGATCGGCGATCGCGCGGCACGCGAGGTACTGGACGTCTACGGCACGCTGCCGGGCTCGGCCGGCCGTCATCGCATCGAGCACCTCGAGACCGCACCGGACAGCACCATCGCGCGCTTCCAGCCGCAGGGTGTGGTCGCCTCGATTCAGCCGATCCATCTCAAGTTCCTGGAACCGGACCTGTCCGATCCCTGGTCGCAGCGGCTCGGGCATTCCCATTGCGCGCACGCGATGCGCTCCGGTGACCTCTCCGCGGCCGGTGCGCTGGTCGTGCTTGGCTCCGATTGGCCGGTCGCCCCCTACGATCCGCGGCTCGGGATGTATGCCGCGCGGCTGCGTCGAGCACCTGGCGCCAAGGGCGACGAGGCGATCGGCGCCAGCCGGCCGCTGACTGGCGAGCAAGCGCTGGCTGGATACACGGTGAACGCGGCCCGCGCCTGCGGTGAGGCCGACCTGGCCGGCATGCTCCGGCCTGGCCATCGCGCCGATGTCGTGGTGTGGGCAGCGGATCCGGTGGCCTGCCCGGCACAGGACGTCGTGGAACTCCCGGTCCTCATGACGATCGTCGATGGTCAGATCGTGCATCGCACGACCGGCTAAGTTTGGCTCGGCCCGGTGTGGCTCGGGCCAGAAGTGTATGTCTCAGCGCGACCCCTAGCCCGCGCTGAGCATGACAGATCGCCGGCTGGCAGGCCGACCAGCAGGCCGTACAGCGCCGGCGCGAAGCCGACCAGGATCGCGATGAGCAGCCACGGCCAGCCGACCTCGGCGCTGACCCGCGCGGTGAACCGGCCGCCCGCGCCCGGCCGGCTGATCAGCAGTTCAGCCAGCTTTCCCTGGCCGATCGTCGTATGGGTGCCGTCGTTGCCGGTCAGCCGGATCGGCAGGATACCGACATCGACGAACCGGGCGCGCGCACCGCCTGGGACCTGGCCGATCGAGATCAGCTGGGCCCGGACCAGCGGCCGGGTCAGCTGGAGCGCCAGCGATACCAGCAAGCCGGTGCCAGCGATCGCCACCGGTAACCGCCAGCGAGCGGCGCAGAGCCTCCGGCACACCAGCCACAAGAGCAGGCCACCAGGTACCAGCGCCGGTAGCGCTCTGACCAGCCAGCCGGCGTACCACCACCGGGCCCGGACCGCGCCGGTGACGTCGCCGGAGCGCAGCCGCCAGGGATCCAGCGTCCCGTTCAGGTCGCCGCGGGTGGACACCGTCGCGTCATCGTTGACCTGCACGATCCGGTGCGTGTAGGTGACACCGGGTTCGGTCGGCGGATGGAACGAGATCAGCTGGCCTGCTCGCAGCTCGCCGAACTCGGTCGGCGCCACCCACAACAGCGTTCCGACCGGTGCCGCGGTGCCCATCGAGGGTGACTGGACGACCAGCCAGCTGCCGCCGCTGGCCAGCCAGCCCAGGCAACCGGCGAGCGCTGCGAGCAGTGCAAGCGTCAGCAACGCCAGCGGCGCCCGGCCGGCGCGGACCGGGCCGGCGATCAGGCCGGAAAGCTTGAGCCCGCGCCGTCCCAGCGAAACTGGGTGGTCCATTGCATGCTCACCCCCGCCGAGACGGTGTAACTGATCGGCGCGTAGAGCTGCAGGCCCGGCAGGTAGCTGGCGACGGCGCCGACGTAGCCGCCGGCGCGTCCCAGCGTGAGCGTGCTCGGCACCGTCAGGCCGGCGCCCGGAGCAGTCACCGCCATGCTGGCGCCGGCCAGCGTGGCAAGCGGTACCGGCGGCGCACCATCCCAGGAGGCGGTCACCATCGAGCACGGCTGCACGCTACCGATGACCGGATAGCTACCGGCGAAAGTGCTGATTCCCGAGTCATCGAAACGCCATTCCAGCGTGGCGGCAGCTGCCAATGCCACGCTGTCATAACCAGATTGGCTGCCGGCGGCATAGAAACCCGCGCCGCTGGCCGGGGCGGTGGCCAGCACCGTGAACGACGCTTGCGAGCCCGCGAAATAGCCGGCGGCCTGCGACCAACCGACGTGCCAGTAGCCGGTGCTCAGGCCGGTGAGCGTCAAGCCAAGTGCCGCGGCCACCGGGCTGGTAGCGCCGTCGACGTAGAGCGACACGGTCGAGAGCTGGATGCCGAACAGTCCGAGGACGGTCGTGATCGACACCATCGCGTAGTGCCAGGAACCGTCGTTGTAACTGGCCGCCGACGTCCCGATGTTCGCGCCCACATTTCCGACGAAACCCAGCCTGCCTGCCGGTGTCAGGTACAGCGCAAGGTAGTTGTTGCCGGTGGCTGCCGCCGGCACGACGGGCGAGGAGTCGAAGCTGAACAGGCCGCCGCCCGCACTCGAGGTTGTCTTGAACCAGATGCCCATCCCGACGCCGGACAGCAGCGACAGGATCGGGCTGGACACCGCGGTGACGTCCGAGGCGTAGTCGGTCGTCCCATTGAAGGTAATCGAGCCGCCGCCAGCAAGCGGGTGCGGGTTGGCCGGCGCCGTGCCGGCGCTGCCTGAAGTGCCGTTGAGCGTGGTCGAATACCGCGGCAGCATCGGATCGCTCGCGAGCACCGCGTTGGCCAGCCGGACGGTGCCGCAGGACAGCACGTTGCGCTGGGCGAGGATCGCGCCGCTGGGCAGGTTGCCGTTGTTAGTTATCGCAGCGGTACTCGACTGGTTCGCCGTTCCCGCCGGGTACAGCCGGCCAGGGCAGCCGATCGAGGAGGTATTGGTCGCGGTTATCGGCGCGCCGGGTACCGAGGTGCACGTCCCGGACGGGTAGTTATGGGTCAGCGCCAGCGCCCCGGAGCCGGCGAACGTCGCGGCGTTGCTCACCGAGGCACTAAACGGGCTGTCCGCGCCGGCTGGTGACACCACCGCAAGCCCGGCCGTCAACGAGCCGATCGCGACCGCTGCGAGCACGGCGATCGCGGGCCTCAGGATGCGAACGTCCAAGTCAGTGGCTCCGAGGCGAGCAAGCCCTGGTAGGAGTTGTCGACCGAAGCATTGACGGTGGTGCTGAAGCTGAACGGTACCGAGTCACCGGCCGCAACCGGTGCGGCCAGGCTGATGGCGCCGCCGGCAGCCAGGGCGGCAGCCGTGCCCGTGAACACGGTGCTCGCCCCGGAAGTAATCACCACCGTCAGCTTCGCGCAGAAGTCGGTCGCCGCACCGCTCGGGCTGCCGTTGGCCGATTGGCTACAGGTGCCTGGCGTCAAGGTGAAACTGCGCGCCGGCATCGAGCCGTTGTTCTTGATGGTGATATTCGTGATCACGGCAACGCCGGGAACCATCGCGGTGTTACCGCCGAACTTGTTGATGGTGGCGCAACTGCCCGCGTTGGCGGTGCTGATCAGGCCGCTGGATGACAGGCAGGTCGTCGCGGCCTGGTCCTCCTCCATGATCAGGGTCCCGGTACCGGCGGTGTTCGTGGTGTTGCTGACCGAAGCCGAGAAGCCGGACATGGTGTTTGCCACGCTGAGTGCCATCACGACCGTCGCGCCCGCGCAACCGAGCCAGACCAGCGCGACAAACCGTCGCCTGTCGGGCCTGCCAGTCGACACCTCGGCTGGAGCCATGATCGTTGCCACCTTCCATGGAGGACTTTTTTGCAGTTGTTGTGACGAGATTGCAATCGTCGGAAACGGCGCGAACCTGAGGAGTTCTTGAGACCCGCCGGAACGTCCGCCGCGATCGGTGACCTCCCGGTCAAACAGCCGGAAACGCCGCTACCCGGTCAAGATCATTTACTTGGTCATGCCGGCTATCAGCCCTTAAGAGGTGGCCAAATGCCCGCGCTCGAAAAGCACAATGGCCCGGCTAAGGGTGCCGAACGTTCGAGGTCGCTGCGGGGTAGCTCGGCTCAGTCCGAGCGCGCGGGCTCCGGCCGGGGCCGGGCTACCGTCAGCCGCCGATCCAGCGCCGCGGCGGCCGCCGCCACCGCGATGAACAGCAGCGCTATCCAGACCGCGTTAATAGCCACTCGCGGATAACCCAAGGCGTGCACATCGACGAACGGGTACGGGTAGAAATCCGAGGAAAGCGGGCCTCGGATCGCGGTGAACAGCATGTAGAGCAGCGGAAAGATCACGGTAAGCTTGCTGACCCGAGCCGACGTGTGGCCGCGCGGCCCGAAGGCCAACCAGCCGACCACCGACAGGACCGGCACCACTGTGTGTTGCAGCTGGTTGGCTGCCTGCGCCCAGCTGTCGAGGTCAAGCAAGCGGCTCAGCGCCACGTGGAAGACTACGAACGTGACCGTAATCGCGATCAGCCCGGTTATCCGGAGCGCCGCGAAGGCGACCGAGGACCGGTCCAGCCGGATCGCCAGCAGCAGGCAGGTCAGCCCGACGATGACGTTGGACTGGATGGTGAAGAACGCGAAGACGTTGAGCGCCCGGTTGATCGAGCTGCCACCGAAAAATGCCGGCGTATTCGCCGATACGAACAGCTGGATGACGATTCCGGCGAGCACACAGGCCGCAGTCGCCGCGAACCACGGCCGTGCCCAACGCTGATCCATCCAGGAACCGTATCGGACCAGCGGCAGGTATTGCGGGATCGGATCGCCGGTAGCTGCACCGAGTGCGGGCGCGTTAGGGAAGACTGACCAGCACGCACCATCGCCTGACCCTTACCGCGCTGGAGGCACCATCAGATGACCGACAGCTACTCCTACGCCGGGCTGCTGCTCGCGGTGGGTGCGGTAGGTGTCGCGGCGGTGCTGTCGAACCGGATTACCGAGCGGCTACGGATTCCGGCACCTGCCCTGGTGCTCGCCGCCGCGGCCCTCGCGGTGCAGTTGCTGCCCGGGGTGCACCCACCGGTGGAGCGCACCGTCGACCACCTGGTGACCGCGGCGCTGATCCTGATCCTGTTCGACGGCGGCATGCACATCGGCCGGCGCCGGTTTGCCGAAGCGGCCCGGCCGATCGCGATCGTCGGGATAGCCGGCACGTTCCTGACCACCGCAGGTGTCGGACTGTTCCTGCACCTGCTCGTCGGGCTGTCCTGGTACCCGGCGCTGCTGGTGGCGACCGCGGTCGCACCGACCGATCCTGCGGTGGTCTTTTCGGTTCTTGGGAAACGGGAAATCGCCGGCAACAGCAGCACGATCCTGGAGGGCGAATCGGGCGCCAATGACCCGGTCGGCATCGCCCTGATGGCGAGCCTGCTGTCAGCCGGTGGCCTGTCCGGCGCAGCGGTTGGCCAGGTCACCGGGCAGTTCCTGCTGCAGATGGGCGTAGGCGCGGCGGTTGGCGTGGTCGGTGGCCAGGCACTGCTCTGGTTCATCAGCCAGGTCCCGTTGCCCAGCGAGGGGCTGTTCCCGTTACGTACCCTGGCCTGCGCCTTCGCGCTGTTCGGGCTCGCGGTGCTGGCGCACGGCTCCGGCTTCCTGGCGGTCTTCGTGGCCGGTATCTGCCTCGGTGATGCCCGCGCGCCCTACCAGCGCGAGATCCGGCAGTTCCATGCCGCGGCCGCCAGCCTCGGCGAGATCGTGGCCTTCGTGGTGCTGGGATTGACCGTGCAGCTGGCTGACCTGGCCCGGGCCGACGTGTGGATTCCTGGCCTCGCGCTGGCGCTGGTGCTGACGCTGCTCATCCGCCCGCTGCTGGTCGGGCTCTGCCTGCTCGGCTCCGGGCTGAACCGTCCCGAGCGGGTTTTCGTGCTGTTCGCCGGCCTCAAGGGTGCAGTACCGATCCTGCTGGGCAGCTTCCTGCTCGGCGCCCGGCTGGCCGATGCCGACCGGTTGTACGGCATCGTGGTGGTGGTCGTGGTGTTCTCGGTGATCGTCCAGGGCAGCCTGCTGCCGAGCGTCGCGCAGGCCCTCAAGCTGCCGATCCGGCTGATCGAACCGCAGCCGTGGTCGGTCGGCGTCCGGCTGCGCGACGAGCCGGACGGCGCGCACCGGCTGGTGGTGGCCGCAGGTTCGGCCGCCGACGGGCGCAGTATCGGCGAACTCGCGGCACTGCCCGCCGGTGCCTGGATCAGCATCGTCACCCGGCAGGGCCGGCTGGTGCAGGTTTCATCGGAGACCACCCTGCGGGCCGGCGATGAGATCCTGGTGGTTGCCGAAGCACGGCTGGTGGGCGGCCTCGAAGCACTGTTCGAACGAGGCTGACCGCGCCGGACGCGCCAGCGCTCAGCCGCTCAACCGCCCGGCCGCGACCGGCTTGGCGGCCACCGGGTCAGTACCCGGCACCGCGGCCGGGCGGTTGAGCGGCTGAGCGCTGGCGCGTCCGGCGCGGTCAGC
>FTJM01000308.1_pt4 | contig 17808 bp, 14 predicted proteins | sample 1658941 | NCBI WGS metagenome assembly FTJM01 (sample SAMEA3914876, study PRJEB12502) | metagenome | biome: forest; material: soil | place: USA | collected 2011-06-22 | depth 0.3 m
GTCAATAAGTACGAGGTGCTGCACAACCAGAACCCTACACCCGGCAGCGGCGGCCGATCAACGGACCGGGACCTGGATCTCACTCTGAGAGACGGTCTCAGCGGCATCCAGAGCGCTTTAGCTGGCGCTGACTTAGCGGTATTTAGCTACAAATCCCAGTATCTCGGCCGGCTTGTCAGTCATCCGAGCTAGCCCGAACCAGGACGATCCGCCCGCTTGACCTCGCCGTTACCCGGTCTCATGGCAAAATCTGATGTCATGGCAGCGAGAACGGCTCCGGTCGCCGGGCTCGCAGTCGCGGCCCTGCTGTTGACCGCTGTCGGAGTGACCGCGATGAGTTTCGCGGACGAGCCCGGCAAGGTGGCGAGCCGCCCCGGGGCCGCCATCATCGCGGCTAGCACCGCACCGAAGCCCAACCTGAGCGCCCATCCCAGCAGCACGGCCCATCCCAGCAGCAGCGCACGTCCGAAGCCCAGCGTCACCAGGAGCGCTCCGGTGACAACCGCCCCGGTCACCATCAGCAGCCCAGTCCAGCCGATCAGCCAGCCCCCGGCGAGCCCAGTGGCCAGCCAGCCGGCAACCAGCAGCGAGGCCGAATACGCGCGGGCGGTCTTCGACGCGGTCAACCAGGCTCGTGCCCACCTGCACCTGCCGGCCCTGGCGTGGAGTAACCGGTTGGCCCTGTCAGCGAACCGGCACAACGCCGCGATGGCCGCCACAAACACGCTTGCCCATCAGGTCGGCGGTGAGGACAGCCTCGGTGCGCGGGAGTCGAGGGTCGGTGTCCGGTGGCACTTTGCCGCCGAGAACATCGGCTGGACGACGGCCCGGACGCTGGCCGGCGCGCTCGGGATCGAGGCCAGCATGCTCGGCGAGACCGCACCCAACGACGCCCACCGGCGCAACATCTTGTCCAAGGATGCCCGGGCGCTCGGGATCGATGTGCTGATCGACGTCAACCGCGGCCGGCTCTGGCTGACCGAGGACTTCGCCGACGTCCCCTAGCGCGGGCGGCCGGCGTTCGGCACGCTAGCCGCAGACCGCACCCTGCGCCGCGGAGCTGACCAGCTTGGCGTACTTGCCCAGCACGCCGGTGCTGAACCGGGGCGGCAGCGGTTGCCACTGCTCGCGACGGCGGGCAAGCTCCTCGTCGTCCACGTCGAGATCGAGCCGGCGGTTCGCGATGTCGACGGTGATCCGGTCACCATCGGCCACCAAAGCGATCGGACCACCGACCGCGGCTTCCGGCGCGACGTGACCGATGCACAGCCCGGTCGTACCGCCGGAGAACCGGCCATCAGTCAGCAGCAGCACGTCCTTGCCCAGCCCGGCGCCCTTGATGGCACCGGTGATGGCCAGCATCTCGCGCATCCCCGGACCACCCTTGGGCCCCTCCCACCGGATCACGGCCACGTCGCCGGCCTTCATCGAGCCGTCGGCAACCGCATCCATCGCCGCCTGCTCCCGATCGAAGACCCGCGCGGTGCCGACGAAGACCTCGCTGTCGAAACCGGCGGTCTTGACCACCGCACCTTCCGGGGCCAGGCTGCCGTGCAGGATGGTCAGGCCACCGGTGCGATGGATCGGCCTGTTCAGCGGCCGGATCACCTCGCCGTCCGGTTGCGGCGGGGCGACCTCGGCCAGGTTCTCGGCGAGCGTGCGACCGGTCACGGTGAGCGCGTCACCGTGCAGCAGTCCCTCGTCCAGCAGCGCCTTCATCACCACCGGGATGCCGCCGATCCGGTCGATGTCGGTCATCACGTAGCGGCCGAACGGCTTCATGTCCGCCACGTGCGGCACCTTGTCGCCGATCCGGTTGAAGTCGGCCAGCTGCAGCGGCACACCCGCCTCGACGGCTATCGCCAGCAGGTGCAGCACCGCGTTCGTCGAGCCTCCGAGCGCCATCACCACGGTGATCGCGTTCTCGAACGCCTGCATGGTGAGGATGCTGCGCGCGGTGATGCCGGCATCGACCAGGTGCACGACCGCCTCACCGGAGCGCTCGGCGTAGGCATCGCGGCGCGAGTCCGGCGCCGGCGGTGCGGCCGAGCCGGTCAGCGACATACCCAGTGCCTCCGCGGCCGAGGCCATCGTGTTCGCGGTGTACATGCCACCACAGGCGCCTTCGCCCGGGCAGATTGCCTTCTCGATCTCGGTGAGTTCCTCGCGGCTGATCCGGCCGGCCAGACAGGCACCAACCCCTTCGAAAGCGTCGATGATCGTGACGTCGTTGCCATGTAGCTTGCCCGGCAGGGTGGAACCGGCGTACAGGAACACCGCAGCCACATCGAGCCGAGCCGCCGCCATCAGCATCCCGGGCAGCGACTTGTCACAGCCGGCCAGCAGTACCCCGCCGTCGAGCTGCTCGGCTCGGAACACGGTCTCAACCGAGTCGGCGATAACCTCTCGCGACACCAGCGAATAGTGCATCCCCGAATGACCCATCGAAATGCCATCGGAGACCGAGATCGTCCCGAATTCCATAGGGAAACCGTCGGCACCGCGGACGCCGACCTTGGCCCGCTTGGCGAGCCGGTCCAGCGAGAGATTGCACGGCGTGATCTCGTTCCAGGACGAGGCGATCCCGATTTGCGGCTTGCGCCAGTCGTCGTCGCCCATCCCGACCGCGCGCAACATGCCGCGCGCGGCCGCTCGTTCAACACCATCGGTGACGATGTGCGAATGCGGTTTGCGGTGCTGCGGCTTACTCGCCGGCTGCTCGGTGCTCACGAGCCAGAGCCTACGACCTAGGCTCTGCAACCATGACGGCGATCCAGCGCACCGTGCTCAAGCATCCGGCCTCGGCCTACCTGATCGTGGCATTCGTTGCGCTTTGCGCTACCGCGGTGGTCCGTTCGCCGGTGCAGGCGCTGATCTACCTGGTACCTGCCGCCGGCGCGCTGTACGTGGCCCGGACCGCCACCGTGGTCGATGAGCAGGGTCTGCATGCCCGCGCGGTGTTCGGCTCGCAGCTGATCGGCTGGGACGAGCTGCGCGGCCTGCGACTGGATCGTTCCGGCGCGGTCTATGCGGTCGACCGGGCCGGCACCCAGCTGCGGCTGCCCTGCGTGCGCAGCACCAAGCTGCAGCCGCTGATCACTGCCGGAGCCGGTCGACTGCCCGAGCTCAGTACTCCCCCGTGACCACGTTCTGCAGTTCCTCGCCGGCTTCGTAACGGCGGGCCTGAGCCGCGAGCAGGGTGACGAACCGATCGGTCAGGCCATGCACCGACCCCGCGATATGCGGGGTGAGCAGCAGGTTCGGCGCGTTCCACAACGGATCGTCGGAGGGTAGCGGCTCGCGCTCGACGACATCCAGCGCGGCTCGCAGCCGTCCGGACTGGAGTTCGGCCAGCAGCGCGCCAGTCTGCACCACCGGGCCGCGCGCCCCGTTCACCAGCAGCGCACCGTCACGCATCAGGCTCAGGAACCGGGCATCGACCATGCCGACGGTCTGCGAGGTCTTGGGCACCAGGAGCACCACGACATCGACCCGGGGCAGCAGCTCGGGCAGCTCCTCGACCGAGTGCACCCCGTCCCGCGCGGTCCGGGCAGCGAAGATCGGGTTCGCATCGCAAGCCAGCAGCCGCTTGGCCAGCTGCTGGCCGACGTCGCCGGCACCGATGATCAGCACATCCTTGCCGGCCAGCTCGTCGGTGATCGCGTAGTCCCAGCGATGTTCGGCGCGGGCCCGCTCGAAGCGCGGGAACTCACGCAGCACCGACAGGATCGCGGTCAATACCCATTCTGAGGTGGACGATCCGTGCACGCCGCGGGCGTCGCACAGCCGCACGCCCGCTGGGATCAGCGGCAGGATCGCATCCACCCCGGCCGACTGGGTCTGGATCACCTCGAGCCGTGCCATCGCGGCGAAGGCCGCCTCGGCGGTGTCGGAGTCGGAGTGCAGGAACGGCGGCACCCAGAACTCGATCTGGCCAGCATCGTCAGGGATCTGGCGAAGGTCCTCCCAGACCGCGACGTCGGCGATGAGCCTCGAATCCGCCGCGCGGTCCCGCAGCCGGTCGCGGATCGCGGTGGAAGGTACGCACAGACGGCTCACCCGAACAACCTAGCGGCTGGCCCGCGGGGCTGGCCGTGCGCACCAGGGCGCTGCCTGCAACATCGGCACAACCGGTCATCGGGGGCGCGGCGGCCACCATCGCCAGCTGCGGTCGGCAGGGTCACAGCCGAAACAGGCAGACTGGTGCCGTGTCGCGTTCTCGCTTGCCCCGATCCGTGCTGGCCGCTGCCGCCATGATGCTGCTCGGTGTGGCCGCCGGTTGCACCCCCAATGCCTCCGGAAGTGCTCCACAGTTCACGCCCCAGTCTGATTTCCAGGGCAATATCGGTCCGAATCCGCAGCTACCCAACCCCGGTATCCCGAAGCCGTCATTGCCGGGTGGCGGCAGTACCTCAGCCAGCGGGCCCGCGCGCGACCCCAACGTGCTGGCTACCAAGCTCGCCGAGCCGACCGGCCTGGTGGTGCTGCCGGACGGCACCGCGCTGGTCGGCGAGCGCAAGTCAGGCAGGATCTACCGGGTCCGGCCCTCGGCGGGTCTGCCGGTGACCGTGGTGCAGACCCTGGCCGGCGTGGACGGCAGCGGCGACGGCGGCCTGCTCGACCTGGCAATCTCGCCGACCTATGCCCAGGACGGCCTGATCTATGCCTACCTGAGCACCGCCACTGACAATCGGGTGGTGCATTTCGCGCTTGGATCGGCGCCGTCCACGGTGCTTGGCGCCATCCCCCGCGGCGTACGCGGCAACTCCGGCCGGATCGCGTTCGACGCAACCGGCGCGCTGCTTATCGGCACTGGTAACGCCGGTCAGCCGAGCCTGGCCGCTGCCCCGTCGAGCCTGGCCGGCAAGATCCTGCGTACCGACGATATCGGCCGGCCGGCGGGCGGTAACCCGATCGCCGGCTCGCCGATCCTGGCCCGCGGGTTCAGCGCGGTGGACGGCCTCTGCGTGGACGCCGAGACCGGCCTTCGGCTAGTGGTCTCGGCCGACAAGGTGTTCCTGATCAAGCCGGGGCTGGATTACACGTCGGCGTTGCCCGCCGCGACCCTGCCGCCCGCCGCGCGCGGCGGCGGTGGCTGCGCGCTGGCCGGTGGCGAGCTGCTGATCGCGACCGCTGCCGGCCGTTCGGTGGCACTCGCCCCGGTCAGCCGGACCGCGACCATCGGCCCGTTCAAGGCAGACCTGGTGGGCAGCTACGGCCGGCTGCGGACGGTGGTTGCGGGCAGCGACGGCGCGCTGTGGCTGACCACTCGCAACCGGGACGGTGTCGGCCAGCCAGTACCGGATGACGACCGGGTCATCCGGATCACCGCCAATGACCTGGACACCAACAGCCCGGTGGTCTGACCCGGCTACCGTACGAACCGGATGGTGCGCGTTGTTCGCCTAGCTCGGATGGTGCGCCTAGATTCAGCGCAGGCGAAGGGGGTGCCGATGGCGCACACGCACCGGCTCGATTGGGAAGACGTGAGCCTGCGGGAATGGGACTGCACCGTGCTGTGGGCCGATCCGGCCGATCCAGAAGCCGGCATCGTGCTGGACCGGTCCGCGTTCTACCCCGGTGGTGGCGGTCAGCCACCGGATCACGGGGTGCTGCTGTGGCAGGGAGTGCAGACCCGGATCGTCGGTACCCGCAAGGGCGAGGATCTGTACCTGCTGCCGGCGCCGGGCGATCCGATCCCGCCGATCGCGACGGCGGTGCATGGCGCGCTCGACGACGCCCGCCGGAGCACCCTGATGCGGACCCATTCCGGGCTGCATGTGCTGTGCGGGACGGTGTTCCGCGACTTCGGCGCGTTGGTCACCGGTGGCAACATGGAGCCGGGCGAGGCCAGGATGGACTTCAACCTGCCTGAGATCCCGCCGGACTTCAAGCAATCGCTGGAGGACGCGGTCAACGCCGAGATCGCGGCCGACCGGCCGATCCAGGTCCGGTTGCTCCCCCGCGCCGAGGCGCTGGCGATCCCCGACATCATCCGCACCCAGGCCCGGCTGCCGCCGGAGACCGAGCAGATGCGGATCGTGGACATCGTCGGCCTGGATGCGCAGGCCGACGGCGGCACCCACGTCTTCTCGACCAGTCAGATCGGCCGGATCCAGGTGGTCAAGATCGAGAACAAGGGCCGGCAGAACCGCCGGGTGCGCATCCGGTTACCCGACTGAGCGCCGGCCTCGCTAGTCCTCGCTGACGCCGAGCCGTTCGAGCAGGATCGCTCGGACGGTCGCCGCCTCCGCCTGGCCGCGGGTGGCTTTCATGACCGCGCCGACCAGTACCCCGACGGCCGGTAGCTTGCCGCCGCGGACCTTGTCGGCGACGTCCGGGTTGGCCGCGATCGCTGCGTCGGCCGCCTCGGTCAACGCCGAGGTGTCCGAGACCACAGCCAGGCCGCGGGACGCGATGACCTCATCGACGTCGGCGCCGGACTCCAGTACCCCGTCGATCACCTGCCGGCCGAGCGCGGTGGACAGTTTGCCTTCCGCGACCAGGCTGATCACCTTCGCGACCTGCACCGGGGTGATCGGCAGCGCCGAGGCGTCGATCTCGCGGGCGTTGGCCAGCTGCGCCAGGTAGCCGAGCCACCAGTTGCGTGCCTCGGCTGGCGAGGCACCGGCGGTGACGGTGTCGGCGAAACTGTCGACCAGCCCGGCGTTGACCAGCTTCTGCAGCTCTTCGGCTGTCAGGTTCAGTTCCGACTGCAGCCGGCATCGCCGGGCCGCCGGCAGTTCGGGCAACCCGGCACGGATCTGCTCGATCCAGTCGGCTGCCGGGGCGAGCGGGACCAGATCCGGTTCCGGGAAGTACCGGTAGTCGGTGGCCTCTTCCTTGCTGCGGCCGGACCGGGTGCCACCGGTGGTCTCCTGAAAGTGTCGGGTCTCCTGCTTGATCGAGCCGCCACCGTCCAGGATCTCGGACTGCCGGATAATCTCCGAGCGCATCGCCCGCTCCACGCTGCGCAGCGAGTTGACGTTCTTGGTCTCGGTACGGGTGCCCCACTCGTCCGAACCGCTCGGGGTCAACGAGGTGTTGACGTCGCAGCGCAGACTGCCCTGCTCCATCTTGACGTCAGATACCCCGAGGGTGCGCAGGATGTCACGAAGCTCGGCGACGTAGGCCCGAGCTACCTCGGGAGCGGCCGCGCCGGTGCCCTCGACCGGCTTGGTGACGATCTCGACCAGCGGGATGCCCGCCCGGTTGAAGTCCACCAGCGAGTAGTCCGCACCGTGGATCCGGCCGGTCGCACCGCCGATGTGGGTGTTCTTGCCGGTGTCCTCCTCGAGGTGCACCCGCTCGATACCGACCCGCACCGTCTGGCCATTTAGCTCGACATCGAGATATCCGTCGAAGCAGAGCGGCTCGTCGTACTGCGAGATCTGGAAGTTCTTCGGCATGTCCGGGTAGAAGTAGTTCTTGCGGGCAAACCGGCACCAGGGCGCGATCGAACAGTTCAGCGCCAGCCCGATCCGGATCGCGAACTCGATGGCCGAGGCGTTGACCACCGGCAGCGCGCCGGGCATCCCGAGGCACACCGGGCAGGTGTGGGTGTTCGGCTCGGCGCCGAACTCGGTGTCGCAGCCGCAGAACATCTTGGACTTCGTGCCGAGCTCGACGTGGGTTTCCAGGCCGAACACCGGGTGGTAACGGCTCAACGCCTGCTCGTAGGTGGGCGCGCTCATCGGCCGGAACCATCCTTCGGAATCGGCGGAATACCTTGCAATATATGGCCATTCTTCGCGTTGTAGGCTGCCTCGAAGGCGGCGCCGACCCGGTAGCAGCGGTCATCGGCCATCGCCGGCGCCATGATCTGCAAGCCGACCGGAAGCGCAGGCCCGGTCTCGTCGGACAGCCCGCACGGCACCGAGATGGCCGGGGTGCCGGCGAGCGAGGCCGGCAGCGTGCACAGGTCGTTGACGTACATCGCCATCGGGTCGGCCACCCGCTCGCCGATCCCGAACGCCACGAACGGCGAGGTCGGCGAGACCAGCACGTCTACCCGCTCGAAGGCCGCCCGGAAATCGCGGACGATCAGGGTACGGACCTTCTGCGCTTGGCCGTAGTAGGCCTCGTAGTAGCCCGAGGACAGCGCGTAGGTACCGATCATGATCCGGCGCTTCACCTCCGGGCCGAAGCCCTGCTCCCGGGTCAGCGACATGACCTCTTCCAGCGAGTGGTTGCCGTCATCGCCCACCCGCAACCCGTACCGCACGGCGTCGAAGCGGGCCAGGTTGGACGAGCATTCACTCGGCGCGATCAGGTAATAGGCGGCCAGCGCGTAGTCGAAACTGGGGCAGGAAACCTCGATGATCTCCGCGCCCAACTCCTGCAGGGTGGCCGCCGCATCCCGGAAGGAGGCCAGCACGCCCGCCTGGTAGCCACCGCCGGCTCCGGTCAGCTCGGTGACGATGCCGACCTTGACGCCCTTGAGATCCCCGCTGGCGCCACGGCGCGCGGCGTCGACCACGTCCGGCCCGGCTTGCGGGATCGAGGTCGAGTCGGCCGGGTCGTGGCCAGCCAGCACCTGATGCAGCAACGCGGTATCGAGCACGGTGCGGCCGAACGGGCCGGCCTGGTCCAGCGAGGACGAGAACGCGATCAGGCCGTATCGGCTCACCGCTCCGTAGGTCGGCTTGTGCCCGACGATGCCGGTCACCGCGGCCGGCTGCCGGATCGAGCCACCGGTGTCGGTGCCAATCGACAGCGGTGCCTCGAACGCGGCGACCGCGGCCGACGAACCACCGGAGGAGCCGCCAGGCACCCGGCTCAGGTCCCACGGGTTGTGAGTCTTCTGGTAGGCGGAATTCTCGGTGGACGAGCCCATCGCGAACTCGTCCATGTTGGTCTTGCCCAGCATCACGATGCCGGCATCGAGCACCCGCCGGGTGATAGTCGCGTCATACGGTGGGATCCAGCCCTGCAGGATCTTCGAGCCGGACGTCGTCGGCAGTCCCTTGGTGACCACCACGTCCTTCATGGCAAGCGGCACGCCAGCGAGCGGGCCAAGCTCGGCACCACCGGCCCGGCGGGCATCGACGGCTCGGGCCGCGGCCAGCGCGCCCTCGGTATCGACGTGCAGGAACGCCTTCACCTGGCCGTCGACCTCGGCGATCCGGTCGAGATGCGCCTGCGCGACCTCGACCGCGCTGGCCTGCCCGGCGGCGATGGTGGCGGCGATCTGGGCGGCATCCAGTTCGATGAGGGCGGCCACTATTCCTCTTCCCCCAGGATCTGCGGTACCCGGAACCGATCGTCCTGCACCGACGGCGCGCCCGCCAGCACCGCCTCGCGAGGCAGCGACGGTGCGACCACATCGGGCCGCAACACGTTCTGCAGCGGCACCGCGTGCGAGGTCGGTTGGATGTCGCCGGCGGCGACCTCGCCGATCCGGGCGATCGAACCGAGGATCACGTCGAGCTGGCCGGCGAACAGGTCCAGCTCCTCCTCCGTCACCGCCAGCCGGGCGAGCCGAGCGAGATGGGCGACTTCGTCGCGGGTCAGCGTGGCGCGTTCTTCAGGCACGAGAACTGAGTCTAGGGCCCGGCTCACCGGCTCACCGAGGTGCGTCGGCGGTTGCCGCACGACCGTCCGGGTGACCGTGCCGACGCCATACCCGGCGGCCGCGCGGCGGCGTCTGGTTGCGGCGTCTGTGCGGCGTCTAGTAGCAGGCTCTGGTAGCGGGGTGTAACAGCGTGGATACCCGCACTTGGCAGACTGTGGGGGTGTCCTTCCTCATTCGTGTGGTCCTGCCCGACCGTCCCGGCGCCCTGGGGGCGGTCGCATCGGCGCTCGGCCATGCCGGCGCCGACATCCTCAGCGTCGACATTGTCGAGCGCTCGGCCGGCCAGGCCACCGACGACCTGGTCGTCGAGCTGCCGACCGATCGGCTGGCCGATTCGCTGGTGACCGCCGCCGCCAGCGTTCCCGGCGTCCGGGTGGAGTCGATCCGGCCCTATGCGGGCGTGATCGACCCGTTCCGGGAACTGGAGCTTCTGGAGAAGCTCGCGATCAGTCATTCCGACGCGCCGACGGTGCTGGCCGACGGGGTCTGCCGGCTGTTCCGGTCCGGCTGGGCGCTGGTGCTGCGGGCCCCCGAAGTCGAGGGGCGGCCCGCCACTGTGCTGGCCCGCAGCGCGGCGGCGCCGGAGATCGAGACCCTCGCCGCGCCGTGGTGGCCGCCTACCCCACCCCGGTCATTGAGCCCCGACGAGAGTTGGGCGCCGGCCGACTGGGCAATGCTGGACACCGAACTGGCGGTGGTCCCGCTGGGCCGGGATGCGGTGTTGGTCGGCCGGCCGGCGCTGCGCTGGCTGGCCAGCGAGATCATCCGAATGTCGCACCTTGCTTCCATCGCAGCGACCGTCCTCGAAGCCTGACAGCACGCGCCACCACCGCCGAGCACGGAAGCTTCCATCGCAGCGACCGTCCTCGAAGCCTGACAGCACGCGCCGCCACCGCCGAGCACGGAAGCTTCCATCGCAGCGACCGTCCTCGAAGCCTGACAGCACGCGCCGCCACCGCCAAGCCTGACCGGCCGCTACTCGCCGATCTGGGCGACCTCGGCTGCGGCCTGCGGCCCGTCCTGCAGCAGCACCGTGAAGCCGGCCTCGTCCAGGATCGGGACCTTCAGCTCGACCGCCTTGGCATGCTTGCTGCCCGGCGTCTCGCCAACCACCACGAACGACGTCTTCTTCGACACCGAGCTGGCCGACTTGCCACCGAGACCGGCTATCGCGGCCGCCGCCTCGTCCCGGCTGTAGTTCTGCAGCGATCCGGTCACCACAACCGACAGGCCGGCCAGTGGTTTCGGGCCGGCGTCCGGCAGCCGTTCCTCGGCCAGCCGCACGCCGGCCGCCCGCCACTTGTCCACGATCTCGCGATGCCAGTCAACCGCAAACCAATCGAGCACCGCCTCGGCGATGGTCAGGCCGACCCCATCTACCGCGGCAAGCTGCTCGGCGGTGGCCGCCGCGATCGCATCGATCGAGCCGAACTCGCGAGCTAGCTCCTGCGCGGCGCGCGGGCCGACATGCCTGATCGACAGTGCCACCAGCACCCGCCACAGCGGCCGGGTCTTGGCCGCTTCGAGATTGTCCAGCAACTTGCTGGCATTCGCCGCCAGCCCGCCGCCTTTGAGGGTGAAGAATTCCGCTTCCGCGAGCCGCTCGGCGCTCAGCCCGAACAGGTCTCCCTCGTCAGCGACCAGCCCCGCCTTGAGCAACGCGACCGCCGCCTCATAGCCGAGCACCTCGATATCGAAGGCGCCGCGGCCACCTACATGAAACAGCCGCTCCCGCAGCTGTGCCGGGCAGGATCGCTGGTTGGGACACCGGATGTCGGCGTCGCCCTCCTTCTGCGGCTTGAGCTCGGTGCCGCATTCCGGGCAGTGCGTCGGCATCACGAACGCGACCTCGGAGCCATCGCGCAGCTCGACCACCGGACCCAGAATCTCCGGGATCACGTCACCGGCCTTGCGCAGCACCACCGTGTCGCCGATCAGGACGCCCTTGCTCACCACCTCGCTGGCGTTGTGCAAGGTCGCCATCTCGACCGTGGAGCCGGCAACGAACACCGGCTTCATCACGCCGTACGGGGTGACCCGGCCGGTCCGCCCGACATTGACCCGGATGTCGAGCAGTTTGGTGTTGACCTCTTCCGGCGGGTACTTGTAGGCGATCGCCCAGCGCGGCGCCCGGCTGGTCGAACCGAGCTGGCGTTGCTGGGCCAGCGAATCGACCTTCACCACCACGCCGTCGATCTCGTGCTCGACGTCGTGGCGATGCTCGCCCCAGTGGCCGATGTAGTCCGATACCGCGGTCAGGTCACTGACCACCTTGATCCTGCTGGAAACCGGCAGCCCCCACTCGGCGAGCTTGGCGTACCACTCGGACTGGGCCTGCACCCGCGGGCCGCCGGCGACCCGACCGACCCCGTGCACCACCATCCGCAGCCGCCGGGAGGCGGTGATCCGCGGGTCCTTCTGCCGCAGCGAACCCGCGGCGGTGTTGCGCGGGTTCGCATACGGCGCCTTGCCGTCGGCAACCAGCTTGGCGTTCAGTGCGGCGAACTCCTCGAGCGGGAAGTAAACCTCGCCGCGGACCTCAAGCAGCTCAGGCAACCCCTCGCCGGTCAGCCGATCCGGGATCGCGGCGATGGTGCGCACGTTCGCGGTCACGTCCTCGCCGGTCCGGCCATCGCCACGGGTCGCGCCACGCACCAGCCGGCCCCGCTCGTACACCAGGTCGATGGCCAGCCCGTCCACCTTGAGTTCGCACAGGTACGCCGGGCCTTCGATCTCACGCTCCAGGCGGACCGCCCAGGCCGCCAGCTCGTCGGCCGAGAAGGCGTTGTCCAGCGAGAGCATCCGTTCCAGATGATCGACCGCGGCGAACTGCGCGGACACCGCGCCGGCCACCTGCTGGCTGGGCGAGTCCGGCGTGCGCAGCTCGGCGAACCGGTCCTCGATGCCTTCCAACTCACGCATCAGCCGGTCGTAGTCGGCATCGGAGATGGTGGGCGCGTCGGCGACGTAGTAGCGCTGCGCAGCATCGGTGAGCTGCTCGGAGAGCTCGGCATGCCGGTGCCGGGCCGCGGTGTATTCCTCGCTCGGCTGCTCGGGGTCGGTCGGATCGGCGCTCGTCACAGCGCCAAAGTTACCGCCCCGGTGTGACAGTGAGCGGTCACCGCACCTCGGCCCCGGCAACCCCAGGATATTTTTGATCGCCACAGCGACCACTTTGTCTACGGGTCGGTAATTTGGGGAGATGACCTCCGGAGACCGCCGGCAGCCGTACCTGCATGACCTGCTGACCGCGGTCCGCGCGCCGGCAATGGCCTTGACCGGCGCGGACGGTCAGATCGGCAGCCAGCCTGGCACCGCAACCGGCATCTACCTGTCCGATCGCCGGATCATCAGCGTCGCGCTGATCTCGGTCGACGGCGCCGAGCTGCGCCCGATCGCGGGCCAGCTGGACGGGGCCGCCGGCCTCAGCTGCCTGGCGGTGCTGGGCAGCCTCGGCGATCCGGGGCCGGATCCGACGGTGCTGCTGTCGCGGCGGCTGCGGGTGGATGGCACCCGGGCCGTCGAGTCAATCGAGGTCCGCTCGAGCGCCAGGGCCGCGGTGCGCTCCCGGCTCCGGCTGCGGCTGGCCAGCGACCTGGCAGATCTGGCCGAGGTGAAGTCCGGCCAGCTGCTCGATCAGCTGCCGGTCAACGCGGTCCCGGGCGGGCTCAGCTGGACCGGCCCGGACGGCAGCCGGGTGCTGGCTCAGGCCACACCGGCAGCCCAGCGGTCGGCCGGACCAGCCGAGCTGAGCTGGGACCTCCAGCTGGCCACCGGTCAATCAATGACCATCGAACTGGTGTACACGCTGACCGGCGACCCGACACCGCAGGCCATAAGCGCGCCGTCCGGGTCATCCCTGCGGGCACCGGTGGTGCGCGGCGGCGACCGGCGGCTGGCACGACTGGTGCAGCAGTCGGTGGCAGATCTGGCCGCACTGGAGTTGGCTGACCCGCGAGCGCCGCAAGACCACTTCCTGGCGGCCGGCGCGCCCTGGTATCTGACCCTGTTCGGGCGGGATTCGCTGATCGCCGCCCGAATGTTGCTACCGCTGGGAACCGAGCTGGCAGCCGGCACCCTGCGTACCCTTGCCCGCCGGCAAGGCAGCCGGGTCGATGAGGCCGCGGCCGAGGAGCCCGGCAAGATCCTGCACGAGATCCGGCGTGCCGAGACCCAACACGGCGCGGCCAGCCACGCCGCGCACCCGATGCGGTTGCCGCCGACCTACTACGGCACGGTCGACGCCACCCCGCTCTGGGTGCTGTTGCTGCATGACAGCTGGCGGTGGGGCATGCCGGTCGACCAGGTGCGCGAACTGCTGCCGAACCTGGACCGCGCACTGGCCTGGATGCGCGATTACGGCATGGATAGCAGTGGCTTCCTGCGCTATCACGACCATTCCGGACACGGCCTGGCCAACCAGGGTTGGAAGGACTCGCACGACGCGATCCAGTTCCGCGACGGTCGGCTGGCCGGCGGGCCGCTCGCGCTGGCCGAGGTGCAGGGTTACGGCTACGCGGCGGCGATGCTCGGTGCGCAGCTGCTGGATGCCCACCAGCGACCGGGCGGTGACCAGTGGCGCGGTTGGGCGCGGGAGCTAGCCACCCGGTTCCGGCAGCAGTTCTGGATCAGCGATCCGGCTGGTGACTACCCGGCGATGGCACTGGACGCGGCCGGCGAGCGAGTGGACTCGGTTGCCTCCAACATGGGCCACCTGCTCGGCACCGGCCTGCTGAACTCCGACGAGACCGCGCTGGTGGTACAACGGCTCGGATCGACCGAGCTGACTACCGGCTTCGGCCTGCGCACCATGGGCAGCTCGTCGACCGGCTTCAACCCGCTCAGCTACCACTGCGGCTCGATCTGGACGCACGACACCGCGATCACCATCACCGGCCTGGCATCAGCCGCCGCCGACCGGGTGCCCGGTGCCGCGGCGACGGCCAGCTCGCTGATCGATGGCTTGCTGGCGGCCGCGGCCGGCTTCGACTACCGGATGCCTGAGTTGTTCAGCGGCGCGGCCGGTACCGAGGCGACGCCGTACCCGGCCTCGTGCCGGCCGCAAGCGTGGTCGGCAGCCGCCGCTATCGCGATCCTCAGCGCGGTGCTCGGCCCGCGCCCGGATGCGCCGGCCGACACACTGAGCTTTCAGCCACTGGCGCCGTCACCGGTCGGCGAGTTGACGGTGCGCGGGCTGCGTTTCGCCGGCAAACCGCTCGATGTCGAGCTGTCGGCCGAAGGCACGATGTTGTCAGGCGCCGATGCCCGCTGACGGCACAGTGTTCCTGACGACACGGTGTTTCCAGACGGCACGGTGTCTTTTGCGCCACCGGCAATGGCGTGATGGTTACTCCGGCTGCTCGCGCAGCGAACTTCCAACCTCCCGAAGCACCGAGATTGCCCTGCGAACATAAGGCATCGAGGCACCGGCGAGACCGCAAGAGGGGGTTACCAGCACCCGTTCGGCAAGCAGCTCCGGCGCGAAGCCGAGCTTGTTCCAGAGCCGCTGGATCCGACCGCGGGAATCGTTCACCGAGATCTCGGCGTCGGTAGCTGGCACTACCCCGAGCCAGAGCGAACCACCGTCCTCGATCAGCGAACCGAGCTGCTCGATCTGGGTGTCGCGGATCAAGCTGGCATCGATCGACACCGCGGTGGCGCCGGCGGCCGTCAGCAGATCGTAGGGCACGTCGGCGTGGCAGCAGTGCACCACCCGGTGACCGGCCGGCACGACCTCCAGTAGCGCGGCCAGCGCCGACTCGGCGACCGGGCGTTCCATCGAACGCACGGTGCCGTAGCCGGACGGCGTCGGTACCTGGCCGGCCAACACTTGCGGCAGGCTCGGCTCGTCCACCTGGAGCACCAGCTGGGTGCCGGGTAACCGGCCGGCCAGGTCCGCCAGCTGCGCTCGGACGCCCTCGGTCAGCGAGACGGTGAGGTCGCGAAACGCCCCGTGATCGGTCAATACTTTGTGCAGATTGGGCAATTCAAGATTCGCGGCCATCGTCATCGGCCCGGCTACCTGGATCTTGAGCAGCGGCAGGCCCTGCGCTTGCTCGGTCAGCAGGTCCAGATCGCGCAGCAGGTGATCCCGTGCCCGTCCCAGATCACGCCCCGGATGGCTGGCCAAAGTCCAGCCGTGCGGCTGCCATTCCACCGGCAGGTCCAGCAGCAACGCGCAGCCGCGCGCGATCAGGTCGGCTCCGAAGCCCCGACCCGGTAGCTCCGGCAGATAGGGCAGCTCGGCAACCTCGCCGAGGATCAGCGCGATCGCCTCGGCGGCGTCGGTTCCGGGCAGCGATCCGAGGCCGGAGGACGCTCCGGGCGGCCAGCGAAAGCTCACCGCGCGCCGGCCGACACGCGCTCGGCGGCGGTGATGGTGGCCGAGCCGAGCACCTGGTCGGCGTCATACATCACCAGTGCCTGGCCGGCAGCGATGCCACGCTGGGATGCCTGCAGCGTCGCGGTCAGCTCGCTACCGTCCGGGCTCAGCTGGATGCTGGCCGCCGACACCATGCCATGCGCCCGCAGCTGCACTGAACAGTCAAAGGCGAGTCCGTCAGAGGCGAGTCCGTCAGAGGCGAGTCCGTCAGAGGAGACTTGCGCCGCAACTGGCGGCCCGTTCCATACCGGCGCAGCGCACCGGATCAGATCCACTTCGAGCTCGCTGGCGCTGCCGACCACCACGGTGTTGGACTTCGGCTGGATCGACAGCACGTAGCGTGGCTGGCCGGACGGCGCCGGGGTGCTGAGGTTCAGCCCACGCCGCTGGCCGATCGTGAAGCCGAAGGCCCCCGGGTGCGAGCCGAGCACGGTGCCGTCGCTATCCACTATGTCGCCGGGTCGCTCACCGAGTTTGCTGGCCAGAAAGCCCTGGGTGTCACCGTCGGCGATGAAGCAGATGTCGTGCGAATCGGGCTTGTCGGCCACCGACAGCGAGCGCGCCGCGGCCTCGGCTCGCACCTCGTCCTTGGTGGATTCACCGAGCGGGAAGAGTGCGTGTGCGAGCTGGTCCCGGGTCAGCACCGCGAGCACGTAGGACTGGTCCTTGGCCTGATCCGCCGAACGCGACAGCACCCCGTTCACCAGCTTGGCGTGGTGACCGGTGACCACCGCATCGAAGCCAAGTGCCAGCGCCCGATCCAGCAACGCCGAGAACTTGATCTTCTCGTTGCAGCGCAGGCACGGGTTGGGAGTGCGGCCGGCCTGGTACTCGGCAACGAAGTCATCGATCACATCGGCCTGAAACCGCTCGGCGAAATCCCATACGTAGAAAGGAATTCCGAGTACGTCGGCGGCACGGCGGGCATCGTGGGAATCTTCCACCGAGCAGCAGCCACGCGCTCCGGTGCGCAGCGTCGCGGGCTGCCGGGACAGCGCCAGGTGCACGCCGGTGACGTCCCAGCCGGCATCGACGGCGCGAGCCGCGGCCACCGCTGAATCGACGCCGCCACTCATCGCGGCCAGTACCTTCATCAGCCCTGCCGTCCGGATCGGGACGAGCCGGCGGCGGGCGACACCGAGGCCATACCGGCCCGGCGGGCCCGCTCGACCGCGGGACCGATCGCCTCGATGACCGACCGGACGTCGTGCTCGGTCGAGGTGTGCCCCAGTGACAACCGCAGCGAGCCGCGGGCTCTGGCCTCGCCGGCGCCCATCGCCATCAGTACGTGCGAGGGCTGCGCGACGCCTGCCGAGCAGGCCGAACCGGTGGAGCACTCGATGCCCTTGGCGTCGAGCAGCATCAGCAGCGAATCTCCCTCGCAGCCGGGAAAGGACAGGTGCAGATTTCCTGGCAGCCGATCGACCGGGTCACCGTTCAGGATCGCGTCCGGCACCTGCACGAGCACCCCGTCGAGCAGGGCGGCCCGTAGGCCGCGCAGGTTGGCGGCAACCTCGGCACGTCGGTGCACCGCCAGTTCAGTGGCGGTTGCGAAACCGACCACGCCAGGCGTGTCGATGGTGCCGGACCGGACGTCGCGCTCCTGGCCGCCACCGTGCAGCACCGGAGTGCAAGCCACTCCCCTGCCCAGCAGCAATGCGCCGGTGCCATAGGGGCCGCCAAGCTTGTGCCCGGTTACCGACATCGCGTCGGCACCGGACTCGCCGAAGTACACCGGCAGCACCCCGGCGGCCTGCACCGCGTCGGTGTGGAACGGGATCGCATAGCGGTGCGCGATCTCTGCCAGCTCCGCTATCGGTTGCACCGTGCCGACCTCGTTGTTGGCCCACAT
>FTJM01376610.1_pt1 | contig 17726 bp, 24 predicted proteins | sample 1658941 | NCBI WGS metagenome assembly FTJM01 (sample SAMEA3914876, study PRJEB12502) | metagenome | biome: forest; material: soil | place: USA | collected 2011-06-22 | depth 0.3 m
CCTTCTCGACCACCAGACCAGGCAGCGCGGTGCCACGCCGGCCGGTAGCCCGCAGGGCCAGCAGGGTGAGCTTGCCGAGCCAGATGGCGAGGATGTCCATGATGCTTGCCAGGTTACCGACCGGGCCCGGTCGGTAACCTGGCAAGCATCATGGACATCCTCGCCATCTGGCTCGGCAAGCTCACCCTGCTGGCCCTGCGGGCTACCGGCCGGCGTGGCACCGCGCTGCCTGGTCTGGTGGTCGAGAAGGTATTTCCGCGGTTCCTGACCCGCCGGCTTGCCCGGCTGGAGCAGGGCGTGGTGGTGATCAGCGGGACGAATGGCAAGACCACCACCACCAAGATGGTCGCGGCGGTGCTGGGCCAGCGCTATCGGGTGCTGACGAACGACACCGGTGGCAACTTCGTCCGGGGCTGCATCACCGCGGTGCTGGCCGATGCCTCCTGGCTCGGTCGGAGCCCGGCCCGGGTCGCGGTCTTCGAGCTGGACGAGGCGCACGCGGTCCGGTTCTGCCAGCTGCACCAGCCAGAACGGCTGCTGCTGCTCAACGTGCTGCGCGATCAGCTGGACCGGTTCGGTGAGATCGACACCACCGCCCGGCTGCTCGGCAAGGTCGCCGCGCAGACCACCGGCCAGGTGGTGCTGAACCGGGACGATCCGCGGTTGGCGGCGCTGGCCGACGGCCTCACTGCCGAGGTGAGCTACTTCGGGGTGGCGGCGTCGCTGCGCGAGCTGTTCCCCACCGACGAGGAGCTCTACGGCGGCCAGCTCGGGCTGTCCACGCTGCCCGCCGCGGCCGAGCTGCAGGCCGTCGAACTTGGCAGCAGTACCGAGCTGAGCCTGCTGATAGCCGGACAGCTGGAGCGGATCACGCTGCGCGCCGAGGGTGCCCACAATGCCCAGAACGCAGCCGGCGCGGCGGCACTGGCGCTCACCTTCGGGCTGGCTGCCGACACCATCGCCACCGGCCTGCGCGCGGTCGAGCCCGCCTTCGGCCGGGGGCAGTCCTTCGTCTTGGACGGCCGCCGGGTGGTGCTGCAGCTGGTGAAGAACCCGGCGGGCTTCCGGCAGTCGCTGCGCACCGTTGCTGGCCTGGCCCCAGCGGCCACGGTGATCGCCATCAACGACGACTACGCCGACGGGCGCGACCTCTCATGGTTGTGGGACGTCGAGTTCGGCCAGGTCCTGCAAGGCAAATCCGGCTGGCTGGTGACCTCCGGAAGGCGAGCCGCCGACATGGCCGTCCGGTTGCATTACGACGGCCTGGTCACCGATCAGGTGCAGCCCGAGCTGGCCGCCGCCGTCCGGCAGGCAATGTTGCACGTGAAACCCGGAGCGACAGTAGTGGTGTTCTCGACATATACCGCAATGTGGGAACTCCACCAGATCTTGCAACGGCTCGCGCCGAAAGTGGTGGCCGCATGACCGCCGACGCCAGCCAGCTGACCCTGGTCCACCTCTATCCACGCGAGATGAACATCTACGGCGACACCGGAAACGTCCTGGTGCTGCGCAAGCGACTGCAATGGCGGGGCATCGGCGCCGAGGTGATCGCCATCAATATCGGCGATCCGCTGCCCAGCAACGCCGATATCGTGCTCGGCGGTGGCGGCCAGGACGCAGCACAGGGCGACATCGGCAAGGACTTCCTCAGCCGCGGCCCGACCCTGCGCGCGATGGCCGATGACGGCGTGGTGATGCTGACCATCTGCGGGACCTACCAGATGCTCGGCCATCACTTCCTGACTAAGGACGGCGACCGGATTGAAGGGATTGGCGTGCTCGACGTGACCACTACCGGCTCGGACACCAGGCTGATCGGCAACAACCACATCATGACCAGCTGGGGCCGGCTGGTGGGCTTTGAGAACCACAGTGGCCTGACCGAGCTCGGTCCGGGTGTGCAGCCGCTAGGCCGGACGGAGCCCGGACGGGGCAACAACGGCACCGACCTGACCGAGGGTGCGGTCCGCGACAACGTGTTCGGCAGCTACCTGCACGGCCCGGTGCTCGCCAAGAGCCCGGCGTTCGCCGACGAGCTGCTGCGGCGCGCGCTGACCCGGCGCGGTCTGGAGAACCGGCTGGCCGAACTGGACGATTCACTCGCCCTGGCGGCGGCCGAGGTCGCCGCTGGACGTCCCCGGTGAACCGTGCGGGAGCCATCGCGGGGCTCATGGTGCTACTGGTGCTGTCCGGCTGCACCGGGAAGTCGAGCGCAGGCTCGGCGGCCACGCCGTCCGGCACCCCGTCGGGGCAGCCACCGGGCCTCGGTGCCAGCAACGGTGAGCAGAGCAGCGCCCCGCGCAGCACCATCATCACCACCCCGAAGCCCAGCCTGAGCACACCGGGCGGGGTCAAGGAGGTGACCGGCAGCTGCCCGTACATCTCCGACGCCGACTTCGCCTTCTGGGAAGGTGACCGGGTCGGCCGGGTCACCGTGCTGGAATCGGTGCCGGTCGGTTGCCGGTTCTACTTCGCCTACGACGACAGCGCGGTGATCGGTGAGATCGATCGGCAGAGCTTCAAGACCACCGTCCAGGCCTACAACGCCATGGTGCTCTCGGCCAAGGGACACCCCGAGGTACAGTCTCAGCCGGCCATCGGCGACGGAGCGGTGGCCTTTCAGACCGCGTTGCAGGGCACCAACGCTTGGCAGTGCGTGTTCGCGAAGGGCACCTCGGTGGTTACCGTCCGGACCCGGCAGCCCTCCCCTGCACTGAACGCGTTCAACCTCGCCAAAGTGATAGCCCCGAAGATCAAGTAACCCGAAGGAGATCAACCCTTGTCTGCTACCCAGACCGCCACCCTGCACACCTCGGCCGGCGACATCAAGGTCAACCTGTTCGGCAACCACGCCCCGAAGACGGTCACGAACTTCGTCGAGCTGGCGACCGGTGCGAAGGAATGGACGCACCCGCAGACCCGCGAGAAGACCACCGCCAACCTTTATGACGGCACGATCTTTCACCGGGTCATCGACAACTTCATGATCCAGGGCGGTGACCCGATCGGCCGCGGCACCGGTGGCCCGGGCTACAACTTCGCCGACGAGTTCCACCCCGAGCTGAGCTTTGACCGCCCGTACCTGTTCGCGATGGCCAACGCCGGCCCGAACACCAATGGCAGCCAGTTCTTCATCACCACTACCAAGACCCCGCACCTGAACTTCAAGCACACCATCTTCGGCGAGGTCGCCGATGACCAGAGCCGCCAGGTGGTCGACGGGATCGGCAAGACCCAGACCGGTGCTGGCGACAAGCCGGTCGTCGACATCACCATCAACTCGGTAACTATCGGCGACGCCTAGCCGTTGCACTGACATGCAGCCGACGCAACCGCCCGCCGGTCCCGATCCGTATTACGGCTTCGCCGGGTGCTACCGGCACCCGGATCGGATCACCGGCGTGCGGTGCGTCCGCTGCGATCGGCCGATCTGCCCGGACTGCCAGCGGCCGGCGTCGGTCGGCTTCCAGTGCCCAGACGATGTGAAGGCCGGCCAGGCATCGGTGCGCCGTGGCCGGAGCGTGGTCGGTGCGGCGATCAGCGAGGCACCACCGCTGGTGACCTACGGCCTGATCGGGCTGAATGTGCTGTTCTACCTGCTGACCGCGGTCAGCCCCGGCGGGACCTTCGCCAACAACAGCCACGGCCGGCTGTTCACCGACTGGGTGTTGTGGCCCCGGCTGGTCGGTCAAGACCATGATTACCTGCGCCTGATCACCGCGGCCTTCTTGCACTACGGTCCGATCCACATCCTGCTGAACATGGCCGCGCTGTACATGATCGGCCCAGCGTTGGAGAAGGTGCTCGGCTGGTGGCGGTTCCTGACCGTCTACCTGCTGGCGGCGCTCGGTGGCTCGGTGCTCTGCTTGCTGTTCGATTCGGTCGATTCGGGGGTCGCTGGCGCTTCCGGGGCCATCTTTGGGCTGTTCGCGGCGGCGCTGGTGCTGTCCAAGAGCGTCGGCTTCAACAGCACCTCGCTGTGGATCACCATTGGCATCAACTTCGTGTTCACGTTCTCAGTGCCCGGAATCTCGAAGCTCGGCCACATCGGTGGCTTCCTGGTCGGTGGCCTGGCCGCGCTGGCGATGCTGGGCTGGTCGCTCAAGCGGCGGCCGGTCAGCCCGCAGCTGCGCAGCACTCAGTTGGTCAGCGTGGCTGGGATGCTGGTGGTGCTGATCGGGCTCGCGGTCTGGCGAACCAACCAGCTGCACGATCAGGTCGTTCAGACCCCGTCACTGAACGGATCGGCGGCGGTGATCGGTAGCCAGCACCCGGCGTCGTCCACAGTGTGGATGAGCCTGGGGAGAACTACACCGGTGTAATCACAGCGGTGGAAGGAGCTGTGGACAACCCATCGGCGCGGCGGTCAGCGCCAGCGGACCGCCATACCGAGGCCTACCACCAGGAACCCGAAGCCGACCGCGAAGTTCCAGCTCCCGAGGCTGTTCATGAACGGGATGCTCTCGGCGGCCATGTAATACACGACGATGTAGGCCAGGCCGAGGACCAGGAACACCGACATCGTGATCGGGTACCAGCTGGGGCTTGGCCGGGTGACCTTGCCGGTCACCGGCGATCCAGAGACGGTGGCCGGCGACGACTGATAGCTCGGCTTCTTGCGAACCTTGGACTTCGGCACTGCAGGTCTCCTTAGGTAGCCGGTCGACACTGGAGCTAGCGCACCAGGATGGCGGTGCCGCCGACCGGCGGGCAACTTGTGCCGTTAGCGTAATCGTCATAGCTAGCGTAAACCCGTGCAGGTGCCACCCGGCTCCTCCCCGGCTCGGGCCACGGCAGTAGAAGGGCGGCAGCGGTGACCAGTCGACTTTCCGGCCGGCTGCCCGCTGCGCTGGCCCCGGCCAATCTCGGCCTGTGGAAGGTCCTGGTCCCGGTGGTCGCGCTGCTCGCCGGCCTACTTGGCGCCGCCACCGCCCGCACTGCTCGGGGCACCGACCTGCGCTCGGCGGGTCGCACCAATATCGCCGACCTGATCCGGCAGGCCGAAGCCAAGGTGGCCAACGAGGACAGCACCGTCCGGCAGCTGCAACGCAGCGTCGCCGATTCGACCAATCAGCTCGCCCAGTCAGATCAGCGGATCGCTGGTATCAACGCGCGGGTGGCGCCGCTGCGGGTGCCGGCCGGCCTGGTGGCGATGGCCGGGCCCGGGCTGAGCCTGATCCTGGACGACGCGCACCCCTCGGTGCAGCCCACCGATCCGGACGCAGCAAATGCCATCGTAGTTCACCAATCGGATATGCAGGCCGCGGTAAACGCGCTCTGGGCCGGCGGCGCCGAGGCCATCGTGGTGATGGATCAGCGGCTGGTGCAGACCAGCGCGGTGCGCTGCGTCGGCAATACCTTGCTGCTGAATGGACGGGTTTACTCACCGCCATTTAGCATTAGTGCCATCGGGCCGATCGGTTCCATGCGTAATGCTCTGAACCAGTCGGCCGGATTGCGGCAATATCGTAAGGACGCCGCAACCTACGGCCTGCGTTACGACCTCAATAGTCAGGATCGAGTCTCGGTCCCGGCCTATGAGGCGCCTATCGGATTGAGCTATGCCACGGCGGGTGGCTGAGTTCGTTCTTCGGACAACCGTGAGGATTTGGTGGCACACGCGATGGGACCGGCCAGATGAGTGAACACAGATGACTGAACACGGCACCGGCAGCTGGGACTTCTCGGCGGCCGCAGGCACCCCGGCCGGCGGGTTGGACACCTTGCCGACCGCCGACGACGGCCGCACTCCACCACCGCCCTCGCCGCCCACCGCAGTCGGTGGCGGTCCGCGCTACGGCGGTGGCCGGCCCGGTGGTCGCGGCGAGGCCATCCGGACGTTCGTTCGCGGGATCGGCCAGACCCTGATCACGATCGGGCTGGTCCTGCTGCTGTTCGTGGTGTACGAGGTCTGGGTCTCCAACATCTTCGCCGATCGCAAGCAGCATCAGGTCCATCAGCAGCTGGCGACCGCTTGGAAGCAGGGCCAGGACCCGCTCAAAGGTGAGGACAAGCTCAACTTGCCGATCGGCAAGCAGGTGGTGCTGCCGCTCGGCGACGGCTTCGCCAACCTCTATATCCCGCAGTTCGGCAAGGACTTCGTCAAGACCGTGGTGCAGGGTGTCGATGACGCGGATCTGGAGCGCGGGCCTGGCCACTACCCCAGCACTCAGGTACCGGGCCAGATCGGTAACTTCGCGATCGCCGGCCACCGGGTCGGCAAGGGTGAACCGTTCCTGAACCTCGATCAGCTGCGTCCGGGTGACAAGATCGTGGTGCAGACCGCCTCGAACTGGTACATCTACACCGTGCTCGGGGATCAAGCGGCCTACGCCGCAGCCATCAAGATCTCCAACAAGATCGACCGGGACAACGCGGTGAACGCGTCCCTGGCCGCCACCGACAGCCAGGGGGTTCCGGGCCGCGAGATCGTGTCACCGAGTGCTTCCGAGGTGATCGCGCCGGTCCCGGACCATCCCAGCGCCACCGCTACCCGGGCGTTGCTGACACTGACCACCTGCCATCCGAAATACACCGCGAACCAGCGGATGATCATTCATGCGGTGCTGTCCCGGGCAATCCCGGACCAGGGTCCGAGCCTGCCCAAGGAACTATCCGGAGGGACGCTCTAGCGATGTATGTCTGGATCTGGCGACACCTACCTGGCAGCACCGGACTGCGCCTGCTGCAGGCCCTGCTGCTGGTTGCCGCGGTGTCAGCGCTGCTGCTGTTCGTGGTGTTCCCGGTGCTCGAGCCGCGGCTGCCGTCCAACCCGCTCACTGGGCCGGCCACGGTCAATCAATGACCGGCGGCAGCAGAATTCTGGTCGTCGACAACTACGACAGCTTCGTCTACAACCTCGTCCAGTACCTGGCGCAGCTCGGCGCCGAAGTGATCGTCCGGCGCAATGACGCGGTCAGCACCGCCGAGCTGGCCGACCTGGGGGTGGACGGGGTGTTGATCTCGCCCGGCCCAGGCACACCTCAGCAGGCCGGCATCAGCATGCCGATGGTGACCGAGGCCGCCCGACTGCGGATTCCGCTGTTCGGGGTCTGCCTGGGGCATCAGGCGATCGGTGCGGTCTTCGGCGGGGTGGTCGAGCGCGCCCCGGAATTGCTGCACGGCAAGACCAGCGAGGTGCTGCACGGCGGGGCCAGCGTGCTGGCCGGGTTGCCGGTCCCGTTCACCGCCACCCGCTACCACTCGCTGGCGGTCCGCGCCGAGACGTTGCCGGACGAGATCGAGGTGACCGGCTGGACCGAGTCCGGGGTGGTGATGGCGCTGCGGCACCGGAGCCTGCCGATCGACGGCGTGCAGTTCCATCCGGAATCGGTGCTCACCCAGGGCGGCCATCGGATGCTGGGCAACTGGTTGGAGCGCTGCGGCGCCGCCGTCGATTGGGATCGGGTCAGCGTGCTCGGTGACGAGCTCGACACGTTGCGTGGCCAGGCCTTTAGCACCGCGCTGTCCTAGCGCTCGCCGCCGCACTGCGACCGGGTACGTTCGAGAGCATGAAGGCTGTCGTCGCGACCGCGCCAGGCGGTCCGGAAGTGCTCGTGCTGACCGAGGTCGCCGACCCGGTACCCGGCCTGGGCGAGGTGCTCATCGAGGTCGCCGCGACGGCGGTCAACCGGGCGGATCTGCTGCAGCGTGCCGGCCGTTACCCGCCGCCGGCCGGCGCCAGTCAGATCATCGGCCTGGAATGCAGCGGCCGGATCGCCGCTCTGGGCGCGGGCGTCACCGGCTGGCAGGTCGGTGACGAGGTTTGCGCGCTGCTGGCCGGCGGCGGTTATGCCGAGCGGGTCTGCGTGCCCGCCGTCCAGCTGCTGCGGGTGCCGACCGGCGTCGACCTGGTCACCGCCGCGGCGCTGCCCGAGGTCAGCTGCACGGTCTGGTCGATGATCTTCGATGGGCCGCCGGCGGCCCACCTGACGGTGGGTGAGAGCTTCCTGGTGCACGGCGGCAGCTCGGGCATCGGCACGATGGCCTGCCAGCTTGCCGCGGCCCAGGGCGCGCGGGTTTTCGCGACGGCCGGGACGGAGCAGAAGCTCGAGGCTTGCCGCAAGTACGGTGCGGAGGTGGCGATCAACTACCGCACCCAGGACTTCGCCGAGGTCATCAAGGCCGAGACGGCCGGTGCCGGCATCGACGTCATCCTGGACACCGTCGGGGCGAAATACCTGCCGGCTAACCTCGCCTCGCTGGCGGCCGGCGGCCGACTCGTGGTGATCGGGATGGTCGGCGGCGCGGTCGGGGAGCTGGATCTCGGGGCATTGCTGGCCAGGCGTGCCACCATCTTCGCGGCCGGCTTGCGCAGCCGGCCGGTCGAGCAGAAGGCGGCCATCGTGGCCGGCACCGAGGCGCATGTCTGGCCGCTGATCGAGTCGGGTCGGGTAGTGCCGGTGGTGGATCAGGTGCTGCCATTGGCCGACGCCGCGCAGGCGCATCGGATCGTCGGGGCCAGCAGCCATATCGGCAAGGTGCTGTTGAGTACCCGATGACCGACGCCGAGTTTCAGGAGCTGAGCAACGCCGCGTTGTACGAACAAGTAGCCCGGTATCTAGGACAGGATGTGGCCATGACGGCACCCGAATCGAATTCCACGGAGCAGTCCGGCGAGCAGGTCATCATGCTTGGCGGCCAGCCCGACGCACACCCGGACGCTGAGGACACCCAGGACGTGATGGGTCAGGTCGAGCAGCCGGCGAAGGTGATGCGGATCGGCACGATGATCAAGCAGCTACTCGAAGAGGTCCGGGCGGCTCCGCTGGACGAGGCCGGCCGGGTCCGGCTGCGCGAGATCCACCGATCTTCGATCAAGGAGCTGGAAGAGGGTTTGTCACAAGATCTGCGCGACGAACTCGATCGGCTGACGCTGCCATTCGAAGAGGACACGGTGCCCAGCGAGGCCGAACTGCGGATCGCCCAGGCCCAGCTAGTGGGGTGGCTGGAGGGCCTGTTCCACGGTATCCAGACCGCGCTGTTCGCTCAGCAGATGGCCGCCCGCGCCCAGCTGGAGCAGATGCGTGGCCGCGCGCTGCCCGGTCAGATCGGGCCCGGCCAGTTGGTGCCCGGGATGCCGGGCCGGGGCGAGGCCGAGGGCGGTCACGGCACCGGCCAGTACCTGTAGCCGGCCAGCGGCTCGAACCGCCAGCGGCTTCGCTGGCTTAGCTGGCTTCGAGCAGCCGGCGGATGAGCTTGGCGACCGCATCCTCGTCATTGGTCTCGGCTAGCACCTGACCGGCCGCCGCGCGCGCGCTCGGGTGGGCGTTGGCCACCGCGAATGAGCTGCCCGCCCAGGCCAGCATCGGAACGTCGTTGGGCATGTCGCCGACCGCGGCGACCTGATGCCGGTCCACCCCGAGCGATTCGGCCAGCGCCGCCAGCCCGGACGCCTTGGTAATCCCGCTCGCCGAGATCTCCACCAGCGCCGAATGCCCGGACCGGGTCACCGTGACCAGCTCGCCAACCAGTTCCTCGACCTGATCCATGAACTCGTCCGGCGACAGGCCCCGGCCCTTGACCAGCAGCTTGACGGCGGGCTTGTCCAGCAGGTTCGCGAGTTCGGCGACGCTGGCCGCCGGCATCGTCCGGCCGTGCCGGTCGGCCACCGGGGTGATCTCCCAGTCGTGGCGGTACTCCGGCTCGTAGGCGAAATCCAGGCCATACTCCATGGCGAACCGGGCCTGCGGGATCGCCCGGCGTAGCAACGTGGTCACCTGGTCGAGCAGCTGCGGGGTCAGCTGATGCTCGGCGAGCACCGTCTCGGTGTGCAGGTCATAGGTGACCGCGCCGTTGGCGCCGACCGCGACGCCGGTGTGCCCGGTCGCGACGGCCACCTCGTGTAGCCAGCGGGGCGGCCGCCCGGTCACGAAGGCGATGATCAGCCCGGCCTCCTCGGCCGCGACCAGCGCCTGCCGGGTCACCGCGCTGACGGTGTTGTCGCTGCGGAGCAGGGTGCCGTCCAGGTCGCTGGCCAGCATCCGGATCGACGCCGCGGGGCCGCCCGGCCGGCGGCTCATTGAACCGGGCTGAGCAGTTCGCGGCCGCCGAGCCAGGGCCGCAGCGCGGCCGGGACGTATACCGAGCCGTCCGGTTGCTGGTGATGATCGAGCAGGCAGGCGATGGTGCGAGCGACCGCGCACAGGGTGCCATTGAGGGTGGCCACCGGTGCCACCTCAGGCTTGCGAGGGTTGACCTTGCCAGCAACCGTTGCCGGCTCGCTGGACCGTGCCCGGATATTGAGCCGGCAACGGTTGCTGGCAAGGTCAACCCTCGCAAGCCTGAGGTGGCACCGGTGGCCACCCTCAATGGCACCCTGTGCGCGGTCGCTCGCACCATCGCCTGCCTGCTCGATCATCACCAGCAACCGGACGGCTCGGTATACGTCCCGGCCGGCGGCTCATTGAACCGGGCTGAGCAGTTCGCGGCCGCCGAGCCAGGGCCGCAGCGCGGCCGGGACGTATACCGAGCCGTCCGGTTGCTGGTGATGATCGAGCAGGCAGGCGATGGTGCGAGCGACCGCGCACAGGGTGCCATTGAGGGTGGCCACCGGTGCCACCTCAGGCTTGCGAGGGTTGACCTTGCCAGCAACCGTTGCCGGCTCGCTGGACCGTGCCCGGATATTGAGCCGGCGAGCCTGGAAGGTCGTGCAGTTCGAGGTCGAGGTCAGCTCCCGGTAGGCGTTCTGGGACGGGAACCAGGCTTCGATGTCGAACTTGCGGGCGGCGCTGGAACCCAGGTCGCCGGCGGCCACGTCGATCACCCGGTAGCTCAGTTCCAGCGAGTCCAGAAATTCGCGTTCCCAGCCGAGCAGCCGCTGGTGCTCGTCTTCGGCCTGCTCAAGCGGGACGTAACAGAACATCTCCACCTTGTCGAACCAGTGCACCCGGATGATGCCCTTGGTGTCCTTGCCGTAGGAGCCGGCCTCACGCCGGAAACAAGCCGAGAACCCCGCGTAGCGCAGCGGCAGCGCGGCAGCGTCCAGGATCTCGTTGGCGTGAAAGCCGGCCAGCGCCACCTCGGAGGTTCCGACCAGGTAGAGGTCATCCTCAGCCAGCCGGTAGACCTCGTCGGCATGCGCACCGAGGAACCCGGTGCCCTCCATCATCTCGGGCTTGACCAGTGCCGGAGCGATCACCGGAGTGAAGCCGATGGCGTCGGCCTTGGCCATCGCCAGGTTGACCAGCGCGAGTTCGAGCTGGGCGCCGATGCCGGTGAGGAAGTAGAACCGGGCGCCGGACACTTTCGCTCCGCGCTCGGTATCGATGGCCTTGAGCCCATTGCCGATTTCCAGGTGATCCCGCGGGTTTGCCAACACCGGCCGGTCGCCGGCGGTGTCCAGCGTGACGAAGTCGTCCTCGCCGCCGGGCGGTGCTTCGGCCGCGGCGATGTTGGGCACCGCGAGGTGTGCCAGTCGCAGCGCCTGCTCGGCTTGCGCTTGCGCGGCCTCGGCTTGCTTGACCGTGCCTGCCAGCTCCTTGGCGCGTGCCAGGATGGCCGGCCGTTGCTCGGCGGTGGCCGAGCGCACGGCGTTGCTGGCGGCTTTCTGCTCGGCTCGCAGCGCATCGGCGGCGGCGATCGCGGACCGGCGAGCCTCGTCGGCCGCGATCAGCGCGTCGACACTCGACTCGTCAGCGCCCCGGGCCCGTTGCGAGGCGCGGACCAGCTCGGGAGTGTCTCGGACAGTGCGCAGATCGATCACTCGACCACGATATCGGCCCCGGCAGCGCGGTCGTTGCCGGTGCGTCCGCGCGAGCTGCGCGACCTCCGCTGCCGTTCAGCTGCAGAGCGCCGAGATCGGTCCGTCGAGTCACCTTTTGTTCACCTTGGCCTTTTACGTTGAGTCCCGTCGGTGGTACCCGGCCTCCGGCTCGGCTGGATGGAGCAGAGCTGTGGACGTGTCCTTCCTGGTCATCGTCGTCATCGGCACCGCGCTGGCCTTCGATTTCACCAATGGCTTTCACGACACCGCGAATGCGATGGCGACCTCGATCGCGACCGGAGCGCTCAAGCCGAAGGTGGCAGTAGCCATCTCCGGCGTGCTGAACCTGGTCGGTGCCTTCATCTCGACCGCGGTGGCCAAGACCATTTCCGGCGGCATCGTGGACGACTCGAAGGTGACGCCGGCGATCATTTTCGGTGGCCTGGTCGGTGCGATCCTGTGGAACCTGTTCACCTGGTTCCTCGGGCTGCCGTCCTCGTCCTCGCACGCGCTCTTTGGTGGCCTGATCGGCGCCGTGTGGGTGGCCGCCGGCTCCGGAGCGGTGCACTTGGACAAGGTGGTGTCCAAGATCCTGCTGCCGGCACTGGCGTCCCCGATCGTCTGCGGCGTGGTCGCGCTGGCCGCCACCTACCTGGCGTACACGATCACTAGGCGCGGCCGGCGTGAGGTGGTGACGACCGGGTTCCGGCATGGTCAGACGATCTCGGCCTCGATGGTGTCGCTGGCGCACGGCACCGGTGATGCGCAGAAGACAATGGGCGTGATCACCCTGGTGCTGATCACCTCCGGTCACCTTCGGCACGGCTCAGGGCCGCCGGTCTGGGTGATCGCCGCGGCCGGTCTGGCGATCGCGCTGGGCACCTACCTCGGCGGCTGGCGGATCATCCGGACGATGGGCAAGGGGCTGACCGACATCGAGTCCCCGCAGGGCTTCGCGGCCGAGAGCGGCTCGACCGCGGTGCTGCTCGCCTCGTCCCATCTCGGGTTCGCGCTGTCCACCACCCAGGTAGCCTCCGGCGGCATCCTCGGTTCCGGGCTGGGACGCCGGCTTGCCGAGGTTCGCTGGAACCTCGCCGGCCGGATGGCGCTCGGCTGGCTGTTCACGCTGCCGGCCGCGGCCGTGGTCGGTGCGCTGGCGGGCAAGGTCGCCAATTCCGGAAACGCCGGGGTGGCCTTGATCGCGGCCGCCGCGGCGGCGGTGACGGCCGCCATCTACCTGGTCTCGCGGCGCTCACCGGTGACCGCCGACAACGTCAACCAGGTGCCGACCGTGCCCGCCCCGGCCCTGGCCGCCGTCTGAGGGAGTGTTCATGAGCATCGATTGGTCCGCACTGGTCAAGGTGGCCGCGGTGAGCTTCGCCTTCGGGGTCGGCATCGTGGCGGTGTTCTCGGTTGGGTTGTTGGGCCTCAGCCAGCTTCCCGAGGCAGCCGGCAGCAGCACCTCTGGGATCGTCAGTCGCCGGTTGCTAGCCGGTAGTTGCTTCGTGGTCTGCGGGGCCAGCGTGCTGTACGGTTTATGGCTTATTATCCCGCAATTTCATTAGCTCAGAGCGCCTCATGATGTGAAATCCCGGTGAGGGTTTGCCAAAGCCTCGGTGGTCGTGAATCGTTCGCGCTGTGCACGATGCCACCTTGTTGTTCATCGTTGTGATCACCGCCCTTACCTTCGATTTCACCAACGGTTTTCACGACACGGCGAACGCGATGGCGACCTCGATCGCGACCGGGGCGCTCAAGCCGAAGGCCGCGGTAGCGCTGTCGGCTGTGCTCAATCTGGTGGGCGCCTTCCTGTCCGTGAAGGTGGCCGCAACCATCGCCAGTGGGATCGTGTCCTCCACTGCGATCACGCTGCCGATCGTGTTCGCCGGACTGCTCGGCGCCATCGTCTGGAACGTGGTCACCTGGTCCTTCGGGCTGCCGTCCTCGTCCTCGCACGCGCTGATCGGTGGCGTCATCGGTGCGACGCTGGTATCGGCGGGAACCTCGGCGGTGCACGGCCAGTCGATCGTGGCGAAGGTGGTGATCCCGGCGGTGCTGGCGCCGATCATCACCGGCCTGGTCGCGATGCTCGCCACCCGGGTGGCCTACCGGACCGCACGGCCGGACGAGCGGCCCAAGAGCCATCGGTACTTCCGCTACGGCCAGCTCGCCTCGGCCTCGCTGGTGTCGCTGGCGCACGGCACCAACGATGCCCAGAAGACGATGGGCGTGATCACTCTCGCCCTGATCGCCGACCACCGGCTCGGTGCCAAGGCCGACCCGCCGCTCTGGGTGATCATCGCCTGCGCGCTGGCGATCGCGGCCGGCACCTATCTCGGTGGCTGGCGGGTGATCCGGACCCTCGGGCATCGGCTCACCCATATCGAGCCGCCGCAGGGCTTCACCGCCCAGACCGCGGCGGCCGCGGTGTTGCTGACCGCCACCCAGGGCGGCCTGCCGCTGTCCACCACCCACATCACCTCTGGCGCGGTGCTCGGCAGCGCGGCCGGCAAGAAGCACGCCAAGATTCGCTGGGGGGTGGCCGGCTCGATGGTGATCGCCTGGGTGCTGACGCTGCCCGCAGCGGCGCTGGTCGCCGCCGGTATCGGCCTGGTGGTGGACGGTGGCGGTTCGATCCAGGTCTCGATCGTCGCCGGGCTCGCGGTGGTCGGACTGCTCGGGGTCTGGCGCTGGTCGCACCTGCATCCGGTGAACGCCGAGAACGTCAACGACTTCGGTGATCCGGCCGATCGCGCGATCGTGGATCTGGATCACCCGGTGCTGGAACAGAAGGCGAGCTAGCCGGTGGACAAGTACTTGGACGTCTCGACGCTGCGCAACGTGGTCGTCGTGGCGCTGGTGCTCGGCACCGGCATCACGCTGCTGTTCTCGCTCGCGGTGCGTGCCCTGGTCACTGCCGACGAGCACCCGGACGCTGCGGCTGGCCAGCGACTGATCGCGGCCGGCTGCCTGCTGATGGTGCTGGCCGCGGTGGCTGTCGGCCTCTGGGCCGTGCTCGCCAAGTAGCGTCGCCAAGTAGCTTAGAAACGTGAGTTCACCCGAGCGACTTCCGATCAAGATGCTGCACGACCGCGTGCTGGTGAAGCTGTCCGTCGAGGAGGGCGAGCGCCGATCAACCGGTGGGATCCTGATCCCGGCTACCGCGCAGGTAGCCAAGCGGCTGGTCTGGGGTGAGGTGCTTGCCATCGGCAACCACGTGCGCACCGTGGAGGTCGCTGACCGCGCGCTGTTCAGCCCGGACGATCGGCATGAGGTGGAGATCAGCGGCGAGGATTACCTGCTGCTGCGCGAGCGCGACATCCACGCTGTCGCCGCCCAGCGGGTCGAGTCGAATACCGGCCTGTACCTGTAGCCGCCGGCGGCCACGGGTACCGGCTCAGGCCGTGCCGTGCTCGCGGATGCTGGCCAGCCACCGTGCCGCGCCCGCGAAGTCCGGATCGGTGTGGCCGGCGCCGACCGGGCTCTGGTTGCCGTCCTCGCGACGGTAGGAGCCGAGATAGCGCACGCTCGCGCAGGCCCGGTGCAGCGCGGCGAGCGCATCGGCCACCCGGGCCTCACCGATATGGCCCTCGCAGTCGATCGAGAAGCAGTAGTCACCGATCCGGCCCTTGGTGGGGCGGGACTCGATCCGGGTCAGGTTGATGCCCCGGGACGCGAACTCGGTGAGGATCTGCAGCAACGCGCCGGCATGATCGTCACGCAGGTAGGTCACCAGCGTGGTGCGGTCGTTGCCGGTCGGTGGTGGCGGCTGCCGGGGCGCGCTGAGCAGCACGAACCGGGTCACCGCGCCGCTGTTGTCGGCGATGTCGTGAGCCAGGCTCTGCAAGCCGTACAGCCCGGCCGAGATCACCGGCGCCACCGCAGCGTCGTAGCGGCCTTCGGACACTGCCTGAGCGCCACCGGCGGTCGAGCCGACCAGCGCGACCGTGGCCTCCGGTAGCTCGGACAGCAGGTACCGGCGAACCTGAGCCTCGGCGTGCGGGTGGGTGGCGATGGTGCGGACATCCTGCTGGCGGGTGCCCGAGCGTGCCATCAGATCGAAGACCACCGGCAGGAACGTCTCGGCGACGATCATCAGCAGCTCGTCACCGGCCAGCGCGTCCAGGGTGGCCGGCACCGCGCCTTCGACCGAGTTCTCCAGTGGCACCACGGTGGCGTCGACCAGGCCGGCGTGCAGCGCATCGATCGCCTGGGTCACCGTGGCGTAAGGCACCAGCACCGTCTCGGAGCTACCGGCGAGCCGTTGGGCCGCGGCATGCGCGAAGGTGCCTTCGGGTCCGAGGAATGCGTAACGAGCCGACACCCGTGCAGCATAGATGGGTTGCTCGGCCCACCGGCTCGGTGCCGAATCAGCGGGTCATCGCAGCCTTGACGGCCTGCTCCTCCTCCGGCGACAGCGGGTGCTCGCCGATCCCGTGCGACAGCGACTTCGCATACAGCCGGGTGTCGGTGGTGCTCGCGATCGAGGTCAGGGTGATCCCATTGCCGCTGTCGTCCATGATCGCCAGCGAGAACGACAGCCGGCCGCCGAGATCGTCGAACGCGTCGTAGCGGACCAGCGCCACCCGGCGCAGCACGGTACTGATCGACTGGCTGATCCGTTGCACGGTGGCCGTTATCTCGCTGCGTTCGGCGGCCAGCTGCTGCTGCATCTCCTGGTGTGCCGCCGTCAGGTCCCGCTGCAGTTCGACGATATCCCGGCGGACCGCCTCGCTGGCCGCCATATGCTTTTCGGCAACTTCCAGGATCGTCTCGCGACCGGACGATCCACGCGACAGCAGCGCCACCGATCGTCGAAGTTTGCCCAGCGTCCGTAAGGCCAAAGTCCCGGTGATCAGGCCGGCGGCGCCGAGCACCAGGGCGGCCGTGGCATGCCAGCTGTTCATTCGACTCAGGCTATTGGGCGGGCGGCGGCTGCACCGTCAGGACACGGCCGATGCCGCTCACCTATCTGCGGCCCGTCCGGACCGGTGCCGGCCGCGCCCGGCACAATGGGCCCGGATGACTACCTACCTGGCGGTGTTCGCTATCGCTTTCGGCGCGATCCTGCTGGTCGAATTGCCGGACAAGACCCTAGTCGCAACCCTGGTGCTGGCAACCAAATACCGGCCGCGCCCGGTGCTGCTCGGGGTCGGCTGCGCGTTCGCCCTCCAGTGCGTCATCGCGGTCACCTTCGGTGGCCTGCTGCACCTGCTGCCGCACCGGTTGCTCGAAGGGATCGTCGCGGTGCTGTTCGCGGTCGGCGCGATCCTGCTGTTTCGGGAAAGCCGCGCCGCCGCCGAGGACCCGGCCGAGCTGGCTGGCGGTGCCGAGCCGGAGCAACTGTCCGGCCGCCGGATCTTCGGGATCTCCTTCGGCGTGCTGTTCGCCGCCGAATGGGGTGACGCCTCGCAGCTGGCGACCGCCGCACTGGTTGCCCGGTACGGCCAGCCGGTGGCGATCGGGCTGGGCGCGTTCCTGGCGTTGATGCTGGTCGCCGCGCTCGCGGTGCTGCTCGGCAAGGTGATTTTGCGTAGGGTGCCGCTCAACCTGATCCACCGGCTGGCCGCGGTGCTGTTCGCCGGGTTCGCGCTGCTGGCTGCTGGGGCGGCCGTCCGCGGATAGCGATTGCGCTTCGGGTTAGCCTGATCGTCATGACCGTTCGGCTCCGTCCCACGCTGGCCTCGCTACCGTCCTACCTACCGGGCAAGAGCGTGCCCGGCGCGATCAAGCTCGCCAGCAACGAGAATCCGTACCCGCCGCTGCCGCACGTGCTGGCCCGGATCACCGAGGCGGCCGCCGGCATGAACAGATACCCGGACACCAACTCCGGGTCACTGGCGCAGGCGCTGGCGGACAAGTACCAGGTTGCCGCCGACCGGCTGGTGGTCGGCGGCAACCTGGTACTTGTCCGCCAGCGCCTGCGCCAGTGACCCGGAGTTGGTGTCCGGGTATCTGTTCATGCCGGCGGCCGCCTCGGTGATCCGGGCCAGCACGTGCGGCAGCGGCGGGGGCGGGG